>WNGF01001611.1_pt1 | contig 63346 bp, 55 predicted proteins | sample 5400641 | NCBI WGS metagenome assembly WNGF01 (sample SAMN13153371, study PRJNA577476) | soil metagenome | isolation source: 80 cm soil or saprolite under grassland replicate 2 | place: USA:California | collected 2016-06-15
GCGGTACCGGCGACCTGGCGATCGCGGCGCTGCGAGGCGGCGGGCGGGTGACCGGCCTCGACTTCTCGGAGCCGATGCTGGAACGGGCCCGGAGGAAGTCCGATCGCGTGGAGTGGGTCCGCGGCGACCTGCTCGCGCTTCCGTTCGAGTCCAGGGCGTTCGACGCGGCGACGGTCGGCTTCGGCGTGCGCAACCTGGACGACCTCGAGCGTGGGCTCGCCGAGCTGCGCCGAGTCCTGCGGCCCGGGGGCAAGCTCGGCGTCCTCGAGATCACGCGCCCGCGCGGGGTCCTTGCGCCCTTCTACCGGCTCTGGTTCGACGGGCTCGTCCCGCTGCTGGGGAAGCTCCTGCCCGGCGGCTCGGCATACACCTACCTGCCGGCGAGCGTCCGCCGCTTCCCGGGTCCCGCGGAGCTGGCGGAGGTGCTTCGATCGGCCGAGTTCATGGAGGTTGACCACCGGTTCTTCGCCGGCGGGATCGTCGCGTTGCATACCGGAGTCGCATCGTGAGCCTGGCGACGATCCGCGAGAGCCCGGGGCTCGACGCCTACCTCGAGGACCTCGAAGAGCGTCTGGCGGCGGCCGTCGAGGCGCATCCAGGGCTGGTAGCGATGGTCGGCGGCGAGGCGCTCGCGGCCGGCGGCAAGCGGCTGCGTCCGCTGCTCGTCTTCCTGGCGGCGCCGCCCGGCGAGGCGCCCCTCGCCGCCGGCGCGGCCGTCGAGCTCGTTCACACCGCGACGCTCGTACACGACGACCTGATCGACCGCGCCCGGTACCGCCGCGGACGCGTCGCCGCATGGGCCGGCCACGGCCCCGGCGCCGCGCGCGCCGCCGGCGACTACCTCTTCGCCCGGGCCTTCGCCGAGCTCGCGGCGACGGGCGACGCGCGGGCCGTCCGCCTCCTCGCCGGGGCGACGCTCGCCCTCGCGCGCGGCGAGGCGCTTCAGCGCGCCCAGACCCACGATCCCGAGACGACGGTCGAGAGCTATCTCGAGCGCTGCGCCCTCAAGACCGGCAAGCTCTTCGAGGCCGCCTGCTTGCTCGGGAGTGGCGGCGACCCGGGGCTGGGAGCGTTCGGCCTCGCGCTCGGGATCGCGTTCCAGATCGCGGACGACATCCTCGACTGCTCGGGCGAGACGATCGAGACCGGCAAGATCGCCGGCACCGACCTCCGTGAGGGCACCCCGACCCTGCCGCTGATCCTGGCCGCCCGCGAGGACGCGGCCGTCCGGCGCGCGCTCGCCGGCGGCCCGCTCGACGGCGCGCTGATCCGGGTCGCCGAGACCGGCGCCCTGGAGAGCGCTCGCGGCGTGGCCCGCGATTACGCCCGCCGGGCCCGTGCGTGCCTCGACGGGCACCTGCACCGCGACGAGCTCGAGGCCCTGACCGACGCCGTCGTCGACCGGGAGTCGTGATGGCGGTCGCGCTCGACACCCTCGCCGCGGTCCGGGAGAAGGTGGAGGCCGGAGAGCGCCTCGACTTCGAGGACGGCCTCGCGCTGATGGAGTCCGACGACCTGCTCGCGCTCGGCGAGCTGGCCGACCTCGCCCGCCGCCGGCGTGGCGGTGGTGACGAGGTCTACTTCGTCCAGAACCTCTACCTCAACCACACGAACATCTGCCGGGTGAAGTGCAAGTTCTGCGCCTTCGCCGTGACGGCGAAGCAGGAAAGTGCCTACCTCTGGTCAGTGGACGAGCTGGTGGAGGACGCGCTCCGGCAGCGGGAGGTGACGGGCTTCACCGAGATCCACATGGTCGGCGGGGAGCATCCGCACCTCGACTTCTCCTACTACGTCGACCTGGTTCGCGCGTTGCATGAGGCGCTGCCGGACGTCCACCTGAAGCTCTTCACGGCGAGCGAGATCCACCACATGACCGCGCTCTCGGGACTCTCGCACGAGGCGGTGCTGCGGGAGCTGCGGGAGGCGGGCCTCGGCTCGCTGCCCGGCGGCGGTGCCGAGGTCTTCGCCGACCGGGTGCGGCGGCTCGTCGCTCCCGGCAAGGAGCACCCGGACACCTGGTTCCACGTCCACCGCACGGCGCACCGGCTCGGGATCCCGACGCACTGCACGATGCTCTACGGGCACGTCGAGACCTACGAAGAGCGGGTCGACCACCTGCTTCGGCTCCGCGAGCTGCAGGACGAGACCGGCGGGTTCCTCGCTTTCATCCCGCTCGCGTTCCATCCCGAGAACACCGTTTTCGAGCGGCGCGGCTGGAAGCACACGGCGGGCTCCGACGACCTGAAGATGATCGCCGTCTCGCGGCTTCTGCTGGACAACGTCGACCATGTGAAGGCCTACTGGATCATGATGGGCCTGCCGCTAGCCCAGGTCGCGCTCCACTTCGGCGCGGACGATGTCCAGGGCACGGTCGTGCGCGAGGAGATCTTCCACGCGGCAGGGGCGCGAACCGAGACCGAGCAGAAGATCGACGAGCTGGTCCGCATCGTGCGAGCCGCGGGCCGTGTTCCCGTGCAGCGGGACACGCTCTACCACGAGCTTCGCCGGTGGGACGGGTGACGATGTTGCGGAGTCGTCACATTCGGTCACACAGGCGTGCGCGTTTCGGCGGTAGGCTGACGCCGAGCAGGGGGGCGGGTCGGGACCCGAAGTTACACGGGCGCGTGAACCTAGAAGGGACCCGATCCTGATCCGCCTCGGCCGAATCTCGTACGTCAACATGGCGCCGGTCTTCTTCCGGCTCGACGCGAACGTCGACGAGGTCCAGGGCGTCCCGACCGAGCTGAACCGCCGCCTGCTGCGGGGCGATCTCGACCTCGCTCCGATCTCCTCGATCGAATACGCGCGGCACGCGGATCGCCTGCGCGTCCTCCCGCGGCTCTGCGTCTCCTCGGAAGGCGCGGTCGACTCGATCCAGCTCGTCTCCCGCGTTCCCCTCGAGCAGCTGCGGCGCATCGCGGTGACGCCGGAGAGCGCGACCTCCGTCGTCCTGACCAAGGTGCTCCTTCCCGAGGCCGAGCACGTTCCGCTCGGCGAGGAGGCAGAGGCCAAGCTCCTGATCGGCGACGAGGCGCTCAAGAGCGCCTTCGAGGACCCGACCCCCCACTACGACCTCGGCCGGCTGTGGCTCGAGCGCACCGGCCTGCCGATGGTGTTCGCGGTCTGGGCCGCTCCCGAGCCGGCGCCCCCCGGCCTGACCGAGCTCGAGCAGGCCCTCGTCGACTCGGTCCTGGTCGCCCGCGCCGAGCCCGAGCGTCTCGCCTACGAGGCGAGCGAACGGTACGGCTACCCGCCCGGATTCCTCGCGCGCTACTTCGAGAAGCTCCGCTACCGCTTCGGCCCCCGCGAGCGGGCCGGCCTCGTCACCTTCCTCGAGCTGGCGCGGGACGCCGGCGAGCTCGATGCCGTCCCGGAGCTGCGCTTCGTCCACGAGCAGGTGGCGGTTTGAGCAGGGTCCGGGAGATCCTCGACAAGGCGCTGTCGGGAGAGCGCATCGACGACGCCGAGGCGCTGGCGCTGCTGGAATCCCGCGACCTGGTCGCCGTCGGCCGGGCCGCCGACGAGCTTCGTGGCCGCGCCACCGATCCGGATCGGATCACGTTCATCATCGACCGCAACCTCAACTACACCAACGTCTGCGTCACGGACTGCGACTTCTGCGCGTTCTACCGCCGGCCGGGGGACGACCGCGAGGGCTACCTGCTCCCGAAGCCGGTCATCTTCAAGAAGATCGAGGAGACGCTTGCGATCGGCGGCACCGGCGTGCTGATGCAGGGCGGCCACCATCCGGACCTCGGGATCGAGTACTACGAGGATCTCTTTCGCTCGATCAAGTCCCGCTACCCGATCCACCTGCACGCACTCTCGCCGCCGGAGGTGCAGCACATCGCCCGCCGCTCCAAGCTCGACGTGCCACGCACGATCTCCCGCCTCCGCGACGCCGGTCTCGACTCGATCCCCGGCGGGGGCGGTGAGGTGCTCGTCGACCGGGTGCGCCAGATCATCGCGCCGAAGAAGACCACGACGGCCGACTGGCTGAACGTGATGCGCCATGCGCACCGACTCGGGATGTCGACCACCGCGACGATGATGTACGGCCACGTCGAGACGCTCGCCGAGCGCGTCGAGCACATGCGCCGGATTCGTGAGCTCCAGGACGAGACTCACGGCTTCCGCGCCTTCATCTCGTGGACGTTCCAGCCCGAAGGCACGAGGCTCGCCGCCAAGGTGCCGCGCGACTCGATGCCGACGTCGTTCGACTACCTTCTCACCCAGGCCGTCTCGCGGATCTACCTCGACAACGTCGATCACATCCAGTCCTCCTGGGTGACGCAGGGCATGAAGATCGGGCAGGTCGCCCTCGAGTTCGGCGCCGACGATCTCGGCTCGGTGATGATCGAGGAGAACGTGGTCTCGGCCGCCGGGACGACGCACCGCTCGACCACCGAGGACTTCGTGCGCGTGATTAAGGCTCTGGGCAAGACGCCCGTGCAGCGGGACACGCTCTACCGCGACGTCAGGGTCTGGAACTAAGGCGCTCGCTTGCGACGCCGACCGTAAGAGGCCGTGCCGGCTTTGCCGGTGCGGCCGCTCAGGCGCTCGCTTGCGACGCCGACCGTAAGAGGCCGTGCCGGCTTTGCCGGTGCGGCCGTTGAATCGTCCGCTTTGCGACGCCGACCTCAGGACGCCGCGGCCGGCCGAGGCATCGCTAGCGATGCCGATTGGAGGCCATGCCGGCTTTGCCGGCGTGGCCGTCTCTATGTCGCTAGCGATGCCGATTGGAGGCCATGCCGGCTTTGCCGGCGTGGCCGTCTCTATGTCGCTAGCGATGCCGATTGGAGGCCATGCCGGCTTTTGCCGGCGTGGCCGTCTCTATCCCGGGCGTCCGTCTGCAATGACCGGTCGAACCAAGTGAGCTCATTGCGGAACCGTCTCTGTGGCGTATCGCCGCAGCTTTTCGGCGAGGCCCTGGACTCCGTCGCCTGGCTCGACCCTGATCCGGGCGAGGGTGAAGGGCTCATCCGCGCGCGCCGTCCCCGGGTTCTCCGTCGTCGCGCCCTGGAAGCCGGCCGCTTTCACGGCGGACACCACCCGAGCGTCGTAGTGGCCGAGGGGGTAGCAGAAGAACTCGGGGGTCCTGCCGAACATCCGCCGCAGCTCCGTTTGTGACCCTGCCACCTCCTCGCGCAGCCGCGCCGCATCGAGAGTCGTCAGGTCGACGTGCGAGATCGTGTGGGCGTCGATCTCCCAGCCTGCGGCGATCAGCCGCCGCACCTGCCAGGGCTCGATGTCGCCGTGGGTGACGTTCCGCACGGCGAGGTCGAGCACGCCCGGCCAGCGGTGGCGGCGCAGCGTCGGCAGCGCGACGGTGTAGTCGCTCAGGTAGCCGTCGTCGAAGGAGAGCACGATCGGCCTTGGCGGCAGCGGGACCGCCCGGCGCCAGTAGGCGAAGACCTGCTTCAGCGTGACGCCGTGGTAGCCGTTGGCGGACAGCCAGTTCGTCTGCGCCGCCAGCTCGGTCGGCGGCACGAAGAGCCGCGGATACGTCGCGTTCGCCGGCGCGCGTGCAAGCACGTGGTACATCAGGATCGGAACCGGGCTGTCGTGTGGGCCGCGCACCCGCGGCGCACGCCCGGCTTGCGGCTTCGGCCGCTGCCCAGGCGCCCTGGTCGCAGTCTCTCGCGGGGCCGGCGAGCCGCGTTCGGCCAGGAGCACGGCGCCGGCGATTCCGCCGGCGAAAGCGACGAGAGCTGCGAGCGCCGCCAGACGCCGTGCCATAGCTCGATTGTGTCCCCCGCTCAGGAGTTTCGCTACCGTGAGGCGGGGTCGTGCTCCGCCGAGTCCTCATCGGAGCTTTACTGGCAAGCGTGGCCGCCGTCTTCGCGGCGCCCGCGCTCGCCTACACGCAGGTGCTGATGCCGGGCGTGAGCTACTCGCGCCAGCTGCAGTTCACCGCGCACGGACCCATCGCGATCCACGTGATCACGGCGCCCCGGCCGGGTGGCAACTACGCCGTGAAGCCGATCCTCTCGAACGGCGCCATCGTCGGCCGCGAGCGCGTCACCTCGATGCAGAAGGACGTCTCCGGCTCGGCCACCGTCGCCGGCGTCAACGGCGATCTCTTCAACTTCAACGACGGCCACCCGACGGGGATGCTGATGCAGGGCGGCGTCCTCCAGAACCAGCCCTACCGGTTCCGCTCGAGCATCGGCATCTCCTCGAGCGGGACGCTCAACGTCGCAAGGGTCGCCTTCTACGGCTACTGGCAGGGCCTCGGCCAGCGCCGGCCACTGACCGGCTTCAACCAGCCCCCCCGCGGCGACGGCACCTCGCTCTTCACGCCCGCCTGGGGACCGGCCACCCCGAGGCTGGCGGGCGCGGTCGAGGCGGTGATCGCTCCCTTCCCGTCGGCGGTCACCGGTCAGGACCTGGGCGGCACCGTCACCGTGCAGACGACCGGAGGCGGGACGGCGATTCCGCGCAACGGGGCGGTTCTGATGGCGCACGGGACGCAGGCGGCGAAGCTGACGAGCGAGGCGCCTCCGCCCACCCCCGTCACCGCTCGCCTGATCCTCGCGCCGGACTGGCCGGGCGCGGGAATCGCGGACGCGCTTGGGGGCGGGCCGCTGATCGTCAGGAGCGGCCGCGCCGTGTGGACCGCCGGCGAGGACTTCCTTCCCTCGCAGCTCGGGCCGCGCAACCCCCGCACCGCCGTCGGCCAGCGCCGCAACGGAAAGATCCTGCTCGTCGCCGTGGACGGCCGCAGGCGCGGCTACAGCGTCGGCCTGACGAACTTCGAGCTCGCGCAGGCGATGGTGCGGCTCGGAGCGGTGACGGCCTCGGCGCTCGACTCCGGCGGATCGACGACGATGGCGTTCGACGGGAAGCTGCTGAACCGGCCGTCGGATCCGGGTGGAGAGCGGGCCGTCGCCGACAGCCTCTCGATCTTCTACACGGGCGTCTACGCGCCGCCGCCCGCGCTGCCGGTGATCTCGCCGAACGGGGACGGGATTGCCGAGCGGCAGGCGCTGGCGTACAAGGTCGTGCGGCCCTCCGCCGTCGACGCGAGGCTCGTCGGGCCCGGCGGCGTGACCGGGTACACGGAGAGCGGCCAACGGAACCCCGGGGTGTACCGCGTGGGCTGGCCCACGTCGGCGAGGGCGGCCGCTGCCCAACCGCTGGGTCGCTGGCGCTGGCTGGTGACGGCGACCGACGACTCCGGGAACACATCGTCCGTCGAGCGCGCGTTCTGGCTGAACGACACGCTCGGCTTCCTGCGAGTCGCTCCGGCGGTTGCTCGCCCCCGCCCGCGCGGACGTCCCGCCGTCGTCGCCCGCTTCCGCCTCGAGCGCGATGCGCGCGTGACGCCGTCGATCTGGACGAAGTTCGGAGTGCTCGTCCGCCGGCTGCCGTCGGTCCGCTTACGGGCCGGGAGCCGCTCGGTCGCCTGGGACGGCCGCTACGGAAACGGCCGCCGCGTCTACGGGGGCGCGTACGTCTTCAAGATCTTCTCGCAGAACGCCTTCGGCCCGGTCGACCTCTCGCGGCCGTTCGTCGTCCGCGGCCGGTAGTAGATGGCTGAAGCCACGATCTCGCGCGCACGGCTGCGCGATCTGGCGTATCTGAGCCGCTCCCGCCGATCGGAAGCCGGCGGAGCCGGCTACCGCTAGGCGTCCGCTCCCCGTCGCCGGGCCGCCACCGATGCTGCCAGCATCGCCGGCGTCCCGTCAACGAGCCCCAGAGCAGCCAGCTCGCGCCCCGAGCGGGCGATCTCATGCCATCAGCCATCCCTCGTACACTCGGCGCGTGCTCGCCTCGATCACAGGCTCGATCACGTCGTTCGTGGGCGACCACGGCGTCTACGCGATCTTCGGCCTGATGGCGCTCGACGCCGTCTTCCCGGCCGCGAGCGAGCTGGTGATGGTCTACGCCGGCGCTCTCGCGTCGGGTGCGCTCGCCGGTCACGTGGTCCTGTTCGGCAATACCGTCTCCTCGGGCTGGTGGGCCTTCGTCACGGTCTCGGTCACGGGGACGCTCGGCTACCTGCTCGGCTCGATCGCCGGCTGGTGGGTCGGTCGCTACGGTGGGCGCCCGCTCGCCCAGCGGCACGGGCGCTTGATCCATCTCGGGCCCGAGCGGCTCGCCCGGGCCGAGCGCTGGTTCGACCGCTTCGACGACTGGGCGGTCCTGCTCGGCCGGGTCACGCCCGTCGTCCGCTCCTTCGTCTCGATTCCGGCCGGGATCTTCAGGATGCCGCTCGGGCGCTACACCGCCCTGACGATCCCCGGCTCCCTCCTCTGGTGCGCCGTCTTCGCCGGCATCGGCTGGGGCGTGGGGGCGAGCTATGAGCGTTTTCACCACGCGTTCGACTACGTCGAGATCGCGGTCGTGGCAGGAGCCGTCTTCCTGGCGACGTACCTGGTCCTGAGGCGCCGCTCGTCTAGACTCAACGCCCGTGCTTAGGAGCTCCTTTCAGACCGAAGCCTTGTGTCACCGGGCCGCGCTGTGCGGCGCGTGGACGGCGTCCTCGGACGGCGTCCTCAGTCGCGCCCGTAGCCTCACGTGACACTAGGACGCGTAGCGTTTGCGTCCTTGTCACGCACCGCCCATCGCACCCGGGCGACGAAGCTTCAATCTGAAATGAGCTCCAAGATCCCTCTCGTCGACGTCAAGGCACAGTACGAGCACCTGATCCCCGAGATCCTGGCGCGGATGCGAGAGGTGCTCGAGTCCGGCACCTTCATCCTCGGGCCGAACGTCAAGGCGTTCGAGCAGGAGGCCGCGGACTACCTGGGCATTCCGCGCACGGTCGGGGTGGCGAACGGCACCGACGCCCTCGTGATCGCGCTCGATGCGATGGAGATCGGCCCGGGCGACGAGGTGATCTGCCCCTCCTTCACGTTCTACGCGACCGCCGAGGCGATCGCCCGCCGCGGCGCGACGCCCGTCTTCGCCGACATCGACCCGGTGACGCTCAACCTCGACCCCGAGGACGTGGCCGCCAGGGTGACCGAGCGGACGCGCGCGCTGATGCCGGTGCACCTGTTCGGCCGGCCGATGCCGCTCGGGGAGCCGGCGAAGCTGGGGGTGCCGATCCTCGAGGACGCGGCGCAGGCCTTCGGGGCGGAAGGAGTCGCCAAGGTCGGGGTGGTGTCCACCTTCAGCTTCTTCCCGACGAAGAACCTGTTCGGCCTCGGCGACGGGGGCCTCGTCGGCGCGAACGACGAGGAGCTCGCCGACCGGATCGCCCTCCTGCGCTTCCACGGCTCCCGCGAGAAGAAGGAGTTCGAGGCCGTCGGCTACAACTCGCGCCTCGACGAGCTTCAGGCGGCCGTGCTCCGGCTCTTCCTGTCCGAGCTCCGCGGCTGGAACCGGGCCCGGCGCGAGGCGGCGGCGCGCTACGAGGAGCTCGGGCTCGGCGAGCTTTGCGAGCTGCCCCCGGACGAGCCGGCGCACGTCTACCACATGTACGTCGTCCGCTCGCCCGAGCGCGACCGGTTTCGCGAGGCGCTCGCCGCCGCCGGGATCGGCCACGCCTCCTACTACGTGACCCCGCTCCACCTCCAGCCGGCTCTGCGCTACCTCGGGGTCGCGGAGGGTTCGCTCCCGGAGACCGAGCGGGCGGCGCGCGAGAACCTCGCCCTGCCGATGTGGGCCGGTATCGCGGCCGAGACGCAGGAGCGCGTGGTCGCGACCATCCGCGCTGTCGCGCCGGTCAGGGGCGCGAGGTGATCCCGATCAACAGGCATAGGATCTGGCAGCTCGTCGCCGACGCCGGGCTGGTCGCGCTCGCCTGGTACCTCGCCTTCGAGCTGCGCTTCGACCACGGCGTCCCGCGCTACTACGACACGCTCTTCCGGCGGACGGTCCTGATCGTGATCGGGATCAAGCTTGTCGTCTTCATCCTCTCCGGCTTCTACGACCGCTGGTGGCGGTACGTCTCGATCCGCGACATGTGGTCGGCCGTGCGAGGCGTCACCGCCGCCTCGCTCGTCGCCGGCCTGACCGTCTACTTCTTCTCGCCGGTCAACGGCGTGCGCCTACCGCGCTCGGTCGCGATCATGGACTGGCTCCTCCTGCTCGGCCTGGTAGCCGGCACGCGCCTGCTGGCGCGCACCGTGATCGAGCGGCCCGGAACGGGCCTCGTCGCCCGCGGCAAGGAAGTGCTCGTCGTCGGCGCCGGCGATGCCGGCCAGCTCGTGATCCGGGAGCTCCAGCGCAACCGCCAGCTCGGCTATACGCCGATCGGCCTGATCGACGACGACAAGCGCAAGAAGAACCTTCGCGTCCACGGCGTCCGCGTCCTCGGCACGACGGACGAGCTCGCGCACATCCTGCGCGACAACCGGCCCGACGAGGTGCTGATCGCGATCCCCTCCGCCTCGGGCGAGGTGCGCCAGCGGATCGTCACGGTCACGCGCGAGAACAACGTCCCGGTGAAGACGCTGCCGGGCCTCTACGAGCTGATCTCCGGCGAGAGCGACCTTGCTACGCAGATCCGCCCGGTGCAGGTCGAGGACGTGCTCGGGCGCGAGCCGGTCGAGGTCGACCTCGAGGCGAGCGCCGCCTACCTTCGTGAAGAGACGGTGCTGGTGACGGGCGCCGGCGGCTCGATCGGCTCGGAGCTCTGCCGCCAGATCGCACGCCTCGGGCCGCAGCGGCTGATCCTGGTCGAGCAAGGCGAGACGGCCCTCTTCGAGATCGAGCGCGAGCTCGTCGACGAGCGCGGCTTCGCCCCGAGCGTGCCGGTGCTCGCCGACTGCAAGAGCCGGACGAAGATGCGCCAGATCTTCGAGCGCTACCAGCCGGGCGTCGTCTTCCACGCCGCCGCGTACAAGCACGTGCCGTTGATGGAGGCGAACCCGCTCGAGTCCGTGCGCAACAACGCGCTGGCGACGCAGATCGTCGCCGAGACCGCTGTCCGGTTCGGCGCCCGCCGCTTCGTCCTGGTGTCGACCGACAAGGCGGTCAACGCGAAGACGGTGATGGGCCAGTCGAAAGCGCTCTGCGAGTGGATCGTCGAGGCCTACGGCGCGCGCGAGGACGTCTCGACTCGCTTCGTGGCAGTCCGCTTCGGCAACGTGCTCGGCTCCTCGGGCAGCGTGATCCCGATCTTCCGGCGGCAGATCGCCAAGGGCGGGCCGGTGACGGTCACGCATCCCGAGATGACCCGCTACTTCATGACGATTCCGGAGGCCTCGTCGCTCGTGCTCCAGGCCGGCGGGATCGGCGGCCGCGGCGACGTCTTCGTGCTGGACATGGGCGAGCCGGTGCAGATCCTCGAGCTAGCGAAGCAGATGATCCGCCTCTCGGGGAAGGATCCCGAGCGGGACATCGCGGTCGAGATCGTCGGCACGCGCCCGGGCGAGAAGCTGCACGAGGAGCTGTGGGGCGCGGGCGAGTCCGCGGTGCCGACTTCGCACCCGAAGATCATGCGCGTGAGCGGCGCAGTCGTGGACGCGACGTGGCTCGAAGAGGAGCTGGCCGAGCTCGAACGGCTCGTGCGCGAGGGCGAGACGCTCGAGGTGGTCTCGCGGCTCTCGGCGATGATGCGCGAGCCGCGGCTCGCCGCAGCACCCCCTGCGCAAGAAGACACACTTTCGGAACAGACGCTGAGCTAGCTTCGTCTGCTCGTGCGGCTAGGGTGGCCGGGTGGACGAGGCGGCGATTCTCGGCGGGCTCAATCCCGACCAGCGGCGGGCGGCGGAGACGGCCCGCGGGCCGGTCTGCATCCTCGCGGGCGCAGGCTCGGGCAAGACGACCACGATCACGCACCGGATCGCCTGGCAGGTCGCCGCCGGCGCGTTCCGCTCGGACGAGATCCTCGCCGTTACCTTCACCGACAAGGCTGCGGGCGAGCTGCGGGTCCGGCTCGGGCGGCTCGGCGTCGAGGGGGTCGAGGCGCGCACGTTCCACTCGGCCGCGCTCGCCCAGCTGCGCCGCTCGCGGGGCGAGCTACCCGGTCGGATCCTGGCGACCAAGGCGCTCCTGCTCCGCCAGATCGGGAACACGCTGCCACGGCCCTACCGCTTCCGGCCCGCGGGCGACCTCGCGACCGAGGTCGAGTGGGCCAAGAGCAGGCGCCTGACGCCCGAGAGCTACCGGCGCGCCCTCGGTCAGCACGAGCCGCCGATCCCAGCCGACCCGATGGCGCGCGTCTTCCGCGAGTACGAGCGGCGCAAGGCGGAGGCGGGGCTGATCGACTTCGAGGACCTGCTCGAGCTGACCGTGCGCATGTACGAGGAGGACGATTGGGCGCTCGCGGCCGTGCGGGAGCGCTACCGCGCCTTCACCGTCGACGAGTACCAGGACGTGAACCTGCTCCAGCAGTCGCTGCTCGAGCTCTGGCTCGGCGAGGTCGACGACCTCTGCGCGGTCGGCGACGACTACCAGTCGATCTACGGCTTCACCGGCGCCTCGCCGGAGTGGCTGCTCGGACTGCCGCGGCGCTTCCCGCAGGCGACGGTGGTGCGGCTCGAGGCGAATTACCGCTCGAGCCCGCAGGTGCTGGCGCTGGCGAACCGACTCGTCCCCAAGCTGGGCGGGGCGGAGAAGACGCTCCGCGCGACGCGGCCGGCGGGCCCCGAGCCGGAGCTGCGCGGGTTCGACTCCGGCGAGGACGAGGGCGCCTTCGTGCTCGCGCGGGTGAAGACCCTTGCGGCCGAGGGCGTGCCCTACGAGGAGATGGCGGTCCTGATGCGCCTCAACTCGCGCTCGGTCGACTTCGAGGAGCTCTTCGGCGACGCGAAGATCCCGTTCCAGGGCGCCGCCCTCCTTGCCCGCGACGGCGCGCGGCAGCTCCTCAAGGGCCTGCGCGGGGCGGGCTTCGGGACGCTCACCGACGAGGTGCGGCGGGTAGCCCGAGAGCAGGGCCTCACCGACCCGGTGCCCGAGGGCGTGGGCGAGCGGGAGCTCGTTCGCCAGGCCGACCTCGCGCGGCTCTGCAAGCTCGCCGAGGAGTTCGACGACGGCTCGCGCACGGTCGAGGACTGGGTCGCGTGGCTCCGGACGCGCTTCGACCGCGGTGCCGAGGGCGGTGTGCACCTGCTGACGTTCCATCGCGCGAAGGGCCTCGAGTTCGAGGCGGTCTTCCTGCCGCGCATCGAGGAGAAGGAGCTGCCGTGCAAGCAATCGCTGCGAAGTGTCGCGGCGCTCGCCGAGGAGCGGCGGCTGCTCTATGTCGGGATGACGCGCGCCAAGAGGCACCTCGCGCTCACGTGGTCGGAGAGGCCGAGCCGCTTCCTCGCGGAGCTCGGCGTCGAAGCGCGGGCGAAGCAGGCGAAGCCGCGTCCCGAGGAGCCGCGCAACCCGACCTACCACGCGCTCAAGCGCTGGCGGCTCCAGCGGGCGAAGGCCGACGAGATCCCAGCCTACGTCGTCTTCCACAACACCACGCTGGCCGAGATCGCCCAGCGCCGCCCGAGTACGATCGCCGAGCTGGCGTCGGTCCCCGGCATCGGCCCCGCGAAGCTCGAGCGCTACGGGAACGACGTGCTAGCTGCCCTTGTCGCGGAATGAATCACCTCCACGCGTGCGACCGGTCATCTCAGACGGACGCACGGCTGAGGCGTCGCTTGCGACGCCGACTCGGAGGCCATGCCGGCTCTGCCGGCGCGGCCGTCCTTATCCCACGCGTCCCTCGGCATCGCTTGCGATGCCGACAAAAGGCCATGCCGGCTTTGCCGGCGTGGCCGTCCTGCAACGCGGCACCGCAAGCGGTGCCTCAGCTTCTGGCTGAGAGGAGCAGGTCGAGCATGAGCGCGGGGTCGCGTCGAACCGGCTCACGTCCGCCGTCTCGCTTGCGGAGATCCAGCGCGCGTGGGTCGCTGAGCGGGATCAGGCGTCCTTCGCGGATCAGCGTCTCGTCGACACCGCCGAGCCGGCCGCCGTACGTGGTGTAGACGGGGACTCCGAGCGCAGCGGCCTCGCGGTTCATCGTTCCGCCCGCCGAGACGACGAGGTCGGCGAGCGCGATCAGGCTCTGGGCGTCGACCGCGCGCTCGGGAAGCAGGACGGACGGCAGGCCGAGTCCTCGCACGAACTCCCCCTGCTCGGGCGTGCGTGGCAGCACGATCGCGTGGAGGGACTCGTCGCGCCCGAGGTGATCGAGCACCTGCGGGAAGAGCGGGTTCGACCGGCGGTGGTAGAGCGAGACGTCGGGCGGCGTGCGCACGACGACCAAGGCGCGGGCTGGGTTGATCTGCCACGTGTCGAGCGCCGAGGGGTCCGGCTCGAAGTCGGCGAGGTAGTACTCCTCCTTCAGCCCGGGGTAGCGGGCGAGCTTCGGCGGCTCGACCCCGTAGCGCTCGAGCCGCTCGGGCGGGATCGCCTCGGGTACGACCACGCGGGTGGCGGCTCGGCAGCCGAGCTGGTGCTGGAGCCACGCGAACTCGTAGTCGAAGGTGGTCGCGCTCGGGATCCCGAGCCGCCGCGCCGTCAGCGTCAGCTCGTGCGAGCCGTGCGCGAGAGCGACGTCGAAGCCACGGCCGCGCGCCCACCGCCGGAGGTTGTGTAGGCGCGAGGTGAGCGAGCGCGCCTTGCCCAGGCGCGAGCGTCCGCCGTGGCGGCCGAGCACCTCCGCCTCGATCCCGTGCAGCTCGAGCAGCTGCACGGTCTGGGCGTAGTCGCGCGACGTGACCTCGACCTCGGCGCCGCGTTCGTGCAGGAGCCGGAGCAGAGGCCGGAACACCAGCACGTGCGCCGGCGCGGTGATGTCGATCCACACCTTCACCTCGCGCTCCTGGCCGACGGTGGCACTGTCCCCTCCGGGCTCGCACCGCCGGCGACGCGCCAGAAACGCGAGGTCAAGCGACCACGGCGTCGGGGCGCGGCTCGCGGAGGGGGCCGGGCTCGCGGTCGACGTGGCGCTCGTGCCAGAGCGTGAAGGCGAGCAGGCCCCAGAGCTGGCGTGAGAGGTCATCCTTGCCGGCGACGTGGCGGTCGATCAGCCTCGCGACCGCCTCGGGGCGGAAGAAGCCCTGGCGGCGGAGCCTCTCGGGCGCGAGCGTCTCCCGGGCGAACGGCTCCAGCTCGCCGCGCAGCCAGGCGGCGGCCGGGATCGAGAAGCCTCGCTTCTTGCCGCGGACGATCTGCTTCGGCAGCAGCGGGGCGACGGCCTTGCGCAGCAGTACCTTCTTGCGGAGGCCGCGCACCCTGTGCCGGGTGGGGAGAGCGAGGGCGAGGTTGGTCACGATCGGGTCGAGGTAGGGGACGCGGGCCTCGAGCGAGTGCGCCATCGAGGCGCGGTCCGTCTTCACCAGCAGGTCGTCCACGAGGTAGAGGCCGAGATCGACGTCCTGGAGCCGGGCGAGGAGCTCCGCGCCCTCCGTCTCGACGAAGCGGGCGCGGTAGAGATCGACCGGGTCGAAGCCTTGCCGGCGACCGGTCAGCTCGGCGCGGGCCTCCGGCGAGAAGATCTCCTTCCAGGCGTGGTGGCGCTCGAGCGGAGGCAGGTGAGCGGCGCGCACGAATCGTTTCGCCTTGTAGTCGAAGCTGGCGCGCGCGCTGGAGCTGGGCAGCCGCTCGACGAGGGGACGCGCGATCCGGGCCGCGCCGCCGGCCCGGAGAGCGAGCAGGTCGGCGACGTAGGTGTAGTAGCCGCCGAAGAGCTCGTCCCCGCCCTCGCCCGAGAGGGCGACCTTGACGTCCTCCGCGGCGAGCTGCGACACGAGGTAGGTCGGGAGCGCGGACGAGTCGGCGAAGGGTTCGTCGAAGGCCTCGGCGAGAGCGGGGAGGAGACGCGCGGCGTCGGGCCGGAGCACGAGCTCGCGGTGATTCGTGCCGTAGCGCTCGGCAACCAGGCGCGCATCTCCGAGCTCGTCGAAGGAGCGCTCCTCGAACCCGATCGAGAAGGTCCGGAGCGGCTCCGAGCTCTCCTCCGCGGCGAGGGCGGCGAGGGCCGAGGAGTCGATCCCGCCGGAGAGCAGGATCCCGACGGGGACGTCCGAGACGAGATGCGCCCGGACCGAGTCGCGGAGGCGCGCGCGCAGCTCCTCGACCAGCTCGGCCTCGTCGTCGCCGCGGAGCTCGCCGGCCGCCGCGGGCGCTGGCCGGGCGAAGCGCTCGATCCGGAAGTCGCCGTCCTCCCAGACGAGCACGTGTCCGGGCGGGAGCTTGCGCGCATCGCGGAAGATCGTCAGGGGCGCGGGGATCGAGTTGAACGCGAGGAAGGCCTCGAGCGCGTCGAGGTCGATCTCGCCTCGCGGAAGAGCGCGCAGCTCGGAGGCGAACTCCAGCCCCTCGCGCGTGGCGCGGTAGTAGAGCGGCTTGATCCCGAAGCGGTCGCGCGCGAGCACGAGCCGGCGGCGCGTCGCGTCCCAGAGCGCGACCGAGAACATCCCGCGAAGCCGGCGCGCGAAGTCGAGCCCGTGCTCCTCATAGAGATGGACGAGCACCTCGGTGTCGCCGTGCGTTCGGAAGCGGTGGCCGGCGCGCTCGAGGCCGGATCGCAGCTCGCGGTAGTTGTAAAGCTCGCCGTTCTGGACGACGTGGATCGTCGAATCCTCGTTCGCGATCGGCTGGTCGCCGGTCTCGAGGTCGATGATCGCGAGCCGGCGGGCGGCGAGGGCGACGGGGCCGTCGGCGAACGAGCCGTCGCTGTCGGGGCCGCGGTGGACGAGCGTCGCGCTCATGCGCGCGAGCCGGTGGGGGTCGGCGGGCCCGTTCAGGGAAGCGATCCCGCAGATCCCGCACACGCGTGTGAGTCTAGTCGCGGTGCCTGAACAGACCCCGGAGCGACTGGAGCGCGATGCGGATCGCCGTGGCGAGGAGCGTACGCACGTAGAGCGGCACCGAGCGGTCGGCGATCCACTCGAGATCATGGGCGAGCTTCTCCGCCATCGACGTCTCGTAGCCGTGCCGCACCTGGGCGAAGCCCGTCAGGCCGGGGCGGACGACGAGCCGCTGCCAGTAGGCCGCCAGCTCGGCGGCGAGCTGCTCGAAGAAGCGTGGCCTGATCGGTCGTGGGCCGACGAGGCTCATCTCGCCGCGGAGGACGTTCCACAGCTGCGGCACCTCGTCGAGCTGCGTCGTGCGGAGCCGCCGGCCCAGCCGCGTCGTCTCGGCCCGTGTCCGCTCGGCCAGCTCGGGGCCCAGGTAGGGGCCGAGCCGCTCCTCCGCGCCGGGGCGGAGCGTGCGGAACTTGAGCATCTCGAAGATGCGACCGTCCTTTCCCACGCGCTCGCCGCGGTAGAAGAGGGGCCGCCCGCCGGTGAGCAGGAGGGCCGCGGCGATCAGAAGGAGGAGCGGCGAGGCGAGCAGGACGAAGACCGCCGCGAGGACGATGTCGAGGAGGCGCAGCTCGAGATCGACCCGGCGCTTCGGCGATCCACGGACGAGGACGGAGAACCGCTCGACGAACGAATCGCTCGGCCTCGGCTGGGACGCAGCCACTCCGTGATGCTAGAGCCTCTGCACGTCTGAGCGAAGTCGTTCCCGAATTGGTCCCGTAGTTCGGTTCGCCCAACCTCCTCCCCGAGGCGAGCATATCGGGGAAGAGCGCACGAGTGGCTGACGAAACCGTGCCGAGACTGTAACTCCGTGCATAATCGATCCTTATGGACACGCGTCAGCTGGCAGCGTTCTGCACCGTCGTCGAGCGGAAGAGCTTCTCGCAGGCGGCGGAGCGCCTCGGGGTAACGCAGCCCGCCGTGAGCCTTCAGGTGCGCTCGCTCGAGAAGCGGCTCGGGCGCAAGCTGCTCGACCGCTCGGGTCGGCGCGTTGAGCCGACCGAAGCCGGGCTCGCGCTCTATCGGGGCGCCCAGCGGCTGCTCGCGCTCGAGGGTCAGTTGCTCGAGGAGCTCGAAGCCGGGGAGGGCGGCGAGCTCGGCGGCACGCTCGAGGTCGGCGCATCGACCGGGCCCGGCAGCACGATCGTCCCGGTGCTGCTCTGCGAGTTCCAGCGGCAGAACCCCGGAGTGGCCGTCTCGCTCTCGATCTCGGACACCCAGTCGGTCGTCGCGCGGGTCGCCGAGCGAGAGCTCGAGCTCGGCATCGTCGGAGCCGCCAGGCGGCACCGTGGCGTCGTCTTCGAGCCGTTCTTCCGCGACGAAGTCGTCCTTGCCTGCCCGCCGGGCCACCACTTCGCAGGCCGCTCCGTATCGCTCGAGGAGCTGCGTGCCGAGCCGCTGATCGTGATGCAGGAAGGCGCCGGGGTCCGCCAGGTGATCGAGGATGAACTGCGGCGCGCGGGCACTCGGCTGCGCGACCTCGAGCCGCGGCTCGAGCTGGGTCTCCAGGAGTCGGCCAAGTCGGCCGTCGCCGCCGGCTACGGCGTCACGTTCATCTCGCGGGCTGCGATCGAGGCCGATCTCGCTTCCGGAACGCTCGCCTCCGCCCGCGTGAAGGGGCTCGAGCCCGCCCGAGAGATCTCGCTCGTCCGCTCGGCCGGGCGCTCGCCGACCCGGGCCGCGGAGTCCTTTCTCGCCTTCGCACGCGAACGTCTGCCGTGATCGTCCGCTGGGGTCTCGAGGAGCTCGAGCCGCTCCTCGGCGAGCTCGGCTTCGAGTGGCCGCTCCTGATCTCCAGCGCGCGCTGGGCCGACCTCGACCTGCCCGTCGTGGAGCGCTTCCACGCCGTCAGGCCCCATGCCGAGATCGATTCCGTGCGCGAGGCGGCCGACCGCGCCCGGAGCGCGGACGGGCTCGTCGCGGTCGGCGGGGGCAGCGCGATCGACACCGCGAAGGCGGTGGGCGCCGCGACCGCGCTCGCCACGGTCGCCGTGCCCACCACCTACTCCGGCGCCGAGTGGACGGACTTCTTCGGCATGCGCGATCCCGAGCGGGGCGTGAAGGGAGGCGGCACCGGGCCGCCGCCGGTGGCGATCGTGTACGAGCCGAAGCTGACCCTCGAGCTGCCCCGCGGCGAGAGCGGCGGCACCGCGCTGAACGCGCTCGGGCACGCCGCCGAGGCGCTCTACGTCTCCGGCCGGAACCGCGAGGGAGACGAGCACGCGCTCCAGGGCGCGCGGCTGATCGGCGAGTCGCTCCCCATGGTGCTGGCAAACGGCGGCGACCTCGAGGCCCGCACGACGCTCCTCCGGGGGGCGATGCACGGCGGGGCGGCTCTCGGCGCGGCGGGCCTCGGCCTCGGGCACGCGATGGCCCAGGCCCTCGGGGGCCGCTACGGGATCTCGCACGGAGCAGCCAACGCGCTGTCCTTGCCGCCGGCGCTCCGGTTCAACAAGCCGGTCGTCCCCGACGAGATCGCCCGCTTCGGGGAGGCGCTCGGCGCAGCCGACCCGGCCGCCCGCTGGGAGGAGCTCGCGCGCCTCGCCGGCTTCGAGCGCCTGCGCGACCTCGGCGTCCCGGAGGAGGGACTGGAGGAGGTGGCGCAGGCGACCGCAGTCCGAGGAGGCGCGAAGGCGAACCCGCGCCCGGCGACCCCCGCGGAGATCGCCGAGCTCCTCCACAGTGTCTGGTGATTCACGGCCGGCGGGCGACGAACGAGAGCGTCCCCACGCTGAGCTCCTCGAGCGGGTAACTGCGGAAGCGGGGCGCAAGCGGCAGCGCCCGGAGCTCGGCGAGCCCCTCCTCGCCGGGTCCCGACGGCGTCTCGGTCACGACCTCGAGCCCGGCCTCGCGGACGAGCCGCAGGTAGTCCGGGGCGCGCAACCGGTTCTGGTAGTGGAGCGGCGAGTTGACGAGGTTCCAGGCGCGGTCGGAGAAGCGGAGGAAGTGGTAGCGCGACAGGCTCGGGTCGAAGTACGAGTAGTGGTCCTGGAGGTCGATCCGACAGCTGAAGGCGCCGCCCGGCCTCAGCAGGCGGCGACATTCGGCGAAGATTCGCGCCAGGTCCGCGGCCGGGATGTGCTCACACGTGTCCGTGCTGGAGACGAAGTCCACCGACTCGCCGGGCAGTCCCGTCGCCCGCGCGTCGCGGGGGGCGAGGTAGGCGATCCCCAGACGCTCCTCCAGCTCGCCGGTCGACCGCACAGGCCCGCCCAGCGCCCGCAGCGGTCGTCCGGCTTCGGCCTCGAGCTCGCCCCACAGTCGCTCGAAGGTGCGGAGCGAGTCGTTTACGAGCTCGAGCCGGACGCTCGGGCGAATGTCGACCAGTACCTGCCGGCCGACGCCGAGTGCGGCGTAGGAGAGGGCGATGTTCAGGTCCCAGCCGGCGCCGAACTCGTAGAAGACGGCCTCTTCGGCCGCCACGCCGGGCCCGTGCTCCTCGAATGCGCGCAGGTGCTGGTGCGCCCGCGCGAACTTGCGCCGGAAGACCGACTCGGGGGCGGGAAGGCTGCGCGCGATGTGCCGCTGGAAGACGTAGTTCAGACGCTCGCCCTGGGGGAGCAGCCCGAGGCCGCGCTGGAGCGCCGCTTTCGCCAGCCACCTCATCGGTCGGCGAGCATAGCCCGGCACCAGGCAATAAGCGGTACTAATCTGTGCGATTAGCTAGAATCGCGGGTCGTGGCGGAGCGGCTCTCATTCGACGTGCTCGTGGTCGGGAGCGGCGCCTCCGGGCTCGCAGCGGCCGTCTCGGCCGAGCGGGCGGGGGCGCGCGTCGGGCTCGTCACCAAGGGCGCGCTCCAGTCGTGCAACTCGGCCAAGGCGCAGGGCGGGATCCAGGCGGCGTTCGGCGGCGACGACTCGCCCGAGCAGCACGCCGAGGACGTCTGGCGGAGCTCCCACGAGACCGCGAACCGGCGGCTCGTGGAGGTGCTGACCGGCGAGGCTCCCGGCGCGATCCGCTGGCTCGAGGAGCACGGGGTCGAGTTCACGCGCGAGAACGGCGGCTACCGGCTCGCGCGCTGCGGCGGCGCCACGCGGAAGCGCCTGCTCCAGGTCGGCGACCGCACCGGCCACGCGATCACGACCGCGCTGCGCGACGCGTTCGTCGCCTCGAGCGGCGAGGCCCTGCCGAACTGCCCGCTGGTGGCGCTCGAGCAGGCCGGGAACGGTTGGCGCGCGAGCTGCCGGCGCAAGAACGGTGACGAGGTCGAGATCGACGCGGGTGCCGTCGTCCTCGCCGCCGGCGGGCGCTGCTACCGAGAGGCCGAGGAGCGGGGCGAGCTCACGACCAACCATCCCGGCGCGACGGGCGAGGTGACGCGGATCGCGCTCGAGCTCGGCGCGGAGAGCCGCGATCTCGACGCGCTCCAGTACCACCCGAACGGCGGGGCATGGCCGCCGACGATGCAGGGCTACTCGATCCCCGAGACGACCCGTGCCTACGGCGCCACGCTGCTGAACGCCGACCGCGACGAGTTCACGGATCCGCTCGGCCCGCGCGACGCCGTCTCGCAGGCGATCTTCGACGAGGTCGCCGCCGGCCGCGGGATCGATACCCCCGACGGGAGGCCGGCTGTGCTGCTCGACACCACCCGCATTCCCGAGGGAGACGCGGAGATCTCGCTGCCGTACATGCTGCGCCGCTACCGTTCCGCCGGGATCGACCCGCTCGGGCAGGCGATCCTGACCTACCCCGTGCTCCACTACCAGAACGGCGGTCTCGTGATCGACGAGCACTCGGAGACGACGATCGAGGGCCTCTTCGCCTGCGGCGAGATCGCGGGCGGCACCCACGGGCGCAACCGGATGATGGGCAACAGCCTTCTCGAGTGCACGGTTTACGGCCGCCGAGCGGGCGCGAAGGCCGCGGAGAGGGCGGCCGCGTGAGCACGGTTGCGACCGACATCCGGCAGGCGGTCGAGGACGCCGCCGCGCACCTGTACGTCTGGGCGCTGAAGGACATCCCGCAGGATCTCCGGGACGCGCTCGCCCGCGCGGCCGAAACGGAGACCTCGGTGCCCGGCAGGCGCGTCCTCGACACTATCGTCCGCAACGTCCAGGTAGCGGACGAGGCGAAGAACCTCGTCTGCCAGGACACCGGGATCGCGGTCTACACCTGTCGGGTCGGCGAGCACTTCCCGCTCCATCCGGCGAAGATCTACGAGGCGCTCAAGGCCGGCACCGAGCGCGCGACGCTGGAGCACCCGCTGCGCTCGAACGCCGTCCACACGATCACGCGCGAGAACACCGGCCCGAACACCGGCTACCGCCTGCCGATCGTGCACTGGGAGTTCGTGCCCGACTGGGACGGCCTCGACGTCAAGTGCGTGCCGAAGGGCTCGGGCTCCGAGAACATGAGCTTTCTGAAGATGTGCGTCCCCGCCGACGGCGTGAAGGGGATCAAGCAGTTCGTGCTCGAGTCGATCGTCGGCGCCGGGGGGAAGCCGTGCCCGCCCGGGATCGTCGGGGTCGGGATCGGCGGCTCCGCCGACTACGCGATGTACCTCGCCAAGGAGGCGATCACGCGGCCGGTCGGGACGACGAACGCCGATCCCGAGGTGGCGAAGCTCGAGCGCGAGCTGCTCGAGCTCCTGAACCAGACCGGGATCGGGCCGATGGGGCTCGGCGGGGACGTGACCGCCCTCGCGTGCCACGTGGAGCACGCGGATACCCACATGACCCTGAACCCGGTCGCCGTCAACTACCAGTGCTGGGCCGCCCGCCGGGCCACGGCGCACGTCGCCGCCGACGGGGCGATCGACTACGACCGGGAGGCGTGATGCTTAGTAACAGTCTGTTACTTGGAACGGCGGCCGCGGGTGGCTAGGCACGAGGTCACCTTTCCGGTGACCGATGAAGCGGAGGTCCTCAGGCTGCGCGCCGGCGACGAAGTTGTCGTCCAGGGGCACATCATCGGGATCCGCGACCGCACCCAGATCCGGATCTTCGACCAGGGCGTCGAGCCGCCGATGGACCTCCGCGGCGCGTTCCTGCTCCACACGGCACCGGGCGTGCGTAAACGCGACGACGGCGGCTATGAGCCCGTCTGCATCGGCACGACGACCAGCGCGCGGATGGTGCGTTTCACCGAGCCGCTCGGCCGCGACTACGGCGTCCGCGCGATCTGCGGCAAGGGCGGCTTCCCGGACGAGGCGATCGAGCCGATGCAGCGCCTGAAGATGGTCTACTTCGCGATCGTCGGCGGCGCCGCCGCGCTCGAGACGACGCAGATCGAGGAGATCGAGGAGGTCGCCTGGGAGGAGCTGATGCCCGAGTGTCTCTGGAAGTTCCGCGTGAAGGACTTCGGCCCCCTCACCGTCGGAATCGACGCGCACGGCAACTCGCTCTACCACGACGTCCAGGAGGCCGCCCGCAAGAAGTTGGAGGAGCTCTATGCCAAGCTTTGATGGATTTCTGGATCTCCCGCCGCGCCCCGGCAAGCCGCGCACCGAGGGCCTGACGCACGTGATCGACAAGGGGCTCAACCTGCGCGAGATCGAGGGCCTCTTCGACACTGCCGGCCGATACGTCGACATCATCAAGCTGGGCTGGGGAACCTCCTACGTCACGAACAACCTCGAGAAGAAGATCGCGCTCTACCGCTCGTTCGAGACCCCGGTCGTCTGCGGCGGCACCCTCTTCGAGGCGGTCTTCGCCCGCGGACGGATCGACGAGTTCAAGCGCTGGCTGACCGACTTCCGCTTCTCGCACGTCGAGATCTCCGACGGCACGCTCGAGATCCCGCGCGAGCGCAAGCTCGAGCTGATCGTCGACTTCGCGCGCGACTTCACCGTCCTCTCCGAGGTCGGCTCGAAGGACGAGGAGATCGTCTACGCGCCCTACCAGTGGGTCGAGTGGATCAAGGAAGAGCTCGAGGCGGGTGCCTGGAAGGTCGTCACCGAGGGACGCGAGGGCGGCACCGCCGGGATCTACCGCCCAACCGGCGAGATGCGCACGGGGCTGGTGGACGAGATCGTCCACGAGATCGAGGTCGGCGAGCTGATCTTCGAGGCGCCGACGAAGGCCTCGCAGGCCTGGTTCGTGAAGCAGTTCGGCCCGAACGTGAACCTCGGCAACATCCCGCCCGACGAGGTGATCCCGCTCGAGACGCTCCGCCTCGGGCTCCGTGGCGACACGCTGAAGGAGGTCTTGCTCAGTGACGAGCGCACCCCCACTTCCTGACCGATCCCGCGTCAAGCCCTCCCGGAGCCCCGGCTCTGCCGGGGTGGAGGGAGGGCTGGCCAGGGACGCGGGGGACTTCGAGGCGATGCCGGCGGAGGAGATTCTTCGCTGGGCCCACGCCGAGCACGGCGAGCGCCTCTGTCTCACGTGCTCGTGGCAGAAGCAGTCGTCGGTGCTCGTGCACATGGTCGCCGAGCTCGGCCTCGACATCCCGGTGATCGAGCTCGACACGCACCTCTTCTTCCGCGAGAGCTACGAGACGCGCGACCGCCTGCGCGAGCGCTACGGCCTCCGCCTGCTGCCGCCGCCCGAGGTGATCACGGTCGCCGAGCAGCACCGGCGGGAGGGGCCGAACCTCTGGGAGAGCGATCCCGACCGCTGTTGCCACATCCGCAAGGTCGAGCCGCTGCTCCAGGCGCTCGAGCCCTACGACGCGTGGATCTCAGGGATCCGCCGCGACCAGTCGCCAAGCCGCGCGGCGACGGCGAAGGTGCAGTGGTCGGAGCGGTACGGCGTCTGGAAGCTGCACCCGCTCGCCGACTGGGACGAGAAGCGTGTCTGGGCCTACATCACCGTCAACGAGATCCCGTACAACCCGCTCCACGACGTGGGCTTCCGCTCGATCGGGTGCATCCCGTGCACACGGCCGACGAGCCTGGAGGAAGAGGAGCGCGCCGGCCGCTGGGCCGGCTCCGACAAGCTCGAATGTGGAATACACGTCGAAGCGCCGCTCCGCGGCCCTTCGACTAGTTGACGCGAAAGGAGAACATGACCGACCACATCTACGCGCACGAGCACCCCGAGTCCGACCGGGTCCGAGGCGGCGGGTTTACGCTCTGGTTCACCGGCCTGTCCGGCTCCGGCAAGACCACGATCGCGCACTTCGTCGGCCCGGAGCTCGACCGGCGCGGCCGGATCGTCGAGTACCTGGACGGCGACACTGTTCGAACGCACCTCTCGAAGGGCCTCGGCTTCTCGAAGGAGGATCGCGACGCCCACATCGAGCGGGTCGGATGGGTCGCCTCGCGCCTGACCCGCCACGGTGCGGCCGTGATCGCGGCGGCGATCTCACCCTACGACGAGACCCGGCGCGCCGCGCGTGCCATGGTCGAGCAGTTCGGGCCCTTCGTCGAGGTCTACGTGAAGGCCTCGGTCGAGGAATGCGCTCGCAGAGACGTGAAGGGCCTCTACGAGAAGGCCTTCGCCGGAGAGATCACGGAGTTCACCGGCGTCTCCGACCCCTACGAGGAGCCTGAGGACGCGGAGCTCGTGCTCGACACGGAGCTACACACCCCGGAGGAGAGTGCCGCGCTCGTGCTCGCCAAGCTCGAGGAGCTCGGTCTCGTCCCGGACGAGGTGGCTGCGTGAGCTGCCACGTGGAGGGGGTTGGGGCGAACCGGGAGGTTCCCCCGGGCGGGGTCCTCGGCGGAGCCGAGGCGATCTTGGAAGAAGAAGGGGGCTTGCGGGGGAAACATGGTTTCCCCCGCGCGACGGAGCCGGAGGCGGAGGAGGTGGCGGCATGACCGTGGTAGAGACGGCGAGCCTGATCGCGCCGCACGGCGGCAGGCTGGTCGACCGCATCGGCCCAAGGCCCGGCGGGGTCGAGCGGCTCGAGCAGATCCCACTCACCTCGCGTGAGCTCTCCGACCTGGACATGCTGGCGAGCGGCGCCCTCTCACCGCTCGAGGGGTTCATGGGCCGCAACGACTACGAGCGCGTCGTGGAGGAGATGCGGCTCGAGCGCGGGCTCCCCTGGGCGCTGCCCGTCTGCCTTGCGGTCGACCGGCCTCCTCAGGGCGACAGCGTCGCCCTCACCGACGCCGAGGGCCGCGCGCTCGCCGTGCTCGAGGTGGACGAGACCTACGAGTACGACAAGGAGCGCGAGGCCGAGCGCTGCTTCCGCACCACCGACGAGGCCCACCCGGGCGTCGCGAGGCTCTACCGGCAGAAGCCGCTCTACCTGGCCGGCGCCGTCACGGTCTTCGAGCGGCTCGAGCCGCCGTTCCCCGAGCTCGCGCTCGACCCGGCCGAGACCCGGAGCGTCTTCGCCGAGCGCGGCTGGCGTCGGGTGGTTGGCTTCCAGACGCGCAACCCGATCCACCGAGCCCACGAGTACCTGACCAAGGGCGCGCTCGAGACCGTGGACGGCCTCCTGATCCACCCGCTGGTCGGCGAGACGAAGTCGGACGACGTACCCGCCGCGACCCGCGTCGAGTGCTACCGCGTGCTGGTCGACGGCTACTACCCCTCCGACCGCGTGCTCGTTTCCGCGTTCCCGGCGGCGATGCGCTACGCCGGCCCGCGCGAGGCGATCTGGCACGCGATCTGCCGCAAGAACTACGGCTGCTCGCACTTCATCGTCGGCCGAGATCACGCCGGCGTCGGCGACTACTACGGCACCTACGACGCGCAGTTGATCTTCGACGCGTTCGAGGCGCACGAGCTCGACATCGAGCCGATGTTCTTCGAGCACGCGTTCTGGTGCCGCGCCTGCAACCAGATGGCGACCCCGAAGACCTGCCCGCACGAGGGCGACGACCACGTCTTCCTCTCCGGGACGAAGGTGAGGGAGCTCCTGGCCGCCGGCCAACTGCCGCCCCCTGAGTTCACCCGACCGCAGGTGGCCGACGTCCTCATCGACTACTACGGCCGCGGCGGCGCCTAGCGCTTTGCGCCGGAGGCGGAAAGCGCTTTGACCTGGCAGTTCACGCTCAGCGGCTTTCTGATCGGCGCGCTCGTCGGGATGACCGGGATGGGCGGCGGCTCGCTGCTGACGCCGATCCTCGTCATCTTCTTCGGCTTCAAGCCGACCCTGGCGGTCGGCACCGACATCCTCCACGGCGCGATCTTCAAGAGCTTCGGCGCGGTCCGGCACCGGCGGCTCGGCACGGTGCACGGCCACCTCGTGCTCTGGATGTTCCTCGGCTCGGGCCCGCTGTCGCTGCTCGGGGTGACCGTTGCGACCTGGCTCAAGCACCACTACGGGAGCGCGGAGTCGATCGAGGCCTATGCCGTCGGGATCGCGCTCATGGTCGGCGGCCTCGGCCTGGTCGCCAAGACCTTCGTCCGCGGCGGGATGCAACCGAGCGACGCCCCGTTTCTCATCGAGCGGCGAGACCGGATCGTCGCGGTCGCGATCGGGGCGACCTGCGGCTTCGTCGTCGGCTTGACCTCGGTCGGGAGCGGCACCTTCTTCGGTCTCGTGATGGTGCTCGTCTTCCCGCTCACCCTCCCGAAGATCGTGGGCACCGACATCGTCCACGCGGCGGCATTGCTCTGGGTGGCCGGCTTCGGCCATCTGGCCGCCGGCAACGTCGACCTGAGGACGATGGGATGGCTCCTGACGGGATCGATCCCCGGCGTCCTGCTCACGAGCAAGCTGACGCTCAAGCTGCCCGATCGGGCCCTCCGCCTCGGGCTCGCCTGCGTGCTGATGCTGAGCGGAATCAAACTGGTCGATTTCCCGCACTCCGACTGGGCGATCGCGGCGGGCGTGCTCGCCGCGGCCCTCGGCTTTTCGGCCTGGGGCCTGATCGCCCGCCTGGGCCGCCGCGCGCCCCACCCCGAGGCCGCTTCCTAGCTCCAACCCGAACCTGGTTCTGACTACACTCGCCGGGCTTTGGCGCGCCTCCTGCCGACGCTGCTCGTGCTCGCCCTGATCGGCTCCACGGCCGCGGCCTTCGCCGTCACGGAGGGGCTGAAGCTCGAGAAGAGCCCGATCACCGAGACGCAGGTGGGCAAGGTGGTCGCGCCGGCTTGCCGCTGTGCGAACGAGCGTCTCTCGGTCGCGTTCACGCTGCGGAAGGGCGACCGCGTCTCCGTCGCGATCGTCAACGGAAGCGGCGACGTAGTGCGAACGCTCGCGCGCTCCCGGCCGGCCCGGCCGGGAGCGCAGCGGTTTGTCTGGGACGGGCATGACCAGGCGGGGCGCGTCGTGCCCGACGGCACGTACCGCCCGCGCGTGCACCTCGCACGCGAGCACCGGACGATCGTGCTCCCGAACCCGATTCGCGCCGACTCCACGAGGCCGCTGATCAAGCTCGTCTCGGTCAAGCCGCCGGTCTTCTCGCCGGACGGCGACTTTCAGCGTGAGTACGCGCGTCTTCGCTACCGGACGAGCGAGCGAGCCCGGGCGATCCTCTACGTGAACGGCGGCCGGTGGGGGATGGTTCACGACTACGTCCGTGCCGGCAAGCTCGACTGGGGCGGGCGGGCCGTGCGCCGCCTCCCGGCGGGGCGCTACCTGGTGCGCCTGCGCGCACTCGATTTCGCGGGGAATGTGGGGCCGCCGACGCGTGGGTTCGTCGTCCGGATCCGGTACATCGAGGTTCGGCCGCACGTGGTGCACGTCCGCAGCGGGGCGCAGTTCCGCGTCCGCGTTCGCACCGACGCGGTGCGGTACACGTGGCACCTGGGTTCACGCGGCAGGCTGGCCCACAGGCGGGTCCTGACGATCCGCGCCGGCGCGCCCGGACGCTATGTGCTCCGGATCGCGGCGAACGGCCACCTCGCGCGTGCGCTCGTCCTCGTGAGGCCCGCTTCGTGACGGCCGAGCTCGCCCGGGCGGGCGGCGTGATCGGGGTCGCGGGGCTGTCGGCGGTGATCGCCGCCCCGGCGCGGCTCCAGCGCTTGGCCGGCCTCGCGGCCTGGGCGCTCGGCTCCGCGTTCCTCACGATCTACCTCGCCCCGAAGGGCCACACGGCGCTGCTCGCGGCGGCGGCCGTGTTCGGTCTCGCGCTCGCGGCCGGGGTCGCCGCGCTCTTCCGGCGCTGGCCTTGGCTGCTCGCGCTCTCCGCCCTCGCCTGTGTGCCGGCCCGAATCCACGTCACCGTCGGTTCGACCGAGGCCAACCTACTCGTGCCGCTCTACGGGGTCGCCGTCGCCGCGGCGCTCCTGCTCGCCTGGGACCTGTTGCGCGGAACCGAGAAGCGTAGGCGCAGCGGCCCCGAGCTCGGGGTGGCGACCTGGCCGCTCGCGGCCTTCGTCGCCTGGAGCGGGCTTTCGCTCCTCTGGGCCGACGACCTCCGCCAGGGCTCGATCGACCTGCTCTTCTTCTACCTCCCGTTCGGCCTGCTCGCCGTTGCCCTCGCGCGGCTTCCGTGGCGCCGCCTGTGGGTGCTCGCGCTGCTTGCCGAGCTGGTCGCCATGGCGCTGGTCTTCGGGGTCGTCGGCATGTACCAGTATCAGACGCGAGACATCTTCTGGAACCCGAAGGTCCGGATCGGAAACGCCTACGCGCCGTTCTACCGGGTCAACTCCGTCTTCTGGGACCCGTCGATCTACGGGCGCTTCCTGGTCGTCGCGATCCTGGCTTGCCTCGTCGTCGTCCTCTTCGGCCGCGACCGGCGCGTCCTGGCCGGGGCGACGGCCGCGATCGCCGTCATCTGGGCGGGGCTGCTGTTCTCGTTCTCGCAGTCGAGCTTCGCCGCCCTGATCGCCGGCGTCGTGCTGGCGGCGCTCTTCGCATGGCGCCGCCGGGGGCTCGCGCTCGCGGGGGTGGCCGCGGCCGTCCTCGCCGTCGGCGCGCTCGCGGTGCCGAACGTCCGCCACGATCTCTTCGGCAACGGCAGCGGCCTGAACAGCGCGTCGGGCGGCCGCGGGACGCTCGTCCGCAAGGGAATCCGGATCGCGGTGCATCACCCGGTCGCAGGGGTCGGGATCGGCGGCTTCAAGCGGGCCTACGCCGACCTGACGCACCTGAAGGGGAAGGAGCCGAAGGCCGCCGCATCCCACGACACGCCCGTGACGGTCGCCGCCGAGACGGGTCTCCCCGGCCTGCTCCTCCTCGGCTGGCTCCTCCTCGCGGGCCTCTCGCTTGCCTTCAGGCGCTTCGCGCGCGATCTCCCCGGCCTCGCCGCGCTCGTCTTCGGCCTCGTGTTCGCGGCGATCGCGGTGCACAGCCTCTTCTACAACGCGTTCTTCGAGGACCCGACGGTCTGGGGCGTGCTCGCCCTGGCCGCCGTCGCGGCACGTGAGCCCAAAGCACCGCTTGCGGTGCCGTCCTCAGGGGAGGCGGGCTCTGCCCGCGGGCCCGTCTGCACTGACCGGTCGACGCGCTGGGGCTCTCTTCGCGACCGTCTCTTAGCGCGCCGGCGTGACGAGCGCCCGGAGCCGGCGCAGCTCGACCGGAAGGTAGAACCCGAGCGGGAGCAGGATCAGCGGGTAGACGGCGCTCAGGGCGAGCGCGCCCGCGAGCGGGACGTGGAGCGCCTTCCCGAGCGCGGTTAGGCCGACCGCGGCGGCCACGACGATCGCGATCCGCCGCCACTGGTAGGGCACCGGGAACACCTGCTGCGCCCGCACCGTCATCCCGAGGAACATCACCGTGTAGGCGACGAGCGTGGAGACGGCGGCGCCCATCATCCCGTAGGGCGGGATCAGGGCGAAGTTGAGCCCGATGTTCACGAGCGCGGCGAAGCCGGTCACGACCCAGTTGAACTGCGTCCGCTTCGCGCGCCCGATCCCGATCGACATCACGTTGAAGGCGATGTAGGCCGTTCCTCCGAAGACGAGCAGCGGCACGACCCTGGAGGCCGAGTAGAGCGACGGCACCGTCAGCACGCGCACGATCCAGGGGGCGAGGAGCGAGAGCGCGAGCGACATCCAGCACGAGATGTAGAGCACATAGGTCAGCACGAAGGCGTAGGTCCGCTTCGCCTCCGCGTCCTCCTTGATCGAGTAGGCGAAGGCGGGCCAGGCGGTGCGCAGGGCGATCAGCAGGAGCAGGATCGCCGTCGAGACGCGCACCCCGACCGAGTAGAGCCCGACCTCGGCGGTTCCCTTCATCCGGACGAGGAAGAAGCGGTCGGCGAAGTCGATCGCCCAGAGCGCGAGCCCCGACGGAACCAGCGGCAGCCCGAAGTGCTGCATCTTCTGGAACAGCTCCCGGTCGAACTCGAGCCCGAGCTGGTAGCGGCGGTGGGCGAGGAGGACGAAGTAGACGGCGAGCGTGCCCGCCGAGTTGCCGACGAGCACGCCGGTCGCGCCCTTGTCCCAGACGGCGACGAGCAGGATCGTCGCGGTCACGGTGATGATCACGTTGGCGAGCGTCGCCGCGACATAGGCGAGCGAGCGTTCCTCGACCCGGAAGAGCGAGGTCAGCTGCTCGTAGTTCATCTGCGCCCAGAGGACGACGAAGGCCGCGCGCACGAGCCCCGTCCAGCGGTCGGTCGAGAAGAGTCCCTGCGAGATCGGCTCGGCGAGCACGACGCCCACGACGAGCGCGAGCGTCGCCATCGTCATCGTGAACCAGAACGACGTGCGGACGACCGTTACCCGGCCCCGCTCGTCCTCGGCGTCGAAGTAGAAGCGGAAGAAGGCCATCGAGATCCCGGCGCGCAGCACGGTCACGAGCACGACCGAGAGCGCGAGCAGCGTCTCGATCGCGCCGAGATCGCGCCGCGGGTCCGGCAGGTAGCGCGTGATGATCGGCAGCAGGAAGACGCCGATCAGGCGGGCGACGACGGCGCCCAGGCCGTAGATGGCCGAGTGCTTGGCGAGCCGGCCGAGCTGGCGCGCGATCATGGGGACAAGTTTGCTCCAAGTAGCGGCTCGACGACCTCAAGCGCATCGACCGGTCATTTCAGACGGGCGCACGGCCGAGGCGTCGCTCGCGATGCCGACTTAAGAGGTCGCGCCGGCTTCGCCGGCGCGACCGTCTCAATCCCGCACGCCCTGAGGGCGGCACCGCAAGCGGTGCCCTGGGGGCCGGTAGACTCGCGCGCGTGTCGCTGAGCGGGAAGCGGATCTTCATGACCGGCGGGGCCGGCTTCATCGGGACCTCGCTCGGGCGGCGGCTGGTCGAGGACAACGAGATCGTGGTCCTCGACAACCTGCACCGGGACTCGCTCACGGGGACGGACCTCGCCGAGCACCCGAACCTGCGCTTGGTGCAGGGCGACGTCCTCGACCTGACGCTCGTGCGCGAGCTCGCCGCCGGCGCGACGCATGTCGTCCACATGGCCGCAATCGCCGGGGTGGACAAGGTGCTCGAGAGCCGCGTCCGGACGATGCGCGTCAACCTGATCGGCACCTACAACGTGCTCGAGGCCGCGCACGAGGCGGCGACGGTCGAGCGCCTGATCGACTTTTCGACGAGCGAGGTCTTCGGCACGCACGCCTACAAGGTCGAGGAGACGCACGTGACGACGCAGGGCTCGGTCGGCGAGGCGCGCTGGACCTACGCGGTCTCGAAGCTCGCGGGGGAGTACCTGTCGCACTCGTACTTCGACGAGTTCGGCCTGCCTGCGTGCTCGGTGCGGCCCTTCAACGTCTACGGCCCGGGCCAGGTCGGCAGCGGCGCGATCCACCACTTCACCGTGCGCGCGCTCGCCGGCGACGAGCTCGTGATCCACGGCGACGGCTCGCAGATCCGCGCCTGGTGCTACGTGGACGACGTCGTCGAGGCGCTGCTCACGATCCTCGAGCACGACGAGGCGGTCGGGCAGGTCTTCAACGTCGGCAACCCGCGCTCCGTCGTGACAGTGTTCGACCTGGCGGCCCGGATCCGGCGCCTGGCGGGCTCCGAGTCGGAGATCGTCTTCCGCCCGCTCCACTACACCGACGTCGAGATGCGGATCCCGAACGTCGACAAGGCGCGCAAGCTCCTCGGCTGGGAGCCGCACGTCGACCTGGACGACGGGCTCGCGCGGACGATCGCGTGGTACCGCGAGCGGCAGCCCGTGCAGAGCCTGGCGCCCAGCGCGTGAGGCGACGCTCGCGGCGTCTCCTTCAGGCCTGGCGGGCCTTGCCCGTCGGCCGCCTGCGATGACCGGCCGACTTGCTGTCCGTCAGAACGTTGGTCGGTAGGCTCCTGCTGGTCGCGGCGGCCACGGCCGTCGCGACCGTGCCCGGGGCGGCGGCCCGCCCGGCGGCCGCGCTCCGGCTGGTCGGCGCGGGGCCGGCCGTGATCAGCCCGAACGGAAACGGGGTCAACGACTCGCTTCGGCTCCGGGTGCGGGCGCCGGCCGGATCGCTGCTCGGCCTCCGCGCGTACTTCTGGGGCGGCCGACTCCACGGCTGGCGGCGGATTCGCACCGGCCTCACCGTCCGCGCTGGCGCCGGCGAGACCGTGATCCAGTGGGCCGCCACTACCACGACCGGCCACACGCTCCGCGACGGTTCCTACCTAGTAACACTGTGTTACAAGGATGCGGGCCGGCTGCTGCCACCCGTGGTGCCGAGGAGGGAGCAGCGGCCGGGGCCGGCCGAGGCGACAGTGGCGCGGCCGCCGTGGCGGCGCTCCGGTTGCCTCGCGCGGCCGAAGGTGGTTCGCGTCGAGCGGCTCGCCGCCCGCGTCGACTCGACCTCGAGCTACGAGCCGGGGTCGCGGGTGCCGCTCGTCGTCTCGGCCGACCGAGGCGAGACGCGGGTCGTCCTCCGGCAGGACTGCTCGGGCGCGCGGATCCCGCTCGGTCCCCGGACGACCCTGCCGCGTGGGCTCCCGCCGGGGCTGTACCACTTCGTCGCAAGCGATCCGGCCGCGGACGAGTTCCGCGCGCCCGTGGTCGTCCGCAACGGACGCTTCCCGGTCGACCGGCCGCCCCCGCGGACGGCGCTGCTCGTCTGGCCGTATCTGACCTGGCGCGCCTACAACGCCTATGACGCAGATCTCGACGGCCGCCCGGACAGCTGGTACCAGTTCTGGCCCCAGCGGCGCGTCTCCCTCGTCGGGGCGCTCCTCCCGCAGGGGGTCGAGGACGACTACGAAACCGCGCTGCCCTTCTCGCGCTGGCTCTGCTCGCGGCGCAGCGCCGGCGTCCAGAGCGTGACCGACGTCGAGCTCGGGCGACTGCCGCTCTCGGCCCTCCGGCGGTACGCGGCGATCGTCTTCCCCGGGCACACCGAGTACTACGAGCCGGCGACCTACGACCTCCTGAAGCGCTACCGCGACGGAGGCGGCAATCTCGTCTTCCTCCAGGCGAACCCGTTCTACCGCCAGGTTCGCGTCGACCGCGACCGGGACGCCGTCGTGATGACCGACTACGACGCCCGCGAAGGCCGCTCCGACTTCGCGCTCGCCGGGGTCGGCTACGACGGCTGCTGCTTCCCGCGCAGCCGAGCGGCGCCGTACGTGGCGGCGCTCGGCCGAGACTACGCGCGGGTGCGCTGGCTCTTCCGCGGCAGCGGGATCCGGCCCGGCGAGAGCTTCGGCTATGCGGGCTCCGAGAGCGACCGGACCGACCCGGAGCTGACTCCGCGCGACCACGTGGTCGCCGCCGAGGCGATCATCGCCGGCAAGCGCGGCGTGATCAACGCGGCGATGGTCTGGTCGCGGGCCGGCCGCGGCTCGTCGTTCGCCACCGGGAACTACAGCTTCCTTCGGATGCGCAGGAAGTTGACGTGGACGCTGCTCGACAACGTATGGCGCAGGCTCGTCGGCTAGCCGTCGCCTGCGTCGCCCTGGCCCTGGCGGGGTGCAGCTCGTCCTCGCCGAAGCCGCCGACCGGCGGGCCCACCCTGCGCCTCGCCATCGCAGCCCAGCCGAGGACGCTCGACGCCGCCCGGGTCGCCGACCTTCCTTCGCTGAACGTCGCGCACGAGCTCTACGCCGGGCTGACGCGCTTCTCCGGCCGCGGAGTCGTGCCGGATCTGGCCGAGTCGTGGGAGCCGACCGAGGGCGGGCTGATCTGGACCTTCCACCTGCGCAAGGGCCTGCGCTGGAGCGACGGCAAGCCGATCACGGCGGAGGACTTCAGGCGCTCATGGCTGCGCGCGCTCGACCCGAAGACGGGCTCGGCCTACGCGCGCGCCGAGATGCTGAATATCGAGGGCGCGCGCCGCTTTCACGCGGCCGGGTCCGGCGATGTCGGCGTGGAAGCGCCCGACGACCGGACGCTGCGCGTGACGCTGCGGCACCCGGTCCCGTGGCTCGACCAACAGGTCGCCTACCCGGTCTTCTTCCCGCGCAGGGCCCACGCGTGGAGCGGGCCATTTCGGCTCGCCTCGCGGAGCAAGGACCGCTTCGTGCTGGAGCGGAACCTCGACTACTGGAATGCGGCGAACGTGAAGCCGCGGCGGATCGTGCTGACGACCTCTACGAATGGCGCCGACGCGATCCTCCCGCGCGGTCTCGCAGCGCCGGGGTTTCCGTGGATCGAGACCGCGCAGAACCCGCCGGCGGGTTGGCGGAAGCTGCGGACGCTCTCCGTCGAGCTGCTGTGGTTCGTGACGAAGAGGCCTGCCCTTGCTGACGCGAGCGAGAGGCTCGCCTTGGCTGATGCGCTGCGTGAGCACGCGCTGGACACGATCGTGCCGCCGGCGATGCCCGGATACGAGTCGCTGGTCGCGACGAAGCCGGCCGTCATCACCGGAGCGCCCAGTTCGGTCTCCTTAACGCTCGCGTACACGGCTCAAGAGGCAGACGCGCAGCACCTCGCAAGCGCGATCAAAGACGATCTTGTCACGACGGGAGCGACGGTTCGACTGCTTCCCTTTCGCACGCTCAGGGCTCTCGTCCGCGCTGCCGGCCCGCCTGTGCGGCCGGACATCGACCTTGTCCTTCTCGGTTGGAGCGCGGAGTTCTTCGACGCCTACAACATCCTCGACCTGTTCCCCTGCTCGAGCGCGCTCAACGTCGCGCAGTGGTGCGACCGCGGGTATGACCGCCTCATGCGTCGGGCCGTGCGGACGCTCGATGAGGACGAGCGGTACGCGATCGAACGGCAGCTCGTGGACAGGCTTGTCGAAGCGATGCCGGCGGTACCGCTGCATGCCCAGACTGAATACGTCTTCCTGAAGCCCGGCGTGCACGGATTCCGCTGGTCGCCGATCGGGTTCTACGAGCTCGCCGGCATGACGCGCTCGTAGATCTCCAGCACCCGGCGAGCGACTGCCGTGTGCGCGTGCACCCGCTCGATGTAGTCACGGCTGCGGCGGCCGAGCTCCGGGAGCGTCTCGCTCGCGTCGAGCAGGCCCGCGAGCACGTCCTCGAGGCTCTGTTCGTTCGCGCGGATCAAAGGCAGCGCGAGCCCGAACGCCTCCTCGGTCTCCGCTGCCGCCTGCTCGTCCAGGTGGACGACGACCGGCTTCGCCAGCGCCATCGACTCGATCGCGAACATCCCGTACCAGCCGATCCGGAGCTGGTCGACGATCACGTCGGCTGCGGCGTAGCGCCGACGCGCCTCGCGGTGCGGGACGCCCTCGATCAGGTCGAGGTCGATCGGCGCGCCGCGGGCCCGCAGCGCCTCCACCGCGCCGATCACGGCCTCCGTCCCCTTCACCGCCCGCTTGCTCGGCGCGTGGGCCACACGCAGCACCTCCGCCGGCTCCTTCGGCGCGGGCTCCCAGTCACGCAGCACGATTGCCGGCGGGACGACGTCGTACTCCGGCCAGGGCCCGCTCGGGGCAAGGCGGCGGGTGAGGTAGCTGCCGACGACCACAGCGTCGGCCGAGCGGAGGTAGCCGACCTCCTCCGCGCTCCGACCCCGCAGGTCCGAGCCCCACGACTGGAAGACGGTCCCCTTCCGGAATGCCTTCAGCGCCGGGAGGTTCAGCCGCTGCGGCACCAGGGTCATACCAGCGTGGAAGTGGAAGACGTCGAACCGCGCGAGCGCCCACGCGAAAGCGGCGAGCTGCTTCGGCAGGTTGAAGGGCACGCTCGAGCGCCGGCTCGTGTCGCGGAGGTTCAGGTTCCGGTCGAACCCGCGCTCGAAGGGACGCTCGTTGAAGACGAGCAGCGTGCTCTCGACGCCCAGGTCGCGCAGGCCCTGCGAGATCGCGCCCGGGCCGCCGGCGACGTTGACCGGGGAGTGGAGGACTCTCACACGAGCGCGCGCTCGGCCGCGATCTCGACGTCGAGCGCCGCGAGCGCACGGTCGGTGAGAGCATTGAGCTCCGACTCGTCCGGGGCTGTCAAGAGCAGGTAGCCGAGCCGCTCTGCGCCCGAAGCGAGCGGCGGCAGCACCATCCCCTCGCGCCAGTAGAAGCCCGCCTCGTGGACGCCCTCGAGCGCCAGCGCGGGCGCGGCGTCGAGCCGGACGATCCGCCCCGGCGGGGCGACGACGAAGCGCACCTGCCCGCACGGCGCGAGCGCGGCGGCCGGATCGGCGCCGAGGTCGTCCCGCGTCAGCTCGCCGAGCATCCAGAGCACGTTCGCGCGCACCGCGTCGGAACCGGTGACGAGCTTCGCCAGCTCCGCGTCCTTGCCCCCGCCGAGCCGCGCGCCCACCTCGATCGTCCAGGGAACGCCGTCCTCCAGCCGCACCTGGACGTACGACGGCCCCGTCTCGAGCCCGACCGCCCGGCTGGCCGCGTGCGCGAGCGTGAACAGCCCCCCCTCTCGCTCGCCCAGCCCCGAGGGATAGCGGTGCGCGAGGCAGACCCCGAGCGGAGGCGGGGGGTGGAGCAGGCGTTGCGTGACGCTCATCGGGAAGTACTCGCCCTCCAGCAGGAAGCCGTTGACCGTGTACTCATCGCCCCCGACGTACTGCTCGAGCACGATCGCCCCGGCCTTCGAGGCCGCGAAAGCGCGCTCGGCCGCCGCGGCGAGCTCGCGCTCGGCACGAACCTCGGTGACGCCGCGCTGCGCCGACCCGTCCACTGGCTTGACCACGAGCGGCGGCCCGAGCTCGGCGAAGGCGGCTGCGGCCTGCTCCGGCGTCACCGCCTCGCGCCCGAGCGGACAGCGGACGCCGGCCGCGTCGAAGGCGGCGCGCATCTTCCGCTTGTCGGCGACCGTCTCCGCCGTGTCGACCGGCAGGCCCGGCAGCCCGAGCCGCGCCGCGAGTCGGGCCGTCGGGAGGACGGCCTGGTCCGAGCCCATCGTCGCCACCGCCTCGGGCTCGATTCCCTGTGCCTCCAGGTCGGCGAGCACGCCCTCGACGTCGGCGAAGCTGCGCACGATCCCGACGTCGGCCTCCGCGAGCAGGGGCGCCGAGTCGGAACCGTCCACGACGCAGATCTCATGCCCGAACGCGCGGGCCTGCTCGAGTAGGCCGAGCTGGGAGCGCGAGCCGCCGGTCAGGACGAAGACGCCCCCCATCAGGCTGGAGTGGCGGCGCGCAGCGAGTCGAGCGTCCGGCGGAGCCCTTCCTCGAGCCCGACCTCCGGTCGCCAGCCGAGCCCGCGCAGCCGATCAACCGAGACGCGCGGAGCGACCCGTCCCGGCGGCTGGTCGAGCTCCTCGACCAGGTCGTGCGGCGCGCCGGCGAGATCGCATGCGAGCCGCGCCGTCTCCACGAGGGGAACGGGCTCGGCGTCGCTGCCGACGTTGAAGAGCCCCTCCACGCCGAGCGCGAGCCGGATCCCGCGCACGACGTCGCCGATCCAGCACCACGCGCGCGCCTCGCCGCGGAACGCCGGGATCGGCTCCCGCCGCACCGCCTGCCCCAGCATCGTCGGAAGGGCGCCTTTCCCCCCGCCGGGCTCGACCCCCGGGCCGTATGGATTCGCAAGCCTCAGGACGAGCAGGCCCTCGGGCGCGTACAGGCGGGCCGCCTGCTCGCCCCACCACTTCGTCAGCGCGTAGAGCGACTCCGGCGCGGGCTCGGCCTCCTCGTCGACGACCTCCGGACGGGCGCCGTAGACGTCGGCGCTCGAGACGAACGCGAGCCGGGCATCGCGAGCCGCCGCGGCGCGGGCCACCAAGGCCGTTGCGAGCACGTTCGAGCGCAGCGCGAGCAGCGGCTCGTCCTCGCACCGGGCGACGCCGATCCGGGCGGCGGAGTGAACCACGACGTCGGGCCCGGCCTCTGCCACCGCCGTGTCCGCGACCCCCTGCTCGGAGAGGTCGCCGTCGCGCCGCTCGAGCGCGTGGACCTCGTAAGCTCGTTCCCCGTGACGAAGCTCGTCGACGAGCGCGCGGCCGACGAATCCCGAGGCTCCGGTGACGAGCACCTTCATGGCCGCCGAGTCTACTGGCGGGTCTCGGCGCTTCTCGCTGCGGTGCTTCTCCTCGCCGGCTGCGACGACTCGAACGGCCCCGCGCCGACGCCGACCACGCCTCGTCTCTCCCCGCGCGCGCTCGACGCGCAGCAGCAGCGGCTCGTCGGCGACTACCAGCCCATCAGCCGTGCGCTGACGGGCTACGAGATCGCGTTCCGCGACGCGCAGGCCGGCCGCCTGCCTCACGCGCAGCTGATCGCCCGGTCGCGCGCGTTCCGAGCCGTCGTCGGCACGTCGCTCAACAGGGTCCGCCGGGACCCTGCCGTCGGCGCGACGGCCCAGGCGAAGGCGCTTCTGGTGCAGGCGCTCGTCTCCAGGCGACGCGCGCTCGATGCTCTCATCGAGAGCGCCGGCGGCTACGAGGGGAAGTGGAACCGCTCGGTCGTTCTGGCTCGAAGAGCACTGACGAAGCTCCAGGACATCCGAGACCGAGCGCGACTGATCCCACTCCCCGAGGACAGCATCAGTTAGGTCTTGACATGGTTGTGAGTGAGTGCTAACTTCCCACGCATGCAAACAGCGGTGACAACCAGGAAGACCGCAGACGAGCGGCGCGAGGAGATCATCGCCGCGGCCTTCGACGAGTTCGCCGAGCACGGCCTCCACGGCACCTCGACCGACACGATCGCCCGCAAGGCAGGCGTCTCGCAGCCGTACCTCTTCCGCCTCTTCGGCACCAAGAAGGAGCTCTACCTGGACGTCGTGCGCCGCTGCCTGAGCCAGACGCTGGAGCTGTTCCAGGATGCCGCCGGCGGCAAGGCGGGCGAGGAGGCGCTCGAGGCGATGGGTCGGGCCTACGTCGGCCAGCTCAAGGACCGGCGCCGGCTGCGCGCCCAGATGCAGGCCTACGCCGACTGCGACGACCCCGACGTACAGGAGGTCGTGCGGGCCGGCTATGGCAAGCTGGTCGAGTTCGCCGAGGGCGTCTCGGGCGCCGATCCCCAGCGGATCCGCGACTTCTTCGCAACGGGCATGCTCCTGAACGTCGTTGCCTCGATGGACCTGCTCGACCTGCGCGAGCCGTGGGCGGAGCGGCTGCTCGAGGCGTGCCTCAACCCGCAGGCCCATGGATAGGGCCTCCCTTTTTTGGCTCTTCCGGCATTCACGTGGGTAGAGCGACGGGGACCTTGCCGCAGACGAGCCGGATCATGGCGAGCAGCAACTCGAGCCGGCGGAAGCCGCGGGAGCGGTGGGAGATCAGCCGGACGGTCGAGTTCATCGCCTCCAGCCTGGCGTTCGAGAGCCCGAGCGCGATCGCGTTGACGATCGGGTCGCGATGCTCGCTCAGGGTGCGCGCGAGCTTGACGAAAGGGACGAGCAGGCTCGTACCTGCGGCGTAGAGCCACTCGTCCAGCAGCATGGCCGCCTGCCCGGGATCGCCGACCGAGTAAACAGCGCGCAGCTGGTCGAGCAGCAGCCAGCCCCGGTAGACGCGCTCGTTCGTGTGGGCGAGCTCCTCGATCAGCGTGCGCTGCGAGGGAGAGAGCGCCTCGGCCCGTTGGCGCAGGACGAAGCGCGTGCCCTTGAGCCAGACCGCGCGACGCGGATCCTCCTTGCGCAACCGCTGCCAGTCCTGGCGGCGGAGCGCGTCGAGGGCCTCGCCGGCGAGCTTGACGACGTGGAAGGGGTCGGCGCACACGAGCGCGTTCGGCGCCCGGGAGCGGATCACCTCGCCCCAGGCACCCTGCAGGTCGCAGGAGACGGCCTCGAGCAGGGCGCAGCCCTGCTCGCCGAGTTCATCGAAGAAGCTGTTCAGGACGGCCCGGCTCTTCCCCGGCCGCGCCCACACGATCCGGCCGGTGTCGTGGCAGACGACGCAGAGCAGGTAGCGGTGGCCCTTGCGGTAGGAGACCTCGTCGATCCCGATCTGCCTCAGCCCGGCCAGCGCATCCGCGCCGCTGGCCGTCGCTTCGGCAACCACACGCTCGATCATCCGCCCGACGGTCGCCCAGTCGACCCGCATCAGCCGACTGACGACCGTCTTCGGCGCGTCGCGCACCAACCAGACGCAGCTGTCCTCGAAGGCGCGGGTGAAGCGGCTGCCGGTGCGCGCGAACGGCAACTGCTCGCTGACGACGCCGCAGGTCTTGCACTCGAGCCGGCGCACCTCGAGCCGAAGCAGGCACGGCGTGCGCAGAACGTCCAGGTGCCGCAGCGTCCGCAGCGAGCGGTCGTAGCAGGCGCGCGTGCGGAAGCCGCAGCGAGGGCAGCGAAGCAGCCGTCCCTGCGGACGGGCGAGCTCGACCACGACCCGCTCCTGCCCCGGCTCCCCTTCCAGCTCGACCGCGACGACTCGGACTCCGCTCAGGTGTAGCAGTCGTTTGAATAGCGTCGTCACGCGCATCCACCGCCTCCTCTCGATTGCCTTCGCGAGCAACCGAGACTACGAGTGCGGCGAGGTGCGCGTGACCTCCTTCTTCGGCGACCGGGGACTGAGACGACCTGTCGCTACCCACGGCAATGCACGAAGAGGCCCTTTTTTCACCGCTAAGTGAGTGAGCAATCAATAGCAACCAATCCGAAGGAGGAGAGAAGGTGACTCCCCGCACGAGGACCATCTGGACGTTCGCGATCACCTCGGTCGCGCTCTTCATGACCACGCTCGACAACCTCGTCGTCACGACAGCGCTGCCCGTGATCCGCAAGGACCTGGACGCGAGCCTCGGCGGGCTCGAGTGGACGGTCAACGCCTATACCCTGACCTTCGCGGCGGCCGCGGCGCTCGCCCCGAACATCGAGTTCCTGATCGGCGCGCGCGCCGTGCAGGGCCTCGGCGGCGCGATCGTCACGCCGCTGACGCTGACGATCCTGAGCGCGGCCGTGCCGGCGAACCGGCGCGGGCTCGTGCTCGGCGCCTGGGGCGGGATCAGCGGCCTCGCGGTCGCGATCGGCCCGCTCGTCGGCGGCGCGGTCGTCGAGGGCATCTCCTGGCAGTGGATCTTCTGGCTCAACGTCCCGATCGGGCTCGTGCTGATCCCGCTCGCGGCGATGCGTCTGTCCGAGAGCCGCGGCCCGAACAGCACGCTCGACCTCCCCGGCCTCGGGCTGGCGAGTGCCGGCCTGTTCGGGATCGTCTGGGGCCTCGTCCGGGGTAACCAGATGGGCTGGACGAGCCCCGAGATCGTCGGAATGCTGACCGCGGGGGCGTTCCTCCTCGGCCTGTTCCTGCGCTGGGAGTCCCGCGCGCCTGCGCCGATGCTGCCGCTCCGCTTCTTCCGCAACCGGACGTTCGCGGCCGCTAACGCAGCCTCGCTGCTGATGTTCTTCGGGATGTTCGGCTCGATCTTCCTGCTCGCGCAGTTCTTCCAGACGGTGCAGGGCTACTCGCCGCTGGACGCCGGGCTGCGGATCCTGCCGTGGACGGCGATGCCGATTATCGTCGCCCCGATCGCCGGCGCCCTGTCCGACCGGATCGGCGGGCGGCCGCTGATGGCGGTCGGGCTCGGGCTCCAGGCCGCGGGCCTCGCCTGGATCGCGGCAGTCTCGACGCCGACTGTGCCCTATGCCGACCTCGTCGGGCCGTTCATCCTCTCGGGTATCGGGATGGCGATGTACTTCGCCCCGGTCGCCAACGTGGTTCTCTCGTCCGTACGGCCCGAGGAGGAGGGCCAGGCCTCCGGCGCCAACAACGCGATCCGCGAGCTCGGCGGCGTCTTCGGCGTCGCCGTCCTCGCCTCGATCTTCGCCCACTACGGCGGCTACGGCTCCGGGACGAGCTACGTCGACGGCCTGACGCCGGCGATCTACGTCGGCGCAGCGATCGTCGCGATCGGCGCCCTCGCCGCGCTCGCGATCAAGCGCCCGCGCCGGGAGGCGGCGCTCGAAGAGCAGCTCGTTCCCGAATTGGAAGCTGCGGCCTAGGTCGATCGACGAAGGCAGGACTCCAGACGGCTCGCGACCGCCGGAGTCCTGTCATCCGTCATGTGAGTTAGTAACAGACTGTTACTTTCACGCTCTAGCCCGATTACGACCGAGAACCAGCTTGGTTCCGCGGATTCCAGGAAGCTAGTAACAGCCTGTTACTTGGATGGCACGTTCCAGGTCTGCCCTGACTGACTCAGGGCATTCGTTCCTGGTCGGGCAAGGTGTAGGACACTCGGCCGCCGCAGAGGCACGACGCCTCGGCGGCGGCCGAAGCCCGACGCGGCGAGCTCGCTAGGACCTGAGTAGGGCGTAGCCCTCGCGGAGAAACGGCGTCCGATCGACGAGGGCGCGGATCTCCTCGGCGAGGTACGCGCCCTCTTCGGTGACCACGCTGTCGATCAGCACGGGCGGCGTCAGCTCGACCGTTCCCGGCGGCACCGGCGCTTCCGCGGCCGTGATCGGGGCCAGCTTGATCACCTCGCAGGCGACGATCGCCGGCACGCCCTCGTCAGCGGCGGCCTCGGCCAGGGCGCGGGTTCCCTCCTTGTTGCAGAGCGTGCCGCAGCGGAAGACGGTGTCGGCCCCCACGAGCAGCAGCGAGGCCCACTCGAGCTCGAGCGGCGCCTTGCCGTCCTCGACGAGATCGACCTCGAGCCCGGCCTCGCGCAGCTCCTCCGCGAAGGCGCGTCCCTCCTCCTGGGGCGAGGAGACCGTGCAGATCACCCGCTCGGGCGGCGTCAGCAGGAGCGCCTCGCGCACCGTGGCCGAGGCCGAGTGCGTCAGGACGACCGCGTCGGACAATCGCTCGCGCAGCTGGATCGCGATCGAGGCGGCGGCGCGCCGGCGCCCGTCGATCAGGCTCTGCGCCTCCTCGCGCACGAGCTGGCGCAGCTGCTCGGCCTCGAGCTGCGTGTGACGGTTGGCCGCGGCCAGCAGCCGCCCGACCGCCCCCGCGACCGCTCCGACTCCGGGTCTCGTGACGGCGAGCTCTCTTCCCGCAACGATCAGCCGTTCCAGCAGCTCCTCGCCGGTCGCGGCCTGCTGCTCTGCCACGTCCACGAGCGCCTCCACGGCGAGGCGCGCCATCCAGCTTGCGCCGTGGCGGCGGTCGCTTCGAAGCTCCGCGACCCGCTCCCCGAGGACCGTGGACACGCTCCCATTGTAGGGGTTCACCTGCAAATCGCCCAGACCGGCCCCGGGCGCCGTCGCATGCGGTCGTGAGAATGGATCGGGTGCAGCCCAAACCGGCCGGCGCGCTGCGCCTGCTCGTCCTCGGGGCGGGAGCGGGGCAGCTCGGCCTGCTCGCGGCTGCGCGGGAGCGCGGCCTCTTCGTGATCGCGGTCGACCGCGACCCGGGTGCGCCGGGCTTCCGCTACGCCGACCGGCGGGCGATCGTCTCGCTCGACGACGTGCCGGCGCTCGAGCGGCTGGCGGAGGCCGGCCGTGTCGACGGCGTGATCGCGCCGGGAAGCGACCTGGCGGTCGGCGCGGCCGCGCGGATCGCCGCTCGTTTCGGCCTGCCGCACGCGCTCTCTCCGGCCGCCGCGGTGCTCTCGAGCTCGACGCTGCGCCAGCGGGAGCGTCTCGCCGAGGCCGGTGTTCCGCAGGCGCGCTGGAAGCTCGTCACGGGGCCGGACGACGAGCTCGGCTTTCCGTGCGTGGTGAAGGCGCCGGACCGACAGGGCCCGCGCGGTGTCTCCGTCGTTCGCTCGCCCGAGGAGCTCGGGCCGGCCGTGAAGGCGGCGCTGCACGCCTCGCGGGGCGGCCTCTGTCTCGTCGAGGAGCTGGTCGAGGGGCCGGAGGCGAGGGTGACCGCGTTCTCGCTCGGCGCCGCCTTCCACCCGCTGGCGGTGACCGACCGGATTGCGGGTGGCTTCGTCTGGCCGTCCACTCGCGCCGAGACCGCGGCGTCCGTGGCGGAGGAGGCGGCGCGCGCGCTCGGGATCGAGGAGGGGCCGACGTCCACGCGGCTCCGGATCGGCGCGGACGGGCCGCGCGTGATCCGACTTTCGGCTCGGCTCGGCGATGCGCACGACGCGGAGCTCTGCCGGGCCGCCGTCGCCGTCGACCTGAACGCGCTTACGCTGGCCGCCGCGCTCGGAGAGGAGATCGATCCGGGTCGGCTCGAGCCGAGTCCGCGAGCGGGCGGCGCCTGCCTCCGCTTCCTGCCCATGCCCCCGCGCGAGCCGGCGGAGGTCGAAGGGGTGGCCGATGCGGAACGCGTCGAGGGCGTCGAGTGGCTGCGGGTCTATCGCGGCTCCGACCGGGGCGGCGCAGTCCTCGCAACCGGCGCCGACCCCGCCGAGGCTCAGGAGCGAGCGTCCCGCGCGGCCGAGTACGTACGCTTCCGCACGGTCGATGCGGAAGCTATCGCCTAGGGGCACTGGATGACGATCGCATGAGCAGGCGCGTGCTCCGGCTGCTTGCGACGCTCGTCGTCACGGGCCTCTGCACGGCCTACCTGGTCTGGAAGATCGACCTCTCCCGGACGCTGCACATCCTCGCGCATGCGAACCTCTGGTACTTCCTCGGCGCGGTCGCGATCATGGTCGGCTCGGTCTGGCCGATGGCCTGGCGCTGGCAGCAGCTCCTGAACGCGCGCGGGATCGGCGACCGGCTCTCGTGGCTCGTCCGCGCCTACTTCGTCGCCTACACGGCCGGCCAGATCCTGCCGACCGCGGTCGGCGGCGATGCGGTCCGGATCTACGAGACGGCACGGCGGCACGAGGGCCACGGCGGCCAGGTCGCGGGCTCGGTGCTGCTGGAGCGAGCGTTGGGCGGGGCGGCCACGCTCGCTCTTGCCGGCGTCGGCTTCGTGCTCGCGGTCGGCCATTACGACGTCGGCGCCTACCTCTGGATCGAGGGCGCGTTCGTGGTCGGGACGATCGTGCTCGCGGTCGCGCTCTTCTCGCGGCGCGTGCGGCCGTTCCTGCGCCGGACACGGCCGCTCCTGCGCCGGGTCTGGCTCGAGCGGCCGGTCCGTGCCGCCTACGAGGGGATCCACTCCTACCGAGACCACCCCGGCCTGCTGGCGGGCGTCTTCTCCCTCACGCTGGTGGTGCAGGCGGTGCGCGTGCTGGCGATCTGGTGTGCCGGGAAGGCGGTCGGCGTCGATCTCTCGCCGCGGCCGTACTACGTGATGGGGCCGCTCCTGTTCCTCGTCCTGCTCGTGCCGTTCTCGGTGAACGGGATCGCGGTGCGCGAGTCGTTCTTCGTCAGCTTCCTCGGGAACCTCGGCGTCGACGCGGACAAGGCCTTCGCCACGGGCTTCCTCTTCTTCGTGGTCACGCTCGCCCTCTCGCTGCCGGGGGCGGTGCTGCTCGGCTGGCAGAGCCTTCGCGGCTTCGCCCGCCGGCCGACGCCTGACCATGGCTGACTCACCCCGGAAAATGCTGCGCACTTTCCGGCGAACTGGTTTGTCCCGTCGCTCCGCTCGGGAAACCTGATGGAGGCAGATCCACGCGTGTCAGTCGTTGTTGTGACGCTGAACGCGCTTCCGTGGATCGAGCGCTGCCTCGAGAGCGTTCGCGGGCACGAGCGGATCGTCGTCGACCACGGCTCGAGCGACGGCACGCTCGAGCTGCTGGACGAGCGCTTCCCTGACGTGCGCTTGATCGAGCAGGAGAACAAGGGCCTCGGCGGGGGGTCGAACGCGGGGATGCGAGTGGCCTCGGGCGACTACTTCCTGCTCCTGAACTCGGACGCGTGGGCCGTCGGGAGCGCGGTCGAGCGGCTGGTCGAGTTCGCCGAGGCACAGCCGGAGGCCGCCGTCGTCGGCCCGCGGCTCTCGAATCCCGACGGTACGCTCCAGCGCTCGGTCCGCGGCTTTCCGACCCTGTGGCGGCTGGCGACCGAGTACCTCTTCCTGCGCAAGCTCGCCCCGCGCTCGCGCGCGCTGAACGCCTTCTACGGCGCCGGCTTCTCCCACGACGAGGTGCGCGAGGCCGAGTTCCTGATGGGCGCCTGCTTGCTCGTCCGGCGCGAGGCCGCCGATACCGTAGGCCTCTTCGACGAGGACTTCTTCATGTTCAGCGAGGAGACCGACTGGTGCTACCGCTTCCGGCAGGCGGGCTGGAAGGTGCTCTTCTATCCGGACGCCGAGTTCGTCCATGTGGGTGGGGCGACGACGCGGCAGAGCTGGGGGCCGATGTTCCGCGAGCAGGTGCGTGGACATCTGCGCTTCCTCGCCAAGCACCGCGGGGCGCGCGAGGCCGAGCGCGCGCGGAAGCTGCTGCTCGTCTCGCTGCGGCTGCGCGGAATCGTGTTCCCCGGCGAGCGCCGCCGCACCTACGCCGAGGCGGCGCATTGGCTCTCGGCGAGGGAGCTTCGCGAGCTGCTGGAGACCCGGGGATGAGGGCGGCCGCGTTCGTGATCGACGTCGGCTGGGTGAACGGTCTCGCCGCGATCCGCTCGCTCGGGCGGGCCGGGATCCCCGTGCTGGCTCTCGATCACCGCCGGAGCGCGCTCGGCTTCCGCTCGCGGTACGCCGAGGCGATTCTCTGTCCCGACCCGCAGGACGAGGAGGCCTTCGTCTCGTTCCTGGCCGAGCTGGGCGAGGGCCTTGAGCGGCCGGCGCCGCTCTTCCCGACCCACGACGAGCCGCTGAACGCGATCGCCCGTGGGATGGAGCGGCTCGGCGATCGTTTCCGGTACCCGTTTCCGCCCTGGGAGGTGCTGTCGCGGGTGCAGAGCAAGCGCGCGCAGCTCGAGGCGGCCGCGGAGGCCGGCGTTTCCGTTCCGCGAACGCTCCATCCCGCCTCGGTGGAAGAGGCGCGGCTGGCCGCGAGTGAGCTCGGCTACCCCGTGCTGGTCAAGCCGTCCGCGACGGAGGGGTTCAGGCGCCGCTTCGGCCGGCCGTTCCGCTGCGAGAACGAGCTCGAGCTCGACCAGGCGTACGCGCAGGCCGAGCCGTTCGGACCGATGGTGCAGGAGGTCGTCCCGGGCGGCGACGAGGGGCTGTACACGCTCGGCAGCTACCTCGCCGAGGACGGGGAGGCGCTCGGGCTCTTCTGCGGACGAAAGCTCCGGCAGACGCCCCCCGGCGTCGGGACCTGCCGCGTGGGCGAGGCCGTCTGGATCGAGGAGGTCGTCCAGCAGGGCCTGTCGCTGCTTCGCGCGCTGAGCTTCCACGGCATCTCGCAGGTGGAGCTCAAGCGCGACCGGCGTGACGGGAAGCTCAAGCTGATGGAGGTCAATCCCCGCCTCTGGCAGTGGCACGGTCTCGCGGCCGCGTGCGGGGTCGACGTGCCGCTGATCGCGTACCGGGACCTCGTCGGGGAGCGGCCCGCGCCCGCGTCGATGAACGGGCGCCGGCGGCGCTGGGCGATCACGTTCCTGCGCGGGGAGAGCCCCGCGCTCCAGCGTCCGCCGTACGTGGATGCCGTCTTCGCCGCCGACGACCCGAAGCCGGCGCTCGTCCAGGCGGTCCGCCTGCTGCGGCGATGACCTCGGTGCTCGAAGGCGTTCGCACCTCCGGCCCCGGCGTGCGCCTCGTCCCACGCCCCCACTCGCTCTGGTGGCTCGCGGCGCCGGCCCTGCTCGGGCTCTCGCGTCTCCTGCCGGCCGAGGGCGCCGGGCTCGCGTTCCGGCTCGCGGCGGCGACGGCCTGCCTGCTCCTCCCGGGCGCGCTCGTGGCGCGGGCGCTCCGGCTCGAGGGGCTCGCGCCCGCGCTCGCGTGGAGCATGGCCGCGCTGTTCGCGGCGATGGCGCTGATGTTCGCCGTCCACGGGTCGCTCTGGCTCGCGCTCTGGGTGCTAGGGGCGGTCGCGCTCGCGGCCGCGCCGTTCGCGCTCCGGCGACCGTCCGCGAGGCTCCCCCGGTGGAGCCTCGGCGTGCTCGCGCTCGGAGCCGCCGCGGGGATCGCGCTCTGGTGGGTGGCGGGCTACGACAACGACGCCTTCTTCCACCTCGCCCGCGTGCGGAAGCTGCTCGCCTTCGACTCCCTCTCGCTGCGGAGCGCGGACGAGTTCCGGGACGGAGGGCTGCACCCCGGGTACGCCTTCCCGCTCTGGCACGGCGCGGTCGCGCTGATCTCCAGGCTCGCCGGGGTCGATCCCGGCGCGGTGGTCGTGCACGGGCCGACCGTGCTGCTGCCCGCCTCGTTCCTGGTCACGTTCGAGGCCGGCGTGGCGCTCTTCCGCTCCCGCTGGGCGGGCCTGGCGACCGTGCTCGCGCAGTTCGCGCTGCTCGGGCTCGCCGCGGGCCACGGCGGCGCGTTCCCCTCGCTGGCCCTGCCGACGACGGCGAGCCGGGCGCTGCTCGTCCCCGCCCTGCTCGCGCTCGTCTTCGCCTACGTGCGCGAACCGTCGTGGCAGCTGCTCGCGTCGGTCGCCGCCGCCTCGCTGGCGATGACGCTCGTCCATCCGACGCATGCGGTGCTCGTCGCGATCGGGCTGGTGGGCTTCCTGGTCGCGCGGGCGCTGCTCGCACGGCGCGACGTCACCGCCATCGCTGCGGCTCTCGCCGCAGTGCTCGCCCCTGCCGGAGCCGTCGTCCTCTGGCTGCGGCCGCTCCTCGACGAGACCGTCTCGCACAACCCGGGTTCCGTCGAGCTGCGGCGCGCCTTCGCCAGCTACGGCCGGGAGCTGGACGTCTTCGGCCTGCACAGCTACCGGTTGACGCCGGAGCTCTTCGGCCGCGCGGGTGCGGTCGCGGTCGCGGTGCTCGCGCTGCTGCCGCTCGCCGTGCTCGCGCGCCGCCGCCTCTGGGCGGCCTTCGTCCTCGGCGGCATGCTGATCACCTTCGCCGTCGCCCTGCTCCCGTTCGTCTTCCCGCACTTCGCGGACGCGGTCTCGCTCTCGCAGGCCCGCCGGATCATCGGCTTCGCTCCGCGTCCGTTCGCGCTGGCCGGGGCGGCGCTCGTGCTCGCGGGCCTGCTCCGGCTGGGGGTGCTGCCGGTCGCCCTGGGCGCAGGGATCCTCCTCCAGCAGTACTTCCCGGGCGACTTCGGAGCGCACTACCGGCCCGAGCACGTGGCGCCGGCCGGCCTGACCTGGTTCGCGTTCGCCGGCGCGGGAGCCGCCGTGCTCGTGGGCGCGCTTGCCGGAAGACGCCTGCCGCAGCTCGAGCGCGACGGGCCCGTGGCGGCCGCGGCGGTCGCGCTCTTCGTGCTGCCGGTCGCGATCCACGGCTTCGCGCACTGGTCGACCCCGCTCACGGCCAGACCCCCGTTGCCGGCCGGTCTCGTCGGCTCGCTCCGCGAGCACCTGCCGAACGGCGCGGTCGTCTTCTCCGACCCGCAGACGTCCTACGAGCTGGGCGCCTTCGTCCCGGTCTACGTCAACGCGGCGCCCCAGACGCACGTCGCCGACACGCCCGCGAACCATCCGACGAGGCGTGTCCACGAGGCCGAGCGCTTCTTCCGGCGCGGCGGTCCGCTCGGGACGCTGCGCCGCTACGGCGCCGGTTGGCTGCTCGTCGACCGCACCCGGGTCCTCCACGCGCGCTTCCCGCTGCGCCGCGTGTACGAGGATCGGCGGTACGTTCTCTACCGAGTCCGTTGAAGGTTCTCTTGGTCACCAGGTACTTCCCACCCTCCGGCGGAGGCGGCGTCCAGCGCCCGCTCAAGCTGGCGACCCACCTGCCGGCGCTCGGGATCGAGACCCACGTGCTCGCGCCGGACGATCCCAAGTGGATCACGCGGGACGACGATCTCCGGCCGCCGAGCCAGGCCTTCGTCCACCGGGCCCGCTACATCGGCCCGGGCGCCCGGATGCCCTCCGACGAGCTGCACGGCCGCAGCGGCCTCGACCTCGCGCTGCGGAAGGCGGGTCTGTTCTCGCGACGCCTGCTGGTGCCGGACGCGCACGTGACCTGGTCGCTGACCGCCGTGCCGGCCGCGCTGCGGATCGTCCGGGACGAGGGGATCGACGTCGTCCTGACCACCTCGCCGCCCAATTCGGTGCACCTGATCGGCGCCGCCGTGAAGGCGAGGACCGGGGCCCGCTGGGTCGCCGACCTCCGCGACCCGATGATCGCCGACCCGGATCGCGCCGCCGCCGGCCTGCCCGGGCGCCTGAAGGAGCGGTCGCAGCTCCCGGTGATGCGGCTCCTCGCCCGCTCCGCCGACGCGATCGTCGCCGTCGCCGACCACATCGCGGACGAGCTGCGCTCGTTCTCGCCGGCGGGGCCGGTGGTCGTGATCCCGAACGGCTGCGACTTCGACGACTTCGCCGGGCTCGAGTACCGCCGCGCCGACCGCTTCCGGATCACCTACACCGGGAGCTTCTTCGCCCAGCGCGACCCGCGCCCGTTCCTGAAGGCGATCGCCGAGTCCGACCTCGACGTGGTCGCGCGCTTCGTCGGGCGGCTGCGGCCCGCCGACCGCGAGTGGGCGGAACGGCTCGGCCTCGGCGACCGCCTCGAGCTGCTGCCTTACGTTCCGCGCCGGCGCGCGCTCGAGCTCCAGCGGGACTCCGACGCCCTCCTGCTTCTCGTCGCCGACGCAGGGGGCCGGGGTCGCGGAGCGCCCTCCGGCAAGATCTTCGACTACCTGGCCGCCGGCCGGCCGATCCTCGCCGCCGTCCCGCCCGAGGGCGCCGCGGCCGAGCTGATCCGGGAGACGAACGCCGGCCTCGTCGTCCCTCCCGACGACGTCGGCGGCCTGCGCGAGGCGCTCGCCGACCTGCACGGGCGGTGGCGCTCCGGCGAGCTCGACGGGCAGTTCGCGCTCTCGCCGGAGCTGCGCGAGCGGCTCTCGCGGCGCAAGCGCGCGGAGGAGCTCGCCGAGCTCCTCTGGAGCCTCGAATGACGCGCAGCTCGCGCCTGACCTCGTTCCTCTTCCTCTTCGCCCTCTTCTGCTCGACCTTCGAGAACATCGCCTGGGGAGGAGCGACGACGTCGACGCTCTACCTCGCCGACATCCCTGCCGCGCTGTTCGTGCTCGCCTTCGCGGTCGAGTGGTTCAGGAGCGGCGAGCGGCGGATCCCGAGCGTGGCCGCCGTCCTGCTCGTCTTCCTGGCCGCCTTCCTGCTCGTCGACCTGATCGGGTTCTTCAACATGGAGACGAAGCAGGCGCTCGACCAGTTCGGCAAGGGAATCGCGAAGTGGCTGATCCACTTTCTCTTCGTCGTCGCGGGCGTGGTCTACCTCGCGCGGCGTTCGCGCCGCTACTTCTGGCGCGCGTTCGGCTGGTTCACGGCGGGGGTGACGGTGAACGCGGTCTACGGGATCCTCCAGCTGCTCGCGGCCGAGGCCGGCCACAACCTCGACGCGGTCGTGATCGAGCCGATTACCGGGGTGCCGAGCCACATCAACATCTACGGCGGGGTGGGCGGCCACCTCGTCTACCGGACGAAGGGGCTGACGCGCGATCCGAACCACCTCGCGATCATGCTGCTCGTGCCGCTGCTCGTTCTGATTCCGCTCTACCTGCGGATGGAGCGCGGGCACCGCTACCGGAAGGTGCTGGCCGTGCTGATCCCGTTCCTGCTCGTCGTCGAGGCCGCGACGCTCTCGCGCAGCGGCGCGCTCGGGCTGATCTGCGGGCTGATCGTGCTCGCGCTCGTGTACGGCCGGCAGCTCGTCTCGCGGGCCCTGGTCGCGCCGCTGGCGGTGTTCGCGCTGCCGGTCGCCTACGTGGTCTGGAAGCGGCGGCACTTCTTCGACGTCGTGCTGCGCTCGCGCCTGTCGCACGGACATAGATCGACGGGGATCCACCTCCAGGTCTACGACTTCATCCCGCAGGTGCTCCACATGCACCCGCTCTTCGGGCTCGGCTACAACAACTTTTCGGTCTACTACGAGTTCGTGACGGGGAAGACGAACTGGGGGCCGCACTCGTACTTCGTCGCGCTGCTCGTCGAGGGCGGTCTCGTCGGCACCGCGCTGACGCTCGTCTTCGTGGTCTACGTGTTCCGCCGCCTCGCCAAGGCGCTGCGGCTCGGTCGCGTGCTTGCTGTGGCCGGTGATCCGTTGACTCGGCTCGTCCGGCCGCTCGCGTGGGGGCTGACGGCCGCGCTCGTGGCGACGCTTGCCGCGAACTCCTTCTACCTGACGATGCCGTTCTTCTACTACTTCGTCCTGGTGATGCTCGCCGTCGCCGTGCCGACCGTCTTCGGTCGGCCGTCCGCGGCGCCCGCGAGAGCGTGAAGGTCGCGGTGCTGACGACCTCGTATCCGCGCGCGGCGGGGGACGCGGCCGGCCGCTTCGTCGCCGATGCGGTCGACCGGCTGCGGGAGCGCGGGGTCGAGGTGGAGGTCGTCTCGCCGTCCTCGTTTCGCCACCTCGGAATTGCGTACGGCGCGGGCGTGGTCGGGAACCTGAGGCGCGAGCCGTGGCGGACGGCGTTGCTCCCGGCGATGCTGGCGAGCTTCGGGCGGGCTGCGCGGCGGGCGGCGCGCGACGCCGACCTCGTCCACGCCCACTGGCTCCCGGCCGGCGCCGTGGCGCTGACCTGCGGGAAGCCGTTCGTCGTGCAGCTCTGGGGCACCGACGTCGAGCTGGCGCGGCGCGTCCGGCCGCTCGCGCGCGCGGTGCTGCGGCGGGCGCGGCTCGTGGTGTGCGCGTCGAACGCGCTTGCCGATGCGGCGCGTGAGCTGGGCGCTCGCGAGGTGCGCGTGATCCCGAGCGGGGTGGACGTTCCCGCGTTCGTCCGCGAGGAGGCCGAGCCGCCCGAGGTGCTCTTCGCGGGCCGGCTCTCGCCGGAGAAGGGGATCCTCGAGCTGGTCGAGGCGGCGAACGGGATGAACCTCGTCATCGCGGGGGACGGGCCCCTGCGTGACCGTGTTCCGGAGGCGCGCGGGTTCGTCCCGCATCACGCGCTCGGGCAGTTGTACGAGCGGGCCGCGGTCGTTGCCTGTCCTTCGCACCGGGAGGGCTTCGGCGTCGTCTGCGCAGAGGCGATGGCGTACGGCCGGCCGGTGGTGGCGGGCGCCGTCGGCGGGCTGCTGGACCTCGTCGTCGACGGCGAGACGGGGCTGCTCGTGCCGCCGCGCGAGGTTGATGCGCTGCGCGCGGCGCTCGAGCGGCTGCTGGCGGATCGAGCCCTGCGCCGCCGCCTCGGCGAGGCCGGCCGGGAGCGGATCCGGCGCCACTTCGCCTGGCCGGCGGTCACCGACGCGACCATCGCCGCATACGACGAGGCGGTCGCCTGATGCGGACGTGTCCGAGGGACTGTCCCCCAGACACGGCCCGAAGGGTCAGGTCCGATCGGATCGAGGCGCGGTGTTGAGCCCGAAACAGGATCATCCGGACGTGTCCGAGGGACTGTCCCCCAGACGTGGCTCGACCGGACAACGCCCCGCGGTTGTGTTCGGGCTCCTGCACGCCGGGCTCGCGCTCGTGCGCAGCCTCGGGCGGGACGGGATCCCCGTGGACGGCGTCGCCCTCCGCGAGCAGGAGTTCGGCTTGCGCTCGCGCTACCTGCGAAGCGCACGCGTCGTCGACGGCGACGAGGGCCTGCTCGAAGCGCTCCGCTCCGCAGCGGGCGGCGGCCGCCCGGTGCTCTTCCCGGAGCGGGACGAGAACGTCGAGGTGGTGCTCCGTCGCTGGGACGATGTGCGCGCGCTCGCCGACGTGCCGCTGCCGGACGACCCCGAGATCACCCGCCGCCTGCGCCGCAAGGACCTGCTCACGGAGGTGGCGGCCGCCGCCGGCGTCGCCTCGCCGCAGACCGTGCGCGCCGAGAGCCCCGTAGCGATCCGGTCGGCCGGACTGCGCCCGCCGCTCCTGTTGAAGGCGGTCGAGGGGCAGGAGTTCGCGCTCACCTTCGGCGAGAAGGCGTTCGTGGCGGAGGACCTGGACGAGGCCGTCGCCGCCTGGAAGAAGGCGAAGGAACGCGGCTTCGAGACGATCGTCCAGGAGCTGGTGCCGGACTCGCACGAGCACGTCTACTCGCTCTTCACCTACATCGGCCGCGAGGGCCGGCCGCTGGCGAGCGTCGTCGGGCGCAAGGTGCGCCAGGGCCCGCTTCGCCTCGGGACGAGCGCCGTCTTCGCCGCCGGCCACGACGCGGAGGTGCACGAGCTCGGCCACCGGCTGCTCCGCTCCGCCGGCTACACGGGCCTCGCGCACGTCGAGCTCGTCCGCGACCCGCGCGACGGGCAGCTGAAGCTGCTCGAGGTGAATACCCGCCCCCCGATCTGGGCCGGGATCGCGATGGGCCCGGAGCTCGGCATCTCCCGCCTCGCCTACGACGACCTCTGCGGCGCGCCGCCCGCGGCGGAGCGCACCCTCACCGCCGATCTGACCTGGGTCTACCTGGCCAAGGACGTGTGGGTCTCGGCGCAGATGGCGCGGCGGCGAGAGCTGCACCCACGCGAGTTCCTGCGCCACTACCTGCGCCGGAGGAAGGTGCGCGCCGTGTTCGCCGCGGACGACCCGCGCCCCGCGCTGGCGAGCCTCAACTACCTCCGCTCGAGGGTCTGAGGGATGCGCGTCGCGCTCGTCGATCCGCTCGCGTACACGCCGCCCTACGACCACTCGCTCGCGGCCGCGCTGGCCGAGCAGGGGCACGCCGTCACGCTGCTGACCTCGCGCTTCCCTCACGGCGAGGCTCCTGCGCCGGCAGGCTACGACCGCGAGGAGCTGTTCGCTCCGGTCTCGACGAGGCTCTTCCGGCGCTCGCGCGCACGAATCGCGGTGAAGGGGCTCGAGTACGCGCCGTCCCTCGCGCGTCTCACCCGCCGCATCGGACGGATCGACCCCGACGTCGTCCACGTCCAGTGGCTCCCGCGCCCCGAGCTCGACCTGCGCTGGCTGCGCCGGATCGCTGCCGAGCGGCCGGTCGTGCTCACCGCCCACGACGTCGTCCCGCGTCGCGCGAAGGCCCGCGCCGTCTGGCCGGAGGTGCTCGAGACGGCCGAGCGAGTCGTCGTCCATTCGCACCGCGCGGTCGAGCAGCTGGTCGAGCTGGGTCTCGGCCGCGAGCGGATCGCGCGGGTCCCGCACCCCGTCTTCGAGGGCGAGGAGCTGCCCGCCCCCGAGGGCCGCACGCTCCTGTTCTTCGGCCTGATCCGGTACTACAAAGGGCTCGACGTGCTCCTCGGCGCGCTGCCGATGATCCCGGACGCCCGGCTCGTCGTCGCCGGCGACCCGCTCGACCCCGTCGAGCCCGTCGACCTCGACGGGCGCGTCGAGTGGCGCCTGCGCTTCCTTCCGACCGAGGAGGTGCGCGAGCTAATGGCCCGCGCGGCGGCGGTCGTGCTGCCCTACCGGCGGCTCGATTCGTCCGGGGTGCTCGCCACGGCGATCGGGTACCGTCGCCCGGTAGTCGTGTCCGATGTCGGCTCGCTGGGAGAGATCGTGCGCGAGTTCGCCGCGGGCGAGGTCGTCCCGCCCGGGGACGCGCGCGCGCTCGCCGAGGCGACGACGCGCCTGCTCGAGCCGAAGGCGCTGGCCGCGGCGTGCGAGGGCGCCGAGCGGGCTGCGGTCGCGCTGACGTGGGAACGCTCGGCGGAGGAGCACGACCGCCTCTACCGGGAGGTCAGGCGGTGAGCCTTTTCGTCAAGCGAATCGGCGACAGGGTCGCGGCGACGCTGCTACTGCTCCTGCTCTCACCGCTGATGGCGGTGATCGCGCTGTGGATCCTCGTCGACGGCGGCAGGCCCGTGCTGCTCGCGCAGGAGCGCGTCGGCAAGGGCGGGCGCCGGTTCCGGATGGTCAAGTTCCGCACGATGGTGGAGGACGCGCTCGAGCTCGCGCGCGAGCTGACGGACGACCCGTACGGCGTGGTCGAGAACGATCCGCGCATCACCCAGCCCGGGCGCTTTCTTCGCCGCACGAGCCTCGACGAGGTGCCGCAGCTCTGGAACGTGCTGGTCGGCCAGATGAGCCTCGTCGGCCCGCGCCCGGACCTGGTCGAGCAGGTCGCCAACTACACGGAGCGCGACCGGGGCCGCCTCGCGGTCGAGCCGGGGATCACCGGCTGGTCTCAGGTGAACGGCCGCGAGGAGATCGGCTGGCCCGAGCGGATCGAGCAGGACCTCTGGTACATCGACCACTGGTCGCTCGGGCTCGACCTGAGGATCCTGGTGCGCACCTTCACGCAGCTCGGCCGCGGCGAGGAGCGGCCGGTCGAGGACACGATGAACATCGAGCGCGCCCGCTCGCGGGAGAAGGCCGAGCACCGCTGAGCTCGATCGAGGTCGAACCTGGGGCCTGGAACGGGGTGCTCGCCGAGCTCGGGCTGGTCGACGTCTACCTGACGCGCGAGTACGTCGAGGCCTCGTGCCTGCTCGAGCCGGGGCGGCCGCTCTTCGTCCGCGCCGGCGATGCGGTTTTCGCAGCGATCCTGCGCGACGGTCCGACCGACGTGATCACGCCGTACGGCTACGGCGGGCCGATCGGCGCCGGTTTCTGGGAGCCCTACGAGGAGTGGTGCCGCGCGAACGGCGTCGTCACGACATTCGTGCGCTTCCACCCGCTCTACGCCAACCACCGCGACGTGCCGCCGAGCGTCGAGGTCGAGCTGCTCGGCGGCACGATCGCCTGGCGCCTCGACGAGGAGGGCGACCTGTTCGAGCGCATGCACCGCCACCACCGGCGCGTCGCCCGGAAGGCGCTCGCGGCCGGCGTCGAACCGACGGCCGCCGTCGCCCCCGAGAGCCTCGAGCCCTTCCGGAGCCTCTACGAGCAAACGATGGAGCGCCAGGCCGCCGCCGGCTTCTACTACTTCCCGCCCGAGTACTGGCGTGCGCTCGAGACCGATCTCCGCGGGCACGTCGTCCTCTTCGAGGCGGGCGACGACGCGAAGCTCCTCTGCCTCGCCGCGCCCCCGTGGCTGCACTACCACCTCGGCGCCTCGAGCGACGCCGGCCGCAAGCTCGGCGCCGGCACCCTGCTCTTCCTCGAGGCCGCCCGCTGGGCCCAGGAGCTCGGCTACACCCGCTTCCACCTCGGCGGCGGCGTCGGCGGCCGGCGCGACTCGCTCTACGAGTTCAAGCTCCGCTTCGACCCCGGCGGCGAGCTCGAGGCCGCGATCGGCAAGGCGATCCACGATGAGCACGCCTACCGCGCCCTCGCAGGGCCGCAGGCTGGGCTCGACGGGTTCTTTCCAGCCTATCGCGCCCCGGCCGCCAAAGCGACCTGAACATCGTCCCAGGGAATCTGGTGGCTCATCCGCAGCTACTCTCCGGCGCGTGAGTCACACCGCGACCTGCGCCCTCGATCCGAACCACACTCATGACGGCCTCGACCCCCGCCGCGAGGGCCCTGGCCACGACGACAGCCACTCTCACGGGCCGCTCGTAGATCGCTCGGTGGTCCGTTCGCGGGCCGGGATCAGGGCCGTGTCGCTGAGCCTCGCTGTCCTCACGATCACGGCGGCCGCGCAGACGGTCATCTACGCCCTCACGATCAGCGTCGCCCTGCTGGCGGACCTGATTCACAACTTCGGAGACGCCCTGACGGCGGTTCCGGTGGGGCTCGCGTTCTTCCTTCGCAGCGCCCGGGGCGAGCGGTGGGCCGGCGTGGCCGTCGTCTTGACGATCTTCGCCAGCGCGCTCGTGGCGCTCGTGCAGGCGATTCTCCGCTTCGTTCACCCGCACACGCTCACGCACCTGTGGTGGCTCGCCGCAGCCGGATTCATCGGCTTCGCCGGCAACGAGATCGCTGCCCAGATCCGCACACGCGCCGGCAACCGTCTGAACAGCCCAGCTCTCATCGCCGATGGAAACCACGCCCGCACCGACGGCTTCGTCAGCCTCGGCGTCCTCGCCACCGCGGCCGTGGTCGCGCTCGGCGCTCGCATCGCCGATCCGATCATCGGGGTCGTCATCACGCTCGTCATCTTCCATATCACCTGGGAAAGCTGGCATACGGTCAGAGGCTCGGCGTGATCCTGAAGACGCTCTTCTGGGCGAGCCTCGGCGGGCTCGCGTGGACGCACGTCGGCTATCCCGTCGCCGCAGCGGGCCTCAGGCGCCTTCGCGCGCGCGAGGTCCGAAAGGACGAGATCACCCCCAGCGTGACCCTGATCGTCCCTGCCCACGACGAGGAGGATGTGATCGGCGCCCGAGTCGAGAACCTGCTCGAGCTCGACTACCCGCGCGAGCAGCTCGAGATCGTCGTCGCCTCCGACGGCTCGACCGACCGCACCGACGAGATCGTCGAGAGCCACGCCGCGGGCAACGGCCACCTGCGCCTGCTCCGCTGCGAGCGCGCGGGCAAGCTCCCCGCCCTCAACCGCGCCGTCCGGGAGACGGACGGCGAGATCGTCGCCTTCGGCGACGCGAACGCGACCTGGGCGCCGGACGCCCTCGGCAAGCTCGTCCGCAGCTTCGCCGACCCGGACGTCGCCTACGTCTGCGGCCAGGTCCGCTTCCAGCGCCGCGACGGCACGAACAAGGAAGGCGTCTACTGGCGCTACGAGATGTGGCTGCGGGAGAGCGAGTCCGCGCTCGGCTCGATCACCGGCGGCAACGGCGCGATCTACGCGGTGCGCCGCTCGGACTACGTCGAGTGGCCGTTCGGGCACGACCTCGGCTTCCCGAACCTGATGGTCCAGCGCGGGCGCCGCGCGGTCTACGAGCCCGATGCTGTCGCGTCCGAGAAGCCTTCGCGCGACATCGAGGACGAGTACCGGCGCAAGGCGCGGATGCTTCCCTGGTCGTGGCGGCACCTGTTCGAGGCGCGCAGCCTCCGCGACGTCCCTCCTCTCTACCTGCTGGAGCTGCTCTCGCACCGAGTCCTGCGCTACGCGAGCGGCTTCCTCCACCTCACGCTGCTGGCCACGAGCGTGATGCTCGTGGCGGAAGGCCTCCCCTACCAGGCGGCCCTCGCCGCCCAGGCGGCCTGGCTCGCGCTCGCAGCGGCCGGGAAGCTGAAGCTGCCGGTCCCGGGCGCCGGGCTCGCCTACTACTACCTCCTGATGAGCTGGGCGACCGTCGTCGCGCTCGGGCGCTACCTGCGCGAGGGCGCGCCGCTGATGTGGGAGAAGGCCGAAGGGACGCGCTAGATGGTTGATGCCATGAGATCGTCCGCCTCGGGGCGCGAGATCGTGGCATCAATCATCTAGGCCCGGTGGGTAGCACCAACCGGAGGGGTCTCTAGCCTGCTGCCGTGGGCCGCCGAGCCCTGATAGCTCTTGCGCTGCTCCCGGCGCTCGTCCTGCTCGCCGCGTGCGGGGACAAGAAGCACGCCCGACCGCGGCGCGAGCCGGCGCCTGCGACGCTCCAGCCGCCGCCCAAAGCGCCTCCGCAGCTGACCTGGGTGCACGTGATCGTGCTCGACGGCGACCTGGGCAAGCCGGTGCGCCGGGCGGTCGTACACGTCTCCGATCACACGGCGCGGACCGACCGCAACGGCGTCGCCAAGCTGAGGCTCCCGCGCCTCGGCCGTCTGCTCGTCGACGTCGGGAAGCGCGGCTACGACCCCTACAAGCAGCGGCTTCAGTTCCGGAACCGTCCCCAGGTCGGCATCCGCGTCTACCGGGCGAGCCTCCAGTGGACGCTCTACGGTGCCACTCCGGCCCGAACGCAGTTTCAGCCCTCCATCCACGTCCGCCCGCCGTTCCGGGTCGTCTGGAGCCGCGACGTCGGCGGCCTGATGGAGTTTCCCGCAGTCGTCGCCGACGGCGTCGCGTTCGTGTCCAACTACCACGGCGGCGTGCGCGCCTACTCGATGCGCAACGGGGCGCCCGTCTGGCGGCGGGAGACGTCGGGGCATCTGGCCGCCTCGCCCGCGATCGTCGGCAAGGAGGTCGTCGTCCACGGGATGGACGGCTACGTCTGGGTGCTGAGCCGGTACACCGGGCGCGTCCACTGGCGCTTCCCGGTCGGCGCGCCGATCGAGTCCTCCCCGGCCGTGATCGACGGCGTCGACTACTTCGGCGCCTGGAACGGCACCGTCTACGCACTCGACCTGCGCACGCACAGGCTGCGCTGGACCTACCGCTCCGGTTACAAGATCACCTCGAGCGCGGCCTTCGTGAAGGGGACGATCTACCTCGGCGACTACGGCGGCCGGCTGCTCGCGCTCTCGGCCCGCACCGGCGGCCTCCGCTGGTCCGGCTCGGTCAACGGCCGTATCTACGGGACGCCCGCGGTGGCGAACGGCCGGGTCTTCGTCACGTCGTCGACGGGCGGCTCGCTGACCGCCTTCTCGACCGGCGGGCGCCGGCTCTGGTCGATCGGCACGGGCTCGTACGTCTACTCATCGCCGGCGGTCTGGAACGGACGCGTCTACTTCGGCTCCTACAACGGCGTCTTCTACTGCCTCTCGGCCAGGAACGGCTCGGCGCGCTGGCGGTACTCGACCGCGGGGGCGATCGCCGGCGCGGCCACGATCGTCGACGGAATCGTCTACGTCAGCAACCGCCAGCACCGCATCTACGCCCTGAACGCGCGCACCGGGAGGCGGGTGCTCCGCTTCCATGACGGCGCCTTCGTCCCCGTCTCCGGAAACGGGAGGCGCTTGCTCCTGCACGGCTTCTCCCGCCTCTACGCGGTCGAGATGGTTGATGGCACGTAGATCGCTCGTCTCGGGGCCCGAGCTGGCTGCTCTGGGGCTCGTCGACGGGACGCCGGCGATGCCGGCAGCATCGGTGGCGGCCCGGCGGCGGGAAGCGGACGCCCGCTGGAGGCCGGCTCCGCCGGCATCTGGTGGGCGGGAGCGGCCCAGACACGCCAGATCGCGCGGCCGAGCGCGCGAGATCGTGGCATCAACCATCGGGTCGCGCTCGCGCCGGCGATGAAGAAGCTGCTGCTGGCGCTGGCCGCGGTGATCGTCCTGGTCGTGGCCGCCGTCGTCGCGTTCGTGCTGATCCGGAAGCACGAGGGCCGGAACGTCCATGGCTCGTCGACGGTCGAGTTCGTCACCACGAACGAGAAGCCGAAGGGCCCGCCGCCCGGCGGCAAGATCCGCTGGCCGATGTACCGCTTCGATCCCGCGCGCCTGGGCGCGCCCGAGGGGATCCTCGCGGCGGTCCGCCCGCCGTACCGGCCTCTCTGGTTCTTCCGTGCCCACTCGCTGGTCGAGTTCCCGCCGGCCGTCGGCTACGGGCGCCTCTACTTCGCCAACGCCGGCGGCACCGTCTTCGCGGTCGACACCAAGCGCGTCAAGCCGCGCTGGGTCTTCCGCGCCGGTCGCTGCACCGCCGCCACGCCCGCCCTCGACAACCGCACCGCCTACATGAGCTTCCTGAACCGGCCGCCGTGCAACGCGACCCGCTCCGGCCTCGACGGCGAGGTGGTCGCCCTCGACGCCGACACGGGCAGGGTCCGCTGGCGGCGAAGCACCGGCCCGACCGAGTCGTCGCCGCTCGTCGTCAACGGGCTCGTCTACGTCGGCGACTGGGACGGCAAGGTCTACGCGCTCGACGCGCGCAGCGGCAGAGTGCGCTGGACGTTCACCACCGGCGACAAGGTGAAGGACGCGGTCGCCTACGCCGGCGGGCGAGTCTACGTCGGCTCCTACGACAGCCACCTCTACGCCCTGACCGCACGCACCGGCAAGCTCGTCTGGCGGGCGTCGGCGCAGCAGCGCCTAGGCCCGCGCGGCACCTTCTACTCGACGCCCGCCGTCGCCTACGGGCGCGTCTACATCGGCGGGACGGACGGCAAGGTCTACTCCTACGGCGCCACCAGCGGCAAGCTGCGCTGGTCGCACGGGACCGGGAGCTACGTCTACGCCTCGCCCGCCGTGTGGAACCGGCGCGTCTACGTCGGCTCCTACGACGGCGGCTTCTACTGCTTCGACGCCGCCACCGGCGACGTCCGCTGGAAGTTCGCTGGAAGTTCGAGGCCAACGGGGCAATCTCCGGCTCGGCGGTCGTGATCAACGGCGTCGTCTACTTCTCGACCCTGAAGAACCGCACCTACGGCCTCGACGCGGCGAGCGGCAAGCTGCTCTGGGGCTTCAAGCGCGGAGCGTACGCGGCGGTCGTCTCCGACCGGCGCCGACTCTACCTCGTCGGCTACTCGCGCGTCTTCAGCCTGGCGCCGAAGCTGAAGCGGTAGTGCGCCGGCTCGCCCTCCTCGGAGCCCTCTTCCTCGTGGCCGCGGGGGAGGCTCACGCGTATCCGTGGCCGCTGAAGCCGTTCAACCGCCAGCACCCGATCGGCGGCAACTTCGGCGACCCGCGGATGGTGTTCGAGCGGACGCTTGGGAAGGACGGGCTCAACGGCCCCGGCCACTTCTTCTTCCACAACGGCGTGGACGTCCACGCGCGGCCCGGGACGCCGGTCTATCCGATCCTCTCCGGCCGGGCACGCCGGCTGAGCGGGACCGCGGTCGCCGTCAGCTCCCCGGGCCATCCGGCGTTCCAGTACTACCACCTGAAGCTCGCGGTCCGGACCGGCCGGCGGGTGACGGCGCGGAGGACGGTGCTCGGCTGGATCACGCCCTGGGCCCGGCACGTCCATCTCTCCGAGGCGTACCGCGGGCACGATCTGAACCCGCTCGCGCGCGGACGGCTCCAGCCCTACCGGGACCCGACGAGGCCGCGCGTGCGCGAGATCGACTTCCGCGACGCGCGCGGCAAGCCGATCAGCCTGCTCGGCGTCCACGGCCGGATCGACGTCTTCGCCGATGCCTACGACCTGCCGGTGCGCGTTGGCGGGTTCAGCCTCGGCCTCCCCGTGACGCCGGCTGTGGTCAGCTGGCGCCTGACGACCCTCGCCGGCCGGGTCGTCCGGCGGACCCAGACGCCCGTCGACTTCCGGGTCTTCGAGCCGCCCAACTGGGCCTTCTGGCGCGTCTACGGCCGCGGCACCTACCCGAACGGGCCGATCTTCGGCGGGCAGCTCTACAAGCGGATGCCCGGCCGCTACCTCTTCCGCCTCACGCCTCGCG
>WNGF01000389.1_pt1 | contig 63318 bp, 42 predicted proteins | sample 5400641 | NCBI WGS metagenome assembly WNGF01 (sample SAMN13153371, study PRJNA577476) | soil metagenome | isolation source: 80 cm soil or saprolite under grassland replicate 2 | place: USA:California | collected 2016-06-15
TTTAAAATTACAATCTATCCCCGGCCTGCCAGCGACAGATCTTACTATCGAGCTGCGCGCCGCAGCCTGGACAGTAAGTAATCCATTTTTGACGCCCGCCGCGAGACGGGCGAAACCAACCAGTCCAACTATGATCAACCTCACAATTCGCACAACGTCCCCGGATTAATAGTCGACCACAAACAAGACAGTGCGTGGCCGGACACGTTCTGATGTTCTGTCGGCACTTGGGGCAAATAGGCGCGGCACGGCACCACGCGGCGTACCAGAGCACACCTGCCAGCCCATTTATGACCAACCACAGGGGCGCACTGCGAACCAGGATGGTCAGATTATTTACTCCGAACCACGCCGAAAGCGGCAAGCCGCTGATGGCGGCTGACATGACTCCAAAGGTAAACAATGGAAAACCATAGTGCCTGCTCATCGGTGAGCACCAACTCAGGGGGCAACACCGTTCCGCACTGGCCACAAACCTTGGATCGGCGGCTGTAAATCAGTGACTGGCATGCTGGGCATCTGAAGCCGAGGGATGGCAGGGCCGGGGCGAGGTGGCCTTCACAATGTGCGTGCCCGGGGCTTTTCGCTTCTCTCTGTTCGTTGTGTGTGCATGGACCCATTGAGCGGTGTCCCCCAGTTCACGCCACGTATGGGTTTGACGTCGGCGTCGGCCAACCCGGAGGGTTGCCAGAAATTAGCCGGGGGTCGAAGCGCAGCGCAGACCCCCGGTGCGCGTCGCACAGTGCGTCGGCACCCTGGAAGGGTGCCAGAAACTGGCCGATTTTCTGGCATCCTTCCAGGGTGCTGCTGATGACGGGGCGCTGACCGGGGGTATCGCTCGCTGCGCTTCGCTCAACCTCCGGCTAATTTCTGGCATCCCTCCGGGATGGGGTGAGTTTGGCGCGGGCGTCGGGCGGGCCCCAGGTGCTCAACCAGGTTCACGGCAACGCCTGGTCTCATTTCGAGCATGGCAGTTTTTGCGCCTATTCTGGACTGGTCGATGGCCCTGCGCACGCATTCTCTAGCGTGCGGAGAACGCGCGGTGGAACTTCTGCGGAGAGAAGTTGAACCGCTAATCTCCGCTCATCTTCGCTAATGAGACAAAGAACGTTGGGCGGTTGGTTCGTTTGCCTGGTGACATGTGCGACATCACATCAATAATACTTGTTTCATTAGCGCGGATTAGCGGTTCGGAAAAGAGGTTGCGAACGGAATGAACCGCTCATCGTCGCTCATCCCAAACCGACCGTTCAGCGGCGAGCGCGAGTTGATTTGATGCCTTGCGACTTGGCGTCTTTGCGCCTTTGCGTTTTGATACCGTCCATGACAACGCAGAGACGCAGAGGCGCAAGGACGCGGAGAGGAACAATTCATGCGCCCGTTGCTTAGGTCCCTTGCCCGATCAGCGTGCTTGATTCTGCTGGCAGTTGGCCTGGCGGCATGCAAGCGCAGCCCAGCCGATTCCTCGAACCGATCCGCCGCCACGCCGGCTGGTCCCTCCGATCAGTTCCTCCGCCTGATGAATGCCGGCAAGAATTATCTCGATCAAGGCGATTCGACCAACGCGCTGGCCATCTACAAAAAGGCCGAGGCCATTGTCCCGAACGACGCCGAACTGCGACTGAACGTGGCCAATTGCCATTTGTTGAGCGGAGCGGCGCTCGAGGCGATCCGGGAAGCGGATGAAGTTTTAAAACTCGAACCCAATTCCGCGGCGGCTTACTTTGTCAAAGGAGCGGCCTATCTTCGTCTGTCGAACCCGGAGGAGGCGGTGAAAGCCCTGGAGAACGTGAAAAAGATCGATCCGGGCGAGACGGCGACATTTTTTCAACTGGGGAGGGCCAGGATGGGATTGAAACAATGGGAAGCAGCCATCGCCGCGTTCCGGGAAGGTATAGCGATGGACCCCAACCATCTTCACCGGACGGCGCATTACCTGCTGGCCCAGGCGCTCCTCGGGGCAGGACGGCAGGAAGAGGGGCAGCGGGAGCTGCAACAGCACCAGGCCAGCCTCGAGGGAGGAGGGCCCGCCGTGGGCGACGCCACGTTCGAAAGGAGCAAGTTCACCCAGGCCCGCGTGCCATTCAAACTGGCGCAGCCGGATCAGGAGGGAATCAAAATCAGGTTTGTCGATGCCACCAAAGAGGCATTGGGCGATGGCGCGCGGAATTTCTCCGGCCCGATCGGGGTGATTGATGCGAACCATACCGGCTGGAACAGTCTCTTCGTGGTCGAGCCGGGGCGAGGCTTTCGCTTGCTTTGGAATACCCAAGGCACATTCCATCCCCAGGGCGCGCCGCACCCGGCCATGCCGGCGGCGACCTATTCCAAAATGCTGGTGGGCGACCTCCAGAATGACCGCTTCGACGACATTATCGTGCTCGGGGACAGAGGCAGCCACGTTTTCAAGTTCGGGACGAACGGGCTGGCGATGGATGTCTCGTCGCTGAGCCGCTTGAACGCCCTCAGCGCGAGGGACGGAACGCTGATGGACCTGGACTTCACGGGGAAACTCGATTTGATCGCGCTGACCGGCAATACCAATGAGCTGCGGGTCTACCGCCAATTCGGTCCGCTGCTTTTTACCGACATTACCAGCACGTCCGGGATACCTGCCTCGCTGCACAACGTGCGGGCGGTCATGATGGAGGATTGGAATCGGGACGAGAACATGGATGTGATCGCAAGCCGGAAGGAGGGGCCGCCGTTGCTCCTGGAAAAACAGCGCGGCGGACGGCTGGTTCCTCGCGAGCCGACCAACTGGGTCGCCGGCGCCGTATTTGCCACGGGCGATTTTGACAACGACCTGCGGCCGGACCTGGCCGTGGTGGGAGATGGGAAGATCAGCATCTGCTACAACGGGGGGGAGCGAAAGGAAATCGCATTTCCAGACTCTACGGGTTGCCGCGAGATGGTGGCGGTCGATTACGATAATGATGGCTGGCTGGATCTCTGGGCGATTGGAGAAAAAATGCGCGTGTGGCGCAATCTCGGTCTATCCGGGTTTCAGGAACGAACCGCCCGGCTTGGCCTGGACAAGTTTGAGGGAGGCCCCGTGTCGGAAATCCACTTCGCCGATTTTGACATGGACTGCGATTCGGACGTAGTTGTCGCGCTGGCGAACGGGGGCCTGCGTTATCTGCGCAACGAGGGTGGCAACGGCAACTCGCAGGTCAAGGTGCGATTGTATGGGACTCGTTCCAACGCCAGCGGGATCGGCTGCAAGGTGGAGATCGAAACGGGGGGCTTGCGCCTGGTCCGGACGGTCCAGCGCCTGCCGGTGGAAGTGGGGGTGGGGAAATACCAGAAGCTGGATTCGTTTCTGGTGCATTGGTTCAACTGGCCCCAAGGCTCGGCCGAGGTGCCGTTCCAATGCCGGGAGCCGCTCTTCGCCTTGGAATTGTCGATTCAGGAAGGCTCCTGTCCTTACCTCTATGCGTGGGATGGAAAGCGGTTTCGGTTTGTCACCGATGTTTTGGGAGCGGCGCCACTCGGCCTGCCCCTGGCGGAGGGCCGCTCTATTGAGGCCGATCCAGAAGAGTTTGTTTGGATTGGAAACGAGCAGACCTTCCCCGCCCGGGACGGAAAGTACGAGCTGCAAATCACGGAGGAGCTTCGCGAGGTGCTCTACCTGGATGAAGCGAAGCTGGTGGTGGTGGACCACGAACCATCCACCGAGGTGCATCCCACTAATAAGCTGCTGCCCGGCCCCCCGTTTCCCCGCGGCTCACTCCTGACGTTGCACCAGGAACATCCCTTGCAAAAAGCGGTGACGCTGGAGGGGCAGGAAGTCACCGCTGCTTTAAAGAACGTGGATGGCCGGCGCGTGTCCCCGCCCAGGTTGCGCGTTCCGCAGCTCCGCGGCCTGGCCGAGCCGCATGGAGTGGTCCTGGATTTCGGGCCGTTGGACGCGAGCAAACCCCTGGTGCTGGTGATGAATGGCTGGCTTCGATTTGGCGGGGGCATGGCCAACATCGCCGCTTCCCAGGATCCGTCGCTCCCGTTTCCGTTCCCCTCCCTGGAAGCGGAAGTCGCGCCCGGAACTTGGAGAGCGCTGGACGTCACGGTGGGCGCGCCAGCCGGCAAGACCAAGACAATCCTTGTGGACCTGGAAGGGAAACTGGAAGCGGGCGCGCGCCGGTTGCGTTTGACCGAGGCCTTTGAAATTCATTGGGACCGCATCGCGTTAATGGAGAAAAAAACCAACGCGCAGACGAAGGTCACCTTCATTACCCCCAGCGAAGCGGATCTGCATTTCCGCGGCTTCAGCTCTCCGCAAAACCTGCCGCCAGATTGGCCACTCACACCCGACTACGACCTCGTCTCCTCGAACTCCTACTGGACAATTACCCCGGGCGGATGGTGCACGCGCTGTGGCGACGTCTCCGAGTTGATTGCCGCTCGCGATGAAGGACTCGTTTTGATGAATGGCGGGGATGAATTGAGCCTGAAATTCGCGCTGAACACCCTGCCGCCGAGACCCGCGGGGAGCGTCCGCGAATTTTTTCTTTACGCGGATGGCTGGGACAAGGATTCCGATTTTCATGTGGTCGCGGGCACGCAAGTCGAGCCGCTGCCTTTTCACGGCATGCGCGATCAGGGTTATGGCGAGGAGAAGCGTCCCCGGTTCCCGAGCGATGCGCTGCACCGAAAATACAATACGCGGTGGGTCGAAGGGAGAGTTCTCAAACAAACGGCAACGCGTTAGGGCAGTGCTCACAAAATTCGCGCGCAACACCTGAACAGTAAAAAAACCGCTAATCTCCGCTAATCTTCGCTAATGAAACAAGGAGCGCTCAAGGTTTGGCTCGTCGCTGCGGGAAGTAACCAACGCCAGTTCCATCATGATTCCTCTATTAGCGTAGATTAGCGTAGATTAGCGGTTCCGAAAAAGGATCGTAACTATTCAGGTCTGCGGTCGAATTCGCCCTCACCCCGGCCCCACTGCCGTTGAATTAAGGGAGAGGGCAACATCGGGTCTTCTCCTGCTCGCTGCGCCATCATCGGCTCCCAGCCCCAACGGGGCTGCGACCCAGAGCCCAAGGTTGCCGCGCAGCGGCTACCTTGGGTATCGTGGGTGAAGAACATTCAACCCCGAAGGGGTTGAGCCAAGGAAAGGTCACACCATGCCACGATCACTCTCTGCCGTGGGATGAACGGTATATGTGAGACTGAGGGAGGGAGGGCGCGCTTGAGGCGCATCGCCGACCCCAAGGGAGGCGCCGCAGGGTAGGGGGCGGAGGCCACAACCCCGTTGGGGTTGGTCATCCCTCGCCACGCCTACCCAGGGTAGCCCCGCTGCGCGTGGCAACCCTGGGCTGACGGACGCAGCCCCGTTGGGGCAGGGGAGCTGTAGGCCATGTCGCGCAGGGCCCGCCAGTGGGGCCGGGGTGAGGGCAGGCGTCTCTCACTCCTGAACAGTTACGACCCGGTTTGGATGGTCGTCCGCTTCAGCGGTCGGCCGGTTTGGGGGCAGGAACCGCCGTGCCCGCCGGGAAAGCCTGCCGCGGGCTCATCGTCGAGGGAGTCATTGGTTTGATGCGATAGGCATGGCGGGTGAAGGCCTGGCCGGAGGGAGAGTCAGCGGGGTTCTCGTAGGCGATCAGGAGAGTTCCCTCCGGAATGGCTTGAGTGGAGGTGGACTTGCCCGACTGCCATCGCACGGAGAGGGAGGCCACCGTGGCGTGTGAGCCGATACCCACGATCATCGTGGCGGAATTCTGCGAGGCCCAGCCATCCCCGCAGCGATGTTCGCGCGTGAGCTTTTCATCGCCCAGGTCCACCACGACGCGCGCGCCATAGCCATCCCGGCAGGAGAACTGTTTCGAAGGACCAGGTGTCCGATTCCCGCCGACGAAGCGGATGGCAATCATGCCGCCCGTCCGGCCCGCTTTTGCCATTTCATTGTGGTAAAGATTGAAAAGGGGTTGGTTGGCGTTGACCAGCGCGACGTCCTGCCAGCCGTCGCGATCATAGTCCAGGATGGCAAAGCCCCGGCTGTCCGCTGGATCATCCAGCCCCGAGAGACCAGAGATATCCTGAAAAGAGCGGCCGCCACGGTTCATGAAATAATGGTTGCGTTCGTTGCCGTTGAGGGAATGCACCAATATTTTGTCGCCCTGCCGCTCGACCCCGGCCAGCCGCGCGTCAATTTGCGGTCCGAGATTGTCCGGGGCGGGAGTTCGTTTCCATTCGGGTGAAAAACGGAAGGAAGGGCGGGCGAGGTTTTCGTCGGAGCGCACCATGGTGCGCCAGAGGTTGCTTTCGAGATCCAAATCGGAGGAAAGTTCCTTTGGGGCGGTGAAGTAACCACTGAGCACATAAAGATCGAGGAAGCCATCGTTGTCGAAGTCGGCGAAACAACCGCCCCAGGACCACCCGGCCTTGATCACCGCCATCGCCGGCGGTTCCAGACCGGCGACTTGCTTGAATTTGCCGTTGGCCTCCTGGTGGTAGAGCCAGTTGCCCGAGGCCGATTCGACGAACATCCTGTCCAATCCCGGGATTCGGGCGGTCAGGCGGCGGCCCGCCTCACTATACATATTCGAGACGTAAAGATCCTCGCGGCCATCATTATCGTAATCGCCCCAGGTGGCACCCATGGTGAAACCGTAAGACCCGATGCCAGCTTCTTGCGTGACGTCGGTGAAGCCGGCGGGCCCGTCGTTGCGGAAGAGCACGTCGAGACCCCAGTCGTTGGCGATGTACAAATCCGGATCCCCGTCCTGGTCGTAGTCGCACCAGGTGGCTTGCAGCGAATTGCGCCAGATGCCGACAGTGCTGTTCTCCGGTGCGATGTCGAAGCGTCCCCCGCCCCGGTTAAGCAATAGAACGTTGGGGGGACCGAGTTGATCGAGCACGGTGATGCCGTGGCGCTGCTTGTGTTCGGCGATCCGGCGGCGGTATTCCCTGGCCATTTCCGGGGAGAAAAATTCATCCGGCCAATCAAAGTCACCTTCGTTGACCTGGGCGACGCCGCCGGCCGGGCTGGCGCCCATCGGCGCGGCCGGCCGGTAGGTGCAGAGGTAAACATCCAGCAGGCCGTCGCCGTTGTAATCGGCCGCGGACATCGAGATCACCGCCATCGGAAAGTGTTTGGGACTGGCGTATTGAAAGAACTTGCCGCCCCGGTTTTCGAGATAGGCGGTCCGGAGCAGGCTCCGTCCGAGAATGAGATCGAGGTCGCCGTCGTTGTCGAAATCGGCGAAGATGGCGCAGGTGGTATGGCCGGGCAGGGCCAGCCCGTGCAAGGCCGCCTCTTCCTTGAACGTGCCGTCGCCCTGGTTGCGCAGCAACATGTTGGTTCCGATCCGCACCGTGATGTAGATGTCGTCGAAGCCATCCCCATCGATGTCGGCCACGGCGACGCCCTCTTTCTGGTTGGCGGAGATCGGCGCGAAATACGGATGGGGCGGCGTCTTCATGCCGTCGCGGTAATAGTTCACGGTGGCCTCGTAATGCTGGGAGCGGCGCACCTTCGCGCGGTCCTCCGGCGCCCTCAGCGCGGTCTCGACCGCCTCGACGAAGAGGCGCCTGGGGCTGGCGAGGTAATGCATCTGCTCGGTCTTCCAGCTGGTGATCTGCCAGTCCGCCGCGGGCTCGCCGACCGCCGTTTTCGCCCGCTGCCAGCTCAGCTGCATCCTGCCTTGCAGCGAACGCCACTCGCCGGACTTCATCATCGCCAAGGCGTCGAAGCCGGCCTTCGCTTCGTAGCGGAACATATCGCCATCCGGGTGCTCGCCGCTGAGGATATAAACCTTGGCATGATCAAAGGACGAGACGGCGTCGAGCAACGGGCGCCAAAGATCAACCTGGGTCACTTTCCGGCTGCCCCTCGCGACGGGCCAGGGACGTGATTCCAGCATACCGGCACCCGTCGCCGTCAGCGCCGGCACGGGACCGACATCCGACACGCTCACCGCAGGGGCGAAAACGGTTTCCGCTCCCGGGCCCGGCAGGCGCAAGTCGAGCAGGCCCTTCGCAAGCGCGTTCAACTTCGGAGTCAACTTCAAACACGTTTCCTCCGACGAAACCAGCGCGCGGATCACCGTGGCATCATCGCCGCCCGCAACCCGCTCGGTTTTCTTGCAGGCTGGAAGCATCAAGGGCAGCAAGACCAGCACCCGCAGGAACGCGAGTGCCTTCGGTCCGGTCGGTCGGGTGGTTTGGGCATTCCGGGCCTGAACGCAGGTCGGCTTCACTGGAACCTGAAAGTAAACTCCCGGTCTGCCGCCCGTCGAGCTAATGTTAGGTTGAAACTGTTCAGGAGTGATCGACGCTCGCCCTCACCCCGACGCCACTGCCGTGGAATTAAGCCTGGTGTTCTCTCGCTGGCCTCAGTGGTCCTTAATTCAACGGCAGTGCACCTCGGCCCTCCCCCAGGAGAGGGATGACTTTTTGCAGCGCGGGAAGAGGTCAGAGTTCAGTGAGCTCTCCTCAGTGTCGAAGGAGTTCTCCCTCTCCCCGGGGGCTCACCGTGTCCCACATCTTATTTGCTGGACACCGTGGGTTCAGACCAATCCCTGAGAATATCGATGACCACGAATCAACTTTCTCTGCTTTGCGCTGCAAACGTCAGAGTCATTCATTTCCGAAAGCATCTGGTTGGGCGGCGAGCGCGGGTCAGTTTGATGCCTTGCGTCTTTGCGTCTTTGCGTTTTACCGGCGTCGGTTCCAACGCAGAGACGCAAAGGCGCAAAGACGCAGAGAGGACTTGGCCAAGAGGCGAACGGCGACTCATCCCCGTCGCTTGCCTCTGTCCTTATCCGTGAAATCTGCGTCATCCGTGGTCAATCTTAATCCTGATCCTAATCTTAATCTTCAACCGCTTCTGGAGATTGGGATCAGGATTAAGATTATGCACACAGCGACGTCGAGAGAACGCCAGGCTTAATTGAACGGCAGTGGGGTCGGGGTGAGGGCGGACACCAATCTGTGACACACCTGGAGAGTCACGTTAAGTTTTGTCATTCATGGGATCGTCGCCGCCCGCGGCGCCTTTGGCGCTTCCAGCCGACCCCTCAATTCGATCGTTTTGCGTAATTAGGCTTGACTCTTGCCGCGGGCCAAACAAGGATAAGCGACAACCCGCAACCCTCAACCTAATCAGATCCATGAAGACGGTCCTTATTTCGTCGTGTTCCGTTCTCCTCCTGGCGGCGAGCGCTCTCACCAGTCAGGCACAATTATCACTCATCTGGGCTTGCGGCCTCGATGACAATGGTTGGCCCATGGGCGATGGCGGGGGACCCAACACCAGCTTCGTGCAGGAAAATGGGTCCATCAATCCGCTTCCGGGAAGCTCGTTCAGCACGGAGGTTCCTCGTGGAGCGGACAATGATTATTATTTCGCCGGCAGCTATTCGATGACCATCCCCAGTGTCGTCGCCCTCTATGGCGATTACACGCCCGTCGGCAACGTTCCGGTCAACGAAGAGGCCGCCGAACGCGCGTTCGCGGCGGCCGACAATGATCTGCGCTATCACTTCAACCTTTCGGACACGCTGCAACCGACAGACCTGCTCTCGGTCACGTTCGACCCGCTGAATTTGCACACGGACGGCCAGGCCGATCCCCGTTACGGCGTCGAAGTGTATTTCAACGGGGTGCTCGTCCAGCCTCAGATCATCATCCGCCCGGCTCAGTTGAACAAGGCTTACACGACCCCGCAGTTCAGTCTGGCCAGTGTGAACGCACAGGTTGGCCCCGGGTTCGATAACATCGTCTCCCTCAAGGGCATTAACTACAATACCGACGGCGGCGGCAACTGGATGGGTATCGACTACGTCCAGCTTAACCCGCCTGGCCCGGCGATTCCGCCACCGGTGTTCCCCTGGGCCGTTGGCCTCGACGATAACGCGTGGACTGTGGGAGATGGCGGGGGACCCAACGCCACCTTCGTGCAGGAAAATGGATCGATTAACCCGCTTCCAGGAAGCCCTGTGAGCACGGAGGAACCTCACGGCGCGGACAATGATTACTACTTCGCCGGCAATTATACGACGCCTATCTCCAGCGTGACCGCCTTCTACGGCACCTACGTGCCCGTCGGTCTGGTTTCCTCCAACGAAGAGGCCGCCGAGCGCGCCTTCGCCGGGGACGACAATGATCTGCGTTATCACTTCAACCTTCCAAACACCATGGCACCCGGTGACCTGGTCGCAGTCAGTTTCGACGCGCTCAATTTGGATGACCCCTCTGCCGTGAATACCGATCCTCGTTACGGCATCGAAGTCTACTTCAATGGCGTGCTGGTCCAGCCCGAGATCGTCATCCGTAAGGATCAATTGGGCAGGACTTTCACAACCCCGTCGTTCACCCTGGGCAGTGTGCATGCGGAGGTTGGTTCCGGCTTCGATAATATCGTCAGCCTTAAAGGCATCAACCACAACGCCGAGGGTGGCGGCAATTGGATGGGCATCGACTACGTCCAGCTAAACCCCGGCACCACTCTCATCCCGCCTCCGGTGTTGCCCTGGACCGTTGGTCTCGACGATGACGGATGGCCGGTCGGTGACGGTGGAGGAGCCAGCGCCTCTTTCGTGGAGAATGACGGCGTGATCAACCCACTTCCAGGAAACCCAGCCAGCCCGGAAGTTGATCGGCAAGCGGACAATGATTACTACCTCGCCGGCAGTTATACGACGACCATCGGCGGCAACGGCACTTACGCGCCCGTCGGTCTGGTGCCCGTCAACGAAGAGGCCGCCGAGCGGGGATTTGTCGGAGCCGACAATGACCTGCGCTACCATTTCAACCTGCCGATCTCGCTCACCCCCGATGACCTGCTCTCGGTCACGTTCGACCCGCTCAATTTGGATACGGGGTCAGATCCGCGCTACGGCGTCGAAGTCTATTTCAACAGTGTGTTGGTCCAGACTCAAATCGTCATCCGCCCGGCTCAATTAGGAGACCACATCGCGACTCCGAGGTTCACTCTGGCCAGTGTGAATGCCCAAGTCGGCCCCGGCTTCGATAACATCGTCACGCTGCGGGGTATCAACTTTAACGCCAGCGGTGGCGGCAATTCGATGGGGATCGATTACGTCCAACTCACGCCGCACCCGCGCGTGACGTTCCCCTGGGCTGTCGGCCGCGACGATGACGGTTGGCCGGCCGGCAACGGTGGAGGACCCAACACCACCTTCGTCCAGGAAAACGGGAGCATTAACCCGCTTCCAGGCAGCCCGACCAGCCCGGAAGTCAATCAGCAAGGAGACAATGATTACTACTTCGCCGGCGAATACACGACCACCCTCCCCGGTGTCGTAGGCGTCTACGGCGATTACACCCCGGTCGGTGTTGTTCTGGCCAATGAAGAGAGCGCCGAGCGCGCCTTCGCTGGCGCCGACAATGATCTGCGCTACCACTTCAACCTCCCGACCTCGCTGCAATCCGGTGACCTGCTGGCGGTCACGTTCGACGCGCTCAATTTGGATGACCCCTCGGCCGTGAATACCGATCCCCGCTACGGAATCGAAGTCTATTTCAACGGCGTGCTGGTCCAGCCCCAGATCGTCATCCGCCCCGAACAATTGGGGCTGACTTACACGACCCCGCAGTTCTCTTTGGAAAGTGTCGACGGCAGAGTCGGCCCTGGCTTCGATAATATCGTCAGCCTGAAGGGTATCAGCTACAGCTCCGAAGGTGGCGGCAGCTGGATGGGCATCGACTATGTCCAGCTGAATCTCGTCCCACTCAAACTCCTCCCTCCGGTTATGGATAATGGCATGGTCACCCTCAACTGGACCGGCATCGGGCAGGTTGAGTCAGCCCCGACGATTAGCGGCCCGTGGACGCCCATCGACCTGGCCTTCGAACCGCCTTATTCGGAGGCCGTCGTGCCCGGCCAAAACCGCTTCTACCGCCTGCGACAGTAATGAAACAGGGCGTGCGTGGGTGAAAGTTTTGAACCGCTAATCTGCGCTCATCTCCGCTCGTGAGTCCAATGGGATTCGGCGGTGAGTTCGATTGCCTGGGGACGTGCGCAACACGACCTTCCTAATGCGTAACCGTTCAGGAGTCAGAGACGTCCGCCCTTACGGCCCCCCGGGGAGAGGGAAGTCGTGGCGACGCGTCCTGAAAACTCTGGCGCTGCTCTTGCGTTTGCCGCGCTCAAGACGCTCCAACAGCCGAATCGCTCCATTCCCTCCCACCGCGGCAACTAGTCCTCCCTCTCCCCGGGGGAGAGGGCCGGGGTGAGGGCGAAACCAACCTCACACCTCAATGGTCACCCTAATTCGACCACCCTGCGGCTGGCGCCTCTTACGGAGATCTCCAGGATCGGTAGAACTTGACTGAGAAGCCGTGGCCATTCGTATCCACGAACTCGTAGTAGCCATTGGAGTTCGCTTTCGCTACGCCCACTTCCCACCAGGCGGGTAAATTGGTCGTCACTTCCACATGATAGTCCGCGCCCGGCGTGCCGGGTTGCCGCAACCGGACATCGCCATTGGGAAGGATTTCAAGGCTGCGGGTCTTCCCGGTCTCGAGAGCAACCGCGGTGCGATTCGTTTCGATCTCCAACGGTGTGCGCGCCGCCACGGCCGTGCCTTCATACGTGCCGTAAGCGAACTGCGTTGCGTCCGGCGACCAGGCAACCGGTGAAGTGACACCGATCCCCGTGCCCATGTCGTAGACCTGGCGCAATGTTCCATCTGCGACGCGCCAGAATCGAATGACCCCTTTCTGCTGCCAGAGCCCGGCCTCATCCACAAAAGGCAAGTAACCGGTCGTGACCAGCCCGGCGCCGTCCGGCGTGAAGCGAATGGCGCCGACACCTTCCTCCGCCGCCGTTCCGGCGAAATCCATCAGCACCGCACCGTCGGAGATGCGCCACAGCGTAACCTGGTTGGGATTCGCGCCCCAAGCGGCGATGCGAGCGCTGTCCGGCGCGAAGGCGACTGGCGTCGACCCACGGGCCAATCCACCTGTGAGCACTCGGACGCTCAAGCCATCGCTCCGCTGCCGGATGGTGATAGCGCCCTGGCTCGCCGCAGATTGGAGCAGTCCGTCAGGCGAAAAATTGAACGTGGTATTGGTGCGTTGGTACCCGCTACCCACGGTCAAGACCACCGTGAATTCCTCGACTCGCCAGCGGGACAAGGTCCCATCTCCGCCGACGGCACTGATCAATTGGCCGTCGGGCGCAAAGTGGACGAGGCCTTGGGCGTCGATGGCGACCGTGAGCAGGCCGAGAAAAACGCCATCCCCGGCGCGATGCACACGATAACCGAGACCGCCGCTGGAATTATGCACGGCGAGGAACGCTCCGTCGGCGGAGTAGATCGCCTGGTCGGCGCCGCCGGAACGAATTGGCTGCAGGACGGAGTAGCCGAGCGCGCCGTTTTCCGCCGCGCGAGTTCGCAGCCAGCGGTCCGTTGATCCGAAGGCCACCTGCCCGGAGGCAATCGGGGACCAGCCAACTCCTTGAATGCTATTCGCCAATCCGCTCGGCGTCGCTGATTCCCAAACGATGTCAGGCGCGCCTTGGGCCTGCGCCGGCGCAACTTCGCGAAAACATGTCGCCCCCACCACACCGAAGATCAGAATCGAGGATGCTTTCATGTTATACCGATACTTGACCTCCCTAATCTTTGGTCAAGGTACAAACACGGTAACGATTCAGGTGTCAGGTTGTTTTCGCCCTCACCCCGGGGAGAGGGAGGACTGTTTGCCGCGGTGGGACGGGATGGAGCGGTTCGGCGGTTGGTGCGTCGAGAGCGCCGCGCTGATAAAATGCGCATGCGACGCTCTATCCGCCGAACGACACGACTTCGTCCCAGCGCGGTAAATGAAACTTGGCCAAGTCCTCTCTGCGTCTTTGCGCCTCTGCGTCTCTGCGTTGGAACAGACGCCGTTAAAACGCAAAGACGCAAAGTCGCAAGGCATCAAAGCGACTCGCGCTGGCCGCCCAACCAGGTGCTCTCGGAATTGAGTGACTCTCCCTGTGGCGGTGCGAAGGAGAGAATTGCGGGAGCGAAATTAAGGGTTGCTGGCTGTCTCCTGAGCGGGTTGAATCCGATCGCAAGAACCGATACCGCTATGGAGATACGCAAGACGATCACAGGCGAATGCCACGAACTGCTAGTGGTCGGCCGAATCGACGGGGCCGGTGCCAACGCTCTGGAGTTGGAAATTCTGGCGACGATCCGCGCGGGGGCCAACCCGATCTATGTCAACCTCGCCGAAGCGACCTTCCTTTGTTCGGCCGGCATTCGGGTGTTGATGCAGTACTGGCGGCAGATGAGGAACAACCAGCGCACCTTGCTCGTGACTCGCCCCACCCCGGAAGTCGAGTCCGTGCTCGAGACGACCGGTTTCAAAGATCTGATCGTCGAAAAAATCTGACGCCCGCGCCGCCCGCCTGGCCCCAGTTGCCATTGCATCAAGCCGGGCGTTCCCCGAGCGCCGCCGCGTTGGAATCATGCTCCTGATAAGCAATGCTTAATGCCCAAGCCACCAGTGTCCAAAACTTGACTGAAGCAACCGAGGCGATCGGCGCGTGCGCCGCTTGGTCATTGGTCATTGGTCATTGGTCATTGGTCCTTCATTCAACGGCCAGGCGGCCTAACCGCGGAATGCCTCCCCTTTGGAACTGATCCTGCAAAATAAACGCGAGGAAACTCAGCGTTTGCGCCCAGCCCTGGAGGAATTCGCCCGCCAAAATCACCTCGCGCCCGCGGTTTTGCAGGCGGCTGACCTCGCCCTCGAGGAGCTCGTCACCAACGTGATCAGCTATGCCTACGAAGATGCCGCCCCGCACGAAATCCGGATTCGGCTGACCCTCGATGCGCCGCATTTGCAGATCGAGGTGGAAGATGATGGCCGTCCTTACGACCCGCTTTCCCGGCCGCCGGTTGACACTTCCGTGCCGCTTGAAGACAAGCGGATTGGCGGCCTCGGCATCCACCTCGTGCGGAGTTTCATGGACGATGTCGATTACCGGCGGGAGGCGGGAAAAAATATTCTGCGGATGCGCAAACGCATTGCCTGAAGCGCCCCGGGGCGCTCAATGGAAGCGCACGTCCAGCAGGGAAAAGTCGTCCTCCAAAGTGTCCGCTCCGTGCAATTGTTGGGCGCGCCGCAGCCGTTCCGCCGGCCGCAACGCCACCGTGTCCGCGACGCTGAAGCTGTCGACAAATTCCGCCCAGGTACCCGTCCGGCCGTTGTCGCGCAGAATTTCGAAGACGCCGTCGCTCAAGACCAGCAGGCGCGACGCCGGCGGCACCGGCTGGACGGCGTTGGCATAAGAGGCCTCCTCCAAACAGCCGATCGCGGGGGAGGGCGTCCGGATCGCGGTCAGGGCCGGCGTGGACGAACCGCTGGGGCCGAGCAGCAACGCGGGCGGATGACCGCCGCTGGCATAAACCAGTTCGCGCTCCTCCTGCCGATAGACCCCAAACCAAATCGTGAAATAGAGCTGGTTTTGTTTCTCCATCTGGAAGGTGCGGTTGAGGGCCGCGAGCACCGTGGCGGGCTGGCGGAAATCGGCCCCGGGCAGCGTCTGGGCGCGCAAGGTGTTCAACACCGAGACCGAGAGCAAGGCCGCCCCGACCCCGTGTCCGCAGACATCAAGCAGGTAGATCGCGAAATGGTTTTGATCAATCCAGTGATAGCCGAACGCATCGCCGCCGAGTTGCGCGCCGGGATGAAAGCACCATTCGGTCTCGATCGGGCCGGTGAGCGGCGCGGGCAGGAGGGACCGCACGTAAGCGGCCGCCTCCGCCAGCTCCGCGGCCAGTCGTTGCTGACTCTGCTGGAGCTCTTCGAAGGCCGCCCGCTGCCGGTCGCGCAAACGTTTTCGCTCGAGGCACGCGCCGATGCGCGCCCAGAGGAAGACCGGATTGAACGGCTTGGAAAGATAATCCTCCGCTCCCATCTCGATGCAGCGCGCAATGCCGTTCTCCTCGTCGAGGGCCGAGAGCATGATGACGGGAATCTCGCGCAGCGCCGGCTCGGCCTTGAGCTTGGCCAGAACCTGGAAGCCATCCAGGCCGGGCATGATCATGTCCAGCAGGATCAAGTCGAAGGTCTGAGTGCGCGCCAGCTTCAACGCCTGCACGCCGCTGGGCGCCGTCGAGACCGTGTAGCCATACCGGCGCAACCGGCGGGCGAGCATGTCGCGATTTGTCTCGTCGTCATCGACGATGAGCAGGGCCCCCTGATCGGTGAATGGCCCGCGCACGCTGCGCGGCTCCGGGACCTGGAAACCGAGTCCCGTGTTCAAAGCCAGGGGATGGGCTGGCGCGCCGGCGGCAGCTGGCGCCGGTGATTCGACCGGCGGCGGCACGGATTCGATCAGGTAGGCTTCCATCAACGCCAGCCAGTTGGCGGCCGCCTCGCGAATCTTTTGCAGATCGGCAATCGGCTCGCGGAATTGCTGTTCCTCGGCCAGTTCCTGGAGCAGTTCGCTGTAACCGATGATCTGATTGACCGGCGTGCGCAGCTCGTGATAAAGCCGATGCAGATCCCGTTCCTGAAAAAATTTTTCGTCGTCGAAGTATTCACCAATCAACGTCTGCAATTGTCGGCCGCCGGCGTGGATGCGGCGCAAGTCGGCCACGAAAGGGGGCGGAAGTGTCTCCTCCTCCAATAACATCTCGGTGTAGCCAAGGATGTGGTTGATCGGCGTGCGCAGCTCATGCCGGATGCGGGAAAGGTCCAACCGCCCGCCCGGCGCCGCCGCGCCACCGCCGCTCCCGGAACCGGGCGCTGGAGTCGCTTCGCTCATCGGGTTCAAATCTGTTGGGTGGGGAACGGGCGCACTTCGGCCATCCGTGGATCGCGGCTCATCTCTTCAACAACCTCTCGATCTTCTCCAGCAGCCGGGGCAACTCGATGGGCTTGGTGTCATAATCATCGCAGCCGGCGTCCTTCGCCTTCTGCTCATCCCCCTGCATCGCATGGGCGGTGAGGGCGATGATGGGGATGGTTTTCGTCCGGTCGTCCGCGCGGATGCGACGGGTGGCTTGCCAGCCATCGAGCACGGGCAGGCTCATGTCCATGAGGATGAGGGCCGGCGGGTCGGCGGCGGCCATCTCCACGGCCTGCTGGCCGTCCACGGCGATGGTGATGGCATAACCCTTGCGCTCGAGCCGGCGTGAAAGCATGTCACGATTCATTTCGTTGTCTTCGACAAGCAGGATCTTGGTCATGGTTGTTCCTTGGCGGAGTTAAATGTGAACTGGCACGGGTCAATAACGAGCCCGATCCTAGACAGAACCCGGCCCGTTTTCGACATTTCTTTTCACCGATGAGAAACTGAGGGCGCCTCTTTAGCCGGCCGTGGCTCCATGCGATTTGAGTAACTCGTCAACTTCAGCGTAGCCGGATGGAAAACTGATGCCGCGGACCGACGCCCCGGCGCGGAGCAACGCCTCGACCGATTCAGGCGAGCGCCGGTCGGTCCAATACGAGTCCACGCAGGCACGGACGGCCAGTGCCAAAGGGGTGCGACCTTTGCCGTCGGGCACATCGATGAGCGCGTGCCGCTCGATCAGAAATTTCACCGTGCCGTGCCGCGCGCGCCAGCTCGCCGAGTGCAGGGCCGTGCTGTTCTTCGCAATCTCGAAGTAGCCGTCGCCTTCCACGTGGAGCGCGTTCACCTCGACGCCCAGGTCGAGGAGCTGCCGGACACCGTCCGTATTCCCATTGCCCGCAAATTCCGCGAGCACTTTGCCGCCTTCGGCCCGGACCTCGCTCACGAGGCGGGGTTCTCGATCCGCGACGGAACGTACCGCCATGGCATCATTCCTGGCACAGGCGGCGATCAGTCGTTCGACGCCTTGCAACTCGAGCGGAACGCCTCGGCGCTCGAACAGGTCCAGCACTTCACCACGTCCCCGGCGTGCGGCTAACGACACCGCCGACTTGCCTGCAGCGGACCGACAGACGTCCGGGCGGCAGCCCTTGAGGGCGGGGTTGGCCCCATGGTCGAGCAACACTTCGATGATGGGCAGAGCGTTGTCACTCAACAAGGCATTATGCAACGCCGTCTTTCCCCAGTGCGTCACCCGATTCGGATCGACGCCCTGCTCGAGCAGCCACTTGATCCCTTCGTAGTCGTGCCAGTCCGCCTTGCGGAGCAGCATCGTGGCGAGGCTGTCGTCGTTGAGCTGACCGCTTTCCACGAGGATCTTCAGGGCGGCGTTGTCGTACGTTTCCGGCGCGTGGTAGGCCACTTCCCCATCGTTTGGGTCGGCGCCTCGCTCGAGCAGCAGGCGCGTCAGCTCCGCGTGGTGGGCAACTCCGGCGGCTCCGTAGAGCACGCTCTCGAACTCGGGCTGCGGCTGATGGCTTTCGTCGAAGAACCCGGTCTTGGCGCTCGCGCCGGCGTCGAGCAGGGCCTTCGCCGCGCGCGCGAAGCCGGCGGAGCGGGTGTGGTCGAGCCGGAGATACTTCGAGAAACAGAGGTGGGTCAGCGCATCCCAGCCGCGGGGTCCTCCCTTGGCCGTGGCGTTCCCGGCATCCTGCGCGAGGAACCGGCGCACCGTCGCATCGTCCCCGAGAATTGCCGCCGCGTGAATGCTCCCGCTCGCGATCTCCGGATGTGCCGCCAGGATTGCCTCCGCGGGCTCCAGTGGTCCATGCCAGACACTGGCTTCGATAAAGGCCGTCAATGGAATCATGGCGGGCACGAGAGGGAGAGCCGGTAGAAGGCCTGCCCGGTCGGCTGGCCGATGATGTACGGTCCCGGCAGGTCCCAGATGGTTTCCCATGAACCGCTCGTGAGCGAAGCACGGGATTGCAAGACACCCGGGCCGGCCCAATTGAGGCTCAAGTCTCCGAAAGGACCGTTTTCGAAGCGGAGGGATCCGAGGGTCGCGGATGGGGCGTCGAAGAGCGTGTAGAGCAGGGCGCCGGAATCCGGCGCGGTGTCCACGGTCTGAAAACTTGTGTTCTCCGCGTCAAAAACCAGGCCAATCGCCGGCGCGGTGAAGACCGGGAGACCGTCGCTGGCATAAGTCGCGCCGCGGGAGATGCGGAATTCGAAGTCCGTGCCCACGTCGCCGGGCTGAATGGCCCAATCCAGGCCATTGATTGCTCCTTCGTTGAAGCCGCCGTTTTTTTCCTGATAGCCGGCGCCGCCCTGGATGAGCATGTCCGAGCCGATGCGGAAGCTGTAGCCCGTGCTCGTGTTGTCTGCATCAATGAAGATGTTGTTGTAGAAAATGCCGAGGTCGCTTGGGGCGTGGAGGGTGACGCGGATGAAGATGTAATTGGCGTCGTTGGTGACATAGAGCTGGTGATAATCGCTGGCCGTGGGTTGATCGACGCCGTCCTCGTAGGCCAACGGCACGGCGGCCCAATCGTCGAAGGATCCATCGATGAGGATGGTGGAGACAAAGGCCGCGGTGGTGTTCGGAGAAATCGGGTTGTTGAAGAGATCGCGGACGCTGTTCACCGTCAGGCAGTGCAGGACGCCGAAGGTTTGGGCGCCCGTGGTGAGGGTGACCTCGGCCGGGTCCGTCGGGTTGCGCGCGGCGGCGGTTACGGCCAGGCCGCCGCCGATCGTGTAATTGGCGATCTGGTTCGCGGAGGTTTCGTCCACCGGCTCGGAGAAGCGGAGGATGACCCGGTCCGCACTGCCGACGACACTCACAACGAAGGGCCCGGTCTGGTCGGCGGTCACGGTGAGACGCGCGGTGCGGCTGGTGGCGGAAGAAGGCAGCGGGTTGCTCACCACCACCCGGTAGGCACCGGCATCATCCATTCGCACCGAGGCGATCGTGTAACTCGCGTTGGTGGCTTCCGGAATCGGGTCGACGCCTTTGAACCATTGGTAGCTCAACGGCGCCGAGCCGGCCGCCACGACTGTGAAAGTGACCGAGCCGCCCTCCCCGACTGTCTGATCGGCAGGCTGCATCGGATCGGTGATGGTCACGGGCGTGCCGGTGACGGTCAGGACAGCGCTCCGGCTGGCCACTTCGGTCGAGACGGGATTGCTGACCTTGAGTTGATACGAACCGGCATCGGCCGCGAGGACGGGGCTGAGGGTCAACTCGGGGCCATTCGCGCCGTCGATGGGCCGTGTGTCCTTATACCATTGATAAGTGAGGGGAGCCGAGCCGATCAGTTCCGCCTGGAACGTGGTGGCCTGGCCGGCGACGACCGTGCGATCGGCGGGCTGGGACGGATCGGTAAAGATGACTGGGAACTGCGACGCCGCGGTGAGCGATAGTCCAAAAATCAGGTCGGCGTTTTCGCCCGCGCTCTGGTGTGTTTCCACGGCAAGGACGTTTTCGCCGAGGAGGAGGAACGACGCGGGCAAACCTGCCAGTTCGGCCTGGCCCTTGACGGCCGGGCCGCCGGTGGCGGGCGTGCCGTAGAGCACCGCTCCCGCGGGGAGGCGCAGGCGTTTGACCTCGGCGCCGTTCAAGTAAAGCACCGCGCCGTCGCTCAAATAATTGGAAGCCACGAGCACGACTCCGGCCAGGTCGTTGATCCACTCGAACCGGGCGCGAAAGTAATAAGTAGTCGGCGTGGTCGGGAGAGGCGTCGCGATGGGGGCGGGATAAACGCCCGGATTGGCACTGAAACCAAACAAGCCGCTGCCCGCATTCCAGCCTGGCTGAGTGTCGTCGTAGCCTGGCTCGGTCCACGCGGTCCCCAAATCCTCCGCCGCGCCGTTCGCGCGCCAGGTCGAACCTGTCAGCGAGAACAGTTCTCGGCGGCCGACGAACGGTTCCGGCGCCGAAGCAAAAGTGTAGGTCAACCGTCCGCCGGCGTCCGGGGCGACATCCACCGCTGCAAAACTGCTGTTTTCCGACTCGAGAAGGACAGCGAGGGAGTCGGCGGCGAAAACCGGCTGGCCGTCGCTGGCAAAGGTGGCGGCGCGGGAGATCCGGATCTCAAAGTCGGTGCCATTTTCCGCGGGCGACGCGGCCCAATCCAGTCCGCTGATCGCGCCTTCGTTGAAGCCGCCGCCCTTTTCCTGATAGCCGTTGCCGCTTTGAATGAGTAACTCCGAACCAAACCCGGCCATGCCGAGCGGGTGGAAGCCCGTGCCGGAATTGTCGTCCGCGTCGATGAAAAGGTTGTTCCGGGAAGTGAATGGCGAATCCGGCGCGTAGAGGGTGAACCGGATGTAGAGAGACTGCTCGTCGTTCGCCACGTAGACCTGGTGGAAGTCGGCGCCGGCGGTGGTCTCCGACTCGTCAGTATAAGCGGCCGGGACGCCCGCCCAATCGCCGAAAGCACCATCGATCGAGATGCGTTTGAAGGTGCCGGCCTGGGCGACCAGGGCCAGGTTGGCAGCGAGGAGAGTAGTGGGTGCGAGAAGCGGGAGGCGACGAGGTTTCATAGCTCGAATCAGGGTTGATCTTCTGGATGAGGTCGATTGCCAACGTTGACATTGCCCGTTCGGCGACGTTTCTCCAGCTCAAACTGGCGCGGAATTTCACTATTCAGCGGAGATGAGGAACCGCTAATCTCCGCTAATCTTCGCTAATGAGAGAAAGAGCATTCCGTGGTTGGCTCGTTGCTCCCGGACGTGGGCTGGTACAGTTCCTTGGCGTTCATGGCATGAAGGCTTGTGAGCGCAGATTCGAGGTTAGCGTTGGGCAATCAACTCTGGCAGCGTGAAACGCCTCCATAGAGTGGAAGGCAATTCACCATGCTGAAGAAAATCATTCCTGAGATCCGGCGCGCCGGATGTCTCCTGTGGCTGGCGGCCACGCTGCGGCCGGGATTGGCGCCAGGGCAAACTTTCTTCACCAACATCTACACGGCCGCGACGGACGATTTCGCCAATCCCGAGCGCGGCTTCTACCTGCATACCGAGACGCGAGCGAGTGCTCCCGCGCCCGTGCCTTCGAACCTGGCGAATTTGCGTCTCAACGGCTCGCGCGATCCGAACGGCGCCTACGTCGCAAGGATCTCCCTGGTGCTGCGCGTCTTTTACCTCGATCTGTTCACCAACGCGCCGATCAGCTCGAATTTCCTCGACCTCGTTCAGGCGGACCTCGACTCCATTCGCGCCCAGGGCGACAAGGCCATTGTTCGCTTCGCTTATTTTCAGACGGCGGAACGGCCCTTCCCGGAGCCGAGCAAGTCCCGGATCCTCGAACACATCGGGCAACTCGCGCCGATCCTCCGTCGCCATCGCGATGTGATCGCCGTGTTCCAACATGGGTTCATCGGCGCGTGGGGCGAGGGCTATTACACGGACGTGTTTTCGACGGCGGGCCAGCCGTTCACCACCCGGAACTGGACCGATCGCGCCGACGTCATCCAGGCGCTGCTCGACGCGCTGCCGCCGGAACGAATGATCCAGCTGCGCGTGCCCCAGCAGCGGCAGAAATTCCTGGCCGGCCCGACCGCGCCGACGAGCACGCCCGCCAGCGCCGCCAGCCAAGCGTTCAACGGCAGCCCCGCCGCGCGGCTCGGCTTTCACAACGATTGTTTCCTCGCCGACACGACCGATGCCGGCACCTTCATCGATTACGACGGGACGACGGATCCGCAGGAGAACACGTGGCTGCGTGATTACCAGGCCCAGGAGACCCGCTTCACCGTGATGGGCGGGGAAACCTGTATCGAGAACTCGCCGGCGGACGACTGCGCCGCCAGCGGAGGGCGCGCGGACAGTGACCTGGCGCTCTTCCACTTTTCGTTCCTCAACCAGGGTTACAATGCCAATGTCAATGACGACTGGGTTGCGCAAGGGTGCATGGAAGATATCAAGCGCCGGCTCGGCTACCGGCTGGAACTGGTTTCCGGAGTTTTTCCCGGCGAGGCATGCCCGGGCCAGGTCATCCCCCTTCGGTTGGAATTGCGCAACACCGGCTTCGCCGTGCCGTTCAATCCGCGCGGCCTCGAACTGGTGTTGCGCCCCACCAACAGCGGACCAAGGTTTTTCGCCGAACTTTCTCGCGACACAGAGCCACGGCGCTGGCTGCCCGGGACCAATCATCTCGTCATCGCCCAGCTGGCCCTTCCGCCGGATATCCCGCCGGGCGCCTACGAACTGCTGCTCCACTTGCCCGATCCGACACCGACTCTCTACGGGCTGGCGCCCTATTCCATCCGGCTGGGGAACGCCACCGCCTTGAACAGCAGCGGCGCGTCTCTCGGCGACCTCTGGGAACCGGCGACCGGCTATCATCGTCTCGGTCACACGCTCGTCGTCCGCGGCCCAGCATTCCAGGCGCCGCTGGCTGGGACGGAAATTCCCGTCTTGCCCTACTCCGCCATTCGCGAAACCTACGAAACCTGGCGATCCCGAAACTTTCCCCCCAACTCTCCCGATGGCGAACCGGACGCCGACCCCGACGCGGACGGCTGGGGCAACCTCGCCGAGTACGCCGTCGGAACGAATCCGAACTCCCCGGCAGGCGCGCTGGCGCTCGCATCGCTTGAAAACGGCCGCCTGCTGCTCACGATCCACAAGGCCCCCGGCGTGAAAGACGTCGTCTACGTGGTTGAAGGTTCTCCGAACCTGGCACCGGACAATTGGTCGGTGGCGGCGGTCACGGTCCTGACCAACAGCGCGAGCCTCCTGCGCGCGCGCCTGGACAGCATTGGAGCCAATGGTTTTCTCCGTCTTCGCGTCCGCCTCGCGGTGCCGTAGCACACCTGCGCCCTCCACGGGCAACGGATGGGAGAAGTCCTCCGGGCTCAAAGCTTGCGTCCTCAAGATGTAGAACCGCTAATCTCCGCTAATCTTCGCTAATAGCGGCCCGACCGTTCAGCGCTTGCTTCGCCAAAACAGAACGACCCAGCTGCAGGTCAGTGCGCAGAGCTGCTGCCAAGCTGGGCTTGCTCATTAGCGACGATTAGCGGTTTAACTCCTCACCTGAACGGTTACGAACGTTTCCGGAGACGCCCCAACGGTTGTCGAACTTGTTCCGTTCCTCACGCGTTACTGCGGGTAGGTGATGATCACCGTGATATCGGTCTCCGCCGTTCCCGCGGTGATCGGACAATCCCTATTCATGCAAAAATAGAGGTCTCCCAAGGCGGCGCCGATCTGGTTCGCCGAACAACCGCCACAAAAGACCGGCCGTCCAAAATCATACTCGAAAACGTTGCCCGACCAGTAGCGCGGGAACACGCCGCTGGAAAAAATATGGTGACCGTCGCTGACCCTGCCAGCGACATCACCAGCGTAATTGCTGGAAAAACTGGAATTGAACCATTCGATCCGTTCCTTGGCGATGGCGGGATAGGTCAGGGCAAACGTTGCATCCCGGGCGTCCCGGCTGCAGCCGGTGCGACTCGGATCGCACAGGTGGGTCGTGAATGTCCTGCTCACATAGGCATTCTCGATATCGTAGTTGCCCGCAGTCGGCACGGAGTTGTTCCCTGACTGGTCGATGGCCAGCGCGGTCAGATCAAACAGCCCGTTCCAGTGCGTCGTCGAGGAAAAGAGCGACGACCAGGGGGGAATTGCAGGCGCCGGGTTCTTGCCCTTCCCGCCAGGATAACCCACCGATGTCGCCGGCAGGAGGTATCTGGCTCCAGAGCTGACGAAGTCAACGTGATGGACCGCGACATTGTCGCTGGCCACGGTCGAGAAAGTGACGTTTCTCACCAGCACCGAACCGAAGCTGGGCGAGAGAGAGGTCAGGATCGGGGGCGCGCTCTCCACCTGGCCGGCGCGAACGACGGCCATATCGGCATGCACCGGCCCAAACCCGAACGTCAGGTCGAAGGACGCGCCATCGCCGGCGGAGGATTCGAGGATGCCTTTGACCTGGGCGGCCGTCAGGGCCGGATTTCTCGACCGGAGCAGACCAGCCAGTCCGGCGACGACCGGAGTTGCCATCGAGGTGCCGGAGAGCGCGTCATAGTTCGTCTTGTAGCCGTACTGCGTCGTGAGGGTCACCGGGTAGGTGGGCATGGTGGAAAGCACCGCCACTCCGGGCGCGGTCACGTCGGTTTGGAGGCCGAAGTTCGAGAAGGAGGCTTTCGACCCTTGTTGATCCAGGGCTCCCACGCTCAACGCGCTGTACCAGTAGGCGAGGTCTCCCACGAAGTCCGAGTTGCCGTTGCCCAGGGCCACCACGGGAAGCACGTTGTTGTTCAAGGCATAGTCGAGCGCATCGCGGATGACGGTCGTGCGCGAGGTCGATCCCAGCGACAAATTGATGACCCGCGCCCCGTAGTCGGTGGCATAGGCGATGCCGGAAGCCACGTCCGACGTCGACCCGAAGCCATCCGCGCCCAGCACCTTGACCGACATCAGGCTGCAAAGACCACAGATTCCGGCCACGCCCGTGCCATTGTTGATTTTGGCCGCGGCGATGCCGGCGACGTGCGTGCCATGCCCGAACGAATCGGAGGCGTGCTCGCCTTTGATGTAGTTCTTGGTCAAAACGATTTTACCGGCAAGCTCTGGATGGTTGGGATCGATGCCCGTGTCGACGATGGCGATGACGACGGAAGGGTCGCCCAGGGTCGTATTCCAGGCCTGGTCGGCCGCAATGAATTGCGGCGCCCACTGCGCGACATTGCCGTAGTGGGACGTTGGATAAGGCGTCGAGTAGTAAGGATCGTTCGGGACGAACATCGCCTGCACGACGTAATCGAGCGCGACCGCCTCGACGACGGGTTCCTGCTTGAGGCTCGACAGGAGGCGCCCCAAGGGGTCGGCGCCCGAAAAGGCGAGGTTCAACACATCGTCGTTCGTCAGCTCTTCAAGCGCGACCCGCTCCGCCGGACCGGGCAAAGTGAGCTTGCACCAGGCGTTGATCGCTGCGCCAGGGTCTCGATGAGCGCCGGCGGTCACGATGGATCGGAAGGTTTGCACGCCATGGTCGCGGCAGATGACGTCGAGGGAGGGGAGCCCCGTCGCTGCGGGATTGACGTCTTCGCCCGTGATCCTGAGGTTGGCGCGGGCTTGCGGTGTGAGCTTCACCAGGATGGTGTTCGATACAAAACGCGGTTTCTGTCCCAATGTCTCGAGATCGGTGAGAGCGGCAACAAACGGGGCTGACCAACAGAACACGGAGACTGCGATTAACGAGCACGCAATGGTGGTTAGGGATTTGTCCTTCATTGTTTCCTCCATGAGTTAAGCGTTGGATTAGTATCTTCACAGGAACGTTTACCATGGTGCGTTTCGCGAACTTCAGACAATAGGGTGTCCGACCTAGGAGGAACGACGAGGGAGCCCGATACCATCCGCTCCAGTACGGAGAAGCGGCAGACTCGTGAGCTCTTGCGTGAATTTTGTAACTGGGGTGAGGGCGAAAGCAACCTCAGACCTGAATTACTGAATTTTGAACGCGAAGGACACTGGCGTAAAAGTCAATTCCGGTGATGGTGCCGACACGCAAAAGCAACCGCGGATCGCTCGGTCCGTTATGAGCGGAGATTAGCGGAGATTAGCGAAGATTAGCGGTTCAACAGATGTGGCGCCAAGCTTCTCCTCCGATGGGAACAAGGACCGCAGCAAAACGCTGGCGGCAAAGGCGCCGGCCGTCTGGGCGAGCACGTAGCCCGGTACTTCTTTCCAGGCAAACCGGCGCGCCAGGGCGAAGGCCGTCGTCACCGCCGGGTTCAAATGCGCGCCGCTCACGTCCCCGAAGGTATAAATCATGGCCAGGACAATCAGTCCGAAGGTCAAGGCGACGCCGACATGGGTGATCGCGCCATGGCTGACCGAGTTGATGACGATGGCGCCGGTGCCAGCAAACACCAGGCCGAACGTGCCAAGACATTCTGCCACCCTGCGTCTCACTTTGCGGTCCCCCTGCGCGCGGAGTGGGCGCTGCCAAAGCCGATGCAACACGCGCCGTTGTCGCGGAGCGACAGCCGGCGCTCGAGCTCCCTCTGATCCTTTCGCAGCATCGTATCGCCAATCACCGATATGTCGTCAAGCCCCTTCGAGGACGAAATTGACCTTGCTCGCCGCCCGGGTACCAGCGAGCAAGGTTGCTGTGGCCTTAGTCACTTCGAGCGATAGAAGAAGTACTGCGCGGTGTAGGGCACACTCACTTCCTGCCCGGGTTGCATCACGATCGGCGGCATCACTCCGCCGCTGGTGCTCACGCGTTGGATGAAGGTCGTCTCGTCCAGCACGCCGGGTCCTTCGCTATGGACGCCCTGCAGCAGCAACCAGGGGATGTTCCCCGTGCCACCCGAGGCGCTGGCGAGGCGCGCTCCGACCACCAGGCTCCCGCTCTCGGTTTCCCAGGCGGGGATGGGCGCCCCCGCCGCGGTGTAGCCGTAGGCGTAATGGATGCCCACCAGATTGCCGTCCGAATCGAACAAGGAGGCTGCCGGAGCCTTCAAGCCCCAGGCGAAGGTCGTCGAGTCGTTCGTGTAGATCTGGAAACCCACCGCGTAAACGTGGAAGGAAACCTTGTTGGTGTCCCCGGGCGGGATGAGGGAGGTGTTCGACCCCACATCCGGAGCGCGGTTGTCGTTGCCCGGGTCAGCGCGCAGGTCCGTGAGCCCGGCGCACGCGAGCAAAGCCAGCGCCGGGGCGGCGAGCTTGAGAGTGGCGGCGCGGATTGAGCCGGAGGGAGTGGATTTTCGAGTTTTCATAGTTGTTTCCGTAGTCACAGGCGTATTTCGCCTGCTGGTTGGTCGTTCGGACGCCCCAGAGGAACCATCTGCGGTTCTCCAGGACCGTCTTATCGTTACTGCTCGATCCAGGATGAAAAGTTACAAACAAAAGCGCAAGCCAGTCGGAAGGTGACGCCGCTCCAGGACGGACCCTTTTCGAAGCGTCGCCGCCGCCGCGCGTGGCGGCCTTCGGTGGGGCGCCTCGGGTTTGCCGGCAAGTCGCGCGTTGGCTTGAGCCCTCGGCCCGGCTTGGCTGGGTTCCATCGTTGGAACGACCGACCCACCGGCAGGTCAGTGCGCAGAGCTCCCTCCAACCTGCGCTTGCTCTTCTATCCGTGGCATCCGGGAAATCCGTGGTTAGCCTCTGAATGAATGACGAGAGAAGACCACGGATTTCCCGGATGCCACGGATGAGAAGATGGCGCGGCGGTGGGTGTTCCAGGAGAAGAGACTATTGAAATCCGTATCCGTGTTCCAATTGCTGTGCGGTTCACTGACGCTCTGAGCTCAACGGGTCTCCGGCGCGGGCGTTGAAGAAACCAGAAGGTTGACGGCGGCAGCGGGATCTGATACTGGTTTGATACTGACATGCCCCGCAAGGTGCGCCACTTGATTGCCGACTTGGAGCGGGCGGGATTTATCAATCGGGGTGGCAAGGGCAGCCATCGGAACTTTACGCATCCGAAGGGACTGCGGGTGACGCTCAGTGGCAATCCTGGCGATGAGGCCAAGCACTATCAGGAGCGGGACGTGCGGCGGGCATTGGACGCGGTAAAGAACTGAACGCAGCTATGACGCGAAAGGAAATAAAAGAGCGGGCGGCGCGTTATCTGAAATTCGTCGAATGGAGCGATCAAGACGGCTGTTTCATTGGCCGCTGTCCCGGTTTATTTGACGGTGCGGTGCATGGCCGTGACGAGGCGAAGGTCTATCATGAATTGTGCGATACGGTGGAGGAATGGATCGAATTGTTGCACAAGGATGGTGCGGCATTGCCGGAATTAACTGCTGACACCAAGACCTATAGCGGCAAGTTCGTTGTGCGGGTGGAGCCAGCTTTGCACCGACGCTTGGTGTTCAAGGCGCGGGCTGCCGGAGAAAGCCTCAATGAATTTATCACAAAGACGCTGGCCAAGTCATAGTTGTCGGGATTGCGTCCGTACCGGCGATGCATCAATGGGCGCCCTCGCGTGCGGTCGGGCGGCTTGTTTTCGCCGCGATGCGTGATTGAACCCGGCGCAGTTTTCTGGTTTCCTGGCTGCAGCCAAATGCGTCACCAGGCATGAAAACGTGGCTCTGCATCGCCGCCGTCATTTTTGGCGCTCACTCGGGCGCCAGGGGAACGGAATCGGCGGATTACCTCCGGGAGATCAAGCCGTTGCTCCGTCAGCGTTGCTATGCGTGTCACGGCGCGCTCAAGCAGAAGAGTCAGTTGCGCCTCGACACGGGCGAGGCCATCCGGCGCGGTGGCAAGCACGGACCAGTCATCCTCACGAATGATGTCGCGAAAAGTCCTCTGCTGTTGCGTGTCGCCTCCACCAATTCAGAAGAGCGCATGCCGGCCGAAGGCGACGCGCTCACGCCGGAACAAGTTGAGCGGCTCCGAAACTGGATCGCCCAGGGCGCGCCCTCTCCGGCGGAGGAAAAGCCCGAGCCAGACCCGCGCGGCCATTGGGCATTCCAGCCACCGCGACGGCCGCCGGTGCCGCGCACCGCCCATCGCGCCTCGCTCCTCGTCCATCCCGTGGACGCCTTTATCCTCGCCGAACAGGAAAAGCGCGGTCTCAAAGCCAGCCCGGCCGCGCCCAAGGAAGTTCTCCTGCGCCGCGTTTACCTCGACCTCAACGGCCTGCCGCCGACGCGCGAGCAATTGCATGCCTTTCTCTCCGATGCCGCCACCGACGCTTACGAGAAGATCGTCGATCGGCTGCTTGCTTCCCGGCAACACGGGCACTGGGGTCGCATCTCGACATTCGACATTTGGCTGCCATGCGAAGCGACGAGGAAGCGGGCAGGGCACATGGCTGGAACGATGAGAGAGACGGCGGGTGGGTTGGACTGCGCCAGCGCGATGCTGCGGTGAAGCGGTTTGAAGAGGGATGGCTGCGAGCGAAGAGTTTGAGACGCTTCGAGCAAGAATAGCATTAGAGCCAAGATAAATGTCGAATGTCGAGATCCGACCCCAAGTCACGTCGAGATCCGGCCCCAAGTCACGTGCTCATTCACGATAGGGTTGAATTTCCAAAAAGTTGAAGATCTGTTCCTGGCCAAAAACAGCACCCGGTTCGATCGCTTTTTGCCAATCAGAAAGGATCAATTTCCCGGTCGTGCTTTTGGCTCGGAAAACCTTCCAATGATAGGTGATCCAGACCGGTATCCTGGGCTCCGGGTTGGAGGCATACATCTCGCGGAATGACCGCTTCGCATCGACCTCGACCTCTTCGAGCTCCACGGAGCCGAGGAAGGGGGTCGCTTCTTCCAGTTTCTTTGCTTTTGGATTCATCAAATCCTGGTAGTCGCAGGAGAACATCTTCATCGAATAGAGCCTGCCTGGTTCCAGATCCTTGATGGTTTGGGAACAGGTGTTAGGTCCCTTCCCGCTCCGTTTCATCCAGAGAAATGTGTCCCCGATGTGTTCCGGGTCCGGCGGGCGACCGAGCCCCAGATAGCGTCCTTCGATCCGGCCGTATCTCGGAAAACTTTTGGCGGCCATGCTTCCCTCCTCGGCCGAATGCAGCGTCCAGCCCTCCGTCCCGTGTTCGAAATCCGCATTCTGGACATGAGTGAGAAAGAGCGGGTCCCTGGTCAGCATTTCGGTTTTGCCCTCCAGCGCATAATGCCGGTAAAGCTTGCCCACAAATCGCACCGTTTCCTCGTCCGCCAAAGTTGACGTCCACCATTCCAGTCCGCCGATGCCGGACAGCGCCGGATGATTCGCCACCAGGTTCATCTGTTGGTCCATCCAGACGTGGTAATCGACGTTCGGTTGTTTGTTGATGCTCCCGGGCGGCATGGAAAACAGGCCAAAGGCAATTACCATCTGCCGCTTCACGCCCGGTTCCTTGGCTTCCCAATCGGCGATGCCATCAAGCAAAGCCTGCAAGGCGTCCCGGGAACCCTGCTCTCTGGACATTTCATGGAGGTAGCGTTCCAGCGCGATGCGATAACCGCAGTCCAGGATCGTTCGGATGAAATTCGTGCCGATCATCTCCTGGTTCAATTTCTTGCCGCTGCCGCCGACATAGGCGTAGAGCTTCTTGTTTCGATACCGGTCGTCCGCGCGCATTTTTCGGATGGCTTCGGCGCAAACAGCGTGCCGTTGCTGCTCCTGTTCCATTCGCTTTTGCAGTTCGGGAGAAGGCGTCTGGCCTGGTCTCGTCGCCGGATTATTGACGATAAACTCATTGAGGATGATGCCGTCCAGGAAAGGAGCTTGATCGTAGAAACCGGTCCAGAATTTGAAGTGGTCTTCAACCGTCCGGGCCTGGGAATTAATCCCGGCTTCCGCGACGAACCATTTCCCCTGGCGGTGCCAGTCCTCCATGACTGACCGGGAAAGCTTGATGCTGCCGGGAACAATCAGCGTGGTGACATTCGGCAGGATGTCCCCCTTGAGAAACTCGATATCATAACGGCCATACGACTTGATTTCAGGATTGAGTTCCAACCCGCAATGGACGAGTTCGGGAATCGCCCTTACGACCAGTCTATCCACGGTGGCGTTACCCTCATATTCCACCTGGATGTTGTGTTCCCCTTTGGTCACAAAGCGCATTGCTTCGCCCGGCGCGGGGCTTTCAACCTCATGAACCATCAGCCTGTCTCCTGGCAATTCCTTGTCCAGGATGACCGTGGCGGTTCCCTGTCCTTTGCCCTTCGCGGAGATGAAAATCCAGCCGTCGTTCGGGTGCGTAAACCTGAAGGGCTCGCTGGATCTCGAAATGGAAGAAACTTCGAGCAGCTCCGAAACGAGATTGTTCAATTTCTTTTGTGGCGATGGAGGACTCTCGGCACCGGCGGCTCCGGCCAGGCCAGAGAAAAGAATCGCGATGGAAGCAAACAGGTTTGTGGTCATAACGAACATCGGCAAATCTCAGAGCGTGCTTGATAATTCAAGCGGACCGGGCGCCCTGACCGAGGGTTGTCCGCAGCGCGGTGACGTAATTGCGGGAGGTCGGCCCCATCTCAAATGTCCGGCAGGAACGTTCGAGCCGGCCCATGATCGCCTCAAACTCCGCCCGGCTCAGTGGCCGCGTGCCCAGCACCAGGGCCGCCGCCTGCCACATATAATCATGGACAAATCCCAGGCTGCGCCCATCGGGCCGCCGTCGCAGGGCCGAGTAAATCTCCTTCATCTCGGCATCGCGCCGGTCTCCAAAAATTTTGCTGATTTCCAGAGCGTGCAATTCCAGCAGGGCAAATGAGTCCATATAAGCCGCGGGATGGTCCCCCAGAACCGGCGGTTGCTTGTCGCCCCGGAACAACGACTGCAACGTATCGGTTTCCCAGGAACAATAATCCTTGCCGTCCGTCAGGCAGAGCGCGCGACGCTCCATCCCGGCTGGTAGAACGACTCGGGGCGGATCGAGATCTCCGACCCGCATCGCGGCCAAAATGACCTTGTTCAGGTTGAGTGGTTGTTGGTCCAACGCACGCCCCAGGCTGGGCACGAAGTCTTCCCGCTTGTAAGAGAACAATTCAGCATCCTTCCGCATAATTTTTTTATTGAAGATTGACCTGAATTCTCGCGGGCAGGTCGTGGGTTGTGTCAAGGCAATTCACCTCCTGCCGCGTGAATGGATGAATGATAGGGGTAGGAACGGGGGATGTCCCCCGCCCCTCCCTCCGAACCGTACGGGCGAATTTCTCGCATACGGCTCTCCGGTCGATGGGGTCTCAGTGAGAGAGAGCACGCTCTTCGCGCGGTCTCCGAGGGCGCTTCCCGTTCAACAGTCTCACCCAAGTCATATGCGCTTGGCTGACTCCCCTGCGGCACAGCCCTCTCGGGCACTCGCAGCGGTCTGTTTTCTGCCGTTCGGTCCAGCTTCCTTCCATCTTCCTGCACTCCCTTCGCTCCACGATCGTTACTCGCTTCATCGCTACTATGGGTGCTCTGACTTCGTCTTGGGCGGTTCTTCGGTCTCCGAGAGGCATGAACGCCGTTTCTCCCAAGCCGATCTCCCTGATTACTGTGTTTGGTCTTCCGACCGTTCCGTCTCCAACCATCTGTGGAGTGTCCGAGGGTTGCGGGGGACTTCTCCAGTCCGCTTTTCGGATGCCAGAGGGTCTTACCCTCCGCGACAGGCTTCGCACAGCGCTCGCAGGCTCGCCCATCTCCACCGACCGAATCGAGTTCACTTTGTTCATCTGTACCGACGAACGGTGTTACGGACTGGCCGTTCTCGTTCCGTTGCTCCCCACCCCGTGTTTCCACGACGCAGTTACGGTTCAATGCCGCACGATTTATCACCGCACAGAAGCGGACTTTCACCGCTTCGACCAACCACCATCTCAGGCGCACGGGCGCGGGCCGTCCCGGCCCGCAGCATATCGCCCGGAGCCGAGATCGGGAACGTTTCACACCCTGGTCCTGGTCACGCGCTGCGCCCGGGGACCGGGCGCGCTCCGGGTGCGATGGTTCATGGAGAGCCGAGTCCAGGCCGTGAGCTGCGGAGCAGCGCTAGAAAGTAGCCCACGGCGCGAGCCGTGGGGGTCGACGTTGAATGGGAGAGCCGCGGAGCGGCGAAAGAATCGCTGCTTTCCGTGTAAGTGTCCGAGATACCTTGAATCGTTCGGGAAAATCTGCCATCCTTCCCCCCATGGACGGTTCAGGAGGCGCTCGATTCCTACCCTTAGAACTTCCATGACAAGATTTCTGAAGGCCGTGGTGCATGGCCCGGTTCTCCGGTGGAGAGGCCATATCCGTCCCGTCATTTGCTCTGCGCAGGCCGCTGCTGCTCGCTCTCCCCGGAACTTTGAATAACCTTCCAGCGACTTATGAAATCTCCGCGCGGTTTCTCTTCCGCGTTCTACGTTGCCGCGCTGCTGATGGCGGGCTTCGCGCAGCTATCGTTCAGCGCGGTCGCCGACGTGCTCTCCGCGCCGCTCCTTCCACGGGGGGCCGTCTGGCGCTTCCTGGACAACGGCTCGAACCAGGGCACGAACTGGATTGGATTGGATTTCAACGACTCGTCCTGGTCCAGCGGCGCCGCGCGATTGGGCTACGGCGGCGACGGTGAAGTCACGACCGTTTCTTACGGGCCGAATTCGAGCGCGAAGTACATCACGACCTATTTTCGGCGCGCGTTCGAGATTGCGGATTCGAGCGTGTTTCAATCCTTGAAGCTGCGCCTGGTCCGCGACGATGGTGTGGTCGTCTACCTCAATGGCGTGGAAGTATTTCGCAGCAACCTGCCGGCGGGGCCGATCGGCTTCACGACGGGTGCGAGCAGCGCGCTGTCCGGTGGCGACGAGTTTATTGTCGTCGAAACGAATTTGCCCCCCACGCTGCTGCGCGACGGCAGGAACATGCTGGCCGTGGAGGTGCATCAGTCCAGTGGCACCAGCTCGGACCTCGGCTTCGATTTGGCTCTGGACGGAGAATACGCCAGCATGCCGCAGCCATGGCCACTCGATGCCAGCCGCAGCGCGAATCAGATCGCGATCACCTGGCCGCAACTATCCGTCGGTCACGTGCTGCAATCCACCACGGGCCTCTCGCCGACAAATCCGTGGACCACCGTGGCCAGCCCGGTCGACATTTCCGGGACGAACCAGCGGGTCGTGTTCGACGCCGTCAGCAACCAATTCTTCCGCCTGAGAAGCCTGCCCGTCGATGCCTCGACGCTCTCGAACAAACTGATGTTCGGTTATCAGGCGTGGTTCGCCTGCACCAACGACGGCTCGCCGCCCAATCGTTGGGTGCATTGGTTTCGCAGCCAGACCCCTGTGGCCACCAACGCCACGATCGATTTCTGGCCGGACATCTCCGAGTTGGACGCGAGCGAGTTGTTCACCACGGGCATGACCTTGCCCGGCGGCGCGCCCGCGAGGCTTTACGGCGCCTACAAAAGCAAAACTGTTCTCCGCCACTTTCGCTGGATGCACGACTACGGGATCGACGGCGTGTTTCTCCAGCGCTTTTCCAGCGAGTTGACCGATCGTTCGTTTGCCGATTGGCGCAACCAGGCCGCTTACAATTGCCGCGCCGGGGCGGAAGCCTATGGCCGCGTCTTCGCCATCATGTATGACATTTCGGGCCAGAACTCGAACACGCTCGTCGCCACGCTGACCGACGACTGGACTTACCTTTCCGGCACCATGCGGCTCACGAACAGCGCCCGTTACGCGCGGCACAACGGCAGACCCGTCGTGGCCATCTGGGGATTCGGATTCACCGACCGGCCTGGCACCGCCGCTGACGCCCAGGAGGTCATCAATTGGTTCAAAGCCGCCGGTTGCACCGTGCTGGGGGGTGTGCCAACGAATTGGCGCGCGCTCGCCGGAGACTCCAAAACCGATCCCGCCTGGGCCGGCGTCTACCGATCCTTTGACATCATCAGTCCCTGGTCGGTGGGACGTTACAGCAGCAACACCGGCGCGGACAATTTTCGACAGAACTATATCGTCCCCGATTTGGCTGAGGCGGGCCTGGCTGGCCGCGATTATCTGCCCGTCATTTGGCCCGGCTTCTCCTGGCACAATTTGAAGGCCGGTGCGGTCAATCAGATCCCGCGTAACGCCGGCCGTTTCTGGTGGCGCCAGCTCTACAACGCGCAGTCGGCCGGATGCCAGATGATCTACGGTGCGATGTTCGACGAAGTCGACGAAGGCACCGCCATGTTCAAACTGGCGCCGACCGCCGCGCAATTGCCCGCCCAAGGCGCCTTCGTCCCGCTCAACATCGATGGCGAGGCAGTGCCCAGCGACTGGTATCTGCGACTTGCCGGCGCGGGCGGCAAAATGTTGCGTGGAGAAATCCCCTTAACCGCCACGCGGCCCATCAACCCATAGCGCAGGGGTCAGTCCGTGAATTGTGGCTGACAGCATTTCGCGGATCAGGAGAAACTGAGGCGGTAACTGTTCAGGTAACTATTCAGGTCTGAGGTTGCATTCGCCCTCACCCCGGCCCTCTCCCCCGGGGAGAGGGGGATCGTGTCGGAGCGTCTTGAAAGCTCCCCTGCTCTCGCTGTCGCCGCGCTTGTAGAATGCGCCTGGGACGCTCCATCCGCCGAACAACGTCACTTTGTCCCAGCGCGGCAAAGGAAGCTCCCTCTCCCCGGGGGAGAGGGCCGGGGTGAGGGCGGGCCTCTATGACCCCGGAACAGTTACCCGAGGCGATATCGCAGCTTGTGCCCCTCCGAGGCAGAATGTCGAATATTAGATACGTCCCCACTGTACTTAGCCCAGCGGCTCACGCGCTCTGCCGGCTGTTGGCCTTGAGCCAAGTGGCGTACTGGCCCGCGGAAAGATCCCCGGCGGCCAGCGCGAGGGTCTTGAGGGTCGCGTCCACTTCGCTGGCGGTGAGTTCGAAACCGTTGGTGTCGAGAAAGGCGGCGGCGGCCACAAATCCGGTCCGCTTGTTCCCGTCCAGAAACGGATGATTTCGCACGATCCCAAAGGCATAGCTCGCGGCGAGTTCGAATAAATCGGGCTTTGCGTAAGCGAAAAGATTCCGAGGTTTGGCCAGTGCTGATTCGAGCAGGCCTTCGTCGCGAATTCCGCCGTCGCCCCCGTGGTCCGCGAGAAGCCGATCATGCACTGCGAGGAGAAACGCCTTGGACAGCCAAAGCGGTTCCTTCATTTGGCCAATTCGCGCAGGGTGTTGCGGTAACGGCGCATGACTTTCTCCGCGGAGGCCATCTGTTTGGCAAAATTGGGATCCTCCGCGGTGATACGATAGCCGCCCGGAGCCTCCGTGATGAACAGGGAGTCCCCTTCCCCGGCGTTGAATCGGGCCAAGGCTTCCTTGGGAAAAACCGCGCCGAGAGAATTACCGACTTTCCTGAGTTTTAGTTCAAGTGTCATAAACGGTCTCCAGTCACGTTATTACGGAAATAATAACAGCGGGGACAATCCTTGGCAACCCCGGGATGGTGACTTTGGCACCAGGCGTGTCGAATCGACGGATCGCAAGGCCACTCGGCTTGACCTCACCGCCGCTGCATTAAGGACCAGTCACGACCCTGGTTTTCCTTAACATCCAGCCATAAAGCCAGACGAGCAGTCCGACGAATCCGAGCAGGCCGAGGGCTTTGGCCGGGGCGAAGGTCGCGGGAACGAGGGCAATCGGGGCGTCGTTGGCCAGGGCCACGATCAACCCCGCGTTAAGCACGCCGAACAGGCTCTCGCCCACAATCAGGCCCGAGGCGACCAAAGTGCCAAGCCGCTCGGCCCGTTCCGCCGCCGGGGATTGCCTGGCCCGCCGGTTGTAGCAGTGTCCCACGGCGGCGCCGACCACGACCGCGAACGTCGCCGACATCGGCAGATAAATGCCGATGCCCACGGCCAGCGGCGGGATGCTCAGGCGCTTCGTGAGATTCAATACGGCGTCGACGAGGATGAGACCGACGCCGACGATCGCGCCGACGCCGATCATCTGCCAGTCGAGATTGCCGCCGATCACGCCCTGGGCGAGAGCGGAGATCAACGTCGCTTGCGGTGCCGGCAATGGATGCTGCGAGACCACCGCCAGATTCGGCGCGCCGGCGAAACCGTACGCCTTGGCCAGCAGGTTCAGGACTGGCGGAATCACCGCCGCGCCGGCCCCGACACCGACGATGAGCGCGACCTGTTGGCGCCAGGGCGAGGCGCCCACCAGTTGGCCCGTCTTCAAGTCCTGCAAGTTGTCGTTCGAAATGGTCGCGCACGCGAACACGATGGCGGTGATGAACAAGGCGAACGCCACGAGAACCGGCCGCGTGCCCGCGTCGGCCGGCACCACGCCCGCCAGGATCGAGGCGCAAGTGACGATGGCCAGGATGCCAACGCCGGAGATCGGACTATTGGATGCGCCGATCAGCCCGGCCATGTAACCGCAGACACCGGCGATGAGGAACCCGACGATGAACACAAACGGCACCGCGATGGCGGTCAGGAGCAGCGCCTGCGGCGCCAGCACCGTCGCCTGGGCGAACGCGTAGCTCAGCCCTCCCGCCACGACCAGGCAGGCCACCGTGAGCGCGATGATCCAACGCGGCGGCAGATCGCGATCGAGGTCGGCGCCGGGCGCCGGCGCGCGCGACGACGACACGGCCGCCACCAGGCCGCCCACCACCGGCTTGGCGAGCTTGGCGAGCGTCCAGATGGCCGATACCGCGATGGTGCCCGCGCCGATGAATCGGACTTGATGGCGCCAGATGTCGTTCGCGTGCGCGCCAAAATCGACCCCCGCCGCGGCGGGATGCAGGTGGGTCAGGATCGGCACGGCGCCCGCCCAGGCGATGAGCAACCCCACCAGCATGGCCACGCCAACCGACAACCCGACCAGATGGCCCGCGCCGAACAGGGCCAGCGACCACGCGATGCTGTAGCCGCTCGCCGCGCTCGACGTGATCCGGAAGAAACCCGCCACTTCCGCCGCCGCAATTTGCGTCGCGCTCACGATGGCCAACCCGGCGGACGCCACCGACCCGAAAATCACGGCGATTAAGCCTTCGCGCGCGGCCCGCGGGTCGTCCTTTCCTTCCCCGCGTGTGCCCGATCCCACTTTGAGCACTTCAGCCGCCGCCACGCCCTCCGGATACGGCAAATCCGAGTGCGTGACCAACGCGCGCCGCAGCGGGATGGTGAACAACACCCCGAGGATGCCGCCGCTCACGCAGAGGAGAAACGACTGCCAGAAGGGAAAACCCGTCCACCACCCGACGATGACCAGGCCCGGCAGCACGAAGATAATCGCCGAGAGCGTGCCGGCGGCGGACGCGACCGTCTGCACGATGTTGTTTTCAAGAATCGACGAATCGCGCACGACGCTGAGCACGGCCATCGAGATGACGGCCGCGGGAATGGAGGACGCGAAGGTCAAGCCGACCTTGAGGCCGAGGTAGACGTTGGCGGCGGTGAAAACCGTGGTGATCAGCGCGCCGAGCACCAGGCCGCGCGCGGTGAGTTCCTTGGGCAGCATGCGGGCGGATGTTACCGATCGCGGGGCGTTAAAGGCAAATTCTTAAGCGAACAAGGCGCGGTCGGTAACCTCGGAAACACAAATCCATGTGCGCCCGTTCTTCCATCCGTGCTATCCGGGACATCCGTGGTTAACCTCTGAATGAATGAGCAGAGCAGACCACAGATGGCCCAGAGCAGCGGAGCCGCAACCAAATCAATCGTCCTGGGCCACGGATGGAACACGGATTAAACACGGATTCCCGGGAGAAGCCTCTCCCCTTTTTCCAAGGCTATAAGACTTGTTTCCCTTTCCGTATTTAATCCGTGTTCCATCCGTGGCTCGGAAATCTTCGCGGCCCGCGGGAATTTTGCGCGATAGTGGTACGGATTTCACGGATGACCAGATGGCGAACTGGTCGCTGCTCCATAAAAACAACATCATTGAAATGCGTCCATCGATGGTCCAACTCCTGTGTGGTTGACTGATGCTCTGAGCTCAAGAGGTCGTCCGTCGCTAAGATCACCGTCTCCCACGCGCCGCTCCCAACGATGGTCTGCCGTTCGCGGTCGAGCAGAAGAATCCTGTCCCGCGGCCTGCGGCTTCGCCAGCGCGCGAACCTGCTGGTCCAGTTCCGCGGCCTTGGCCTGCGCCTCGGCGAGCGGCAACCCCTGGTTCATGCCCGGCCGCTGATGGCCCGTGTGATGGAGCCAGGCGTCCTTCAGCAGCCGCTGTTTCTGTTGCACGAGTCCCAGGATCTGCGTCCCGTTCGGATGCGCGCGCGCCATCCCCGCTCCGCTCTCGATGCCGGCCAGGTCCTTCGCGCCGAAATGCAGCAGGATTTGCTTCGCGATGATCCAGTGCCCGAGTTCGCCCGCGTGAACGCCATCGCCGGCGAGGAAGAACTTCGGATCGGCCTTGCGCCTCTGCTGGAGAACGCGCTTCATCGGTTGGTGCACATCGGCCACGTCCCAGCCGGCGGCGCGCTGGCCGAGCATCCACTCCGAGTAACGGTCGAGCGTGTTGCCGTAGCCGGGTCCCTGGCCTTTGGCCTCATCGAACACCGGTGGCGTGACGTGGATCATTTTCGCGCCCGCCGCGGCGACTTGTTCCCGCAGGCGCACCAGGCCGTGGCGGAACGCGGCGAATCGTTCCGGCGCGAAGGGCAGATAGATGCCGTCATTCATGCCGTAGCATGCGATGACTGTGTCCGGCTTCGTCTTCGTCAGCACGCGCTCGAGGCGTTCGCGCAAGTCGGGCCGGGGAAACTGTCCGCCCGCGTGGCCCTCTTCCGAGAGACCGGAGACGGTTTCGCTCGGCAGCCCGAGATTCAGGAACTCGATCGGCCGGTTGGGGAATCGGGTCACGAAGTAAGCCTCGATGAGTTCCACGTATTGGCCCGAGTAAGTGATGCTGTCCCCGAGGAAAAGAACCCGTTTGGCGCCGGGCAACATTTCCTCCGCGCCGCGGGCCTGCAGGATGGCACACGCGAGCGGCACGAGATAAAAATGGTCGAATGCCTTCACGCGCGCGCAGCGTAGCCGGAGGAAGGGCGGCCTCCAAGTGCAAGATCCAGCGAGGAATGGTTGTTCCGGGATTGACCTCGCGCGCACGGCGCCCAAAGATCCGGCCCAATAACTCATTTCGAGCCGACTTATGAAATTCAATTCCACGCGAAACCTGCTCGTTGCTGCCTTTCTTTTCTCATTTGGCCCAACGACACCCCAGGCCCAGGAAAAGTATCCGGCCGCGCCGCCGGCGGGCGGGCGTTGGCAAATTCCTCCCACGGACGACGGCTTGCCGGGTGCGGGCCCGATTCGCCGTTACGATTGGTTTCGCAAACTTTGGACGGATCGCCGCGCCGCCTGGGCCGCGCGCGCCGAGCAGGATCGCAACGCCATCGTCTTGCTGGGCGATTCCATCACGCAGGGCTGGGGCGAGGATTTCAGCGACTTCTTTCCCGGGCTGAAGATGGCCAATCGCGGCATCAGCGGCGACACTTCGCGCGGCGTGCTCATCCGGTTGGAAGAAGATGTGCTCGCCTTGCATCCGCCGGCGATCGTGTTGCTCATCGGCACAAACGATCTTGAAGAACAAGCCGACCCGGAAACCATCGCGGCCAACCTGAAGCTCATCCTCGCGGCCCTCCAGCAGCACGATCCCAAAATGCCCATCGTGCTCTGCCAGGTCTTCCCCAGTTCCGAATCGCAGAAGCGGCCGGCCGCCAAGATCAAGAAGCTCAACCAACTTTACGCCGCGGCGGTGAAAGGCGACGCCCAGGTCACGCTCATCGAAACGTGGACGCTTTTTGCCAACGCGCAAGGCGATGCCAAGCCCGGAGAGTTCCCCGACTTGCTGCACCCGAACAAGGCGGGCTACGCCAAATGGGCCGGCGCGTTGCGCCCGGTTCTCGCCACGCTCGGGTTGCTCGACACCGAGCCGTATGAATTCGCGCCCGAGCCCGGCTTTGTCAGCCTGTTCGACGGACACGACCTGACCGGCTGGGGCTACCGGCCCACGGCGCCATCCGACATGGAGTCGGCCAGGCGCTGGCAGGCCAGCGATCCCAACGCGGCCGCGTGGCCATTTGTCACCAACGCGGTCAATTTCGATGGCCAGGCCAGCAGCCCCGATGGCCGGTTCGTGGCGAAGAACGGGCGCTTGATTGTCACGACACCACCGGAAGGCCGGAAGATTCAACAACTCCACACCACGAAAGAGTTCTCAAACAGCTTCACCTTGAGACTGGAATTCCGGGCCACGCCCAATGCCGATAGCGGCATCTTCGTCCGTGGGCCGCAACTCCAGTGTCGCGATTATCTTCTGGCCGGCCCGTATAAGCAGCTCAAACACTACCGGCCTGGCGATTGGAATGAGATCGAAGTGACGGCGAAGGACGGCGTCGCGCACTGCCTCTGCAACGGCGAACTCCTGGAAGCCGCGATGAAAATTCCGCCCACCGGTCCCATCGGCCTGGAAGGCGACCGCGGCCAAATGGAGTATCGGCGGATCCGCATCAAAGAAAGCCCGTGACGGCGGGGGCTGATTGCTCATTGCTCATTGCTCATTGCTCATTTTTCATTGATCTGGGGATGGTTGATTTTGCAATCGAGCTTGCCTGGGTTGGAGCGGGCGTGCAGGCTGTGGGCCGCATGAACGCCAAGGATTTCTCTGCGCGGTTATGGGATTTTGCGGTGGGAGTGGCGCGCATCGTCGAGTCGATTCCGGATACCCGCGTGGGGCGGCACGTCGCGGGGCAACTGGTACGCTGCGGGACTTCTTCAGCCCCGAATTATGATAAAGCGTGTGATGCCGAGAGCCGCAAGGACTTTGCCCATAAACTGGGAATTGCGGCCAAGGAGATGCGCGAAACCAGTGGTTGGCTGCGATTCGTTATCAAGCTCGGGCTTGTTTCAGTCGAGCAAGCGGTTCCGTTGCTCGATGAATCGATTGAATTGCGCAGAATGCTGGGGCGCTCTCTCAAGACCCTGCGGAGCCGCCCCGATCTCCCTACGCCGGAAATAGCCCCAATAAGCAATCAGCGACAAGCAATGAGCAATGAGCAATGCGCTGGTCACGCCCGCACCACGTTCCAGAGCGCGTCGCCGCGCAGGGCCGCGGCGGCGAGGCGGGCGACGGTTTGGCGGAGCTGCGTCACCGCCTTCACGCTGCAGGAGGCGATGTGCGGGGAAAGCACGACGTTGGGCATTTTCAACAACGGATGATCGGCGGGTATCGGCTCCGGATCGCACACGTCCAGGGCCGCGCCGCTTAACTGCCCGGACTGCAGCGCGGCCACGAGGGCGGGCGTGTCCACGAGGTCGCCACGCGCGACATTGATGAAAAGCGCGCCACGCTTGAGCTGCGCGAGGGATTCGGCGGAAACCATCTTCCGCGTCTGCGGCGTGCTCGGGCAATGCAGCGTGAGCACATCGGAGGCAGCAAAGAGTTCCGGCAGCGTCGCGGCCGCGGCCCCGGCCGCAGTCACGCTCGCGGCCGGAACCACCGGGTCAAAGACGAGCACGCGGCACTTGAAGGGCAGCAGGCGCCGGACAACTTCGCGTCCGATGCGACCGAAACCGACGACGCCCACGGTCAGATCGCCCAGTCTCTGGAAGCCGGCGAGCGGCGTGGCGAGTCCCGTCCTGCCATGGTGGACGTGTGTGTCGTGCGCCACGATTTGGCGCGTCAGGGCGAGGAGGAACGCGAGGGTCTGGTCGGCCACCTCGTCGATGCAATAATCCGGCACGTTGCAAACCGGGATCCCGCGCGCGCGGGCCGCGGCGAGGTCGACATTATCCACGCCGATGCCGTAGCGGACGATGGCGCGCGCCTTCGACATCGCGGCAATCACCTGCCCGTTGACCCGGGCGAATTGCGTGATGACCACGTCGGCCTCGCGGCAAAGCGCGATGAGTTCCGCTTCCGTCCGGCATTGGCGCGCGACGATTTCGTGACCGGCCGGCCCCAGGATTTTCTCCTCAACGTCCAGGTCCGGGAACGTCCAGTCGGTGATGACCACCTTGCCGTGCGGGACGGGCGGGCGGGCGCTCGCGCTGGCGCTCGCGCGCGGCGTGCCCGACGCCGCGGCCAGGACATCGCGCTCACGGATGCGCCCGGTGCGGCCCGTGCCTTTGAGCTTGGACCATTCCACGCCGAGTTCTGTCGCCGTGCGCAACGCGCGCGGGCTGATCATCGATGGCCGAGTTGCCGGGCTGGCCAGGGGCGGTGGTCCGGCCGGAGTCGCCGGCCCGGCCGGCGCATTTGCCACTGCCGCTTTCGCCGTTGCGCTCGAGGAGACGGGCGGCCGCCCGGGATCGCTCTCTCCCGGGAGCACCTCGTTTTCAGCGAGCAAGTGGCCCAGCAAATCTCCGACGCGGACGGTGGCGCCCGGCTTGGGGCAGGTCGGCGAGATGCGGAGGATCCCGCTGTCGATCGCTTCAATTTCCTGGACCGCCTTGTCGCCTTCGATGCTGAAGAGCGCTTCGCCCGCGCGGATGAACTCGCCATCCTGCTTCAACCACGCGACGAATGCGCCTTCCTCCATGGACCAGCCGAGACGTGGAACGATGATTTCGATTGGCATTTACTCCTCCAACAATTCGCGGATCGCCCTCACGATGTCCTCCACCTGCGGCGTCACCGCTTTCTCCAGGGGCGGGCTGTAGGGCGTCGGGACGAAGGCGCCGTTGAGCCGGCGGATGGGAGCATCGAGGTCATCGAAGCCGGCGTCGGCCACGCGCGCGGCGATTTCCGCACCGAAGCCACAGGGCGGGAACGCTTCGTCGACGATCAACAGGCGGCCGGTTTTCGCCACCGAAGCCAATATGGTCCCGGTGTCGAGGGGCGAGACGGTGCGCGGGTCGATGATTTCGACCGAGACACCTTCCGAGGCGAGTTGCGCAGCGGCGGCGAGGCTGCGTGGCACCATCAGCGCGATGGCGACGGTGGTGAGATCACAGCCTTCCCGGGCGACGCGGGCCTGGCCGAATTCAATTTCGTAAGACGCGACGGGCACCGGTCCTTTCGTCGCCATCAACTCGCGGTGTTCGAGGAAGAGCACCGGGTCGTCGCTCCGCAGCGCGCGCGTGAAAAGGCCCTTCGCATCGCAGGGCGTGGTCGGCACGACGACGCGCAGGCCGGGAATGTGGCTGTAGATCGCGTGGTAGCTGCCCGAGTGATGCGTCGCCGCGCTGTGCCCGATGCCGAAGCAACCGCGCAGCAGGATGGGCATGCGCAACCGGCCGCTGCTCAGGTATTGCATCCGGGCGATCTGGTTCACGATCTCGCCAAACGCGTCGTTGAGAAAGTCGATGAACATGAAGTCAATGACCGGGCGGGTGCCGGTCATCGCCGCCCCGCAGCCCAGGCCGACGAATCCGCGTTCGCAGATCGGCGTGTCGCAGAGCCGTTCCGGTCCGTACTTCGCAAACAGCCCGGCGGTGGTCGCGAAGTTGCCGCCGCGCGCGCCGATGCCTTCGCCGAGCACAAAAATGCCCGGCTCACGCGCCATCTCCTGGTCGAGCGCTTCGACCGTCGCCGCCACGAAGGAGATTTCCCGCTGCCCCGGGGCGGGGCTGACCGCCGGCGCCGGGCGGCTGCCGGCGGACTCTTCGCCGTAAACGTGCGTCGTTGCCGCGCTGACTTCCGGCCACGGCGCTTGTTCCGCCGCGCGGCTCGCCGCCGTGACCTCGGCCCGAATTTCGGCGTCGATTGCCTCCAGCTCCGCCTCGGTCGTCAGCTTCTTCTCCAGCACTTCCACGCGGAGCCGCACGATCGGGCAACGCTCGCGCCACGCCGCGACTTCCTCGCGCGTCCGATAGGTGTAATCGCTCATGCCCTCGGAATGCGCTCGCGTGCGGTAAGTCTGGCACTCGATGAGCGTCGGGCCGCCGCCGCTGCGGGCGCGCTGGACTGCTTCCCCCGCGGCTCTGGCCACCGCGCCCACGTCGTTGCCGTCCACCGCGACGCCGGGAATTCCGTAGGCCGCGCCGCGGGTGGCGACACTCGGATTGGCCGCGGCATAGCGGAACGGGACTTCGGTGGCGAATTGGTTGTTCTCGCAGACGAACAGCACCGGCAACCGCCAGATGCCCGCCAGGTTCAACCCTTCGTGGAAGGCGCCGTTGTTGACCGCACCGTCGCCGAAAAAGGCCACGGCGACGCGGTCGGTCTTGAGCAGCTTGAAGCTGTAACCCGCGCCCGCCGCTTGCAGGATGCACGGCCCGACGATGCCGCTGGTGCCCATCAGTCCAATCTCCGGCGCGAAGAGATGCATGCTGCCACCGCGTCCGCGCGAACAACCCGTCTCGCGCCCGAACAATTCGGCGATCAGTTCGACCGGCGCCAAACCCTTGGCCAGGGCATGGCCATGTCCGCGATGCGTGCTGAAGACGACGTCATCCGGGCGCAAATGCGCGCAAACCCCAACCGCAACGGCCTCCTGTCCGACGCAAGTATGACACGCCCCGTGGATGAGGCCGCGTTGATGACAGCGCGCGAGCTGCTCTTCGGTCGTGCGGATGAGCTGCATCGCGCGGTAAAGCCGAAGCGGGGGAGGAGGGTCAGGGGGCAGGGGGCGGGGGCAGGGATCAGGGGGCAGGGGGCAGGGATCAGGAGTCATGGTGTGCCTCGGTGGTTTGGGGAAAGCCTCCGTGGTTTATTGACCGCGCTTTGGGACCATGAACCGCCGCGAGGATTCTTGCCCCACAATGAGCAATGAGCAATGAGCAATGAGCAATGAGCAATGAGCAATCTGGACATTGCACATTGCACATTGCTCATTGGCCATTGGCGCCCACGCAACGGCCGGTTCATGGGAAGGGAACACCTCCAAAATCGGGACGTGAGTTGGGGCCATGAACCGGACCGCCGCCGGTCCCGCAGCCAGGTACGATTTACGATGTACGATTTACGAGCGCCGCGCCGCGCAGATCGTCGGGCGTGCGAATCGCGTAGAGCCGCGATCCCTCCATCGAAAGCTCGCAAATCGTACATCGAAAATCGTAAATCGCTGAGCCCGGGAGACCGCCAGGTCCGAATCGCCAGGTTCATGGGAAGTCTCCTTGGCGTTTCGCCGCGCATTGGGACCATGAACCGTGGTGGAGCACGCAATCCGCAATCCGCAATCCGCAATCCGCAATCAGGAGGTTCATGGAAGCAGGACCGCGTCGGGGTAGTTGATCATCGAGCGGAGCATCACGCCGACCTGGATCAACCGCATCGCCAACGCGTATCCCTTTTTATAAACCGCAAGCTCTTTAACCGATTCAACTGCCATAACACTCAACTACCCTCCGTTACCCGCCCTTCTGCCTCCCCGTCCCCTGTCCCCTGTCCCCTGTGCCCGACCGTCGCCCCTGCGTTGGCAGCCAGGTTTCCACCATCCATCGGGATGAGCGCGCCGGTGATCCAATTCGACGCGTCTGAGGCTAGAAAGACGGCGAGGCCCTTGATGTCCTCGGGTTGGCCGAGGCGTCTGGCCGGGATGCCGCTGAGAAATTTTTCGCGGAGCGTGGGATCGGCGGACATGCGTTGTTCGAGGGCGGGGTTCATCACTTGCGCCGGCAGAATGGCGTTCACGCGCACGCCGCGGCCGGCCCATTCCGTGCTGAGTTCACGCGTCATTTGTGCCACGGCGCCCATCGCCATGCTGTAGGCGATGTGACCGCGTCCCAGCGCCGTCAGGCTGGCGAGCGAACCGATGTTCACGATGCTCCCACGACCGGCGGCGAGCATGCGGTGTCCGGCTTCCTGGCACATGCAGAAGCGACCGAACACCAGGTTGCGCCAGCATCGCTCGACTGCTTCGAGCGAAATAGCCTCGGGCGCGCCGAGGACGCCGTCGCCCGCGACGTTGCCCAGAAAATCGATCCGACCGAACGCTGCATCCAGCTGGCGAAACAGGTCGCGAATCTGGGCTGGGTCGGCGACATCGCATTTGGCCGCCACCGCGCGGCGGCCGAGTTGCTTGATGGCCGCGGCGGTTTCGCGCGCGCCGGTTTCGTTGCGGTCCACCAGCAGGGCGTGGGCGCCGGCTTCGGCCAAGGCGAGGGCCATCGCGCGGCCGAGCCCCTGGGCGGCGCCGGTGACGAGGGCCACGCGGCCGGTGAGGTCGAAGAGCGAATCAGGCATGGATGGATTTGATTGGCCCCGGGCGAGCCAACGAGGGTTCATGACTTGGACGCAGCGAGCCGGAGGGCGTCACCCAGCTCCACCTCCGGCACTGGCAACGGGACTTTCACAAAACTCACCAACACGCCGCCCAGCAGGTAACAACTTCCGAGGAAGAGCAGACACGCGCTTTCCCCGGCGCCATGGTTCTTGAGCCAGCCCATCGTGTGGTTGCCCAGGTAACCCGCCACGTTCGCCAGCATGTTGATGAATCCGATCGAGACGGCCGCCGCCGAAGCGGTGAGCGTGAGCGTCGGCAGCGCCCAGAATGGGGAGGGCCAGAAGTACGCGGCCAGACCGGTGAAACACAGCCACGTCATCACCAGCCCGAAGGGTTGACCGGGAATCGTGCTGCCGGCGAGGAACAGCGCCGTAGCCACCTGCCCGCCGACGCAGTGCCATTTGCGGTCCCCGGTTCGGTCGGAAGAGCGGCCGGACAGCCACACGCTCAGCAGTCCGCAAGTGTAAAAGAGTCCGCTGTAGAAAAGCGCGGCGCGGTCGGAGCCGCCGGAGAGATGTTTCACCGTCGTCGGCAACCAGAACCCGAGCGCGTAGCCGCCCGTGTTGGTCGCGAAAATGCCGAGCGCCAGCAGCCAGACGTTGGGCAGCCGCAGCACTTGCCAGACGGTCGGCACGCCGGCGGCCTCTTTCGCCCGAGCCTCCGCGGCGAGCCGTCCTTCAAGATGCTCGCGTTGCTCCGGCGAGAGCCACTTCGCCTGGCGCGGGCGGTCCGTCAGGCAGCGCAACGTCACCACCCCCAGCACCACGGCGGGAACGCCTTCGAGGATGAACAGCCATTTCCAGCCGGCCAGCCCCAGCCAGTTCACATCGAGCAGCAGCGCCGACACCGGCGCGCCCAGGGCCAGGCTGAACGGCACCGCCATGACCAGCCCAGACAACGCCCGCGCTCGCTCCGCGCTGGTGAACCAGTGGGTGAAGTAAACGATGATCCCGGGAAAAAAGCCCGCCTCGGCCACACCCAGCAGAAATCGCGCGACGTAAAATTGCATCGGTGTCCGCACGAACGCGGTGAGCGCCGAGAGGCATCCCCACGAGATGAGGATGCGCGCGAACCATTTTCGGGCGCTCCATCGCTCGACCAGCAAGGCCCCGGGGATCTCGAGAAGAAGATAGCCGATGAAAAATATTCCGATGCCCAACCCGAACACTTCCTCTGAGAACTGGAGGTCGCTGGCCATGCGCAGCTTGGCGAAACCGACATTGGCCCGATCGAGATAGGCGACAATGTAGAGCAGGAACACCAGCGGCAAAACACGCCAGGCGACCTGCCGTTGCAGGGCCGGGAAATCGACCGGAGCCGCGGTCATTCCGACCCCTCCGCCGCGCCGCCGGCGCTTGGCACACGACAACGTTGTTCGAGGATTGGCATTTTGGTGATGGTCGACCATCAACTTCTAAGACCCGGCCAGATGCAATGCCAGCGGGAAATGCGGCCTCACGCCCGCGTAGGAGTTTGGCGCTGGCGTAGGCCATCCCGGAGGGATGGAAGGAATTCGAGCAAAAAGGCTGATTTTACTGCTATGGGCGGGCGGGCTCTTGCGGCTCGACAGGAGAGGACGGTTTGAGTAGGTAGGTCTTCATGATATCGCTCCGGCCCTTACTGAGGCGGAGCCAAGACAACACGGAACCCGATAAGGTAGGACCTGACGAACGGGTAGCCGTTGATGAGGCGAATCGCCGACCGGCAGTGACTCGCAGGGCTGAGCCAACTGCCCCCGCGATACACGCGGTACGGGCCTGTAGATGGGCCTTGCGGATCCACGACACGTCCGCCGGGCAAACTGTCGGACCACCAATCCCAGCACCACTCCCAAACGCTCCCGTGCATGTCATACAACCCCCACCCATTGACCTCATAACTGCCCACGATCGTCGTCCGACCCAAAAAGACCCCGGCAGAATTGGTCGTTGTGCTCAGGCCAAGTTCTGCCTGGCAAACAGTTCGTGGCACGGCGGCACAAAGAGCCAGGGTTAGCGCGGGCAGGAGGGAACAGGAATTGGAAAACAATGGTGTCTTCATAGGCGGCGCGACTAAAAATTGTCTGAAAAACGAAGATTGAACCAGAGCCCGCCCCGAACAACAAGCCCACACTGGCTCCAATTGTCGTCCGCGCGTCATAACGCCCACTTCAGTCGGCTGATCCGACCCAGGGCTGTAAGGTTAGTTCTGGGCGGACGGCGAGCTCGCTCACCGTGGCCTGTCCATATCCCTTTTCACTGAGCGCAATGATCGCGCGGGTCGCGGGGTCGTCAGGAAATGAGAACCAGCCATCAGGCCCGGTGCGAGTCGACGGGACTTGGGGAGAAGGAGCAGCGTATACGGGGATGGCATCGCCCGCCAAAAACGACTAGAACGAGCCACAGCAGCACGTTCAGAGCGTCAGTCAGATCAAAGGCGCGTTAACGTTCCCTCAAGAACGGCACGGTCCAGATCCGACTCCATCTCATTAATCCAAGTTAAGAACCGAGGTCCGGGCACGCCTCCACGCGGTTTAGGGCAGGGCCGTAGCGCATAGTAGTGCCGCAACGAACGCCCAGGCTCAGCCACTGCCGCTGGCGAGCAGTTATCACGCCGCGCATCGAATTCGGATTCCAACGCGGCAACTTGTTCCTTGATGGCCACCGCCCGGCGAAGTTGCAGGAGCGTTAGGTTCGCTATGGAGTTGATTTGCATGCGGAGTAAACAACACAAAGGTATCGTTCGGGTCAAGCCAATGCTCGTCGGGTTCGCTGCGGAATGGTGTGGCTCGTCCATCGCGATCGTGGTGCAGTGTCGCTTGAGGATCTCGATGGTCATGCTACGGCCGATGCCGCGCCGAGCCCATTAGTACAACCCTTGCGCGTTCGAGGACCAATCCTTTACTTTGCCATCGGAGTCGAAGTTGACGGGCCGACCTCGACCAACTCGAGACCCACTTTCCGCCGGAAGCCGCAGACGGTAGCCTGGTGGGCTATTATGAAATCCTCCCACACGCGCGGCCCATCGAGGTCAGAGTGGAAGAACAAGCTTGGCAGTTCGACGACCAATACTGCGTCCAGCGCGACTGCGGCTGCCAGAGCGCCGGCCTGACGTTCATCCCGGTGATGGGCGAGGGCTCCCAGCGGAATGCTGGCCCCCGCCTCAGACTGGGTTTTCGCTACCCCTACAACGACGGCCAGGCCGACCACGTGACGGCGGGAGCGGACGCGCCTTCCGTGAGTCAGATGCTGGGTGCACTGAGAAAGGCGCAACCTGACCTGATTGCGGGGCGGGGTGAGGTGACAGGGCGTCCAGTTCCGGGCGGTACACAATCCGCTTTGTTCCGCTTGGGCCACGGGGATGGAAATCATGGGCTTGGACGAGGAAGATGAGTTGCGCGGTATCATTGTAAATGCCAGGGAAATGGGTCAGGTCGGCAAACTTCCTCTTGGCGATTTGGAAGTTAAGCCGCGCACTAGCAGGAATTATCGGCCGGTCAGGGAATAGGTCGTCTGGATTGGCGTTACGATGCCTCGATCCACCGAGTGGACTTTACATTTGAGGGCAGTGACGAGGGAGATCAGGTCAGTGGGAGAGGTTGGGCGAAGATTGAGGGCAAACAGATGGTTGGTCAAATCGGGTTTCATCTGGGCGACGAATCGGGTTTCACGGTGAATTCACCGCATCGATGATCGCCTGGGCGGCATTGATCAAGAGGGTGCCGAGGTCGGGGTCAGCGGGCGTCACGCGACTTTGCACCTTGTCTTGGAAGACCTGAAGCCGCTTGGTGCCCAGCTCGAAGTTGCCGGCGTCAAAAGCCGCTTCTGCCCCTCGGAGGGTCTCGATCAGCGGTCGGCGAACCGAGCTGGGGAGTGCCGAGTTGTCCAGACGCGTGCTGATCGAGTCCACAGCGTCGCCGGCCGTGATCACTTCAAACGTCGCAGTATCCGTGCTGGAGGCTTTGCCGTCGTCGGCCACCAGGGTGATGGAGTGCGTGCCGACTTCCAGCTCGTTGGTCGCCCGCGCTCCTGCCGCAATCGTCACCGCCTCTTCCATCCAGGCGAATTGCAACGGGTCATTGTCCGCGTCTGAGGAGAGCGACGCATCGAGCACCACCGGCGCATTGGAATTGTTGGGGGAGACCACGACCAGATTCGTTTGGTCCGGAAACAAGATCGACAGTGGCGAGACCAACGCCCTGGCCACCGGCGGAGAGTTGGCGGGAACGACCTGGATCACGAATGTCTGCGGCGCGGATGTGTCCACCCCGCCGTCTGCGGTTCCGCCGTCGTCCATGAGCACGACGGTGACGATGGCCAGGCCCGTGACCTGCGCGGCCGTGGCGAAGGTCAGCGCCCCGCCGACAACTTCCACCGCCGGCAGCGTCGCGAAAAGGCCCGGATTGTCGGTGGTGACGATGAATGTCAGCCCCTGGGCTGGCTCACCCGGCGGACCGGATTGGATGTTACTCGCCCAGCGGTCGAAGCGGTATGCCGCCGGCACGTCGGCTTCAGATACGGTGATGTCCGGACCTTTGGTGAAGCTCGGCGGCTGGTTGGTAAAAGGGATCTGGAGCACTTGGAGCAACGCATTCGAGCTGATGGCGATGCCGGCGACGTTGGTCACCACGACGCTATAAAACCCGGCTTGGTTGGTCTGAACATTGAACAGAGCGAGGAAGCCGTTGGTGGTCACCGCAACGGTGGTGCCGTCGTGGCGCCAACGATAAATCAGCGGCGGCGTGCCCGTGGCCACCACGCTGAAGGTGACGTTGCCGCCGGCAAAAACCGTCTGGCTCTGTGGCTGGGTCACAATCGTGGGCGGCACGCGGTTGGTGGCCGATGAAACCTGGGCGACCAGGTCGAGATCGAAGCTGATGTCGCTGCTGCTCACGGAGGCCTGATGAATCTCGACGGCGAGCAGATTCGCGCCACTGACCAAGAGGTTCGGCGGCAGCTGTGCCGGGAAGAAACTCGTCTCATCCACCGTCTCAAAGGCAAGCGTATTAAACGCGATCGGGCCAGTCGGCATGTTGCTGCGGAACACCTCCAGGCCGTTGAGATAGACCACCCCGCCGTCGTCGCGCAGCAAGCGGACGGTCAGACCGGTGATGCTGGCGGTATTCGTGACACTGAACGTGCGCCGGAAATAGGTGGTGATGAATTTGTTGGCCGGATCAGGACCGAACGCAACCACGGTGGCCTCGTCACCGTCGCCGTAGCCGAGCTGAGCAGGCCCAAACGCCCAAGTGCTGTCGTCGAACCCTGGAGCGGCCCAGGCCGTGCCCTGGTCGGATCCGTTGTCGAGGTACCGCCACACCGCGCCGGTCGAGACCAGCGTCAAGGTGCCGCCGGCGCCGGTCGTGACGGTGATGTTGACCGGGGTAGACACGGTGACGGCATTGCTGTTGTCCGTGGCCACGGCGGTCAGTTGGTAACTGCCCGGCTGGACATTGGTCCACACCACGTTGTAGGGGGCGATCAAATCTTGCGCAATCTTGTTGCTGCCCGCAAAGAATTCGACTTGCGTCACCGTGCCGCCGAAGTCTGTGGCGGTGGCACTCAGGAGAATGTTTGCCGGCGCCACGAAAGTGGCTCCATCGACGGGGCTGGTCAGGGTGACGACCGGCGGAAGGTTCGAGGTGAGCAGCACTTGCAGGACGGCATTCGAGCTGACGCTGGCTCCGGCGAGGTTGGAAACAATCACGGAATAGTTTCCCGCGTTGGTGGGTTGCACGTTGAACAGAGTCAACAAAGAGTTAGTGCCGCTCGGAACCGGCACGTTGTTCCCGCGCCAGACATAGGATAACGGCTCTGTCCCCGTCGCTTCGACGAAGAACGTCACGTCGGCCCCGGCGAACACAGTCTGGTCCTGTGGTTGCGTGACGATGGTCGGTGCCTCGGGAATGGTCGTGTTGGCGGCCAATTCCAAGTCGAAGCTCAAATCTGAGCTACTCACCGAATTCTGATGAACCTCGACCGAAAGGGTATTGGTGTTGACCCCGCTGATCAACAGACCAGGCGGGACCGAGGAGGGGAAGAAAGTATTCTCGTCCGCGCCGCCTACGGCGGTCAACGCCAGCGTGGTGAAAGCGACTTCGCCGGTGGGCATGTTGCTGCGAAACACTTCGACGCCGTTGAGATAGACTACGGCACCGTCGTCGCGCAACAATCTGACCAGGAGATTGGTGATGCTCGACGCATCCGGCACGCTGAAATCATGGCGAAAATAAGTCGTGATGAACCGATTGGTGCTGATCAACGTCGCTTCGTCACCATCGCCGTAACCCAATTGGGCCGGTCCCGAAGCCCAAGTGCTGTCATCGAAAAAGTGACCAATCCAGAGCGTTCCCTGGTCGCTGCCGTCGTGCAGATATTTCCAGGTGGACCCTGCTGGCACCAGCACCTCGGCGCCCTCACTGCGTGAGATGAGCGCTCCCAACACGCCAAGGGACAGACCCAGACTGTAAGTCGACAGGAGTTTCATAGTAGTTTCTCCGCTGATTTTCCCCGATGTTGATTTGGCCTCCAAGGACTGTTGGGAAGGCCGGAGCAGCAAAAAAGTCCACGGATCCTCTCGTCCGGGTCCACGCCGCCAACTGGCCAGTCCAAACCCAGGCCAGTCCCCATCCTCGACAGTACCAGCGCACCGTGGTGCTCTGCCGTTTTCCTCCCGGGTGCACAACTACCACTGCGGCTCGCGCACGATTTCGACCGCCGCGAAATGGAGACCGAGATCTACCGTGGTGACGCATGAGCCGGTTAAATTAGTCTCTGGCTTGCGAGGTTAAATGGGGTGTGAACCCCAGAAGATCCTGCATGTCCATCGTCGGTGAACTCAAGCCGGCGGAGAGAGACACGCATCAGGCGTCTGCATCGTGATGCAGCGCTACAGGCGGTGGGTCCGAAGGAATGCGACGGCGGAAGACTACGGTCTCCTGATGAAAGAGTGATTGGCGAGATGATTGCAGAGAGGATCCTTGATTCACTTTGGCCCGATGAATTGGAAACGATTACTGGCTTATATGACCGGCTCGGTAGAGCAAGAACTCCTGCTTCGACGGCGTGCTGGAGTCGGTGGGCGTCAAGGCAATGCTATTGCCGCCGCGGAGTTAATTGCCGTTCAAGCGTAGAGCTCCAGGAATTGGCGACGCAATTCGCCTTCCTGGTTTGGGACGCGCCGGCGCAATTCGGCCGGGTTCACCGCGCCGTGCTGGAAGCGGCGCTTGGGAAACACCGGCATCTGGAATCCGGTGACGGCTTTCACGCCGCGCGAAACGATTTGGCCTTTCAGCGCGTAAAGTTTCTCGACGCTCAAGCCAGTGAGTTCAGCAAAGGGGATCCCTTCGGCCACGGCGATGACGCTCGGACGCGTGAACGGGCTGAAGCCTTCGAAGCCAAAATGTTTCGCCGGCGCATAGGTGCGGGTATAGCTCCGGCTCAAGCCGCCGCTGTAGGTCAGTGAATGTTTGATTTTCCCCACACCCCATCCTTCCTGGTAGAGCATCGCGTTGTTGACGACGCTGCGGATGGTTAATTCCGGGTTCTCATGGATGGGATAGTCCTTGAGGTTTTCGTCCCCGCCATCGCCATCGATCAGGTGTTTCCAGTCCGGGTAGCGCTGACGAATCCCGCGGCAGAGGGTGAGCGCCATCGTGGCCGATTCGACATCGAGCGGCTTGTAGTCTTCGATCACGCGGAGCGTTTCCGTCACGTCGAGGCCGGCCGGTTCCGCTTCGATCGGTTCAAGAAAGAGACCGAGGCCGAGGGCGTCGAGGAAACGCCGGGCCTGTTCGAGGTCCGGGCCGTTGCCGCAGGAAAGGGTGAAGGCTTTCAAACGCGCCGGGTTCAGTCCCAGTTGACGCATCACCTGGTAGGTGACGAGGAACACCGCCCCGCTGTCGATGCCGCCGCTGAAGCAAACGCCGATCGGTTCATGCTCCGGTAATCGGGGCAGCCACCTGGCAATTTCTTCGGCCAGCGTCCCGATGTAGGCCCGGCCGAGTTCGTCGAGGTTGGCCGGCAGCCCGGCGCGTGGCGGCTGAAAAAACCGAACGTAAGTCGGATCGGGATCCGGGCAGCCAACCAACTGGATCTCGACGACGTGGTGCGCGGGAACCATGCGCGTGTAGCTCGGATGAAACTGCTCCGCGTAGCCCTCGCCCCGGAGCCAGGCACAGATGGTATCGATCCGGTCGGCGACGATGAGGGCGGGACCCTCCTGGCGTTTGGCCAGAAAATAACGCATCGGTCGATCGAGTGAGCGGGCCAGGCGAACGCGTGTGCCTTCGCGGGCCACCAGGGCGAAGGAGCCATCGATGGCCCGGACCGATTCCGGCGTCCCCCGCAGCACCCGCCGGCGCGCCTCGTCGACGGGCATGTTGTTGATCCGGTTGATGGAAGGGTCGAGCAAGTCCACGACCCGTTCCAAAGGTTGGTCAGGAAGCTGGGGTTGCATACGGTCAGTCGCAGAATTAGAGCCTGAGTTCATGCGGATCAAAAGTCGTGCCCATGGAAGCTGCCGTCCGGGGCGGGTCTTGTAAAGCTCCTTGTTCTTTTGGGGATCTGCCACTGGCCACGAACCGGGGCGCGGGCGGTCCCCGCCCGCAGCGCGTGACCAGGGCCGACAGCGTGGAACATTCCGAGCTCTCGGCTGTGGGTGAAGCGCTGCGCCCGGGGACCGGGCGCTCTCCGGGCGAGCCGCCTACAAACAAGAAGTCCCTGCCCAACCTTGCGGTCGAGCAGGGACCCAATAGGGGGTGGGAGTGCGCCACGCTCTCTTTCCCGGTTGCCGGCATTAGGCGCCCAATTGGCTGCCGGCTCCCCGACGCTATTCTCCAGGGCCAATGGAGTTGTTTGCTTCGGCCTCGTAGCAGGGCCGTCCAGCGGCTCGCGCTCGCTGAATTTCGAGTGAGGCCTCTTAGCTCGCTTGGGCTGATGGTTGCGCCACCGGCCTGCGAACCAGGTCAAGACACGTTTGTGACTTTGCTTCCGCGTCTTGACCAGTTAGCGCCGGGTCGGCCACCGCGGTTAGCGGTGCGTTGGCCCGGTGCCACGGGTCTGACCTCTTATCTCTCAGGTTGCCTTTCGCTCACAAGCCAGCGGTGTGTTTTTGAAACACCGCCGACGTTCTGGAAGTCCTTCGGGCCGGGCCTCGACCCGCGTATCCTTCCCGGATTCAGAGACTCTCTTTGTCCGCCTTTCGGCGTCTTTGGTTCGGCGGGTTTCTCGGGGAAACCGCCAGAGCGCTCCGTTCCGTGCTGGCGCACAGTAGCAACCAAGTACCTCTCCGGGTAACTGTGATTCACTCAAGCCCGAAACCAGCTTGAGTTACTTGACTCGATTCGGAACGGTTTCTCATCGTTCCTTACCGCCCAGTTCCAACTTCGCGATACTCCGGCAGCGCGCGAACGCCGCCGGTGGAACCGGTGAATGCTGCCTCTCTTCGCAGCCGCCCTTTCGAGCGGAACTCAGAGGGGGTTAAGCCAACCAGCCTGACTTAACCATTCCTCAGTCACCTGAGTTTATCCCTGAGATGGCCGGAAACGTTCATTGTCACCACCACCTCAGTTCTTTCAATGAACTGCCCGGAGGTTACCAAAAAGTACGGACACGACAATGAATTCTTATGCACACGTTATTAACCGGAATTGCCCGTTCCACGCCGCGTCCGACGTAAAAAGATCCCCAATAAATTCGCGCAAATCGTGACGGAGCCGGCTGGAATTATTCACCGCGTGTCGTGCTCTAAAACCAATCCGGTGGACAACTATTGTTTGGATTTTTTCAAGACTGCCATCCTCCAAATGCCGTAGCCGCCCGAAGACGAATGGGCGGACTCACGTCCGGAGCGCGGGCCGTCCCGGCCGGCAGCGCATCGCCCGGAGCTGAGGTCGGGAACGTTTCACGCCCTGGTCTGGCCACGCGCTGCGCCCGGGGACAAGACCCGCTCCAGGCTGGCCGGAGCGCGGGCCATCCCGGCCCGCAGCGCAACGCCCGGAGCTGAGTGATTGGATCGCTCCATCGCGCCAGTGTTGGTGACGCGCTGCGGACGGGAACCGTCCACGCTCCGAGGTTCAGGGAGCGGCGGGAGACTTCTTGGCCTTGATCGCCGTTTTCCTGCGCTTGAGGTACGCCGCGCGGCGCTGCCGCTTTTCAACCTTGTTGTATTGTTTGCCCATAAGTCTCTTTACAATGCCATTCCAATTCGGATGCTTGACCGCGAATATGATGATTCGAGTTTTTCGGTTCAATCTCTATCTGCTGCTCGTCCTGGGGTTGGCCGCCGGGTGCAAGTCGGACAACTCCAAGTACGGCAAAAAGGATCAAGCCTCGCTGCGCCTCTATCTGGAAGTGAATCGGGACGGCTCCGACAGCAATGAACCGGTTCTGATCGGCCGTCCGCCGTCGTTTGCCCTGAACGTGGAAAAGAAAGCGTTCCTGACAGAATTCAACATCGAGAAGGCATCGGTCGTGGAATCGCTGGGGGGTTTCTCGATCTGTGTCCGCTTCGACAAGGAGGGAGGGTGGCTGCTGGAGCAATACACCACGGCCCATAAAGGCAAGCATATCGCGATTGCCTCCGAATTTGGACAACTGCGTTGGCTGGCGGCGCCAGTCATCACCCAACGCATCGCCGATGGCTTGCTCGTGTTCACGCCTGACGCCACGCGGGCCGAATCTGAGCGGATCGTCAGCGGACTCAACCGCGTGGCCGAACTCGTGCGGAAAGGACAAAAGTAGGATGAACGGAGAACGCGACCGATGCCGGAGCGGTGCGTCCGGCCTCCAGGAAAAACGCACACACGTAGGTCCCTGGCTCGTGCCACTCCTCATGTTGACTCGCGCGGCGGCCCAGCCGTTCCTGTTGCCCACGGCCAACCATGCGCTTTTCGAACCGGGCGGGGAGGAGCGGTATTTTGTCGGCACGGTCGGCAAGCCATGGACCAGCGGGACGTTTGGTTGCGTGCGCTCGGAGGGCTGGCAACTGCACGAGGGACTCGACATCCGTTGCCTGCAACGGGACAGGCGTGGAGAACCCACCGACCCTGTCCTGGCGACCGCGGATGGCACGGTGGCCTACATCAACCAGCGGCCGTCCCTGTCCAATTACGGCAACTACCTCATCCTTCGCCACCAAATTGAAGGCGTCGAAATCTATTCCCTCTACGCGCATCTCAAGGAGGTCCGTCCCGGCCTCAAACACGGTGATGCGGTCAAAGCCGGCGAAGTCGTCGCGACGATGGGCCGCACCTCCAACACGCACGAAGGCATCAGCCGCGACCGCGCGCATGTCCACTTCGAACTCGACCTCGTCGTTAATGAGCGTTTCCCGGAATGGTATCGCAATACCTTTCCCACCCAGCGCAACGATCACGGCGGTTGGAACGGCCAGAACCTCCTTGGCCTCGACCCGCGTCTCCTCCTGCTCGAGCAGCAGGAGAAGGGTGCCAAGTTCAGCCTCGTCGAGTTCATCCGCAGCCAAACCGAGTTGTGCCGCGTCTGGGTGCGTGACGCGCATCTGGCCTGGGCGCGCCGCTATCCCATCCTGGTCAAACCCAACCCGGTGGCGCAGAAAGAAGGGATCGCCGGTTACGAATTGGCCTTGAACTTCAACGGGCTGCCCTACGAATTGATCCCCCGGGCCGCCTCGGAAATCAAAACCAAATCCAGGTTCCAATTGCTCTCCGTCGACGCCGCCGAGCAACAGAAGAATCCCGCCCGCCGCCTGGTGACGCGCAAGGGCAGCCGTTGGGAACTGGCCACGCACGGCATCCACCTGTTGGAGTTGCTCGCTTTCTGACGCCACAATTTGAGGACGACCACCACATGACCACCGCCAGGAGGACCTTGACCGCCGCAGCGGTTCTCTTGCTGGCCCTGGCCATCTTCTTCCGTTACGACGGATCGAAAACTCTCGGGCGCACGCGGGCGACGCTGCCAGACGGGACGGTCCTGACGGTCGAGACGCTCACCTTTGGCGCAACACACCAGTTCAGCGCCGACCGATCCTGGATGGGCCGGTTGCGCCGGACGCTGCCTCCGCCCTGCGCTGGCGCCGGAATACAGCTCTCTTTCAACCCGGCTTTCGCCGTGTTCGACCGCGGCCGACCGACCGGGGATTGGGACAGCAACTCGGTGACGTATCTCGACCCGACGGGCAATTCATCCGACCGGCCGTTTTGCACAAACGAAGCCGTCTGGAAACTGGCGGTGGACTTCTTCCGCACCGACCAGGCCGCGTTCAGGGCTGAGGAAACGCTCCGCCTGGGCAACCTTCCTGTGCCGGCCGCAGGGACCGCGATAAGTTGGTTGGACACGCCCCGGCTGGATCAATAGGCTCACCAGCTGCCATGTTATGAAAATGATACGACTCCTTTCTCTGGCGGTCGGACTGGCCTTGGCCGGGTGCGCCTCGCAGCCGAAGACGGCGAAAGTCGACCCAAGGACCATCAACTGGAACGAGCGGGTGGGCAGCTACACTTACGACCAGGCGATCGCCGAACTCGGCAAACCGGCCATCACTGGTGAATCGGGTGACGGCAAGACGGCCGAGTGGATCCTGCAGCGCAGCCCGCAAATGTCTTTCGGCTTCGGCGTGGGCGGCGGAGGCTATGGCTCTCATTCCATGGCCGGCGTCGGCGTCGGTTCGAGTGTGTCGCCGCCATCGCACGGGGAGAACTTGCGCTTGAGATTTGACCAGGAGGGCAAGCTCAAGGAGTGGTCGAAGGCGCGGTATTGAGTTTCGCGTTTCGCGCTTCGCGGCTTCTTGTCACGGCGCTGAGTCCCCACCGAAGGGCCGAAGCAACCAGAGATGAATATGATTTCCTTTCCCGCTCGTTGTTCGCAACCCAGGCTTGCGGGGGCGATCCTGACCGTGTTGGCCGGCGTCAGCGCGCTTGCGTCAGACCCTCCGGACAGTTTGCGCGCCGCGGTCGACGCCGCGGTCAGCAGAGTCAAACCGGCGCTCGTTCGAATCCAGGTCGTCTCGACTTATTACACCGAAGGCCGCGAACAGAAGCACCAGAGCGTTGGGAGCGGCGCCATCATCACCAAGGATGGCCATCTCATCACCAACCATCATGTGGCCGGCCACGGCACCCGTTTTTTTTGCACCCTGGCCGACCGGGAGGACCTCGAAGCCGAACTGGTTGGCACCGATCCGCTGACGGATATCGCCGTGATCCAACTCAAGCCCGGCAGCGCCCGGGAGTTTCCCGTGGCGACTTTCGGCGACTCGAGCGAAGTGCGCGTCGGCGACCCCGTGCTGGCGATGGGCAGCCCGATGGCCCTCTCCCAATCCGTCACCTTGGGCATCATCAGCAACAACGAAATGGTCATGCCGAAATTCTTCGGGCCACTCGGCCGGATGAAGCTCGACGGGGAGGACGTCGGGTTGCTGGTCCGCTGGTTCGGGCATGATGCCGCGATCTACGGCGGCAACTCCGGCGGACCGCTGGTCAACCTCAAGGGTGAAGTCATCGGCATCAATGAGATCAGTCTTGGGCTCGGCGGGGCAATTCCGGGGAACCTGGCCCGTCGCGTGGCCGAAGAGCTCATCGCCAAGGGCAAAGTCCAGCGCAGCATCCTCGGCCTCGAGGTCCAGCCGCTGCTCAAACACGCCCATGACGCGGAGGGCGTGCTCGTCAGCGGCGTGCTGCCCGATTCCCCCGCCGCCGTCGCCGGCCTGCGCGCCGGTGATATCCTGTTCAAGGTTGGCGCCACGCCCGTTCAAGTCCGCTACGAGGAGGAGTTGCCGGCCTTCATGGGATTGACGACCGGATTGCCCATCGGCCAGGAAGCCAGCCTCACCGTGTTGCGCGCCGGCCGCGAAACGACGTTTCGAGTCGTGCCCGTCGCGCGGGAGGAACTCTACCCGCGTCCGAAAGAGCTCCTGCCCTGGGGCGTGACGGTGCGCAACCTCTCCTCGCTGCTGGCCAAGGAAATGAGACGCACCAATACCGAGGGCGCGGTGGTGACCTCCGTCCGGCCGGGCGGCCCGGCGGGCGACGCCAAGCCGGCCATCGAGGCCGGCGATGTGCTCGTCCAGGTGAACGGCGCGCCCATCCGGAACGTGGCCGCGCTGGCCGAATTGACCCGCGGCCTGACCACGAACTCCACCGAACCGGTCCCCGTCGTCGCCACCTTCGAGCGCAAGGCGCAACGGTTTCTGACCGTCGTCAAAGTCGGTCTCCAGGAATTGAAGGATCCCGGCCTCGAAGTCACCAAGGCGTGGTTGCCTGTGGAAACAGCCGTGATCAGCCGGGACATCGCCCTCCAACTCGGCCAGCCCGATCTCAGAGGATTTTATCTGACCCGCGTCTATCCCGGCTCCACGGCGGAGAAGGCCGGGTTGAAATCTGGCGATTTCATCGTGGCGGTCGATGGCGAGAAGCTCACCGCCTCCGCACCCGAGCATGACGAGGAACTGGCCGCCCTCATCCGCCAGTACGAAGTGGGCGCCAAAATCAACTTGACGGTCTTGCGCGGGAAAGAGTCGCGGACGGTGGCGGTGGAACTGGTGCGTTCCCCGAAGCTCAAACGAGAAATGCGCAAGTATCGCAACGACGAATTCGAGTTCATCGCGCGCGATGTGACCTTCTTCGACCAGGCAGAAGAGAAGTTGCCGCAAGACGAACCGGGCGTGTTAATCGAGGAGGTCACCCCTGGAGGTTGGGCCGAGCTGGGCACGCTCCAGGCGGACGACCGGATCACTCACGTCGACGGCCAGCCCATCCAGGACGTCGACGCCCTCAAGGCCGCGATGGAAACGATCAAGGTCCGCCGGCCAAAATCTGTCGTGATGCAAGTCCGGCGTGGCATCCACACGAAATTCCTCGAATTCGAGCCGGATTGGAAAAACTAGACCAGAGAGGAGTCAACCATGTCACCGCAAAGCCGATTTACCACGATTGTCCTCGCCCTCGCCATTGGCCCGGCGCTCGCCGCCCGCGCCGCCGATGAAATCGCCGTCAAAGGTCGCGAGATTTTTCAGAAATACCAGCACGTCACCGTCACCGTTCAGCTGGTCCTCAAAAGCAAAATGTCCATGCCCGGCTACGGCGGTCGCTCCAACGAGTCCAAGCAGGACGCCACCGGCACCACCATCGATCCGTCCGGCCTGACCGTCCTGTCTCTTTCGGCGACCGACCCGGGCAGCATCCTTTCCGGGATGGCGAGCGGGGAGGGTGACGGCGGACCGGATCTGAAGTTCAAGATGGAAAACGAACTGACGGATGTAAAAATTCTCACACACGACGGCGCCGAGCTTCCCGCGGAAGTCGTCCTGCGCGACAAGGATCTGGACCTGGCCTTCGTCCGGCCCAAGCAGAGGCCGGCCGCACCCATGCCGGCCATCGACCTGTCTCACGCAGGCGAGGCCCAGCTGCTCGACCAGGTCATCACGCTCAACCGCCTCGGCAAAGTCGCCGGACGCGCCTACGCCGCGTCGGTCGAGCGCATCAGCGCCGTGGTCCTGAAGCCCCGGACGTTTTATGCCGTCGGGGGAGATGCCACCGCGACCACCCTCGGTTCACCGGCGTTCACCCTCGATGGCCAACTTTTGGGCGTGTTCGTTTTGCGGATCATCAAGGGCGGCGACAGCGGCGGAGGTGGCTTGATGGGCTTCAATTTCCAGCCGGAAGGTCTGCGACCGATCATCCTGCCCGCCTCGACCATTCAGAAAGCGGCCAAACAAGCGCCCGAGCTGAAGGAGAAATTATGAACTACAAGATTTCACGTCGCGCGGCGGCGCTGGCTCCCTCCCTGACCCTGGCCATCGACGCGAAGGCCAAGCAGAGGAAGGCCGAGGGACAGGACGTCGTCGGGTTCGGCGCGGGCGAACCGGATTTTGATACTCCGCAACACATCAAGGATGCCGCGATCCAGGCGCTCCAGGCCGGGTTCACCAAATACACCCCGAGCAGCGGCATCCCCGAATTGCGCCAGGCCATCGCCGACAAGTTCAAGCGCGAGAACGGCCTGACTTACCAACCCAGCCAGATCATCGTCAGTTGTGGTGGCAAACACTCCTGCTACAACGTCAT
>WNGF01000979.1_pt1 | contig 63318 bp, 60 predicted proteins | sample 5400641 | NCBI WGS metagenome assembly WNGF01 (sample SAMN13153371, study PRJNA577476) | soil metagenome | isolation source: 80 cm soil or saprolite under grassland replicate 2 | place: USA:California | collected 2016-06-15
CGGCGGGCCCCAAGCCCGGCGGCGCCTCGACACCCGCGGGCCCCAAGCCCGGCGGCGCCCCGCCCCCATCCGCCCCGCCGCCCGCGTCGGCTCAGAAATAGGCCGCAGGCCGAAGATCATTCGGCCATTCTCTTCAGAAGCCGAACAGAACCTCCCTGAGTTAGGATTGAGTGTCGTTCCGTTCGCCGCTCAGGTTTCGCTGAAGGCGGCCGAGTAGGGAATATAGGGAGGTTGGGTGAGCGACGAGCAGGCCGTTCACGGCAAGGTGGAGCGGCCCAGGCACGATTCGGGCAGGGCGCATGCCGCGGAGCAGCCGTTTCCCTACCCGCTGAAGCGCGAGTTCGTCGAGCCCGATTGGACGCGCTTCCCCGCCTATGCCGCGGTCACCGCCGAGGAGTGGGAGAGCGCCCAGTGGCAGCGCGCCCACACGGTGAAGAACCTGGCGGAGCTGAAGCACGCGCTCGGCGATCACCTCGACGACGAGCTATGCGCCGACATCGAGCGGGACCAGCGGCAGCGAGCCACGATGTCGATGCTGATCCCGCCCCAGATGATCAATACGATGGACCAGCGCGACCTGCGGAACGATCCCGTCCGGACCTACATGGCGCCGACGTATTCGGACCGGCATCCCGAGTGGGCCTCCCACCCCATGGCCGTCCGCGACAGCCTCCACGAGGCCGACATGTGGGCCGTGGAAGGGCTCACCCATCGTTACCCGACGAAGGTGCTGGCCGAGATGATCTCGACGTGCCCCCAGTACTGCGGCCACTGCACCCGGATGGATCTCGTGGGCAACGACACGGCGCAGATCCTCAAGTACAAGTTCGAGGCGAAGCAGCAGGAACGATGGGACGCCATGCTCGAGTACCTGCGGCGGACCCCGTCCGTGCGGGACGTGGTGGTCTCCGGCGGCGACGTGGCGAACATCCCGGTCAAGCGCCTCGAGGCGTTCGTCCTCGGCCTGCTCGACATCCCGAGCATCCGCGACATCCGGCTGGCAACGAAGGGGCTGATGGGCCTGCCCCAGCACTTCCTCCAGGACGACGTGCTGAAGGGCTACGAGGTGATGGCCACGCGAGCTCGCCAGCGCGACGTCGACATCGCCATCCACACCCACATCAACGCGGCCCAGCAAGTCACCCCACTCGTGGCCAGGGCCGTGGGGAAGCTCCTCGACATGGGGTATCGCGACGTTCGCAACCAGGGAGTCCTGCTCCGAGGGGTGAACACGACACCTCAGGCGCTCCTCGAGCTCTGTTTCACGCTCCTGGACCACGGCAGGGTCATGCCCTACTACTTCTACATGTGCGACATGATCCCCAACTCCGAGCACTGGCGGACATCGTTGGCGGAGGCCCAGGACCTCCAATACGCGCTGCTCGGCTATCTGCCAGGATTCGCCACCCCGCGGGTCGTGTGCGACGTTCCGTTCGTCGGCAAGCGGTGGGTCCACATGGCGAAGAACTACGACCGAACGCGTGGGATCTCTTCCTGGACGAAGAACTACCGAACGGGGATCGAGTTCGACGACCCCGACGCGCTCTCGCGCGAGTACCCGTACTACGATCCCATCTACACCCTGCCCGAAGAGGGGCAGGAGTACTGGCGCGAGTTCATCCGCAAGGGCCGGCGCGAGCTCCAGCCGGTCTGACCCGGCTCAGGCCTCCGTGACCTGGTTGAACAGGTCGAAGTACTGCTGGAACTCCTCCTCGGACAGGGCCTTGTACTCGTACAAGTTCGCCTCCGACGGGTCGACAGGCGGGAACAGCAGCGGGCTTTGAGACAGGGTCTCGTAGTAGCGTCGGTTGCCACCCTTCGAGTCCCGCGCCTTCTGCGCCATGAGCTCCTGCACGCCCTTGACCGGCGTCATGTACAGGACCCAGTCGGTGACCTGCATCGCGATCTCGGGCCGGTAGAACCAATCCAGGAACAGGTGGGCATCCGTTGGGTGCTCGGCCAGTCGAGGGATCTCCATGGGAGTCACCCAGATGACCCCACCCTCCTCGGGCACCACGAACTCGAGGTCGGGGGCCCCTCCGAGGTACTTGTAGTAGAAGACGTCACCTGACCAGGCCATCGTGGCCCACGTGTCCCCGCTCACCATCGCGTCGGTGTAATCCTGCCCGTAGTACTTCCGCAGGACTCCAGAGTCGCGCTGCTCGATGAGTTTCTGCTGGGCCCGGGTGGCGTCGTCGATGGTCGCCTCCTGCGGATCCACCCCCAGCATCAGCAGGGTGAGGGTCATCGTGTCCACCATCTCGGTGAGCATGCCGACGTGGCCGGCCAGCCGCTCGTCCCATAGGTCGGCGAAGCTTTTCAGCTCGAAGCCGGTGAGCTTGGGGTTGTAGGCGATGCCGGTGATCCCGCCCTGCCACGGCACGCTGTGCGCATTGCCCGGATCGTAGATGGGGTCCGTGAACGCCGGCAGGAGGTTGGCCTCGACGTTCGGCAGCCGGTCGTGGTGGAGCTCCTCGAGCCACCCGCCTCGGTTCATCCGCGTGACCACCCAGTCGGAGAGCGTGATGAGGTCCCACCCGGTGGGTTGGTTGGCCTGGAACAGCGGGACGAGCTTGGCGAAGAACTCCTGATTGTCGTTGATGATCTCCCGATACGTCACCTCGATGTCGTACTTGGACTGGAAGGCCTCGAGCGTGGGCCGATGGCCGCCCTTCGCCCGGTCGATATACAGCGGCCACTGGGCCACCGTGAGCTGGTGGCCGAGGGGCGGGAGCGAGCTGGGGGCGGCGGCCGGCGCCTGCTTGCCGGCGCACGCCGCGAGGAACGCGGCCGCGGCCATCCCCATCCCTCCCCGCCCGGCGCCTCGAAGAAGCTGCCGGCGCGAGAACGATCGATCCATCCATTTCCTCGAGCGGTCCGTCACCTCTCCCCCCTCGTGATCCCACGCCGAACGTTCGGCGTATCCTGCCACAGCGTCGGCCGGAACCGGGTCCGGGGCGATCAGGGCTCCAGCGGGAGCTCGAACACGAACCACCCTTCCACCGAGACAGCCGGCACCGATGCGAGCGGCGAGCCGGCCGGAGGGGCCGTCGGAAGCACGACGAACAGCCGCTCGCCCGGTGGAACGGAGCTTCGGAGCGTCGCCAGGGACGCTGCATCGCTCCCCGCCAGGCCTCGCCCGGCGCATCGCGAAGCGAACGCCACCTGAGGGAAGGCGCCGGCGCTGGCGACCACGCACGGCCGGCCTGCAGCGAGCCGCCCCACATCGCCGCCGACCGCGGCGACCTTCTCGCGGGCGGCCGCCGCGTCGGTCCCGATCCTTCGAGCCGTCCCGACCTGCCACAGGGTCAATCCGGCGAGGACCGCCACGGCGGCGCCACCAACGATCCGGAGGGCGGCGCCGCCGGTCAGGACGGAGATCAGGCCGGCCGCCGTCGGGAGTGCGAGCAAGGCGTACGCCGGGAGCAGGAACCGGGGCGCGATCCCCGACACGAACACAACGTACTCAACAGCCAGGGTCGAGCCCACCAGGACGGCGCACAGGACCGCGCCCCGACACGGAGAGGAGCGCGTTCGCATCACGGCGGCGACGGCGAGGGCCGCCGTGGTCCCCCACCACAGTGCGCCGGCGAGTGGCACGTGGGGGTGCGCTTCCGGGCCGATGGTCGGCCCGTTCGTGAGGGCGAGGTTCTGGAGCACCCGCTGGCCCACCCCGAGCGCGGTCAGATGGCCGAGGGCGGCGGCCTCGCGCAGCGCCCGTACCGGGCCGCCGAAGCGCACCGACATCTCGACGAGCCAGGCCCCCCACCCGATGGCCAGCCCGGCGCCCAGCGACACCAGCGCGCGGCTGGACGACCGCCGGAACAGGAGAACGTATAGCGCCAACGCCCCGCTCAGCGCCAGGGCGTCACCCGGCCGGACCAGGGCCATCAGGCCGACCAGCACCCCGGCTCCGATCGCGCCCCACCGCGCACCGTCTTCCACTCGCCGAACGAGCGCGCCGGCGGCTCCCACCGCCAGGATGGCGGCCCACAGGTTCGGCATGACCTCCGAGCCGTAGAACAACCCGAGCCACGTGAACCCGAAGAGGAACCCCGCGACCGGCGCGCCCAGGCCGAGGGCCGGCACCCACAGGAGGAAGCTTGCGACGAGGGCGACCGACGACAGGGCGGCCAGGAATACTCGGACCGTCGGGAGAGATCCTCCGGCGAGGGTGATGGGGGCAACCAGGAGCGAGATGCCACGGGCGCGCGAGGGGGCGAACGCGATCGCGGGGACGTCCGGTGTCACCTGCGAGAGGTAGATCGCCTCATCCCACGACGGCGCCCGGTCCGGGGAGAACAGCAGGAGCTGTGCAACCAGGTAGGCCGCACCCACGATGACCAGGAGACGCCGGGCCATCCGCCCGTCCCGGGATCCCGCGCGGCCGGCCATCCGCACCATCATGCCCGACCCCCCAGCTCGGGTCCGAACCTTGCTCCGCCTTCGGTCGAATGACAGCCGAATCCCGTGGGATCCCTCCGCCGTTTCGCGCTCGTGGCCGCCTTCGCCGTCGTGGCCGGGGCCTGCGCGGCCGTGGCCGGGGGTCACCTTCAAGGCCGGGCCGAAGCGACGGGCGGCATCCACACGATCCGACACGTGATCGTGATCATGCAAGAGAACCGGTCGTTCGACTCGTACTTCGGGACGTATCCCGGCGCCGACGGCATCCCCATGGAGAACGGACGGCCGACCGTGTGCGTCCCCGACCCACGGGTCGGCGGGTGCGTCTCGCCGTTCCACGATCCATCCTTGATCAACGAGGGCGGCCCCCATGGCTACGAGGATGCCGTGGCGGACATCGACGGCGGTCGGATGGACGGGTTCGTCGCCAGCGCGTTGGAGGGGCGCCACAGCTTCTGCGGGCAGAACCCGTTCAGCCCGGACTGCACGCAGTTCGTTGGGCGGAAGGGGCAGCCCGATGCCATGGGATGGCACGACGCCCGGGAGATCCCGAACTATTGGGCGTACGCCCAGCACTTCGTCCTGCAGGACCACATGTTCGAGTCGGTCGAATCCTGGAGTCTCCCGTCCCATCTGGCAATGGTCTCCGGCTGGTCGGCGTCGTGTCCGGTTCCCGACGAGGTCCACTTGTGCCGGACGGACCTGTACGAGAAGCCGTACACGAAGAAGGAGCCTGCGGACGACCCGACGCCGTACCAATGGACGGATATCACCTACCTGCTCCACCAGGCCGGGGTGAGCTGGTCCTACTACGTGGCGCCCGGTACCCAGCCGGACTGCCAGGACGACGCGATGTTCTGCGCCCCCGAGCGGCAAGGAGTGGGCACCCCGGATATATGGAACCCGCTCCCCGAGTTCCAGACCGTGCACCAAGACGGTCAGCTCGGCAACATCCAGCCGGTCCGGGAGTTCATGGCGGCAGCGGACACCGGCAGCCTGCCGGCAGTCTCGTGGATCGTTCCGAACGGCACGGTGAGCGAGCATCCGCCCGCGTCGATCGGCGCCGGTCAGGCCTGGGTCACCCGGTTGGTGAACGCGGTGATGGAAAGTCCCGACTGGTCCAGCAGCGCGATCTTTCTCTCCTGGGACGACTGGGGCGGGTTCTACGACCACGTGGTCCCACCGGTGGTGGACGGAGCAGGCTACGGCCTTCGCGTGCCGGGCTTGGTGATCAGCCCCTACGCGCGACCGGGGTTCATCGACCACCAAACCCTGTCCTCCGACGCGTACCTGAAGTTCATCGAGGACGACTTCCTGAACGGCGCGCGCCTGGACCCTTCCACCGACGGCCGCCCCGATCCCCGCCCGGACGTGCGCGAGTCGGCTCCCATCCTTGGAGAACTCCAAGCCGAGTTCGATTTCTCGCAACCGCCTCTCGCACCACTCGTCCTCCCCCGCTATCCGGCCCCCGGGCCGTCCTCCATTACGCAGCGCGGGCAGCCCGGGTCATGAGATAGGTTCCCCCGATGCGAGGTGACCCACGTCGACCTGGCAGACGGCGCTCGTCCGGCGGCGTGCTGTCCGCGGCCTTCTTGCTCGTGGCGGTGACGTGTTCCAGTGGTCTGCCGGACTGGAACCCTTTGCCCCCCACCGATCTCGGGACGCGCCCCGCGCGCACCGACGCCTCCTCGTTCACCACGCGTTGGCCCATCAAACACGTCGTGTTCATCATCAAGGAGAACCGGACCTTCGATAACCTCTTCGGCCGGTTCCCAGGCGCAGACGGTGCGACGACCGGGTTGGATCAGGGCAGGGTCCGGCCACTCACGCAGGCCCCGGACCGGATCCCCATCGACATCGTGCACTGCTACCAATGCGCGCTGCAGGCCTGGAACGGGGGGAAGATGGACGGCTTCGCCTCGGTGAGCGCGCCGGCCGACCGCTACGCCTATACCCAGTTCGGGGCGAAGGACCTGCCGGCCTACTGGCACTGGGCGAAGCGGTTCGTCCTTGGGGACAACTTCTTCGCCTCGGCCCAGGGCCCGTCGTTCCCCAACCATCTGTACACGATCGCCGCCCAGTCCGGTGGGGCGCACGACAACCCCATCCAGGACCTCGAGCAGCTCAGGGAGCGGCACCGGACCACGGGGCTGTTCAAGGCGTGGGGATGCGACTCGGTCGAGCAGGCCTATGTTTCGGTCGAGGATCGCGAGGGCAAGGAGGTGAAGGTGCCCCCGTGCTTCGACTTCCTGACCGAGGGCGACCTCCTGCTCCGCGCGGGGATCCCGTGGGCCTACTACTCGGCGACGAACATGCAGAACGGGTATCTCTGGTCCGCGTACGACGCCGTGCGCCACATCCGCCAGGACACACAGTTGTGGCAGTCGCACGTGTTCCCGGTGGATGGGTTGGTGCAGGACGTGCGTGACGACCGCCTCCCTCCGGTCACCTGGGTCACCCCGCGCTTCGAGCTCTCCGAGCACCCCGAGTACAGCTTCTGCTGGGGCCAGAGCTGGACCACCCGGATCGTGAACGCCATCATGGCCAGTCCCATGTGGAAGGACACGGCCATCTTCATCACCTGGGACGACTACGGCGGGTTCTACGACCACGTCCCGCCTCCCCAGGTGGACCGGTTCGGCTTCGGGATCCGGGTCCCGCTGTTGCTCATCTCGCCCTACGCCAAGGACGGCTACGTCGACCACACCGTCGGCGAGTTCTCCTCGGTGCTTCGGTTCATCGAGGACAACTGGGGCCTGACGCAGCTCACCCCCCGAGACCGTGACGCTCGCAACTTCTCGGAGGCCTTCGACTTTTCCCAGAAGCCCAGAAAGCCCGATCCCCAGCCGGTGCGAACCGACTGCGTGGGCGCGCAGTTCCCGGACGATCCGGCCCCCTCAGTCCAGGGGTGAACCGATCGTCCGGGCGAACGGCCAGCTCGGCGCGAGCTGGGCGAGCGTCGTGCCGTATGGACAGTCCCCTCGGAGCGGAAGCACCAGCTTCTTGAACCTCGGGTCCTCGAAGTCGAACGCGCCGGAGAGCGGGTCGGCGTTCGCGTCCCGCTCGGTCATGGCATCCAGGCCGAACACCATCTCGATGAATCGGAGGACGCTCGAGAACTCGTAGACGGTGGGATCGACGGCCCCCCCGTTCGGATTGTCGCCCGCCACCGTGAACGGCGAGATGATCAGCGCCGGCGTCCGCGGCCCCAGGCCCATGTGGTCGATGTGTGGAGGGACGACCGGATCGAAGAAGCCGCCGAAGTCGTCCCATACCACCACGATGACCGTGGACCGCCAGAACTCACTCTTCATGATGCTGTTGACCAGGTTCACGGTCCAGTTCTCGCCGGCGCACACGCTCTTTCCCAGACCGGGATGCTCGTTGTACGACTCAGGCGGAATGACCCACGACACGGCAGGCAGGTGGCCCCGTCGCACGTCGGCGGCGAAGTCGGACGGTGGCCGGACGTGCCCCCACATCGACCCGAACCGCACGTGGCGGATCATCTGGAGCACGTTCATCCAGGCGTTCTCCTCCGCGTAGTACCTCCAGGAGATGCCCTCGGCCTGGAGCTGGTCGGGCAGGACCGGAATGTCGAAGCACAGCCGGACGCGGTCCCAGTACCGGCCCAGCGCGTACGTGTTGTCGCGGTTGGCGTCGATCCGCTCCTCCAGGTTCATGATGTCGGCGATGTCTTCCGGCGACAGCCTCGGTCGGAAGCGCGTCGCGTACTCGGTGGGGTCGTCGCAGTAGCTGCCGGCATGATCCGTAGTGCTCTTGTTGTCCACGATCCCATTGGCTTGCGCCGCAACCGCATACAAGTGCTCGGGGAGTGTAGGTCCGTACATCGACGTGAAGAAGTGGTCGGCCAGGACGAACCGATCGGCGTAGGCCCAATAGTTCGGGATCCCCTTCCGCTCGAAGTACGTATAGCCGGAGAGGTCGTGGCCGAACAGTGTGGCCCGTTCGGCGTCCATGGGGATCGGCCCGTTCATCCAATTGAACCCGTTCATCTTCCCGCCGTTGATCGCGGTGAGGGCGCATCGGAAACAATGCGTGAGGTCGTGGGCCTGGACGTCTGAGGCCCTGTGCAGCTCGACGGTCGGGCCGTCCCGGCACCCGTTCTCCGAGCAACGGATCGTGCCGCCGGACGTCGCGCCGGCCGCCCCCGGGTAGGTGGCGAAGTAGTTGTTGAACGTTCGGTTCTCCTTGACCACGAACACCACATGCTTCACGGGTGTGGACCCCGGCTCGATGGTGGGGCTCGGTGTGGGAGCTGTTCCCGAGGCCGAGGGCGAGGGCGAGGGTACGGAGGGTGGAGAGCTCCCGTTCGCTCGGCCCGAGCCCTCACCCCGGCGGCCCGCCCAGGCAACCGCGGCGATGATGAGCGCAACCACCACGAGGAATGCGAGATACGCACGCCGTCGTTCGAGCCAGCGGCCGAACGACCCGGATCGGGACGGAGGCAGATCGGGACCCGGCGTGTCCTCCACGAGCCGAACGCTAGCAGCAACCTTCCGAATGGGCGGGCCCCGGACCCGGGCGAGCTCAACCCGCGCGAAGGGCGGCGAGCCGCGCAGAGAGCCGAGCCCGCACCGCGGCGTAGGCGGGATCGATCGCCCGGTTCTCGAGCTCGTACGGGTCGGCAGAGCCGATGACCCCGGCCAGGTCGTACAGCTCCGTCTCCCCCGTGGCCAGCTCCACGTAGGCGAAGTCCTCGGTCCGCACCTCCCACCAGGGCGGCACCTTCTGGTCGCCGACGTATTCGTTCAGGATGGCCGTTCGCCACGACTCGGAGGGCCGCCCCTCGAGCAGCGGAACCAGGCTCATCCCGTCCACGGGTGAGGGCGGCTCGATCCCGGCGAGCTCGGCGAAGGTTGGGGCCAGGTCGACGTTGGAGACGAGGCGGTTCTCGACGTGAGAGGAGGCGCCCGGGAAGCGCACGAGGAACGGCGTGCGGATGCACTCGTCGTACTCACACGTCTTGCCCACCCAACGGTGCTCCCCGAACGAGAAGCCGTTGTCGGTCATGAAGACGACGACCGTATTCGCCAGGGCGCCGCGAACCTGGAGCGCGCGGATCACCTGGGTCACCAGGTCGTCCACGGACAGGAGCGTCTCGAAGGACCGCCGGTGGATCGCCCGGAGCTCTGCCCGGCGCTCCGCGTCCAGCGCAGGGAGCCCCTGGACCCACGTCGGCTTGTCGGACACGTCCTCCTCCCCCAGGCTTGGGGGGTCGGCGATCGGAAACCCGGTCAACGCCCCGGCGTCCTGGGGAGCCGGAGTCCACGGACGGTGCGGCGCAGTAGGGGCCACCTCCAGGAAGAACGGACGCCCCGGGGGAGCCGAGCGGATGAACGAGGCCGCTGCGGCGGCGTAGACGTCGGTCGAGTAGTTGCCCGGCCCGTCACCGTGGTAGTCGGGGAACCCCTGGTCGATCAGGACGTACCGGTAGTACGCCGTGGACTGGTCCCCCTGCCGTTTCACCTGCCACCAATCCCACCCCGCCGGGACGTACGAGCTCGGGCCGAACGGATACCCGTTCACATACTTGCCGATCATGCCCGTGTGATACCCGGCGGAGTGCAACCAGGTCGCGATGGTCGAGGACTCGTCGAGGAGGTCCCCGTCGTCGTTGGTCCGGACACCGGTGTGGTGCGAGTACCTCCCGGTGAGGATCGAGGCCCTCGACGGACAGCACAGCGGGGTGTTCAGGAACGCGTTGGAGAACGTGATCCAGTGATCCGCCGGGTCCCGCATCATCGATTGGAGCTGCGGCATGACCGGCGGCTCGTGCGGGAGCGAGTCGGGCGACTGGTCGTCGGTGAGGATCAGGACGATGTTGGGCCGCCGGTCCGTTCCTGGCGCCGCGGAGGGCACGAACGCCGCGACGAGCAGCACGATGAGCGCGAGGACCGACGCCGCCACGGTCCTGCCCAGCGGGCGCCGGCCCATCTACCGGGGCTTCCGGAGCTTCCAGATGTTCTCGCCGGGCCACCGGCGGGCCCACCCGATCTCGGCGTAGTCGAGGTAGGTGGACCGGGCGTTGGCGGCGGGCCGCGGCTCGATCAGATCCTCGAGCTCCAGGCCTGTCGAGCGGAACAGGCGGATCCACTCGCCATACGGGAGCATGAAGTTGACCGATTCATCGTCCTCCCACTTGTGCATCCCGAAGTAGTCCAGGTGGAGGCGGTTGTCCACCGTCTCCTTCTCGTCGTTCCAGCACACGAAGTGGATGGGGCTCTCGATGTTGAACGCGAGCAGCCCGCCGGGTCGCAGAAGCCGGGCGGCCTCCGGGATCGAGCGGTACGGGTCGGCGAAGGTCGTGGCGCCGTGGTCGCAGAACACCACGTCGAAGCTCTCGTCGGCGAACGGGGCCCTTTCGGCGTCGGCGTTCACGAGCGGGAACGACACGCCCGCTTGGCCCATCAACTCCTTCGCGTGCTCGAGCTGTCGGGCCGAGAGATCCATGCCCACCGGGCGGGCACCCATCCGGGCCACGGTGATAGACCACTGAGCGGCGCCACATCCGAACTCCAGCAGTCGCTTGCCCACCACGTCGCCCAGGACCTTGAGCTTGGACTCGGGGGTGCCCCATGTCCCCCACGCGGGCCGGTCCCACCGGTTCAGCTGAGAGGCGTGCTCGCGCTGGTACTCGTCGCTTGTACGGTCCCAGTCCCGCCGGTTCTTGCGAACGTGGCGCTGGGTGCCGCTCATGGCCGGTCCATCCAGCCTGCATCCCGGCCGTGCTCGGCGGCAACGAGCCCCGCGGCGATCGAGAGCGCGATCTCCTCCGGCCGACGGCCGCCGAGGTCCAGACCGAGCGGTGACCGGATCCTGGCCAGGTCCTCGTCGGAGAACCCCATGGCCCGCAGGTCCTCGAGATAGGGAGCCACATGGCGGCGGCTCCCCATCACGCCGATGAACCGGGCGGGAGAACGGAGCGCCGCGCCCAGCATCCCGGCGACGCCGGGAGCGTCGTGGTCGGTGAACACGAGGGCGGTCCGGTCGTCGAGCAGGTCGTTGAGCGACGATGCCGCGCCGCCGGCGGCCCTCGCGTCCTGAGTGGTGACCCGCTCCTGCCTCGCCTCGACGAGGATCGTTCGGTAACCGAGTGGCGCGGCGAGGCTGCGCAGCGCCCGTGCCACGTCGGTCGCCGACACGACCACCAACCGTTTCGGTGGAAGGTGCGGCTCGAAGAACACCTCGACGTCGCCGAGGTCGTGATGGAACGTCCGGGTCTGAGGTTCGCCCGACGCGACCACCTCGGCCGCATCGGCGATGGCCTGCCCGTCGAACTCCGCGCACCCGAGCGTCCCGCTCACCGAGCCACCGGGCACGATCGACATGCGGTTGCCGACCCGGCACGGCGGCGAGCCGATGACCTTGACAGCCCGGGCCTCGACCCAGGACCGATCTTCGTCCTCACCCGGCTTGGCCCCGGGTTCTGCATGGCCGGTGGGATGCGCTCCGCTCGCGCCGGCCAGGAGCTCGAGCGCGTGCGGCAGGACCGGCAACACGGCCTCCAGGCTCTCCCGAACGCCGGCCGGGCTCCCCGGCAGGTTCAGGATCAGCGTCCCGCCCAGGCTTCCGGCGACGGCTCGCGACAGCGCGGCCATCGGCGTCGTCTCCAGACCCGCCATGCGCATCAGCTCCGCGAGGCCAGGGGCCTCGCGGTCGATCACGGCCTTGGTGGCCTCCGGCGTGACGTCGCGGGGACCGAAGCCCGTCCCGCCGGTGGTGACGATCAGGCGCAGCCCCTGGTCCACGAGTGACGCCAGGCGAGCCTCGATCGCCGGCCGCTCGTCCGGCACGGACGAGCGGCCGGCCACGTCGAAGCCGGCCCTTCGGAGCATGTCCTCGGCTGCCTCACCCGACTCGTCCGTGCGGGTGCCGGCGGTGACGCCATCGGACACCGTGAGCACGGCCGCGCGAAACGCCTCACCCATGGCCATATCCTGCCAGACGGAACCGGCGAACCGGGAGGAGACCGATGGAGGCCTGGATCGATCAGCTCGCCGAGGCGCTCGGCGAGGACACCCTGAGCTCACGGGAGACCGCGGAGCTCCTGCAGGTAGCCCGGGACGTGGCCCATCGCGTCGAGCGCCGCATCACGCCCCTCGCGACGTTCCTCCTCGGCTCGGCGGTGGGGCGGGGGCTGGCCGGCGGCGCCTCCCGGGCCGACGCCTTCCTGGCAGCGCTCGACACGGTCCGGTCCCTCCTTCCGGAGGGCCCACCCGCGGAGGGCTGAGCGGACCGGCCACGGCATGGCCGGTTCTCCGCCGCCGGAGTAGCCTGGGGGTCCGACCCATGGACGACTGGCAGCCACCCGAGACCGCCCCGCCCTCCGAGGGCCCGCTCCTCGACACCTTCGGCCGGGTCGCAGACGACCTGCGCATCTCGGTCACGGACCGATGCAACTTCCGGTGCGTGTTCTGCATGCCGGCCGAGGGTCTGAAGTGGCTCCCCAAGGACGAGATCCTCACGTTCGAGGAGCTCACCCGGCTCCTCGGGATCTTCGTGTCGCTCGGCGTCCGTTCCATCAAGGTCACCGGAGGCGAGCCGACCGTCCGGGCCGACCTGCCGACGCTCGTCTCCATGTTCCGGGAGGCCGGGCCGGAGCTGGACATGTCGATGACCACGAACGGCATCCTCCTCGACCGCCTGGCCGAGCCCCTTGCCCGGGCCGGCCTCGACAGGGTCACGGTGTCGTGTCACTCGCTGATGCCGCACCGGTTCGAGGGGATGACCCGCCGCGACGCGCTGGACAAGGTGTTCGCCGGCCTCCGGGCGGCCCAGGACGCCGATCTCACGCCGATCAAGATCAATTGCGTCGTGATCGGGGGGGAGAACCAGGACGAGGTGGTGGACTTCGCGACGTGGGCAAGACAGACCGGATACGTGGTCCGATTCATCGAGTACATGCCGCTCGACGCCGAGCACGCATGGGAGCGGGCCAAGGTCGTGCCGTCGCGCCAGATCGTTGACGCCATCGACCGCGTGTTCCCGCTGGCGTCCGAGGGACCGGACCATGAGCCCGCCGCGACCTACCGGTTCGCCGACGGCGCGCCGGGTGGGATCGGGGTCATCGCGTCGGTCACCGAGCCGTTCTGCGAGACGTGCAACCGGCTCCGCATGACTGCCGAGGGCCAGGTCCGCTCGTGCCTGTTCGCCCTGGAGGAGCTGGACCTACGAGAGCCTCTTCGAGGGGGCGCCACTGACGGCGAGCTCGCCTCGATCATCCGCTCCGCCGTGTGGCGCAAGTGGTCGGGCCACCGCATCAACCACCCCGACTTCGTCCAGCCGGAGCGAAGCATGTCGATGATCGGCGGCTGAGCCGCACCCGGCAGGATCAGAGCCCGGCCAGGCGAGCCAGCCCCGAGATCTTCAGCAGGACGAAGCGCCGTCCGTCGCGCTCGACCAGTCGCCGGCGCTGGAAGTCCGACAGGATCCTGGTCACGTTCTCCCGGCTGCCGCCGCACAGGCTGGCCAGGTCGGCGTGGGTCACGATGGCGGGGAGGATCGCGCCGTCCTCGGGCAGCTCGTCGAGGCTGGGGGACACCAGCTGCAGCAGCCGTTTGGCCACCCGGCCCTTGAGGTCCAGGAACAGCAGGTCGTCCACGAAGGCCTCGTGCGCGCTCACCTGGCGCGCCAGCGCGCGGAGGAGGGCAAGGGAGGCCGTCGGCTCGTGAGCCAGGAAGTCCTGGAATGTCTCACCCGGGGTAACCCAGACCTCGGTCTCTTCCAGGGCCAGCGCCGCCGCGGTCCTGGGCATCCCGCCCAAGAGGCCGAGCTCCCCGAAGAACTGCGGCTGGTCGATCGTGGTGTGGAGCATCCGCTGCCCACTGGCCGAGAGCGAGCTGATCTCCACCCGTCCCTCCATCAGGAAGTGGATCTCATGCGAGGGGTCGCCCTGGTGGAACAGGTAGGTGTTCCGCCGGTAGTGGCGGAGCGTCCCGCTCGACGCCAGGTCGTGGATGGCACCGAGGTCGGTCCCCGCGAACAGTGGCGTCCCCGCCATCTGCTCCTCGATCGCCGCCCGCGACTGTACCGCTCTCGCCATCGTCGCAAGCGTACCCATTCGGTCCATCGACAGGCCAGCCCTAGGGATGGGGACGGGCCCGGCGCGAGGCGCCGGGCCCGTCGGGGAGTCGCGGTGCAAGAACCGTTACCTGACGGCCTTGCGAAGCGCCCTCTTCGTCACGCGCGTCGCGGCCTTCTTGGAGCTCTTCGCGGCCTTCTTGGCCGCAGGCTTCTTCGGGGAGACCTTCTTCGTCGCCACCCGATTCACCTCCTCCCACAGATCCTCATCGGTGGCTTCATCGGTATCCGACGGCCGAATCGTGAAGCCTCGGTCACCGTCGGAGGGTGTCGGGCGTCACCGACCCGACGGTGACGTTGGTCACACCGAATGATGTGACGCTCGTCACACGGGGGTTCTGGGTCAGTCGAGCTCCGGGAGATCGAGCGGTTCGGGTCGAGGCGTGCATGCGCCACAGAACAGGGCGTCCTCGACGACCAGTGCCCTCGTGACGTCGCCCCCGCGATAGAGCTCGAGAACGTAGGGGAGAGTCTCGACATGGTCCTCGCAGATCCCCCGGCCGCAGAACCGGCACGTCCCCACCGCGGTCCTACGACAGTGCCAGCAGTCCATCCGTTCACGCCTCCCCTGGACGGGCTAATGCTGCCACGTTCGCTCCGCTCCCGATGACGGCTTCAGCGTCCCCTTCCGAAACGCCCCCGCCATCAGCCCGTCGAAGCCGTCCCGGTCCAGCCGGAACGCCCGAACGGGCGTCCTGGCCATAACGCTCGCCGTCCGGGGGACTTTCTGCAGGAGCGCGATCTCGCCGAAGTGCGCTCCCGGGCCCAGGGTCCGCACGGGGGTCCCGTCCTTCACCACCTCGACCTGGCCGGAGCCGATGGCGTAGAAGGCGTCGCCGGCATGGCCCTGTTCCACGATCGCCTCGCCGGGGGCCACGTTCACCCACCGGCCGTGGTCCAGGACCTCGGACAGCTCATCGGGCTCCAGCGCGGCGAAGGCCGGAAGGGCACGGAGCTCAGCCACCGCTTCGAGCGTTGGCGCGAACTCCGGCACGTGGACCATGTCGGCCAGCAATCGCTCGAAGGTACCCTTGTCGATCTCGAACAGCTGCGAGTCCTCGATGGCCTCGACGGTCGCCGTGCGGGGCGCCGCCTCAGTCAACCCGAGCTCACCGAAGGACTCTCCCCGGCCGAGGACCCGCAGGACCCGCCGGTCCCCGGTCCCTTGATCCTCCTCCACCACCTGGAGGGTCCCTCGCCGGACGACGTAGAAGGCCTGGGCCCGGTCCCCCTGGCGGATCACCGGCTTTCCCGCCGGGAACGTGCGCAGCCGGACCCGCCCGGCGAGATCGGAGAGCACCTCCTCCGGCAGGTCCTCCAGGATGGGCAGACGGTCGATCAGCTCGGCCGCCTCAACCCTCCACGACGTCTCCAGCCGGAAGCGCACCTGCTCCCACACCGCGCGGAGCTTCCGAAGCAGCGACCTCGTCAGCTCGATCAGACCTCGGACGAGCGGTCCGGTCACGAACGCGCCCAGGGCGAGCAGCAGGACCCGGCCCCCGAAGCCGCCGTTCCACAGCTTGCTGACGAGGCCCCCGAAGATCTCACGCCAGAAGTAGAAGGAGGTGGCGAAGGCGAAGATCGAGAAGGCCACCCCAAGGGTCCCGTACATCCCCAGGCCGGCCTCCTGCTTGGTGAGCCGTTCCCGGTTCCGGAGCTTCCTCCACAGGTCGTACCGGATGAACTGGAGTGACATCGGCCGCAGATCCGGGACCTGGATCAGGTCCGAGAGGATCCAGTACCCGTCGAGCTCGAGCAAGGGCACCAGGTTCAGGAAGATCACGAAGTAGTTGAGCAGGGCGAACTTGTACAGCAGCGGCGCCACGACCGAACCGGGGAACGCCCAGACCACAGCGGCGGCCGCCCCGGCGATGATGAGCTCGGCGTAGGGACCGGCGAACGACTGCACGATCCGGTGCCGCCTCTCCATCATCAGTCCGTCGGAGGAGTCGACGAAGAAGGCGGGGGCCCCGAAGTAGATCATGAAGCCGGCGCTCTTCACCCGCCGTCCGTAGTGCACGAGCACGGTGGCGTGGGCCAGCTCGTGGGTGAACGTGAGCAAGTAGTTCAGCGCCAGGATCACGAGCGATGCCGATGCCGCGGACCCGGCCCCCAGGCCGAATCGGCCCGACCGATAGACGGCGATGAACGCCACGAAGCCGGCGACCGCGATCAGCCCGACCGACCAGGCCACCCATCGCCTGAAGAACCATCGGAGGCCGTTCCGGTAGAACCATGCCACCATGTGCTGCGCCCCCGACCAGTCCACCGAAAGCGTCCTGACGAACTGGCGGCCCTTCCGCCGTGCCGCCGACATTGGGTTCAGCGCCCGGCGGACGGCGCCCGCCGAGTCCACGAACTTCGTCTCCAGGAAGTTGCCCATCCGAAGCTGGTGCACCAGGTCGGCGACCCCGGAGAGCTCCAGGTCGCCAGACTCCCTGAACCGTTCGACCACGATCTCCCGAACGGTCCTCGAGCCGTCCATCAGCGAAAGCAGCTCCAGCTCGCCGGGCTCGAGTCGGTAATGCAGCAGGTCCCTGGGGTTTGCCACGAACGCGTAGTCGTTCCCCCACCGAAGCGAGAACTGCTTCACCTCGACATCCGGGGCGAGCTTGGGCCGGAACTCGGCCGGATCGACTTTCTCCGCCAGGTCGTCCCAGAATCCCCCTTCGCCGTCCGATGGCTGCAGGGCCACACGATCGGAAAGGGTCCGCCACAGGCCGCTGGGGGATCGGCCGGCTGTCACGGAGCGGGGGTCTGGGCCCGGCGCTCCTCATCCATCCGTCGCTGGATCGAGGAGTACACGGACAGGCGGGGGGGTGGCCGCCGGCTCGAGGCGAACAGGTTCCCCAGGAACGCCCCCCCGAGCAGCGCGACACAGACCGTGGCGATCACGGCCCCCCAGGAGACCCCGCCCCCGCCCTTCCCGGCCTGCAGGGGACGGGTCACCGATGACGTGAGCCCGGCGTCGTCCGTCGCGGCGAACCGGAACCGCGCGTCCGAGGGGATGCTGCGCAGGACGGCGGCCGTCGCGGCGAGGGAGAGGTTCGCACCCCCGGCCGTGACGACGACCTGCGCCCCGCTCACTCGGAGGTAGGAGCCGGCCACCAGGCCCCCAGTCCCCGCGAAGACCTCCTGCTCGCCGATGGCCAGCTTCTGGCGCTCGACGTCGTAGCTGATGGTCTCGACGGCTTCCCCTTCCACCAGCAGAGAGAGGTCGAGGCGTTGCAGGCCCAGCCACCCACCGACCTCCGCCGCGTCGATCCGGAGCACCAGCCGCGCTCCCTGCGCGAGCTGCCCAGAAGCGCTTCCATCGACACTGGGCCCCTCCGTCGCCGCTCGAGCCGATCGACCGGCCAGGCCGAGCACGAAGGCGCAGCCCATCAGGGCTGCTACGGTCCGGGCGCCTCGCTCCCACCTCACGGCGGGGCCATCTTCTTCCCCGCCGTGGGCGCATGGCAACAGGTCGTTCCCGGCCGCAACGGGAGCCCCGGATGTGACGGATGGCACAGGAGGTCGGTGGCACCGGTCACCGAAGCGTTCCAGGCCACCTCCTAGCCTGAGTCCGGCCGGAAGCAATCAAAACGAACGACACGCAGGAGGCGATGGAGATGCTCACCGGAGAGATGGCGAAGTACCGGATCGACGACCGGGTCCGCGCGGCTCAGTCAGACCATGTGGCCAGGTCGACCCGGGCCGGCAGGACCGCGGACGCCAGAACCGGCGCCAGGCGTGTCGTGTCGACGATCGCGGCCGCGCTGCTGTGGCCGATCAGGCACTGACGACCGACATCGGCCCGCAGGGGTGTGAGGTGGGGGCGGAGGACGTCCTCACCGCCTCCCCACCACCACGCGCGTCACCTTGAGCTCGCCTCCGGCGGTGCTCCGCACGTCATGAAGGCCGTGCCGCCTGACCACGGTGGCCACGGATCGGGCCCGGTCGGGACTCACCTCGATCAGGAGCCAGCCGCCCGGCTTCAACCACTCTCCGGCCTCGGCGGCCGCTCGATCGACCAGCCCCAAGCCGTCGAGGCTGTTGTCGGTGAGCGTGTGGGCCGGCTCGAACCGCCGGATCTCATCGGGCAGCTCTCGTAGCTCCCGCCGTCCCACGTACGGCGGATGAAGGGTGATGACGTCGACCTTTCCCCTGAGGTCCTTGGACAGGCCGCCGAACAGGTCGCCGGTCACGAAGGTCGCCCGGAGCTTCAACCGCGCCGCGTTCTGCCTGGCAACGCGGATGGCCCGCACCGACAGGTCGGTACCGATCACCTTCACGCCCCGGGTCTCGTTGGCTACCGCCAGGGCCACCGTCCCGCCGCCCGTGGCCAGGTCCACGGCGATCGCCCGCCGGCGGCCGCGCAATCGCCGAACGGCTTGCTCCGCAAGGAACTCGGTGGAGTCGCGAGGGACGAACACCCCGGGTTTGGCGATCAGCTGGATCCCTCGGAACTCCGCGTAGCCCTCGATGAATTGGACGGGCTCGCCCTTGCCCCGGCGGGTCACCATCGCCTGAAACCGCCGGGCCGCCCGTGCAGAGACCTCGTCCTCAGGGTCGAGGTCGTCGACCTCAACGTCCATGGCGAACGCAAGCAGCTCCTCGGATTCGATCTCCTCGCGGTCGCTCTGCCAGTGGTCGATGGCCGTCGATGCCTTCAGCGTCCTGACCGCTCGCGCCAGGAGATCCCCCGCCTTCACCATCGCCGACGCATCCTACCCACCCCGCTATCGGCTGACCGCCCACGTACGGCGGCTAGAATCGCGTCGAGATGCCCCGTCAGGCCGACGCCCCCTCCGCCCGCAGGAAGAAGCGGCCGCCGAAGGAGGACGTGCGGCTGACCGGGGACCGCATCGTCGTCCGCAACCCCGATGACGGCGAGCGCCAAACGCGCGGGGGCCTGTTGATCCCGGCCACGGCCATCCCCGCCCCGAAGCGCTGCCTGTGGTCCTCGGTCGTGCTGGTCGGCCCCGACGTTCGGGCGGTCAAGGCCGGCGACCGCATCCTGTTCCTCCCCCAGTCCGGCCTGGAGGTCGAGCTGAACGGCGAGGAGTTCCTCCTGCTTCGGGAACGGGATGTCCAGGCCGTCGCCTCGCCCCTGGACGGTCAGGACCGGAGTCCGGGCCAGTACCTGTAGCTATCCCGGGAGGACCGCGACCCGCACGCGTCGTCGGTCGTTGTCCCGGTTCGGGTCCACGATCACGATGCTCTGCCACGTTCCGAGCACCAGCTCACCGCCGTCGACCGGCAGCACCAGCGACGGCGAGACCAGCGCCGGCAGCAGGTGGTCGCCTCCGTGCCCCCGCGCGCCGTGCCGATGCACGTAGCGGTCGTCCCGGGGAAGCATCCGTTCGAGCAGCTCCTCGAGATCGGCCTCGGAGCCCGACCCCGTCTCGATCAGTGCTAGTCCCGCGGTGGCGTGCGGCAGGAACACGTGGGCCAGGCCACTCTCGCTACCCTCCGCGACGAACCCTCGCACGCGGGAGGTGATGTCGAGAACCCGCGTCCCGCTGGTGTCAGCCTCGAATTCCGTGACCCGCATGCTCAAAGCGAGGTCCTGCGTTCTTGGGATCCCGAGGTTGGCGGAGGAGGGCTCATTGCGACGGCAGTCGAGACGCTCCTAGGCCCGTGGTCCAGAGCCAGAGTGACCGCTCCAGGGATGCCCCGAACTCGATGCATGGGGTTGCATTCATGAGAGCCGAGAGCATCGAGTGTGACGCTCCGATAGCCAGACGTCGAGCACCTTCATCGCGCCCCTCCTCGATCCCTGGCCACCCAGCCCTTGGCCTTGACGATTACGTGTAATGGTGTAATCATTCCCCTCATGAGAGGCTCAGTGCACGTTTCCGAGGAGGAACTGGCAGGTTGGTTCGCCGGGCGGCTTCCCGACACGTGGTTCTCCGGGCCACCGGAGGTGTCCACCGATCGAGAGGAGATCCTGGTGGTGGGGACGCTTTCCGAGCCCGAGCTGGCCAAGGACGCGGCTCCCGAGACAGTGGTCGCGGCTCGTGCTGCCCGGATCGACGGCTTTCGGGAGGACACGCGAGGGCAGCGGATGCGGATCGCCGACGAGGCCCAGAGCCGGTTCGGCCGACGGGTCTCGTGGGGCGCCCGATGCGGCGACCTGACCAAGCTGTTCACCACGGTTTCGGTCCCGGCCATGACCCGGCTTCGCATGCCAGAGCGACGCGTTCTGGACACCCTGGTCGATGCCGGCGTGGCTCGCTCGCGCAGCCACGCGCTGGCATGGTGCGTGCGCCTGGTGTCCGAGAAGCAGGACGATTGGTTGAAGGACCTTCGTCAGGCCCTCACCGAGGTGGAGAAGGTCCGCTCGGAAGGCCCGACGACCTGAGCGCGGCTCACTCCTGGCCCAGGCCCATACGGTATACGCGTTCGCCCCGGACGTGATCCCGCAGCGCAACCTCCTCCACGCCGTTCTCGTAGAGGTCGCGCCAGGCCGTGCTGAGCCATTCCTCGGCCGAATCGGGGTCGGGGAATTGCTGCGAGTGCCCCAGCTCCTGGCCGCTCGAGTCGAGGTAGATCCACTCGAACATCGGTCCGGAAGCCTAGTGCACCCCCGCTCGCGCATTGCTCAAGGTGCCCGGGACGGGCTATCCGGCGGTCACCTCGAGCTCGCGTTCCAATGCCGAGCGCTCCTCGTCGGTGAGGGACCGGGACGTGCCGGTCGACGGGTCCCTGGCCACCACGATGGACTCGGCCTCAGCGGACACGGTCCCATCGAGCTTGGAGACCTCCTCCCGAGTCTTCAAGCTCGCTCGCCCGATCGAGTCCAAGCGGCAGCTCACCAGGACCTCACCGTCGTCCTGTGTGAGCTCAACCCGATAGTCGATCGCCACCCGAGCCAGGACGAAGTCCCACGTGTTGGTGACCGGGCCCAACACCTTCTGCACGAACGCGTCGCGGGCCTCCTCCAGATAGTTCAGGTACACCGCGTTGTTCACGTGGCCGTAGGCGTCCATGTCACGCCACCGGATCCGGATCCGCGCCTCATGCATCAGGAATCCTCGATCCGGTCGACCTGCACGCCCTGCTCGGCCAACCATCTCACGGCCCTCGCGATGGACTCCTCGGTCCCCTCCATCTCCAGGATCACCCAGGCATGACCTTCGTCGATGTTGGCTCGGCGGATGTTGGTGACCAGATCGAAGTCCTTGCCCACGCGATGGATGACCGGCTCCTCGATCAGGCGCTCAGGGAAGGTGAGGTGGAGCTTTCCCCTCATGTGGTGCCCTCCGGGTTCATGCTGCCTGAGCGGAACCCCTCCAGGTCCACGGTGACGTAGCGGTAGCCCAGAGCCTTCAGGCCGTCCACCACCTGCCCTCGGATGCCCGGCTGGGCCAGCCGGGGGAGATCGTCGGGCTCGACCTCCACCCGGACCACATCCCCGTGCACGCGGACCCGGCACTGGGCGAAGCCCAGGTCCTTCAGCAGCCGTTCGGCCCGTCCCACCTTCGACAGCTCCTCCACGCTTATCCTCACCCCGAAGGCGATCCTCGACGACAGGCAGGCCGACGCGGGCTTGTCCCACGTCGGGATGCCAAGGTCCCGGGCGGCCTCCCGGACCTCCGCCTTGGTGAACCCCACTTCGACCAGGGGATGGCGGATCCCGTGCTCCCTTGCCGCCCGGAGTCCGGGCCGGTAGTCCCCCAGGTCGTCCAGGTTGGCCCCCGAGACGACCACCGAGGTGCCGGCGTCCTCGGCCACCCGGCCGAGGACGCCGTACAGCTCGGACTTGCAGTGATAACAGCGGTCGACGCCGTTCGCCAGGTAGGCGTCATCCTCGGTCTCGCGGGTTCGGACGGCGCGGTGGCGGACCCCGATGACGCCGGCCACCCGGCGGGCCTCGGCCAGTTCGCCCGGCGGGAGCGATGGCGAGACCGCGGTGACGGCCAGGGCCCGGTCCCCCAAGGCCCTCGCCGCGGCCGCGGCCACCAGGGTCGAGTCCGTGCCTCCCGAGTAGGCCACCACGACGCCGGGAAGGGGCTCGAACCACCGTCCGAGCTGGACGAGCTTGGCCGAGACGCCCCGGTCCACCATGTCCGAGGATTGTGGCACGCGCGGCGGTCCCGGAGATGGAGACGGGCCCCGGGACCGAGGTCCCGGGGCCCGTCCGCCGGAGAGAGGGGCTCCTGCGAGTTCTTCGCGAGCGGCCCCCCCAGGGTTCGAATGCCGTTCGTTGAGGTTGTGTGGCGGCCTAGAAGTCGTCCATCCCGCCGCCGCCGCCGGGCATGGCCGGCATCTTCTCCTTCTCAGGCTTCTCCGCCACGACGGCCTCGGTGGTCAGGAACAGCGCCGCGATGGAGGCTGCGTTCTGCAGGGCAGAGCGCGTCACCTTAGTGGGGTCGATGATCCCGGCCTTGAACATGTCCACGTACTCACCGGTGGCCGCGTTCAGGCCCCAGCCCGGATCGAGCGTTCGGACCTTCTCGATCACGACGCCGCCCTCGAGGCCGGCGTTCGCCGCGATCTGCTTGAGCGGCTCTTCGAGCGCTCGCCGGACGATGACCGCCCCAGTGAGCTCGTCGCCCTCCAGATCCACCTTGTCCAGGACAGACTGTGCATTCAGCAGGGCCACGCCGCCGCCGTTCACGACGCCCTCTTCCACGGCGGCCTTGGTCGACCGCACGGCGTCCTCGATGCGATGCTTCTTCTCCTTCAGCTCGACCTCGGTGGCCGCGCCGACCTTGATGACCGCCACCCCGCCGGCCAGGCGGGCCAGGCGCTCCTGCAGCTTCTCGCGGTCGTAGTCCGAGTCGGTCTTCTCGATCTCGGACTTGATCTGGTTGACCCGGCCCTTGATGTCCTCGGGCTTGCCCGCGCCCTCGACGATCGTCGTGTCATCCTTGGTAACCACGACCTTGCGGGCCTGTCCTAGGAGGTCCAGGGTCGCGTTCTCCAGCTTCAGGCCGACCTCCTCGGAGACGACCGTTGCGCCGGTCAGGATGGCGATGTCCTGGAGCATGGCCTTGCGCCGGTCGCCGAACCCGGGGGCCTTCACTGCCACCGAGCGGAACGTGCCCCGGATCTTGTTGACCACCAGCGTGGCCAGGGCCTCGCCCTCCACGTCCTCCGCGATGACCATGAGCGGCTTGCCTCCCTGCATGACCTTCTCCAGCACCGGCAGGAGGTCCTTCACTGCAGAGATCTTGGAGTTGGCGATCAGGATGTACGGCTCATCCAGGACCGCCTCCATGCGCTCGGCGTCGGTGATGAAGTACGGGGAGATGTACCCCTTGTCGAATCGCATCCCCTCGACCAGCTCGAGCTCCATGCCGAACGTGTTCGACTCCTCGACCGTGATGACGCCGTCCTTGCCCACCTTGTCCACGGCCTCGGCGATCTGCTCGCCGATCTCCGGGTCGGCCGCCGAGATGGCGCCGACGTGGGCGATCTCGTCCTTCTCCTCCACGTCGCGGGACTGGTTCTTGATGGCCTCGACGATGAGCTCAACGGCCCGCTCGATGCCCCGCTTCAGGCCCATGGGGTTCGCCCCGGCGGCCACGTTGCGCAGGCCCTCCTTGACGATGGACTGTGCCAAGACCGTGGCCGTGGTTGTGCCGTCGCCGGCCACGTCGTCGGTCTTCTTCGCGACCTCCTTGACCAGCTCGGCCCCAACCTTCTCGAAGGGCTCCTCGAGCTCGATCTCCTTGGCGATCGACACGCCATCGTTCGTGATGGTAGGTGCGCCCCACTTCTTCTCCAGGACGACGTTCCGCCCCTTGGGGCCGAGCGTGATCTTGACGGCGTTGGCCAACTGGTCCATGCCACGCTCCAACGCCCGCCGCGCCTCCTCGTCGAAGGCGATGAGCTTCGGTGCCATCGCGTCCTCCTCCTCGTTCGTGCCGCCCCGTTTGGGCGGCCCGCCCTCATGGCTCGGGCCGCCAACCGCTAGCACTCTCCCTTGCCGAGTGCTAACGCATTGTACCGGCTGGACCGGGGGTGGTGACAAGGGGGCAACCCCGCGGTCCCCGGGCTCGTACTACTAGGAGGCCTGGGTTAGGCCTTTAGGACGAAAGGCGGATGGCCCATCCGGAGCCGAACAGAGTAGGTTGACCGGTGATTTTGGGGCTCTAGGCAAGGAGGTGCTGGATGAGATCGAGGATCCTGGCGGCCGTGCTGGGGCTGCCCTTGGTGGCAGCGTTCGCCCTAACGCAGGTTCCGGCCGCCGCCCAAGGAGGAGACGCGGAGGTCACCGTCGGTAGCACCAATCCATTCAGTGGGAACAAGCAGAACGAGCCCGCGGTGGCTATCGACCCGAACCACCACAACCTGCTGGTTGCAGGGGCGAACGACAACATCGACATGGAAGACTGCAACGCCGGAGACGACACCACATGCCCGTTCACACTGGGCGTCGGCAGCACGGGGATCCAATTCTCCACGAACGGCGGGGCGAGCTGGAACCAGCCCACGTTCACCGGCTATAGCGCCCGGAACTGCACCGGGGTGAACGAGCCGCCCGGGGTGACCCCCACGGACGCCTGCGTCCCCGACACGGCCGGGCCGATCGGGACCCTGCCCCTGTACTCCGAGAACGGCGTGGTCTCTGACGGCGACCCTGCCATGGCCTGGGGACCGGCTCCCATCGCCAGTGAGTTCTCGTGGTCGAACGGCTCCCGCCTCTACTTCGCGAACCTCACGTCAAACTTCTCCTCTCGGCACTCGGAAAGCCAGTTCAAGGGCGTCGAGGCCATCGGCGTCTCCAGGGTCGACGTCACCTCGGCCGATCCGACGACCCAAGCGACACAGCTCTCCACGAAGGCCAACTGGAGGGCGCCCTCGCTGATCGGTCCAGGCGGCGCCGGGTTCGCGGACAAGGAGCAGATCTGGGCGGACAACGCGGCGAGCAGCGAGTTCTTCGGCAATGTCTACGTCTGCTTCGGAAACTTCGTGGGCGGCCCCAGCGCCGGCTCGAACGCCGTGCGACTGACCGTGGCCCGGTCCACCGATGGCGGCGACACCTGGTCGAGGGTAGTCGTCGAGCAGAACACGAACTCGGCGTCGGGGAACTGGGCGCTGGCGGCCGGAGCGACCGGATGCACGATGCGGACCGACAGCGGAGGCACCGTTTACCTGTTCTGGCACGGGTTCAACCAGAGCACGAAGGAAGAGGCGATCTTCCTCTCCCGCTCCGTGGACGGTGGGGCGACGTTCGAGGCGCGACGGAAGCTGTTCACGGTCCACCCAACCGGGGTGTTCGACCCGGTGATCGGCCGCAACTCGATGGACGGGCTCGCGGGCGCGCGGAGCGACCTGTCGACCTCCCCGAGCGTGGACATCGCCAACGGTGCGCCGACCGGAGCCGGCGCCACCAACCGGATCGTCATGAACTGGGTGGACGGACAGACGCTGAACGACGAGCACGTGATGTTCTCGACCTCCGCGAACGGCGGGAGCACCTGGACCGCCCCCGTTAGCGTCGAGACGAACGCCTCGGATCGCGGGTACTACACGGCGACCGCGATCTCGCCCGACGGACAGGACGTGTGGCTCGTTTACAACGCGTTCACCGCCCCGTACCAGCCGACGACATCCACGCCTCGGCCCCTCCTGGGCGTCGTGGCCCACGCGGATGTGAGCGGTGGGGTCGTCGGGTCGTTCACCGAGATGCATCGAAGCGCCGCCGGCGACGCTCGGGGATCGAGCCAGAACAACCCACCCGTGGCCGAGTTCCTCGGTGATTACGTGTACGCCGCGGCGACGAACGACTTCGGGGCGTTCGTTTGGAACGACGTGCGGGACGCGGCGGACTGTGCGGCCCTCGACGCGTGGCGGGCAGGGCTCCGGACCAAGGACACCAGCGACGACACGCCCAGGCCCGAGCCGAACAACGACTGCCCCGCGAACTTCGGGAACTCCAGCATCTTCGGGGCCGCCATCGCCGACCCAACGTAGCTCCATGGGAAGGTCCGCCAGGGGCGCCCGGCTTTGCCGGGCGCCCCTGTACTCTCATCTCTTAGAGCAGGCGCCGGCCTCGATGACCCGAGCCGTCCCCTGCTCGTGATCCGGCCGTAGGGCGTCCCAGTCCTCGATCCAGAGCTTGGTCCTCACTCCTCGGTGCCGGCTCCGGACTGGACCATGCCGTGGATCTGTTCCACGACCTCTGCATTCGCAAGCGTCGTGACGTCGCCGAGAGGGCGTCCCCTGGCCACGTCACGCAGGAGCCGGCGCATGATCTTGCCGGAGCGGGTCTTCGGCAGGTCGTTCGTGAAGATGAGGGCATGTGGTCGGGCGATCTTCCCGATCTTCTTCGCCACGTGCTCCCGGAGCTCGGCGGCCACGACCTCGTCACCTTCGTAACCCGACTTCAGCGTGACGAACGCAACGATGGCCTCACCGACCACTTCGTCGGGCCGCGACACCACGGCGGCTTCGGCCACCTTCGGGTTGTCGACGAGGGCACTCTCGATCTCATAGGTCGAGAGGCGGTGGCCGGCGACGTTCATCACGTCATCGATCCGCCCGAGCAGCCAGAAGTAGCCGTCCTCATCTCGCTTCGCGCCGTCGCCCGCCACGTAGACGTCTGGCCCGTACTTGCTGAAGTAGGTCTGTACGTACCGGTCGGGATCCCCCCAGATGGTCCGGGCGATGGCCGGCCACGAACGCTTCAGCACGAGGTATCCCCCACCGCCGAGCGGGACGGAGTTCCCCTCCTCGTCCACGACGTCCGCCTGGATCCCGGGAAACGGCAACGTGGCCGAACCCGGTTTCAACGGGATGACGCCCGGAAGGGGCGTGATGAGGATGCACCCGGTCTCGGTCTGCCACCACGTATCGACGATGGGGCACCGGCCGCCCCCGATGTACGTCCAGTACCAGACCCAGGCCTCCGGGTTGATGGGCTCGCCCACCGTCCCGAGCAGCCGGAGTGAGGAGAGGTCGTGCTTCTCTGGGTACGCGGGTCCCCATCGCATGAAGGCCCGGATCGCCGTGGGCGCCGTGTACAGGATGTTCGCCTGGTTCCGTTCGGCGATCGCCCACAGCCGGTCCTTATCGGGCCAGTCCGGCGCACCCTCGTACATGATGCTCGTGGTGTGATTGGAGAGCGGCCCGTAGACGATGTAGGAGTGGCCGGTCACCCACCCGATGTCGGCGGCGCACCAGTACACGTCGTCGTCGTGGATGTCGAAGATCAGCCGGTGGGTGGCCGTGACGGCCGTCATGTAGCCCCCTGTGGTGTGGACGATCCCCTTGGGCTTCCCCGTCGTGCCGCTGGTGTACAGGATGTACAGCGGGTCCTCGGCATCCATCTCCTCGGCCGGACAGTCGGGCATCTGCCCCTCGATCAGCTCGTGGTACCAGTGGTCGCGCCCTGGGGTGAACGCGTGCTCGTTGCCGGCCCGCCTCACCGTGACCACGTGCTGGATCGACGGGCAATCGGCCAGGGCTTCGTCGGCGTTGGCCTTCAGCGGGACGAGCGCACCACGCCGATACCCTCCGTCCTGGGTGATCAGGACCTTGGCCTCGGCGTCATTGATCCGGTCCCGGAGCGACTCTGCTGAGAACCCGCCGAAGACCACCGAATGCGGCGCCCCGATACGAGCGCACGCCAGCATGGCCACGGGGAGCTCGGGCACCATCCCCAGGTAGATGGCGACCCGGTCGCCTCTTCCCACCCCGAGCGACTTCAGGGCGTTGGCGAACCTGCAGACCTCGTCGAGCAGCTCCCTGTAGGTCAGGGTCCGCTGCTCGCCGGGCTCGCCCTCCCAGTGATAGGCCACCTTGTCCCCGCCTCCCGCCACCACATGCCGATCGAGGCAGTTGAACGAGGCGTTCAGCTTGCCCCCGACGAACCACTTCACCCAGGGCGGGGTCCACTCCATGACCGAGTCCCACGTGCGGAACCAGGTCAGCTGCTCGGCCTGCTCGGCCCAGAACCCCCGGTAGTCGGCCTCGGCCCGCTGGTAGACGGACCGATCCTTGACCAGGGCCTTGGCCACGAAGTCGGGCGGCGGCTCGAACACACGTTCCTCGGACAGGAGCGCGGCGATGTGCTGCTGAACCTCCGTCACGTCCTCTTCGCCCCCTCGAGGCCTGTCGGTACCCGAATGGTATGCGGGATGGGTCGGATGCGGCGACCCTGATCCATGCCCGGCAGGTACTTGCATCCGTGCCTGGGAAGGGGGAGCATCGTGCCTGCGAGGCCGCCGATACGGGCGGCCTCGCAGGCTAGTCGGGAACGATCGCCCAGATCGATCGGCCAGAAGGAGGCCAGGAGTGGCCAAGTACGAGGCGTACTGCGTGAAGTGCCGGGCCAAGCGCGAGTTCGAGGGCACCGAGGTGACACTCAAGAACGGGCGCAGGGCGGCCCAGGGCAACTGCCCGGTGTGCGGCACCAAGGTCATGCGGATCCTGGGGAAGGCCTCCTAGCCGGCGAGCACGCGGGCGGGACCGCAAAGAGAGCCTGCTCGGCCCTAGAGTCGGCTGAGCAGCTCGTCGGAGGAGAACACCGGTCGCGTGGGCGCCATCCGCCGGTGGCGGTCGGTCAGGTCGGCCACGGTGGTCTCCTCGAACACTCTCTGGATGGCTCGGGCCACGTCGCCCCAGAACCCCTGGAGGCCGCACCTCGAGTCCTGGAAACAGGTGTGGTCCGAGGGCTCCAGGCAGAACATGGGAAACAGCTGGCCCTCGATCGCGTCGGCGATGTCGGCCACCTTGATCTGGGCGGGATCCTTGGCGATGCGGCACCCACCTCCTGCCCCGCGGAAGCTCTCCACCAGCCCTGCCTTGTGCAGCGCCCCCAGCTGCTGCTCGAGGAATCGCAGGGGGACCTGCTGGGCCGTGGCGATCTCCCGCGCGGGGACCAGGCCGCCGTCCTCTCGGCGGAGCGCGAGCTCGATCATGGCCCGCATCGCGTATTCGAGCTTCTGGGAGATCTTGAGCACGACCGACTCCTACGGGTCCCGCCGGGTCCCGCGGCCAATGTAGGTTCGGGGTTTGGCGGTGTCAACGCGCCGCCGGGGCGACGTTCGATGGAACTCCCCCACGCCGAATCGGTGATGGCCCGCTCGGACTATGAAGAACTGGCCCTCTCGTGCCGAGAATCTGGTCGAGGAGGAACCATGCGTGTCCTGGTGATCGACGACGAGCCCGACATCCTGCTCCTGTGTCGGGTCAACCTAGGGTTCGCGGGCCATGAGGTCCTAGAAGCCCCAGACGGCGAACGGGGCATGGAGCTGGCGATGCGTGACCGACCGGACCTGATCGTCCTCGACGTGATGCTGCCCGCCCTCGACGGTCTGTCGGTGCTTCGGATGCTGCGGCAGCGACCCGAGACCTCCGAGACACCGGTGATCCTCCTCACGGCCAGGGCCCAGCTCGACGACCAGGCCCGGGGGTGGGAGGCCGGGTGTGCCGAGTACGTGACCAAGCCATTCTCGCCCACGGAGCTTGCGAGCATCGTTGCCCGGGCCCGCGAGATGACCCCCCAGGACCGGCGGCTCCGACGGGATCAGGCCCTGGCGGATCTGGCTCGCGCGTCGAATCTCTGAGCCGGCGCCGGACCAGCCGTTAGACTGCGCCTCATGCTCCCCACGGTCCCGCTGGCGGACAAGCACGTCGACGAATATGCCGTTCCGGCAGGCGAGGAGGCGGTGGAGCGCCTCCGCAAGGCGGCCAAGCCCTTCGCCGGGTCCACCATGCTGCACCTGAACAGCACGGCGTACGGGGGCGGTGTGGCCGAGCTCCTTCAGTCACAGCTCCCACTACTGAACGACCTCGGCATCCAGGCCACCTGGGCGTTGCTCGAGGGGTCCGATGACTACTACGTGGTCACCAAGAGCGTGCATAACGCGTTGCAGGGCGCCGAGGTCCCGTGGACGGAGGAGATGCGGAGCGCCTACTGGGACAGGATCCGGGCCAACGCGGCGGAATTTACCGATGGCTACGACTACGTCTTCGTGCACGATCCCCAGCCCGCCGCCCTGCTCACCGTGCTCGAGGAGGAGGGCCGGCGCTCCGGGCGGTGGATCTGGCGATGCCACATCGACCTGTCCACCCCGTTTCGTCCCGTATGGGAGTTCTTCGAACCGATCGTCAACCGCTACGACGCGGCGATCTTCACCATGGAGGATTTCGCCCAGCCCGGGGTGACCGATCCCATCCATGCGTTCATCCCTCCCTCCATCGACCCCTGTTCGACCAAGAACCTCGAACTGGCCGACGAGACCATTGCCAACGTGCTTCAGACCTACGGGATCGACCCTGATCGCCCGATCGTGGTGCAGGTCTCCCGGTTCGACCCGTGGAAGGACCCGTTGGGCGTGATCGACGCTTTCCGGCTGGCTCGAAAGACGTTCCCCGACCTCCAGCTCATCCTGGCCGGGTCCATGGCGCACGACGACCCCGAGGGCATGCGGTTCCTCGACCTCACCGAGGAGCACCGAGCGGGCGACCCCGACATCCACATCCTGACGAACGTCCACAACGTCGGGAACCTCGAGATCAATGCGTTTCAGCGAGCCTCCACCGTCGTGATCCAGAAATCCATCCGCGAAGGGTTCGGCCTGGTGGTGGCGGAGGGTATGTGGAAGGACAAGCCGGTGATCGGCGGGAACGTTGGAGGGATCCGCCTGCAGATCACCGACGGGCAGACCGGCTTCCTGGTGGACTCGGTGGAGGGATGCGCGGAGCGGATCGTTCAGTTGGTGGAGGACCCGGAGCTGCAGAGGACGATCGGCCACGCGGCACGGGAGCGCGTCCGCGATCGGTTCCTCACGCTTCGAGAGCTCGAGGACTACCTTGGGCTGATGACCTCGCTGCGATGAGCGCGCTTGAGGCCCCGCTCATCGTCGCGTCCAACCGCGGCCCGGTGACGTTCGAGCGTGACGATTCGGGCGAGCTGTCCCCCCACCGAGGTTCGGGGGGGTTGGTGACCGCCCTGGTGGGAGCCCTCCAGGCCTCCCGCGGGCTCTGGGTGGCAGCCGCGATGTCCGAGGGGGACCGCGAGGTCGTGGCCAGGGACGGCCGAGGGTTGGTGGACATGGAGGCCTACGGGTCGCCCTATCGCGTCCGGTATCTCGACATCCCCCCGGCCACCTACGATGCGTATTACAACCACGTCTCGAACGGCATCCTGTGGTTCGTCCACCATTACCTGTGGGACACGGTTCGCTCCCCCTCCTTCGACGACGAAACCGAACGGGCGTGGGGCGAGTACGTCGACGTGAACCGGACCTTCGCCCGGGCGCTCGCGGAGGAAGGCGACCATCAACGTTCCAAGCCCGCGTACCTCATCCAGGACTACCATCTCTCGCTCGTTCCGCGGTTCCTCCGGGAGCTGCGCCCCGAGGCGCTCATCGCGCACTTCTCGCACACCTCCTTCGCCGGGTCGACGTACCTGCGGACCGTGCCGGGCACCATCCGGGAGGGGATCATCCGCGGGCTCCTCGGGGCCGACGTGCTCGGGTTCCACTCCCAGGCCTGGGCGGAGAACTTCATGATGTCCGCGCGCCCGTTGCAGGGGGTTCGAGCGGACCTGGCACGATCCCGCATCCTCGTCGAGGGCCGCGAGGTCCTGGTGCGGATCCACCCCATCTCGATCGACGTCGGGCCCATGCGGGAGGCCGCGGCCAGCCCCGAGGTCCGAGAGCTCCGCAGGGAGCTGAACCAGTGGCGAGGGAATACGCGACTCATCGTGCGAGTCGACCGCTTCGAGCTCACGAAGAACATCGCCCGCGGTTTCCGAGCCTTCGCGCTGTTCCTCCGGCGGCATCCGGACTGGCTGGACCGAGTACGGTTCCTGGCGCTGCTCTCGCCGTCGCGAACCGAGGTCCCCGAGTACCGGGCCTATGCGGAGGAGTGCCTGGCCGAGGCGGACCGGGTCAACCAGGAGTTCGGCCACGAGGGTTGGCAACCCATCGAGGTTCGGGTGAAGGACGACTATGCGGGGGCGATCGCCGCCTATGGGCTGTACGACGTCCTTCTGGTCAACCCGATCTACGACGGCATGAACCTGGTCGCTATGGAGGGTCCGGTCCTGAACCGGCGCCACGGGCTCCTCGTACTGTCGAGGAACGCCGGCGCCTATTGGCGCCTGGGACGCTACGCGCTGCCGGTGAACCCATTCGACCTCGGCGAGATGGCCGACGGGATCGCCACAGCGCTGGAGATGCCGGCGGACGAGCGGGCTCGGCGGGCTCGGGGCCTGTCCAGGTTGGTGCTCTCCAATCCGCCGCAGCGGTGGGTCGGCGCGCAGCTCGACGACCTGGAACGTATTCGCCGGCGCCGGGTCGGCGTTCAGGCCAGCTGACCGAGCAACTCCACGAGCCCCTTCGGCCCGTCGACCACCACGGCGGCCGCCTCCATCAGCTCCGGGGGCGTGTCCTCCCCTCGCACGGCCACCTTGACGGCGAGCAGGCCCTTCTCGGCGAGGGAGTCCAACGCGCGGAACGCCTCGACGTCGGCCACGTCGTCCCCGGCGAATAGCGCGGCCGACAGATGGTTCTCGCCGACTAGGCGCTCCACCGCCCCTCCCTTTCGGGGCCGACCCGCGGGGACGAGCTCGACGACCATCTTCCCCTCGACGAGTTCCAGGCCGGAGGATGACGCCACCTCCTCGAGAGCGGCGACCAGCTGGGCCCTGGCCCGGGCCCGATCGGGAGCCTGGCGGTAGTGCACTGCGATGGACGCCCCCTTGTCCTCCACCCAGGCCTCGGGGACGGCCGCGGCGGCCGCCTGGACCCTGGGGGCGACCACCGCCACGAGCTCCGGCGCGGCGTCTTCCAATCCGTACAGGCCGAAGTACCGGAGCCCCGGCACGTCGAGGAGCGCTGCCACCTCCTCGGAGCGGCGGCCGGAGATCACGGCCACCACCCGGTATCGGACGACCAACGCGGCCAGGACCTCCCGTGCTCCTTGGACCGGCCGCGCATCCTCAGGCCTGGCCACGATGGCCGACAGCGATCCGTCGAAGTCCAGGAGGATGCCCGCCTCCTCGGCCATGCCTCGGAGGCGACGGAGGCTAGCCGCCTTGCGCGCTGGCGTAATCGTTGCCGAGGTAGATCGCGACCTGGACCTTCTTCTCCACGTTCGTCGCGCTGGCCGGCAGGCGCGAGATCTTCACGTCGAGGCCCGAGAAGAAGTTCTCCGCCAGGGCCTCGGCCTCGATCCGGTCGTTGGCGTTCCGGTAGTAGATCGTGGTCACAGCGACCGGGGACGGCGCGTCGGTGACCTGCGCGGGGACGTAGCCGTACTTCTTCTCGAGCTGTGACGCCGTGGCGGCGGCGAGGCCCGTGACGCCGGCCCCGTTGAACACGCCGACGCGTACACCCACGATCTGGGGGCTGGGCCTACCCGACGGCGATGCCGAGGGGCTGGCACTCGGCGAGGGCGACGTCGTCGCCCCGCGGGGAGGAGGCGCCGCCGTCCCACCCTTGGGGAAGGCCTGGTCGATCAACACCACCCCTCCCACCACGAGGGCGACGATGAGGGCGAACCGAAGCGTGCTGGTGGCCAAGGAGAAGTAGAAGCTCCTGTCGCTCGGGGGTTCGTGCCTGCCGGACATCCTATCCCGTTCCTCTCGGGCCCGTTCCGGCGGGCCTAGTGCTCGAAGCCGAGCTGACGGGCGAAGCGCTTGCGCCGCCGGCTCTCCCGCAAGCGGCGCAGCCTGCGCACGAGCATGGGGTCGTAGGCCAGGGCCTCGGGCCGGTCGATCGCTCGGTTGAGGAGATGGTGATACCGGGCAAGGGAGAGCCCGAACCGTTCCCGGATCTGGCGCTCCTTGGGGCCGGGGTGCTTCCACCACGCGCGCTCGAAGTCGAGCACCTGGCGCAGGCGCGGTTCGAGCTCCGGGGCGGCCTCGGGGGGCGGGGCGCTCACGTCCGGAGGCTAGCAAGCCCGGCCGACGGTTCAAGCACCCCGGCCGAGCCCGCACTCAGGAAGCCAGGGCACGGACCTGGCGAAGGGCCACGGTCATGGCCGCCAGGTCGTTCGCGTCCTCCAGGGCCATCCCTCGCATGAACCTGGACAGGCGGTCGAACGCCTCCGACCGGCTGTCCAGGAACGCGGCTACGCCCTCCTCCACCGGGCGGTCTCCCGCATCCTCCAAGACCTTCTCCGCCACCAGGCGCCGAACCAGCAGCAGATCGTCCTGGATGGCCTGTACTGCCCATCGGTGCCACTTGCTCGGAGTCGGGAGCTCGGCCAGCCTTCCCTCCAGCCAGTCGATGAACAGCGACTCGCCGACCGCGAAGAAGGCCCGGGCCACCTGGGCAACGGGCCTGCCCGTTCGCTCGGCCACCACGATGACGTTCGGCCCGTGCACCAGGCCCGCCTGGAAGGCGTGCCGCCGGGCCGTCTCCTCCGCCACCCCCTGGTCGACCAGCCGCCACGCGTATCGCTCGCGCTCGTGGCGGGATGCCTCTGTGACGACGTCCGGCAAGGCCTCCGACAGCTGACGGAACGGCTCGCGATGGGCCTCGATGGCCCGGCCCAGACGGTCCGGCATGTTCGCCAGGTACCACCGCGAGGTGAGCTCGACCAGTCGGTCCACCCCACCGAGGAGATCGCCGAGGATGGACGGCTCGACCCGCCCGACGAGGGCCTCGATGGCCTCCCAACGCTGGACGGCGCCGGTCACGTCGCGGGCCACCCGGTAGGCCCGAACCACGTCGGCGGCCTCCGCCCCGGTCTCGTTCGACAGCCGCGTGACGAACGTGATCCCCTGCGAGTTCACGACGTCGTTCGCCACGATCGTGGCGATGAGCTCGCGGCGCAGTGGGTGCTCCGGAAGCAGCTGGCTGAATCGTTCCACCACCACGGGCGGGAAGTAGCCCCGGAGGTCCTGCTCGAGGTACCGCGAGTCCGGGAGGGTCGACGCGAGCAGCGCACCGGCCAGGCTCTTCTTCGCGTAGGCCAGGAGCACGGCGAGCTCTGGCCGGGCCAGGCCGCGCCCGGTCCGCCGGCGCTCGCCGAGCTCGTCCGTGGCCGGGAGGGCCTCGAGCTCGCGGTCCAGGACCCCTTCGCCCTCCAGCGCCTGCATGAGATCCTCGAACGCCTCGGTTCTGGAGATGGACTGGTCCACCTCCTGGGACAGGATCTGGGCCTGGAGGAAGTTGTCGTACAGCACGTGCCGCACGACGTCCTGCTCGACCAGGTGCAGCAGCTGGTTCCGGTCCTCGAGCGAGAGCTCGCCTCGTTGCATCGCCAGGCCGAGGAGGATCTTCAGGTTCACCTCGTGATCGGAGCAATCCACCCCCCCCGAGTTGTCGACGAAGTCGCTGTTGATGCGGCCGCCGGCGAACGCGTACTCGATCCGGCCTCGCTGGGTGAATCCGAGGTTGCCGCCCTCGGCCACCACGCGGCACCGCAGGTCCTTCCCCTCGACGCGCACGTTGTCGTTCACCCGGTCGCCGACGTCCGCGTGTGTTTCGGTGGAGGCCTTCACGTACGTGCCGATCCCGCCGTTCCACAGCAGGTCCACGGGCGCCCGGAGGATGGCCCTGACCACCTCGTCGGGGGTCAGCGCCTCGCCGTCGACGCCGAGCGCCCCCCTGGCCTCGGGCGAGATGGGTATGCGTTTCTCGGTCCGGAGCCACACCCCGCCCCCGTCCGAGATCTTCGACCGGTCATAGTCGTCCCACGATGAGCCGGGGAGCTCGAACAGGCGCTTTCGCTCTGTGTACCCGGCGGCGGGGTTGGGATTGGGGTCGATGAAGACGTGGCGGTGGTCGAACGCCGCCACCAGGCAGAGCTGGTTCGACAGCAGCATCCCGTTGCCGAACACGTCGCCCGACATGTCGCCGATGCCGACCACCGTGATCGGGTGGGTCTCGGGGTCGGTCCCCATCTCGCGGAAGTGGCGCTTGACCGACTCCCAGGCGCCGCGAGCCGTGATCCCGAGCTTCTTGTGGTCGTAGCCGGCCGATCCGCCGGAGGCGAACGCGTCGCCGAGCCAGAATCCGTACTCCGCCGCCACCTGGTTCGCCGTGTCCGACAGGGCCGCGGTTCCCTTGTCCGCCGCCACGACCAGGTAGGGGTCGTCCTCGTCGTGAACCACCACATCAGTGGGGTGCACGACCTTGCCGTCCACCAGGTTGTCGGTCAGGTCCAAGAGGCCGCGCATGAACCGGATGTATTGCCGGCGGACCTCCTGCCCAAGGGCCTCGGGGTCCTGAGGCACTCGCTTCAGGACGAACCCGCCCTTGGACCCCGTAGGCACGATCACGGCGTTCTTCACCATCTGGGCCTTCATCAGGCCCAGGACCTCCGTCCGAAAGTCCTGCCGCCTGTCGGACCACCGGATGCCGCCGCGCGCGACCCGGCCACCGCGGAGGTGGACCGCCTCCACCTCCGTCGAGTACACCCAGATCTCGAACAGCGGCGTCGGCTTGGGGATCTCCGGGACCATCGCCGAGCGGAACTTGAAGGCGATCGACTCGGCGGCGGGTCGGTAGGCGTTCGTCCGTACAGTCGCGTTCACCAACCCCAAATGGTTGCGGAGGATCCGGTCCTGTTCGAGCGACCGGACCGCATCGAGATCCGCCAGGATCTCGACGCGGAGCGCCTCCACGGCCTGCGGATCCTGGGGCCGGGTCGGATCGAACTTCAGCTGAAACAGCCGGGACAGCTTGGCCCCGATGTGGGGGTGCGCCGCGAAGGCGTCGTTCTTGTATTCGGCGGTGAAGCCGGCATTCACGCGATGGTGGTACTTGCGGTACGCCCGCAGGATCTCGACCTCCCGCCAGGGCAGTCCCCCGGTCACGACCAGCCGGTTCAGCGAGTCCGACTCCGCCTCGCCCCGCCACACGGCCGAGATGGCCTCGGCGATCCGGGCTCCGGACTCGGCCACGTCGAGTGGGCGGCCGTCCGAGCCGAGCACGCCGAAGTCGTGCAGGAACCGCTGGTCGGCATCGCCCACCAGATGGGTGGGGACCTCCTCGACCACGCGCAGTCCGAGGGCCTCCAGCGTCGGGACGAAATCGGACAGCTGGATCTTGCCCCCGACCTTGTAGAGGCGAACGCGGGTCAGCGTCTCGTTCCCGCTCGTCTCGTTCACCAGCCCTACCACGAACGCCTGAGCGCCCGCCTCGAGCTCCTCGAACCGCTCGATGTCGAAGGCGGCGGTGTCCACGTTGGTGGAGGACTTGTAGTAGTCGGGGAATCGGGGGACCCATCGATCGAACAGCTCGGGGCCGCGCTCCAGCCCGTGGAGTTCGATCAGGCGCTCGCGCAGTCGGTCGTCCCATGTCTGCGCGAGCCGGACGACCTCGCGCTCAAGCTCGGCGAACGAGACGTCCGGTACCTGGCCGAAGGCGACGTGGACCGTGAAGTGGATCCCGGCCAGCTGGCTCTCGCCGAGCGAGAGGTGGTAGTCGACGCTCGAGCCCTTGAACCGCCGGACGAAGAGCTCCTGGAGCTGCTTGCGAAGCTCGGGGTTGAACCGATCCCGGGGCAGGGCAACGAGGATCCACACGCTCCGCCCGTACAGGTCCCGGCGGATGAACAGCCGGACCTGGCGCTGCTCCTGAAGGTGCAACAGCCCGATGACGGACGTCCGCAGCTCCTCGGGCGACGCGGCGAATAGCTCGTCCTTGGGGAAGCTTTCAAAGATCGTGACCACGGTCTTGTAGTCGTGAGAGCCCTCGATGAGGTCCTCGGCCTCCAGGATCTGCTTCAGCTTTCGGTGCAGGACCGGGGTCCTGGCAGCCGGCTCCATGTACGCCTTTGATGTGAACAGGCCGACCATCCGCAGCTCCCCGACGATCCGGCCTTCTGGCGAGACCCGTCGGACGCCGATGTAGTCCATCCTGGCCCTGCGGTGCACGGTCGAGGGCCGGTTGGTCTTCGAGTAGATGAGCAGGTCCCCGCCCTCGATCCGGGCCCGTAGGTTGGGCTCGATCCGCGACAGCGGCACCGGCGTGTCGTACGAGGACCATCTCGGCTTGGACAGGATCCCCAGGCCCGACTCTGGAACAACATGCAGCGCACGGCCTTCGGGCGTCTCGATCATCTCGTACTCGCGGTATCCGAGGAACACGAAGTTGTCCTCGAGCAGCCATTCCAGGAAGGCGACGGTCTCCGAGACTTCTTCCTCGCTGTACAACACCGATGCGGCCTTCGCGGTAACCACCATCCGCCCCAGGCGGTCCTGCATCGCCCGGAAGTCCCTGACCGCCAGTCGCACGTCGCCAAGAACGCCGCGGACCGCATCCTCGAGCTCGACCAGCTCGCCGCGCTCGAGGCGATGGTCCACTTCCCAATGCATCACCGACTCGGGGGTGGAGGATTCACGCACGTGCACGATCCGCTCGATACGGCCGGCGGCATCGCGTTTGACCCCCATGACCGGGTGGATGACGCGGCGGACCGATAGCCCCCGGGCCCGCAGCTCCTCGTTCACCGAGTCGAACAGGAACGGCGAGTCCTCCGTATTGGTCTCCGCGACCGAGCCGAGGGTCTGGTAGCCGTCCTGGCGGAGCGTCGGGTTGAAGGCCCGGACGGCGACCTCCTGCGATCCTCGGGCGTCGGCCAGCCAGAAGGCCCCCAGCACCTGTCCGAGGAGCTCGTCGGCGCTGACCCCGGTGAGGTCCTCGGAGGAGAGGCGGCGGGTGTAGCGGCGAGCGAACTCCCGAACCGTCTCCACCCGCTCGGGGGGGACGGTGCCCTCGACCTTCTGGAGGACCTGTTGGACGACGGGACTCTCGTCGGTTGCGGCCTGGTCCGTCACGCTCACGGAGACATCGTACCGGCGGGCCAGGCCCGGACCGCGGCCCGGGGTGCCCTACCTCACGACCAGCGTGCCCTTCATGCCGAGCGAGACATGGAACCGGCAGATGAACGGGTAGGTCCCCGGAGGCAGGTCGATCGTGATCTGGGACGTCTTGCCGGGCTGGGTCTCGACGTCGATCCCATGGCCCGTGACCGTGAAGGTGTGCGGAACCTGGCTCACGTTTTCCACGGTGATCGTCTGGGCCCGGTGCACCGTGACGGTCGAGGGGGCGAACGTGTACCCGTTCCCCGGCCCTCTCGTACGGTCACCGTTCCCACGGGCCGGGCGCTCGCCTGCTTGGAACACGCGACGGTGAGTGTCGCGAACACCGCCACCACGACGAGCACCCGGCGCATCGATGACGAGTGGTTCCGCATCATCTCGTTCTTCCTTCCGATCGTCGAGAGACCTCGATCCCGAATCCCGCGCTCACACCGTGGCCTTGTTGTTCACCGCGATCTGGGTGAGCGAGATGTAGCCGGAGAACTGGTCGAACTGGTACTTGGTCACCGACGGCGCGGTGATGGTCACGTTGGTCGCCCACAGGTACGGCACCCATGGGACGACGTTCGTCATCATGTACTTGTCGAAGCTCACCCAACAGGTCAGACGGGGCTGGCCCGCCATGCCCTCACACTGACCGATCCTGCTGTCGACGCTTGGCACCCCTCCTGCCGGATAGGCGATCCCCAGGCTGGAAGCCTGTGCCTTGGTCAGGCCCACCAGCGAGTTGTTCACGTTGCCCGACGGGATGATCGACGCGCTCGAGAACAGCGGTTCGGCGAACGTGTAGGGATCCGGATAGTCCTTCCCCCACCCGGCGTTCAGCGCGATCGGGATGTCGTTCTTCACGGTCTGGATGGTCTGGTAGGCGGCTCCCGTCTCCAATTCGCGGGGGACGACCCCGATGCCGATCTTGGCCAGGTCCTGGGCAACGATGGGCTCCATGTCCGTCCACGGCGCGTAGTTCCGGTTGGTCATCACCAGCCCCTGGCACGCCGCAACGTCGCACATCCCGTCCTTCTTGGGGTCGTACTTCGACAGCATCATCTGTTGCTTGGCGAGCGCGAGGGACCCTGCCTCGCCGGGTGTGGCGAACGGGTCAAAGCTGTCGGTCAGGTGGTTGGCGAGGATGATCGGCGGCATGATGTGCGTCGCGATCTGGCCGTGCGTGGAGCCGCCCCACGCCTTCAGCAGTCCCGCCTTGTCGATGATGTAGTTGACCGCTTCTCGGACGTGGATGTCGTCGAACGGCGGGGTCGCGAGGTTCATCGTGAGGTACCAGGTGCGGTCGCCCGAGTCCACTCGCAGGTCGGGCCGAAGCGACGAATTCGTGAGGTACTGTTGCTCGATGGCGGGCGGGGGTGGGTCGGCCAGCGACCCGTCGAGCGACCCGTTCTGAACCTTCTGGAAGATGTCGGTCACGTTCGAGTCGACGATCACCGAGATCCCGTTGACGAGGTTCGACCGGTCGCTCGTGCTGTCGGTCGCCTGCTTGTAGTTCGGGTTGCGGACCAGGGTGAGGTGCAACGTGGGATCGAACCCGGACATCGGCGTGATGGCCTTGCACGAGGAGATGTCGACGTTCTGCGCCCCCTGGATCATGTAGGGGCCCGACGAGACGATATCGCGCCCATACCCGCCGCCCGTGGGGAAGCACGCCGCGACCTCGTGCGGGATCGGCGCGGTGGCGGGCAGCGCCAGCCTGTAGAGGAAGTCACCGGTCGGCCTCGTGAGGTGGAAGACGATCGTGTTCGCGTCCGGTGTGTCGATGCCAGAGATCGGCGTCGGCGGGCCACCGTGCTGGCTCATGCCTGTGATCACACCGTCGAAGTAGAACGCGTACTGGGCCACTTCGGGCTTGGAGTCGATCCGTTCGAAGGCGTACGCGATGTCCTGGGACGTGATAGGCCGGGACACCGGGGGACCGAACTCGATGCCCGGCTTCAGGTGGAAGGTGTAGGTGAGGCCGCCGTCCGTCGGTTGCGGCACAGAGGTCGCCAGGTCGGGGACCAGGACGTTGCCGGCCGGGCCGGCGACGTGTCGGTACGTGACGAGTGTGCGGAGCATCGCGCCGTAGAAATCCCAGGCCAGGCCGAGGTACTCGCCGGTCGGATCGAAGCTGCCCGTGAAGCCGAAGCTCGAGATGGCGGTCCGGTAGACCCCTCCACGCCGAGGCTGCCCGCCCGGGCCGGTCGCCTTGGGAGTGCTCGTGCCGCAGGCCGCCGCCACGATCGCCACGACGACTGCGGACGACACGATTGCGGACCGTTTGGTGCTCATGCTGGACGCCTCCTCGAGGATGCATCGCCCGGCCCTCTCCGGCGTCCCGCTTGGTTTCCGCTGTGATATTCGACCGAACCTCCGAGCGAGTTCTCATCGCAACGGCGTTGTCACACAACGGGCAGGGATCTCCCCCCGGCCGGAGGAAGGACGGCCGGGGCGAAGGTCCCCCATCGATCAGCGACCGGTGTCTTCGGCGGCCTCCTGCGTCGGCGTTGTCTCCTTCGCCGATTCGGGCTCCGAGGACCGAAGCGCCTCCCGAGGACTTCGCCGTTCTCGGGTCGCAAGGTTGTGGCGAAACCGTTAGAAGATGAGGTTCCGGCCTCAGGAGGGCTACGGGCAGCTCGCCTGGGCGCTATCCGGATCGACCGTGCAGGACGAGACGTCCACGGCTTCGAACGCGGATGCCGGTACGGACTTCAGTTGGTCCAGCAGGGCGTTTCGCCACCGCCGGTCGCGGGTCCCCTGGAAGTACCAGTCGGAGCCGTTGTCGGCCAGGATCAGCCCGTATCGCTTCATGGCCCGGAGCACGACCCGGGCCTTGGGGCTGAATCCGGACAGGTCGAACCCGGCCTTCAGGCGGAACCGGGCACCCATGGGCGGACACCGCTGGTCGGACGTTCCGGCGTCGTGCCGAGCGGGCCACAGGTGCCGATTCAGCGTGCACTGTGCGGTGAACCGGATCGCGTGGCCGATCGCTCCCGCCCTGACCTCGTCGAACCGAACCAGGCCGGGGAGGATGGGGAGGCCCGCCGCATCGGCCGAGGTCCATCCGTCGGGCCGAAGCGCGTTGGACGACAGGTCGAAGACCGCCCCGCTCCCCGGACCCGGTCGCTCTCGCTCGCGTATTGGAACTTGATCCTCACCGTCCGATGGCGAATCGATACGACGTCGTACGGCAGCCCGTAGCTCGGAGGCCCGAAGTCGGGGTGGAGGTTCGTCGAGCCGGCCTGCATGGACGCCAGCCATGAGTCGCTCTTGGGATGCACGGGTAGCGCGTCCACCCGGGTGTTCCAGATGTTGTCGGCGGGGAAAACTGTGCAACTCGTGTCCGGGACCGGCCTGAGCACCGCGACCTGTGCATGCGCCGCGGCCGGCATCCCCACCACGAGGAGCGAGGCCATCACGCAGCCGAGCGCCTGCCGTTTCGCCACGATCAGATCATCGGCATCGGTGCCGGTGGAGCTTGACCTGAGTCGTCCTGCGGCTTCGCCTGGAACTGGGGGTCGGATTCGAACCGACGACCTGCCGTTTACAAGACTCGTCGAGGTGGAAGACGGTCACGACATGGGCTCCAGGACGATGACACGACGGTGCTGCTCGGGATCGTGCTGACACCAGTCGTTGGGATTCGCAGACCCGCCTAACTGCTGCACGTTGAATCTGAGCGTTGTTGCGTGGGCAGTGTTCGGGTGGGTCTCCACAATGTGTCGAGTCAGGATGCAGAGTACGACGCTATCGTTGGGCCCAGGACCCATCCACCCCAAGGAGCAGACGGGGCACCTGGAAACGGCGTGTGGCAGAGGGCACGGGACGTCGTCGCTTATGGGGCCTGAGGCTTCGCCGTGTACCCGACAGTAGTCCTCGTCGTCTTGAAGGTCCTTTTGTTCTCCCATATGCCTCCTACCATCGCCACATGGCGCAGTGAAGTTGAGCGAGGTGCTATCGTTGCCCCCGCTGTCGGGGGGCCTCGGCGAGGTCGACGTTCGTCAGCCATCGTTCTTCCCACGCCGAGTAGTCGTATCCGCCGTGGCTCGGGCCATGGACTCCGACACCACTTGGGGTGTCTTCATTCGACGTCGAGGGCTAACTCCGTGCCCGATCGGAGCCCCGAGCCTCAGCCGTCGTCGGCAATTGAGCTCTGACCAGCGGCTTCGGAGCTGGCGGTCGGATTCGAACCGACGACCTGCTGTTTACAAGACAGCGCCGAATGCTTCGTCGACCAGCGGACATTGGCGCTCTCGCAGGTCAGGACGATCACAGGAATCCCAGGAGTGTCATGTAGCGTCGCTTCGGGCCGGGTCGCGTACTGCCTCGGGACTGCCTCCGGGCCCAAGGGGCCTCGACCGGCGTCTCGGCGCTCCATGAGCTCGTCGAGGAACAGGACCCCGTGGTGCCCCAGTGTTGAGGAATGTCACCCGAGCTGGGCTCCCTCGCCTGGCAGCCCTTTACTCGGGCTCGCGATGCACTAGTCGCCGCCACCAGGACCGCTTCCGCTTCGGCGGCTTCTTCGATGGATCTGCGGGGCGCTGTCGCAAACCGTCAACGAGACTTCGATTAGCAAACGGTGGTGGCTTAGGCAGCTGCATCATGGTCGGCTTGTCCTCAGTCTATGCTGTGCACAATCGAGAACGGACGTCAAGAGTCCGAAGCCCCGTCGTGGGCGAGTACTCGGGAATGTTCCTTGAGTGCCCTCCCCTTGGAGATGCCCCCAATGCTGGGCGAATCAGGTGGCGATAAACGAATAATTCCTGTGCGGAGACTTGGGGGTTATGCTCCTGTTTCGACCGCCAGGGAGGGCCCATGATCATCACTCTTTTCGGCGACCTCGTCGTGAGACCCGGCAAGGAGGAAGAGGAGGAGAGGATCTACCTGAAGCTCAAGCCGATTGTGGAAGCGATGCCGGGATTCATCTCCATGAAGTCCTACGTCGCCGACGACGGCGAGGAACTCGGCGTCATCCGCTTTGACTCGCGGGAATCCCTGGACAAATGGATGCACGAAGGCGCCCACGCAGCCGCTCAGAAGCGCGGCCCGGAGATTTACGAAGGCTTTTGGATTCAGACCGCGGAGACGTACCGCGAGTACAGGTGGGAAGACGAGTCGCGGATCGAGGGCGACCTGACTTATCTTTTCACCGAGCGGTAAGCCCGCGCACCCAAGGTCTGGCGCCCCTCTAGGGAGAGTGTTCGGGAATGTCGCCCGAGTCACGTCTGGACGTACGGCCCGAGTCTGACGCACCCCAGAGCGAGGCAAGCACCCAGTAGGCCATGAGCTTGAATCTCAGTGAAGGATGATCCCTTGGCCATGGCGAGCTCGTTCATTCGATCTACCAGAAGGCCTGAGCTGATGTCGAGAAACCCGAGATTGACTCGCAGGTCGGGAAGACGGCGACCGCCGTGCGATTCGGGCCGCTCAGCAATGATCATCGCCCTGCCCCCACGAGGAATCGCTTGGAAGTGACCTGCGCTATGGCATCCCAGGCAACGGATCGGCGTTCGGCCCGGAGGAGCAAGCCGCGCCGAGCGTAGTAGGTCAGACCGGAGTCGAAGAGCACCCAGCATTGGGCCTCGGCAACGAAGCACGATCGATGCCGCGCCGTAGAGGAAGAACAGCGAGCCTCCGGCGCACGCGATGAGCCCACCGAGACTCCTTCACCCAGTGACTCGCCGACCGACTCTCCCTACCTAATTGGGTCCGCCCTGCCAGCCAATTCCTGAATCGACGCGAGTGAATGGGCGATGCCATGATCACCGCACAAGTGGTGCGCGGTGGCGTGTGCGTGAAACCACGAAGGGGGGCGGATGTCCATCAAGCTGGACCCTGAAGGGCACGAGATCGCGGCCTTGTTCGATCTAGTCGATCTCGACGGGAAAGACGTCTTGGAGATCGGCTGCGGTGACGGGCGCCTCACGTGGCGCTACGCGGAGCGCGCGGGCCATGTCGTGGCGATCGAACCGTTCGCGAACGCGATCGATCGAGCGAGGGAACGGATCCCAGAGGCCGTGATCGACAAGGTGGAACTACGGAACGTCGGGTTCGAGGACTTCGCATCCACGAGCAAACCGTCGACGTTCGATGTCACGATCTTGTCGTGGTCATTGTGCTGAATGAAGCACGAGAGCATGGTTCATGCTCTAGAGGAGATCAAGAGGCTCCTCCGCCGGGACGCCTGCCTGATCGATATCCACCCGGTCCGCGAAGCACCCGTCATCGAGGTCCGCACGGCCGACGAAGTCCTCTTCGCCGAGCCATCCGCAAGCTACGACTACGACGACGACCTGAAGCACGCCGAGGACGCTCTGGTGTCGGCGGTCGAGCGCGCGCTGTTCGTCTTTGACGGGAGTCACGAGTTCGAATTCCTCACCATCGCGCCGTCCGTGGTCGAGCTGCGTGACTTCTTTGCCGTGTCCGGTGCCTACGAGGATCCTCCGGACGAGGCCACAGAGGCGCGGGTGCAGGAGCTGTACGCGCGGGTCGACGAGGTCATGCGGGCGGCCGGAGAGAACGCTCGGGTCGCTCATCGGGAGCGGGCTCGCGTGGCGCGACTGAATCCGGTGAGGTGATCAGGACGCCGTCGCTCGCCTGCTCAGCGATCTAACCGCCGAATCCTCCGGCCCCAAGCACAACTGCCTGATCGGCTCCCCGATCTCGGCGATGTCGGACGTCGGCAACCCCAGTCCCCGGAGGCGCTTGCAACTTTGGTCCAGGAGCTCGACACCGGTCGACCGGCGCCGGGAAGTCCGGCTCACGATGCAGCTGGTCGGCGCGCTGTTTACTCACGCCGAGGACCTCGGCGATCTCAACAACTCGAAGGAGCTTCCGCCGCGTGATAGTCCTCATTATCCGTGAGGACGCCGGAGCAGGCGGGGAGCCTTTACCGGAACGTCAGCTTCCCGGAGTCTCCGGCTCTGCGCTGCCTCTCTGGCGGGCCTCGAACTTCTGGAGCACGAAGTCGGGCGGGCCATGGTGCCCCACCGCAACCATCGGCTTCCCGCAGTCGCTCTGCGCGGCAGTCGGGACCAGCGAGGAATCCCCGAGCGCCCCCACCGCGGAAACGTAGTCCCCGTGCGTCCAGTTCCCCCGAAGGGCGGAGACATCGGCGAGTTTGCACGCGCTCACCGTGTGGAAACGCGAGATTGGCCCTCCGTGGATGCCCCCATCATCGGACTCGTTGTCCGCACTCGCGGACGGTGAGGGGCCGGCCGACAGCACGCTGGCTGCTGCTAAGCCCGAGCCCAGGACCGCGACCGATACTCCCAGAACGAGGATGAGTCTCTTCATCGGAACCTCCGGGGGTTCTCTCCCCCTTATTAACGCTAAGCAGGCAGACGGGCGCATCGGCCAAAGGGCGTAACTCGATTCCGACCCGACCATCGCCACCCGGGGCCCCCTCTCCCTACCCTGGCCCTCCCCGGAGCTCTGGACCCCAAGCGAGCATCTTCAACAGCTCCTCTGCCTCATCCAAGTGCTGACGGCCGACCACGTTGCTCCTGAGGGCCTGCCTGACCCGAGACTTTCTCCCCCTCCGGGAGCGGGGCCTCCTTACTTGTGCTGCCTAGACGCTGCCTTTGGGACTGTTGGCCTCTCTAGAGTGGTCAGCCAAGCGGACGTTTGCGATCTCTGACCTGCGGAGATGAGGGAGCTGGCGGTCGGATTCGAACCGACGACCTGCTGTTTACAAGACAGCTGCTCTGCCACCTGAGCTACGCCAGCCTGTGGCCGAGTGTACCGCTCAGCCCCGACGCGACGGCAGGACGAAGGCGTACAGGACAGCCGCCAGCGAGGCCGCGGCGTTCAGCGAGGCCACTCGCCCGCGCATGGGCAGCCGGACAAGCGCGTCACACGACTCCCGCGTCAGTCGGGAGAGCCCCTCGCCCTCGGATCCAACAACGAGGGCCACGCGACCGGGCGGGCACGGCCGGTCGTACACGGTGGCCTCGGCCCCCTCGTCCAGTCCCACGACGGAGAACCCCGCGTCCTTCAACCGCTCGAGGGCCCGGGCGATGTTGGCCACTCTGGCATTAGGCAGATGCAGCAGCGCACCGGCAGAGGCCTTCACCGCGGCGGGGGTGACGGCCGCCGCGCGCCTGATCCTGGTCACGAGCATGACCGCGCCGGCCGCCTCGGCCGCTCGCGCCGCCGCTCCGAGGTTCTGGGGGTCGGTGATGCCGTCGAGCACCACCACCAGGTCCTCCTCGCCGAACGGCCAGGAGGCAAGGTGCCGCTCGCTGAGCTCCGGCGTGGCCTCGACCAGCGCCACCACCCCGTGGTGGTCCCTGGCGAACGCGTCGAGCTCGCGGCGCGAGGCCTCGCGAACCGAAACCCGCCGCTCTGTCGCCGCATCGAGCAGATCCTGGAGCGCCGGCGTGGACCGGGATCCTCGAGCGACCAGGACCTCCTGCGCCAGGCCTGCCCGGACCGCCTCCAAGGCGGCCCGCCGGCCGGCAACCGTGCCACCGCGCGCGGCCTCCGCTTGCCGGCGCCGGCGCGCGGGGCTCACCCCCCGGTCAGCACGGCGAGCGCGATGCATCCGACCCCGTCACCGGTCAGCCCCAGGCCCTCGGGCCGGGTCGCCTTGACCGACACCCAGTCCACGCCGATCCGCAGCGTCGCCGCCACGTTTCGCTGCATCTCCTTCCGAGCGGGGGCGATCGCCGGGCGTTCGGCGATGACCGTGACGTCCGCGGAGTGTGGACTGAGGTCCCGACCCCGCACCAGCGCCACCGTCCGCGCCAGCAGGTCCAAGCCGGCGATCCCGGCCACCGCCGGATCGGCGTCGGGGAAGTGCTCCCCGACATCCCCGAGCGCGGCCGCGCCGAGCAGCGCGTCGGCGAGGGCATGGCACACGACGTCACCGTCGGAGTGCCCAAGGAGGCCCGGTTCTCCGGGGAACCGTACACCACCGAGGAACAGGGCCCGGTCCACGGCGGTCCGGTGCACGTCGAAGCCCAGACCCGAACGGAACTCAGCCACGTGCTCCCTCAGCCATCTGCTCACTCAGCCACGCGCTCGCTCCGCCGCGAAGAGCTCCGCGAGCGCCAGGTCCTGCGGCGTGGTGATCTTGAAGTTGTTTTGATCCCCGGCCACGGCCGCCACGCGGTACCCCGCCCACTCCAGGGCCGCCGCGTCGTCGCTGAACTCCCGCCCGGCTTGCGCGGCGCGGCCATGGGCGTCACGAAGGGCCGAGGCGCGGAAGGCCTGTGGGGTCTGGGCCAACGTCAGCTCCTCTCGGGAGCCCTCCGTCCGAACGACGAACCCGCCGCGAACACGCTTGACCGTTTCCGTCACCGGCACGACGGGGATGGCACCGGCCGCATCGGGGATCACCTCGAGCGCCCCCAGCACCAGGACGAACTGCTGGGGCGAGGCGAACGGGCGCGCGGCGTCGTGGCACACCACGAAGGAGACCCCATCGGGAACCGCCGTCAGGGCGGCGGCGACCGACGCGTGGCGCGAGCGGCCTCCGGCCACCACGATCACCGGCTTTCCCGGCGCCACGATCGCCCGGGCGGTCCGCTCGTGACCCCTCGGCACCGTCACTACGAGGGACCCGACGGCCGGACAGGCGGCGGCGGCCTCCGCGGCCCGCACGACCATCGGCGTACCCCCGACCTCGAGGAACGCCTTGGGCTCGGCCCTTCCGAGTCGTTCGCCCGACCCGGCGGCCAGCACGATCGCGACGGCCCCCGCCGTCACGAGCCGGCCGGCTCCTGCAGGTTGGCGAAAACCATGCGGCCGGTCACCGTAGTGATGACGTTTCTAGCCACCACGGGGACCTCCGAGCCGATGCGGTCGGTGGCGTTCTCAACGACCACCATGGTCCCGTCCTCCATGTACCCGACGGCCTGGCCGTGCTCCCGTCCCTCCTTGACCAGCTCGACGGAAAGCTCGTCTCCCGGCCCGACCGGTACTCGGAACGCCGCGGCCAGGTCGTTCATCCGGGGAACCGTCACCGAAAGCGCCTCGGCCACCTTCGCCAGGTTGTGGTCCGTGGTGAGGAGGGAGGCGCCGCGCTCGCGCGCCAGGCGCACGAGCGTGGCGTCCACGTCCGCCACGCTGGACTCCTCTACCAGATGAACCTGCACGGTCGGCGCCTTCTGGAGCTCAGACACCGCATCCAGGCCCCGCCGGCCCCGGGTTCGTCGCTTGGGATCGGAGGAGTCCGCGATCAGTTGGAGCTCTTGAAGGACGCCGCTGTGGACGAGGAGGTCGCCGGTGAGGAACCCCGTCTTGGCCAGGTCCACCACCCGGCCGTCGATCAACGCGCTCGTATCTATCACCGCGACCTCCCCTCCCGCCGTACCGGACGACCGGGGCTTCAGCCCGATCAGACCGAACAACTCGTGCTGTTTGGATCGCCCGACCCGGTACCCCAGGTAGGCCAGCGTGACGTAGACGAAGGCTACGGTGGTCCATGCAGCGAGAGGTGGGAGCCGGAAGAGCGGGACGCTGGCCAAGGCAGCCACGCCGAGGCCGATCAACAGGCCCGCCGTCCCAGCGACGAGCTCCGGCGCCGGCACCCGGCGGAACTCGCGCTCCATCTCGCCAACGGCGGCCGCCGTCTGCCGCCCAAAGGCACCGCCGAGCACGAACCCGGTCCCGGTCCCCAGGACCACGCCGAGCAGGGTCCGGGTCGTGTTGGGGTTGTTCAGCTGCGTGGCGACCGTATAGCCGCCCGCCGCGAACAGGAGCACGAAGATGAGCCGGACGAACTCGACGAGCCGTCCCCGCCGGACGGCCGGACGTCTCTCGGTCGATCCGCTCACCCGCCTACGGTGACCCCCCGTCCAGGGCGGTGCAAGTATGCGTCAGGTTCGGGGGCGCAGCTGCTGCGAGGCGCGAGGGCGTCTAGCCCTCGGCCACCAGGATCCGGGAGCGATGCGACTCCTCGAGGACCTTGTCGATCATGGCCTCGGCCTTCTCCTCCGTGCCGGCGCTGGCATAGGCCAGCTCGGAGGTGAGGATCTGACGGGCCTTGGTGATCATGCGCTTCTCGCCGGCGGACAGGCCACGCTCGCGCTCGCGGATGGAGAGGTTTCGGACGACCTCGGCCACCTGGTAGATGTCGCCGGACCGCAGCTTCTCGATGTTGTTCTTGAATCGGCGGCTCCAGTTGGCAGCCATCTTGGATTCGTCCTGGCGGAGGACATCGAGGACCTTCTTGACCTCACCCTTGGAAACGACCTGGCGCAGGCCGACCTCCTCGGTGCTCTCCACAGGGACCATCAGCGTCAGGTCGCCGTAGGCAACTCGAAGGACGAAATACCTGCGCTTCTCTCCCAGAATCTCCCGTTCCCGAAGCTCTTCGATGACTGCTGCGCCATGTTCCGGGTGCACAACCGTGTCGCCTTTGCGGAACACGAAACCCCCTCGAGTCGGAAGCCGGACCGTCGCGGACTCCACGATAGCACGCGGCACTCGTCCTCCGCAAATGAAATCCCTGGTCAGAGGCCCATTTCGTGGCGTTTTGCCTGTTCGGAAGGCTTAGGCAACTCGGTCCCGTTTGGCCCGGGAGCGAACTCCAAATCCGGCCCATTCCAGGGCATCGGCGATGTGCCCGACCGTGACCGCCTGTAGGCCGTCGAGCATGGGACCCTCTCCTCCGCAGAACACGGTGGTCAGCCCGGCCGCCTTGGCGGCGGCCAATCGGCCACCGATCCCGGAGCCAGTGTGGACCCGCCCGGTGAGGCCGACCTCCCCGACGAAGGCGCTTCGGGGAGGCGGCGGCACCCCCGACGCGGCCGAGGCCAGCGCAGCTGCAACGGCGAGGTCACATGCCGGGTCGTCGATCCTCACCCCTCCGGACGTCGCCCCGAACAGTTCGGCCCTCGCCAACGGGGTCCTGACAATGCGATCCAGTACCGCGGCGACCAACTGGAACCGGCCAGGCTCGAGGCCTGTGGCCTGGCGACGGGCCGGTCCGTCGGTCGGCACGACCAGCGCCTGGACCTCCACGGCAAGCGCTCGGCGCCCCAGGCGTGGGAGGGCGGTCGCCGATCCGGGCTCTCCCTCACCGGCCCGGAGCAGGGCTCGGGGGTCGATCTCGTGGAGCCCGTCGTGCCCCATCTCGAACCAGGCCACCTCGCCTTCCGCCCCGAACCGGTTCTTGCCTCCCGAGAGCATCCGAAGCCCGGAGCGTGGATCGCCGTCGAAGGTCAGAACGACGTCCACCGCATGCTCCAACGCCCGGGGTCCGGCGACGTCACCGTCCTTCGTCACGTGACCGGCCAGAAGGACCGCGATGCCTTCCGCCTTGGCCAGCCCGACGAGGGCGTCCGTACAGCCTCGGACCTGCGCGGGTCCGCCCGGCACCTGCCCACCCGCGGAGTCCCGGAGGCTCTGGATGGAATCGACGGCGAGCAGGAACGGCCGTTCCGCCCTGGCCGCCTCCACGAGCGGCCCCAGCTCCCGCCCAGAGGCGAATGCCACTCGATCGCCGGGGAGCCCCAGCCGACGAGCACGGAGGGCAACCTGGTCGCGCGACTCCTCGCCGGAGGCAAGGAGGCAGGGGAGCCCGGCAGCCGACAGGTTCGCCACCAACTGGAGGAGAAGGGTCGACTTGCCGATGCCGGGCTCGCCGGCCAGCAGGGCGACGGTCGCGGGAACCAGGCCACCGCCAAGAACCCGGTCGATGCCGGGAATGCCGGCGGACACCCTGGGCTCGCCCCTCACCTCGTGCTGGAGCGACTGGAGCGTGACAGCAACGGAAGCCGAGCCGGGGCTCCGTTGCTCCACCGTCCCCCATGCGCCGCAGCCAGGACAGCGACCGACCCACTGGCCCACCGGATGGCCGCACGCCGAGCACGACAGGAGCGTTCGCGCCTTGCCCACGCCGGCACGCTAGCAATGGGGTCTGACAGGCCACGGTGACCGACGCTCTACGGATGGGGCTGGCGCATCCCCCGGAACTCGACGACCCAGTCCCACCGGTTGCCGTCGTCGAAATGTTTGAACGAAACCAGGCGCCCCTCCTCGCCCCCCGGGAGCAGTACCGGCAGGCCCACGTGTTCCTCGCCGGGCCACAGCTCCTCCCTCACGCCATCCTCCATGTTGAGCCACGTCATGGGGTGATCGCCGGTGCGATCGAGCGGTTCGCGCCACCGCTCCTCCTCGACGGGCCTGAATCGGACGAACCGGGGCACGCCGTGAAGGAGGACCGGCTCACCGGGCTGCTTCCAGGCCCTGCCGAAGAACCGCCATCGCTCGCCATCCTTGGACGTCTCGACGGCCCAGCAGACCTCGCCCTCGGTCATGGGAGAGAGGCTATCCCTCCGCCGCGACGGGGGGAAACCGAGAGGCCCAGCAACCTCGCGGTTGCTGGGCCAACCGGTCTTGAAGTAAGGCGGCGGGAGCCGCCTTACGCTTCGGACCGCTCCTACGCCTCCGAGGATCCGGCCAGCTCGACCGGCGGCGTCTCGGGCGAGAGCGGAGCCTCGAACGTGATCTCGCCGTCCTGGACGTCCACGATCACGGTCTGTCCGGCCCGGAACTCCCGGTACAGCAACTTCTCCGACAGTGGGTCCTCGACCATCCGCTGGATCGTCCGCCGGAGCGGCCGCGCGCCGAGCGCCGGGTCGTAGCCCTTCTCGGCGAGCAGCTCCTTTGCCGCGTCGGTGAGCTCGATGTCGAGATCCTTGGACTTCAGTTGCTCGCGGACCCGCTTCATCATCAGGTCGACGATGTTCTTCACGTCCTCGCGGGACAGCGAGTGGAACACGATGACCTCGTCGATGCGGTTCAGGAACTCCGGACGGAAGGAGCGCTTGAGCTCCTCCATGACCCGATCCTTCATCTTCTCGTACGTCAGCTTCTCGTCGGGACGCGCGGCGAACCCGATGGCGGGCCCCTTCTGGATGTCCCGGGTCCCCAGGTTCGAGGTCATGATGATGATCGTGTTCTTGAAGTCCACCTTGTGGCCCTGCGCGTCTGTGAGGTGCCCGTCCTCGAGGATCTGGAGCAGGGTATTGAACACGTCGGGATGGGCCTTCTCGATCTCGTCGAACAGGACGACCGAGAACGGCTTGCGCCGGACGGCCTCCGTCAGCTGGCCGCCCTCCTCGTACCCCACGTAGCCGGGGGGCGAGCCGATCAGCCGACTGACCGTGTGCTTCTCCATGTACTCGGACATGTCCAGCTGCACCAGGGCGTCCTCGTCGCCGAATAGGAACTCGGCCAGGGCCTTGGACAGCTCGGTCTTCCCCACGCCGGACGGTCCCAGGAAGATGAAGGAGCCCGAGGGGCGCTTGGGGTCTTTCAGCCCGGCCCGGGTCCGGCGGATGGCCCTGGACACAGCTTTGATCGAGTTGTCCTGGCTGATGATCCGCCGGTGGAGCTCGTCCTCCATGCGGAGCAGCTTCTCGGTCTCCTCCTCGGTGAGCTTGAACACCGGGATGCCCGTCCAGGACGCCAGGACCTCGGCGATCTCCTCCTCGTCCACCTCGGACAGGATGTCCATCTCTCCCGACTTCCACTCGCGCTCCCGCCGCTCCCGCTCCTGGCGCAGCTGGTTCTCCTCGTCGCGTAGGGCCGCGGCGCGCTCGAAGTCCTGGGCGTCGATGGCCGATTCCTTGCGCAGGCGGACCTCGGCGATCTTCTCGTCGACCTCGCGAACGTTCGGAGGCGCGGTCATCCGTCGGATCCGCATGCGCGAGCCGGCCTCGTCGATCAGGTCGATGGCCTTGTCCGGCAGATAGCGGTCGGAGATGTACCGATCCGAGAGGTTGGCCGCCGCCACCAGCGCGTCGTCGGTGTACGACACACGGTGGTGCGCCTCGTAGCGGTCCCGGAGGCCCTTCAGGATCTCGATGGAGTGGGCGACCGTGGGCTCCTCGACGTAGATGGGCTGGAACCGCCGCTCCAGGGCCGCATCCTTCTCCAGATGCTTGCGGTACTCGTCGCGGGTGGTGGCCCCGATGGTCTGGAGCTCGCCCCGGGCGAGCATCGGCTTCAGGATGCTGGCCGCGTCGATCGCGCCCTCGGCCGCGCCGGCTCCCACCAGGGTGTGAAGCTCGTCGATGAACAGCACGATGTCCCCGCGCGTCCGGATCTCCTTCAGGACCTTCTTCAGCCGCTCCTCGAAGTCACCGCGGTAGCGCGATCCGGCCACCAGCGCGCCGAGGTCGAGCGTGTAGATCTGCTTGCCCTTCAGGGTCTCGGGGACCTCGCCCTTCACGATGTCCTGGGCCAGGCCCTCGACGATGGCGGTCTTGCCCACGCCGGGTTCGCCGATCAGGACCGGGTTGTTCTTGGTCCGTCGGGAGAGGACCTGCATGACTCGCTCGATCTCCTTCTCCCGGCCGATGACGGGGTCGAGCTTCAGCTCACGGGCGAGCTGCGTGAGGTTCCTGCCGAACTGGTCCAGGACCATCGAGCCCTGGCCTTGGCCGGCCTGCTCGCCTGGGGCCTGCTCCTTGCCGCCGGTGTAGCCGGACAGGAGCTGGATGACCGTCTGGCGGACCCGGTTGAGGTCCGCGCCGAGCTTCTGCAGGACCTGGGCGGCCACGCCCTCGCCCTCTCGGATCAGGCCGAGCAGGATGTGCTCGGTGCCGATGTAGTTGTGTCCCAGCTGAAGGGCCTCGCGGAGCGACAGCTCGAGGACCTTCTTGGCCCTCGGAGTGAAGGGGATGTGCCCCGTCGGCGCGGCCTGGCCTTGGCCGATGATCTCCTCGACCTGCTGGCGGACGGCCTCGAGCGAGATGTTCAGCGACTCGAGGGCCTTGGCCGCGACCCCTTCCCCCTCGTGGATCAGGCCGAGCAGGATGTGCTCGGTCCCGATGTAATTGTGATTCAGCATCCTCGCCTCTTCCTGCGCGAGGACCACTACTCGTCTGGCCCGGTCGGTGAACCGTTCGAACATGTCAGCGTCCCCTGGGCCGGAGCCCCTCTATCGAACGGCCTCGAGGATCGTCGGACCCGGTCCTACCCCCGAGGCAGGTCGGGCGCTCCTGCGGCGCCTGAGCGCGCCTTGGAAGCGCCCCACGGGGGGAAGTATACCCCTGCCCCCCGATACGCCCGAAGCTTCGCCCTGCTCCCACCCACCCATTCCGATCGACGTTCTCCTCTCCTTATTCGGAACGGAACGAGTCCGGGATGAGCTGTAGCGCGAAACTCCCCCGACCTACCCGCATGGGCTACGCAAGTTCCCCCGAACGGGTCGTTTACGAAGGCGGCAACGTGTGGGCAAGATTCATCGCGGATCAAGCGGTGCGCCTTCCCCCCGGTCTTCCCCGTTAGGAGACGATGACGTTGCGCGTGCTGGTCGTCGACGACCACTCGGCGTTCCGCCGGGCGCTCACATCTGCCCTCCGGATGGTCAAGAGCATCGAGGTGGCGGGCGAGGCGGGAGGAGGGGTCGCCGCCACCCAGCAGGCCAGGGCCCTGGAACCCGACCTGGTCATCATGGACCTGTCGATGCCCGATCTCGACGGGATCGCGGCCATGCGGGAGATCCACCAGGCCAGGCCGGAGCTCCCCATCGTGTTCCTCACGGCCCGTGCCGACCCAGGGGTGGAGCGGGAGGCCAGGGATGCAGGGGCGTCCGGCTTTCTGGCCAAGGGGGTCTCGCTCGAGGATCTGGTCATCGTCCTCCACGAGGCCGTCGAGGCGCCGGACGTTGCGGGCTGAGCCGCTGGCTCCCTCAGGCCGCGGCCAGCACCGCGCCGACCAGGCAGAGCGCCGCGCCCGCCCACGTGGCCGATCCCGGCCGCTCTCGGGAGAGCAGGATGGCCAGGAGGACCGAGATCTCCCGAAGCGTCGCCACCCGGCCTACCGGGGCCACGCGGAACGCGAACAGGACCAGGAGGTAGGCGGCTAGGCTCCCCAGCCCGATGAGCGCACCAGGGCGAAGAGCGGCCCGCAGACGTGCCGCGTCGAACCGGGTCACCGCGGTGGTCAGGGCGCCCTGAAGGAGCATGGCCGCGCCGAGGTAGGGGACGGGCGAGACCTCCTGCACTGCCCTCGCGTCCACGACCGAGTAGGACGCGATGACCACGCCGACCAGGACGGCGAACCCGGCGGCCGGCAGGGCCCGGGCCCGGTGAGCCTCCAGGCCGAGCAGTCCGAGGCCGCCTCCCAAGAGCAGCGCTCCGAGCACGGCGGCGGCGGTCGGTCGCTGGGACAGCACGATCCAGGCCCCGACCGTGGCGAGGAGCGGCGCCGTCCCCCGGCCGAGCGGGTACGTGAGTGAGAGGTCGCCACGGGCGTACGCGGCAGCGAGGGCCAGGCCATAGGCGAACTCCAGGATCCCGGTCAGGAGCACCAGGTCGAGGACGGCCGTCGGCGGGGCGGCCACAGTGAAGGGCAGCAGCACCGCCCCGGCGACCAGTCCCGCCACGGCCATCGATGCCACCCGATCGTCCGTCCCGTGAAGCCGGAGGTTCCACCCGGCGTGGAGGATGGCTGCCGTGAGGACCAGGGCCAGGGCGGCCGGGCTCACGGCGAGGGCTGTCCGGTCAGTCCCGCTGCTCCTCGGGCCGCATCTGTGGGAACAGGATGGTGTCCCTGATCGAGGGAACGTCGAGAAGGATCATGAGGAGCCGATCCACCCCGATCCCGATGCCGCCGGCGGGGGGCATTCCGTGCTCCAAGGCGCGGATGAACTCCTCGTCGAGCGGATGAGCCTCGTCCTCCCCCGCCGCCTTGGCCTGGGCCTCGAACCTGGCCCGCTGCTCGTCGGGGTCGGTGAGCTCCGAGAACGCGGTCGCCAGCTCGATGCCGGCCATCACAAGATCGAAGTGCTCGGTGAGCCCAGGGTTCTCCCGATGGGGCCGGGCGAGAGGCGAGACCTCCTGGGGGAAGTCGCAGACGAACGTGGGATCGAACAGCGTCTCCTCGACGAGCTTCTCGAACATCTCCTGCACGAGCTTCCCCGGGCCCCACGCCGGGTCCACCCCGACGCCGTGGCGCTCGGCCAGGCCGGCCAGGTCCGAACGTTCCAAGGTGATCTCCTCGCCGACCGCTTCGGACACGCTGCCCAGGACGGTGATCCGCCGCCACGGCGGCGTGAGGTCCAGGTCCCTGCCGCGAACGGGGAACCTGAGCGATCCTCGGAGTGCCCGGGCGCACCCGACGAGGAGCTCCTCGGCAAGGAGCATCATCGAGTGGTAGTCGCCGTAGGCCTGATAGGCCTCGAGCATCGTGAACTCGGGGTTGTACGTTGGCCCGATCCCCTCGTTTCGGAAATTGCGTCCGATCTCGTACACGCGCTCCATCCCCCCGACCAGTAGGCGCTTGAGGTACAGCTCGAGCGAGATTCGGAGCTTGAGCTCGATGCCGAGCGCCTGATGGAAGGTGGTGAACGGCCGCGCCATGGCCCCGCCGGCCACCGGCTGGAGGACGGGCGTCTCGACCTCCACGAAGCCACGCTCGTCGAGGTACGCGCGCATAGTCTTCAGCGTCGTCGCCCGGGCATCGATGATGCGGCGCGATTCGAGGTCGGTGGCCAGCTGCAGGTACCGATAACGCTGCTGGAGGTCCGGGTCCTTCAGCCCGTGCCATTTCTCGGGGAGCGGCCGAAGGGCCTTCGTCAGGATCGCCAGCCGCTCGACGAAGATCGACAGCTCGCCCTTCTTCGTCGTCCCCACATGGCCGATCGCACCCACGATGTCGCCCAGGTCGACGTCCCCGAGCAGCTCGAAGCTCGCCGGTGCCGTGTCGGTCGCGGACGCGACGAGCTGAAGATCGCCCGAGCGATCCCGCACCACAAGGAACTTGAGCTTGCCCATGTCCCGCCTCAGGACGACCCGTCCCGCCACGGCACAGACGTCGTCGCGCATCTCCCCCGGCCCGAGCCCCCCGAACTCCTTCCGGACGTCGTCGATGCGGTCCGGCTCCTGCACGCCGAGCGCCGAGTCGAGGTTCAACGCGTACGGCTCGACCCCCTTGGCCCGTAGCCGTTCCAGCGTCTCGCGGCGGGCCTTCAGGACCTCCCGTTCCCGAAAGCCCTCCTCAGTCATCGACCGGTCCGACGTTCCTGTCGAAGACCAGGCGGAGTCCTTCCAACGTGAGCCACTCGTCGTGATGGTCGATGCGCTCGCAGGAGGGCACGACCACCGGGGCCAGCCCGCCGGTCGCCACGACGGTCGCACCGTCCCCGATGTCGGCCCTCATCCGTTCGATGATCCCGTCCGCCTCGGCCGCCGCGCCGAAGATCAGCCCGGCCTGGATGGCTTCCACCGTGTTCTTGCCCACCACCGACTTCGGCGTGTGCAGCTCGACCTGAGGGAGCCGCGCGGTGGCCGAGGACAGGGCCTCGTTCGACACCTGCACGCCGGGCGCGATGGCCCCGCCCAGGAACTCGCCCTTGTCCGAGACCGCGTCGAACGTCGTGGCCGTGCCGAAGTCGATCACGATGCACGGCCCGCCGTACCGGTGATACGCCGCGAGCGCGTTCACGATCCGATCCGCACCGACCTCGCGGGGATTGTCCGTGAGGATCGACAAGCCGGTGCGGGTCCCGGGCTCCACGACCACCGGCGGAAAGCTGAAGTACCGCTCGGTCATCTCCCGGAGGGCCCGAGTGGACGTGGGGACGACCGAGGCGATGGCGACGCCGGTGATCTGTCGGCTGAACGAGAGCTCGTGCTGCTCCAGGAACCCCCCGAAGACGACGGCCAGCTCGTCCGCGGTCCGCTCGGACTGGGTGGACATGCGCCAGGACCACTTGAGCTCGGCGCCGGCGAAGACGCCGAGCACCGTGTTCGTGTTGCCGACGTTCACCGCGAGCAGCACGCATCCACCTCCCGTGAGCCGGCGCCATTCTCGCCCACCGGATGGGCCACGGCACGCTTCAGGGCGGGCGGTTCAGGACACCGGGAGAAGGAGGTTGTCGATGAGGCGGGTCTGGGCGAACCTCGCCGCGACGAGCGCCCGCGCGGGGCCGGCGATCGTCGAGACCTCCTCGAACGTCTCATCGTCCACCACGGCCGCGTAGTCGATCCTGGCCTCCGGGGTCGCGCCGATCTCCCGTGCCATGGCGGCCACCAGGGTTGCCGTGTCTCGTTCCCCGCCCCGGGCCATCTGCGCGGCCTCGGACAGCGCCAGGAACAGGCATCCGGCTGCTTCCCGCTGCTCCGGTGACAGGTAGACGTTCCTCGACGACGTGGCCAGGCCGTCGAGCTCCCTGACGGTGGGACAGCCCACCACCTCGATGGGGAGCGAGAGGTCCCGGACCATGCGCCGGATGACCGCGAGCTGTTGTGCGTCCTTCTCGCCGAAATAGGCGGTGCTCGGGCCGACCACGTCGAACAGCTTGGCCACGACCGTGGCGACGCCCCGGAAGTGGCCGGGGCGGGCGGCTCCTTCAAGGCGGTCGCCCAGGGGACCGGGATCCACGGTCACCTCGGGCGGTCCGGTCGGATACATCTCCTCGACGCTCGGGGCAAACACCACGTCCAGCCCGAGCTCCCCGGCGATCGACAGGTCGCGGTCCTCGTCTCGTGGGTACCGAGAGAGGTCCTCGCCCGGCCCGAACTGGAGCGGGTTGACGAAGATCGACACGACCACATGGTCCCGTTCGTCGCGCGCACGCTTCATGAGCGATATGTGGCCGTCGTGGAACGCCCCCATCGTCGGAACGAATCCGACGGTTCGACCGGCCGAACGGGCTGCGTTGCAGACCTTTCGGGCCATGGCGATGGCGCGGATCACCTCCATGAGTCCAGCACCCCTTCCACTGCCGCTTTCGCCACGGTCGAGAGGCGCCCGGATCGGTGCGCGAGGTCCAGTGCCACGTCGGCGAGCGCGACGTAGGCGGGGACCGCCTCCGGCGCGTGCTTCGCCAGGGCCTCGAGGTTCGCGGCGATCGTTCCAGCGTCGCCCCTTACCGCCGGCCCGGTGAGGGCGGCGGCCGGGCCCATCGCGGCCACGTTGTCCAGAGTCGCCCGCTGGAGTGGGAGGAAGAGCTCCGCGGGCTCAGGCATGCCGGCATCACGGAACAGCTCGTCGGCGAGTGCCGTGATCGCAACCAGGTAGTTGGAGGCGAACACCGCTGCCGCGTGATAGATCGGCTTGGCTTCGTCGGCCAGGCGGAAGGACCGCCCGCCAACGTCGCGCGCCAGCCGCTCCCCCAGGACGTAACCGGGCTCGGACAGGGCGGTCACCGCAATCCCACTCCCGGGGATCCGCGCAAGCGCGGCATCGACGTCGGGGAAGGTCTGCAGTGGATGGAGGGACAGGACCTCGGCGCCGGCAGCCCGCGGAGCGGCGAAGGCGCCGAGCGAGGTGGCCCCGGACAGATGCATCGCCGTCTGTCCCCCGCCGAGCGCGCCTTCGTCGGCCAGCGACGTGGCCGTCGGCTCGATCAGGTCATCCGGCGTGCCGATGATGACGACCTCCGCCCCTCGAGCCGCGATCGGTGCCGGACGGATCGGCACACCCGGGAGGTATCGCGCGGCACGATCGACGGTGCCCGCCCGGCCCGAGATGGCCACGATGCGGTGTCCGGCATCCAGCAACCGCGCGGCGAGCGCCGTGCCAACGCGACCAGCACCGATGACGGCAACGTCCATCGAGCCGAGTATCCCAAGTCAGCGCGGAACTACGAGCGGCGGGGCAAACGGGCGGACGCCGAGGACCGCGTTCGGAGCGAGGCGACGTTCGAAGATCCGGCCGTGGCCGGGAAGCAACGGATCGGGGTCCAGCTCCAGCAGCGGCACGAGGACGAAGGCCCGCTCGTGCATCCGTGGGTGGGGGACGACCAGGTCGGGTTCGTCGATCTCCTCCTCGTCGTAGGTGAGGACGTCGATGTCGATGATCCGGGGGCCCCACCGTTCCGCTCGCACCCTGCCCATGCGCTGCTCCACATCCATGCACGCCGTGAGCAGATCGTGAGGCGACAGCGTGGTCTGCACCTCGACGACGGCGTTGAGGTACTCGGGCTGGGGAGGGCCGCCGACCGGGTCGGTCTCGTAGACGCGCGAGGATCGCTCGACGCGAAGTCCCGGCCGCGCCGCAAGCAGTTCCACCGCGCGCTGGAGGTTCGCCAGCCGGTCGCCGAGGTTGGAGCCGAGGCCCACGTAGGCGATGGTCTCGTTCGCGTCCGTCGAGGCTCAGCCCTCGGATTCGACGGTGGCCGCGGCGGCGATCCCCTGGATCTCGCTCGACCGGGCCGCGGCGGGCTTGTGAACGATGGCCGTGGCCCGGACGACCCTGGGGAGACCGGATACGGCCTGGGCGACCGCAGCGGCGAGGGACTCGAGGAGGTCGAGGGATTCGCCGGCCACGATGTCCCGAGCTGTCTGCACGAGCCTTCGGTAATCGGCCGTGGCCCCGATGTCGTCCGAAGAGACCTCCACTTCGACGTCGAGGTCGACCACGAAGTCCTGGGGGAGGTCCTTCTCACCGGGGTTGGCGCCGTGCCGACCGCTCGCGGCGATGCCCGTCAGGAACAGCCTCGAGGTCGTCACGTCGGTCTCCTCTATCCGCCGGGCGGTCGCCGCTCCAGCGAGATGGGCACGGCCCCCGGCTCGCCGTGCGAGTGCGGCCGGCCCAGGTACTTCGACCGAAGATAGTCGAAGGCGAGCGGTGCGATGGTCTCCGGCGCATCCTCCGGCAGCAGGTAGGAGCAGCCAGGCAGGACCGCCAGGCTCGATGTCGGGATGGCGTCGTTCAGCCGTTCCCCCACCTCAACCGAGAGGTAGGGGTCCTCCTCGCCCCACAGGATCAGCGTCGGACAGCTGAGCGTGGCGAGCTGGTCCTCCCGGCCGGCGAGCCCGAGACCATCGGCCGCGTCGATCCCTCGGAAGAACGCGCGCACCCCCTCCTCGCCCAGGAACGGCGTCACGTACGCATCGCGGAGATCGTCCGTGCGACGCTCCGGCTTGGCCATCGCTCGATGGAGGAACGCATCGAACGCCGCGCGGACCACGTCCTCCCGCTGGTCCTCAGGCGCCGACCGCTGCAGTGCCTTCGTCGTCTCGCTCGGCCAGGCGTCGAACGCGATGGAGTCGACCAGGACCATGGCCTCGATCCCGCCCTCCACCGCGAGGAGCTGTGCGATGCCGCCACCATGGCCGTGACCGACGACGGCGAAGCGGTCCACGCCGAGTCCCGCAAGGAGCTCGCGGATGAACCCGGCCTGGGCTCGGATGTTCAGTTCAGTCCTCGGTGATGTGCCGGAGTCCCCGCACCCGAGGAGGTCGGGCGCGATGACATGGGTCCACGGGGCGAACAGCGGCACGAACTCCCGCCACAGGAACGACGACGTGGGGAAGCCGTGGAGGAACACCACCGCCGGATTCTCCGGGTCCCCCTCCTCGGTGAAGGCCATGTCGACACCCGACACCCGGGCCCGCCGGCGCTGGAGGTCGATCACCGCCCCGCCCGCGCGATGGCATCGACCACCCGGACCACGCGGATCATCTCCCTGACGTCGTGCACCCGAACGATGTGCGCACCCCGGGCCACGAGCCAGGCCACGGCCCCGGCGGTCCCCTCGATCCGTTCGTCGTCCGGCAAGTCCAGGAGCGCCCCGATGAACCGCTTGCGCGACGGGCCGACCAGCACCGGCCGGCCCAGGTCGAGGAGCGCGTCCACGTGATGTATCAGCGTCAGGTTCTGCTGGAGGTCCTTGCCGAACCCGATGCCCGGATCGACGCATAGCCGCTCGGGCGCGATGCCGGCGAACTCGGCGGCTTCGATCCGTTCACGGAGGTACTCGCGGACCTCGGCCACCACGTCGCCGTAGTGGGGCGCGACCTGCATGGTCTTCGGCTCGCCCTTCATGTGCATGAGGACCATGCCGGCGCCCGCCTCCCGAGCCACGGCGAACATCTCCGGGTCCCGGGCGCCCGATATGTCGTTCACGATCAGCGCGCCGGCTTCGAGTGCGGCCCTGGCCACGGCCGGCTTCCGCGTGTCGATCGAGATGGGGACGGGGACCTTCCCGACGAGCGTCTCGATGACCGGGACGACGCGGTCACGCTCCTCGTCGGGGGAGACCGGATCCGAGCCCGGTCGGGTCGACTCGCCGCCAACATCGACGATGTCGGCGCCCTCATCGACCATCTCGATCCCGCGGGCCACGGCCGCACCGTGATCGAGGTACCGCCCTCCGTCGGAGAACGAGTCCGGCGTGACGTTCA
>WNGF01000405.1_pt1 | contig 63226 bp, 52 predicted proteins | sample 5400641 | NCBI WGS metagenome assembly WNGF01 (sample SAMN13153371, study PRJNA577476) | soil metagenome | isolation source: 80 cm soil or saprolite under grassland replicate 2 | place: USA:California | collected 2016-06-15
GAGAGCCTCCACGGTTTATTGACCGCGCCTTGGGGCCATGAACCGTTCAGACTGGTAACTGGTAACTGGTAACTGGAAATTGAAAATAGGGTCGCGCTCGGGATGAGCTTCTGCAAATCGCCAGTTACCAGTGACAAGTTACCAGTGACAAGTCGGTTCATGGGTAGCTCCTTGTTCCTTTCGGACCTGCTCAGCGGCCATGAACCGTGGCGGAGTACGCAATCCGCAATCCGTAATCCGCAATCCGCAATCAGGAGGTTCACGGGAAGGAACACCCCGCGCTACGCGAGCGCGCACCAGTGCAAGAATCCTAGCCGGTCCCTGACCATTGGGCGTCGAGCGCCTTCTCGATGAGCCCTGGCGGCACTTTTTGACCCCAACGCACCTTTCCGATCTTTTCCGCCAGCACGAATTTGATTTCACCGTCGCTTGCCTTTTTGTCCAGCTTCATCGCGGCGCGCGTCGGAAGACCGGCTGCGGAAAGGAGATCGCGGATCCGGCCGACATCCCGGCCCGGCAAGCCGAGCACCGCTTCGGAAAGATACGCCGCAGCCAGCTGTCCGATGGAGATAGCTTCGCCGTGGAGAAAACGGCCATAACCGACGGAGTTCTCAATGGCGTGGCCGATCGTGTGCCCGAAATTAAGACTGGCCCTCCGACCGCTTTCTGTTTCGTCCTCCCCGACCACCTCCGCCTTGATCTGGCAGCAGCGCGCCACCACGTCCCCCAGCGGCTTCGGTCGGTGCTCCAGCAATTCCGGCAGGCGGCGCTCGAGCCGGCGGAATAAAGCCGGGTCCTGGATGATGCCGTATTTGATCACTTCGGCGAGCCCGGCGCAGAACTCGCGCGCGGGCAGCGTGGCCAGCGTGTCCAGATCACATAAGACGAGCTTCGGTTGATGAAATGCGCCGACCAGGTTCTTGCCCGCTTTGAGGTTGACGCCCACCTTGCCTCCCACCGAACTGTCCACCTGCGCCAACAACGTCGTCGGCACCTGCACGAACGGAATGCCGCGCAGGTAGGTCGCGGCGACGAAGCCTGCCAGGTCGCCCACCACGCCCCCACCCAGCGCCACGATGAATGAGTTGCGCTCCAGCCGCTGCGCCGCCAGCCGGTCGTAGCACCGTTGCGCCGTGGCCAGGCTCTTGGCCGGCTCGCCCGCCGGCACGGTGATCGTGACGACCTCGAACCCGGCGTCCTCCAGGCTCCGCTTGGCGACGTGCCCGTAACGCGGCGCAACGTTGCCATCCGAGATGATGGCCCCACGTCCGCCCAGCCCCAGTTGGCGGCACTCCGGCCCCAGTCGACTCAGTAAGCCCGAGCCGATGTGAATCGAGTAAGCGCGATCGCCCAGGGGCACGTTGACAACTCGCATGGAGGGAGATTAAGGAGTTCAAAGTTCAAAGTTCAAAGTTCAAAGTTCGAGGTCCCGCTTTATTGTTGTTTCCTGTGTGGCCTTCGGCCTTATGCTCGCCCGAATGAATCCTGTGACGCTCATCACGGGCGCGTCGCGAGGCATCGGACGCGGCATTGCCCTCGAACTGGCCAGAATCGGGTGGGATTTGAGCCTGAATTATCTCAGTAACGAAGCCGCCGCCCGCCAGACCGCCACCGAGTGCATCGCGACCGCCAAAGCCATGGGCCATGATATCCGCGTCGAGATCTGCCAGGCCGATGTGAGCGTCGCCGCCGATCGACAAAAGCTCATGGGACTGACCCGGGAAAAGCTCGGGCGGCTCGACCTGCTGGTGAACAACGCGGGCATCGCGCCGATCCTCCGGGCCGATATCCTGGAAGCGGGCGAGGAGAGCTTCGACCGGCTCCTCAACGTCAACGTCAAGGGTCCTTATTTCCTGACCCAGCTGGCCGCGCGCTGGATGATCGAACAGGCCGGAAACCGTGCCGCGGCCTCCCAAACCGCCCCGGGCCAATCGATGGACCCGGCCTGGGACCGCACTCGGTCCGTGCGGCCGAAAATTGTCACGATTTCCTCCATCTCCTCCTACACCGCCTCCACCAATCGGGGCGACTATTGCATCGCCAAAGCCGCGCTCTCGATGCTCACCCCGCTGTTCGCCACGCGCCTGGCCGAGTATGGCATCAACGTCTACGAAATCCGCCCCGGCATCATCGCCACGGACATGACCGCCGCGGTCAAGGAACGATACGACAAATTGATTGGCGAAGGTCTGACGCCTCTGCCTCGGTGGGGCACCCCCGAGGACGTCGGCAAAGCCGTCGCCGCCATCGCGCAGGACCTGCTCCCTTTCAGCACCGGCGAGGTGATTAACGTCGATGGCGGATTTCATCTGCGACGACTTTAGATTGAGAGTTTGAAATTGTCGTAAAAATGGCTCGCCGGTTGTTAGCCGCGAGAGGACGCAAAGAACGCAAAAAGAGATCGTATTGTGCCACTTCTGCTTTGTGCTCTTTGTCTTCTCTTGCGGCCAATCTCAACTATGCCCATTAAAATTGACCACCAATTGACGCCGGAGAAACTCCTCCCGAAGATCGAGCGGCTCTTCGAGTTGTCGGCGCCCAAGATTCTCGACCTGGCCAGGGTGTGGAAGCCTGGGCACGGCGCGCCCGTGTTCACCGTCAAGGGGCGCTACACCACGCGCGGCTGGACGGAGTGGACGCAGGGCTTTCAGATCGGCTCGGCCCTGCTGCAGTTCGACGCCACGGGTGACGAACGCTTCCTCCACCTGGGCCGGCGCGCCACCGTCGAACAGATGGCGACGCACGTCTCGCATGTCGGTGTCCACGACCACGGCTTCAACAACATTTCCACCTACGGCAACCTCCTCCGCCTGATCCGCGAGGAAAAAATCCCGCATCAGCCACGGGAACAGGAATTCTACGAGCTCGCCCTGAAAGTTTCCGGCGCCGTGCAGGCGGCCCGCTGGACCCGCATCGCCAACGGCCAGGGCTTCATCTACTCCTTCAACGGACCGCACTCCTTGTTCATCGATACTCTGCGCTCCCTGCGCTCGCTCGCCGTCGCTTATCAGCTCGGCCATGTCCTGACCGGGGAACATGACCAGAGAATCTCCTTGCTCGGACGCCTGATCGACCACGCCGAAACCACTGCCACCCACGGCATCTACTACGGCCGAGGCCGCGACGCCTACGATGTCCGTGGCCGCACGGCGCACGAAAGCATCTTCAATCTCAACGACGGCTCGTATCGCTGCCCCAACTCCCAGCAGGGCTATTCGCCGTTCAGCACCTGGACGCGCGGACTGGCCTGGGCCATCTGCGGGTTTGCTGAGCAGATCGAGTTTCTCCAATCCGTTTCAGGAGACGAAGTGGCCGCGGCCGTTGTCCCGCCCGCCCTGCTTCAGTCCAACGACCAGGCGGGCCTCCCCCGCAGCCCCAGGGGCGGGCGATGGCCGCGCCGGAGCCAGGCGGACCTCGCCACTCGCCTCCGCCGGTTGCGAACGATGCTCTTGGACGCCGCCACCGCCACCGCCGACTTCTACTTGGAGAACTCCTGCGCCGACGGCGTGCCCATGTGGGACACGGGCGCGCCTAACCTGCATCGGCTGCCCGCGGACTATCTCCGCCGGCCCGCCGATCCCTTCAATCGCTGGGAACCGGTGGACAGCTCCGCCGCTGCGGTGGCCGCGCAGGGCCTGGTGCGGCTGGGAAATTACCTGGCCGCCAGGGGCGCCACCAAAGACGCGGCCCGCTACCGGCAAGCCGGCCTCACCGTCACCCGGACACTCCTGGCCGAGCCGTATCTCTGCACCCACCTCAAGCATCAAGGCCTGTTGCTGCACTCCGTCTATCATCGTCCGAACGGTTGGGACTACATCGCCCCTGGCCGGCACGTGCCCAACGGCGAGAGCTCGATGTGGGGCGATTACCATGCCCGCGAATTGGCCCTGCTGCTCCTGCGCGAACTGCGCGGCGAACGCTACCTGACCTTTTTCGATCAACCCAAACCGTGATGGCCGCCCCGGAAACTTGAACCGTCGCCGTCGCCCTGATTCATGCCGGATCCAATTAAACTGACCCGCGTTCCTTCACTCAGGACGGTGGACGAGTTTCGGCGCCATGTCGCCGCGCTCGGCGTGGAATTGCCGTGCGAAGACTCCATCGTCGCCGGCTCCGACTCGCCCCTGGCGCACCCGGTCCCCCAATTCCGCGTCAATGGCAAGCAAATCGGCAATCGCTGGGCCATTCACCCGATGGAGGGCTGGGATGCCACCACCTCCGGCGGCGCCACCGACGATGTCCGCCGCCGCTGGCAACGTTTCGGTCAAAGCGGGGCGAAGCTGATTTACGGCGGCGAGGCCATGGCGGTGCGGCCGGATGGGCGCGCGAACCCCAATCAACTCATCCTCATCGAACGAAACAAGTCGGACCTGGCCGAACTGCGCGAAGACCTGGTGCGCGCCCATCGAGAGCGTTACGGCAACGCCGAAGATCTCGTCATCGGTTTCCAACTCACCCACTCCGGTCGCTTCTGCCGGCCGAACGACAAGAAACGCCTCGAGCCGCGCGTGGCCTATCGTCACCCGCTGCTCGACTCGAGATTCAGCGTGACCGACGACGCGCAGGTCCTAAGCGACACGGAGATCGAAGTGCTCGTCGGGGACTATGTCACGGCGGCCGGCGTCGCCTGGAGCGTGGGCGCGGATTTTGTCGACCTCAAGCATTGCCATGGCTACTTGCTGCACGAGTTCCTCAGCGCCTTCACCCGGCCGGGCAAGTACGGTGGCAGTTTCGAGAATCGAACGCGTCTCCTTCGGGAAATCGTCCAGGGCATTCGCTCGAGTGGCAACAAAATCGATTTGGGGATTCGGCTCAGCGCCTTTGATTTTGTGCCATTCAAACCCGACCCGGCGCTCTCGCGGCCGGGAAAACCAGGCCCGGGCATCCCGGAAGACTATTCGCACTGGCTGCCCTATCGCTACGCCTTTGGTGTGAACCAGGAGCATCCCATCGAACCTGATCTCACGGAAACTTTCCGATTCTGTGATCTCTGCGCGCAACTCGGCGTTAAAATCCTCAACCTGAGCGCCGGCTCGCCTTACTATAATCCGCACATCCAGCGACCGGCCGCCTATCCGCCGAGTGACGGCTACCAACCGGCGCATGACCCGCTCATCGACGTGGCGCGGCAAATCAACGTGGTGCGGCAGGTGGCGAACCACCTGAAAGAAGGAAAGCCGGCCAACGCGCCGACCGGGCCTGGCACTCAGGATGCAACAACGCCACGATCGATCGAGGCCTCCTGCGCGCCCATTCTCATCGGCAGCGCCTACAGCTACTTGCAGGAATACCTCCCGCACGTCGCCCAATACGTCGTTCGCCACGGCTGGACCGACCTGGTTGGCTGCGGACGCATGGCCTTGAGTTATCCGAACCTCCTGGCGGACGCGGTGGCCCACGGCACCCTGGCCACCAAGTTCATCTGCCGCACCTTCAGCGATTGTACGAGTGCGCCACGCAATGGCTTGATCAGTGGCTGTTACCCCCTCGACAAACATTACTCGGCCAAGCCGGAGTTTCAGCAGTTGAAGGAAATCAAAAAGACCGGCCATCCTTAATCTCTTTCCCATACCAATGACGCCGCCCGGGCGCTCGTGTTCCGGCCACAATCTGTGGCCAGACGGTTCGTTTCGCCTTAGATTCCCCGCATGAAAGCACTGCTCGCACTCTGGTGCGGTGGGTTGAGTGGACTCGCGGCGGTGGGGTGCGCCGCCAGCCTTTCTGACCCCATCACTTACCAGGGCATGTGCGACGCTTCGGCGGCCGTCAGCTTGACCACTAACCTCTTCATCGTCGCCAACGACGAAGACAACATCCTGCGCGTCTATCGCCGACATCCCGGGGGTCTGCCGATCCTGAGCGTCGACTTCAACGCGTTCCTGCGCGTCGCCGGCAAATCCACGGAAACAGACCTCGAAGGCGCGGCTCGCATCGGCGACCGCATTTACTGGATCAGCTCGCACGGACGCAACGCCAAAGGCCGGTCCAGTCCCAACCGCCACCGGTTTTTTGCGACGACCGTCGCCGTCACCAACGACCAGGTGGAAGTGAAGCCGCTGGGACGGCCCTACACGAGTTTGCTTCGCGACCTGACGCGCGATCCGAGGTTGGCGGAGTTCCATCTGGCGTTTGCGGCGCGACTGGCGCCCAAACTGCCCGGCGGACTCAACATCGAAGGACTCTCCGCCACTCCCGACGGCCATTTGCTCCTCGGTTTCCGCAACCCGATCCCGCGCGGCCTGGCCTTGGTCGTGCCCTTGCTCAATCCGGCCGACCTCATCGAAGGCAATCCCGCCAAATTCGGCAAGCCCATCCTGCTCGACCTCGGTGGTCTCGGGGTTCGCAGCATGGGCTTGGGCGACGACAAATACCTCATTATCGCCGGCCCCTACGGCACCGACGGCGAGTCGCGCCTTTACGATTGGGACGGCCGCAGCCCTACGCCCAAAATGCTCAGTGGCATTCGGCTCCCGGGTTTCAATCCCGAGGGGCTGGCCTTTTATCACGAGGGCGGGCGCTCCGAGTTCTTCCTCGTGAGCGACGATGGCACGTTGAAGATCGGCGGCGTGGATTGCAAGCGGCTCAAGGATCCCACTCGCCGGCAGTTCCACGGTTATTCTTTGTCCCCCTGATTTTTCCTCCCGCAAGCGGCGAACAATCTATGCACCTGGACGAAATTCAAACGGCTTTGCGCGAGACGCAAATCGATGGCTGGCTTTTCTTCGACCATCACCAGCGTGACCCGCTCGCCTACCGCGTGCTCGGCTTGAAGGCGCCGGGTCATGTCAGCCGACGCTGGTATTACTTCGTCCCGCGGGAGGGCGAGCCGCGCGGCTTGGTGCATCGCATCGAGCGCGGCGTGTTGGACACTCTGCCAGGCACCCGGGCGGCTTACTCGAGTTGGCCGGAGCACCGGGACGGATTGCGGCACCTTCTGGCCGGCGCCCGACGCGTGGCCATGCAGTATTCACCTTTGTGCCTCCTGCCCACCATCGCCAATGTCGATGCGGGAACGGTGGAACTGGTCCGCAGCCTGGAGGTGGAAGTCGTCAGTTCCGCCGAACTCATCCAGCTCTTCGAAGCCCGTTGTTCCCCCGCCATGTTGGAGATGCACCTGGAGGCCGGCCGGCGCGTGGACCGCGTTCGCCGCGAGGCATTCGATTTCGTCCACGCCGCCCGGCACAAATCTCAACCGATCACCGAATACGGCCTGCAGCAGTTCGTGCTGCAACGGTTCGCCGAAGCCGGGTTGATCACCGACCATGCACCCATCGTCGGCGTCAATGCCAACGCCTCCGACCCGCATTACCAACCGACCCGGGAAGCGTGCCGCGCCATTCGCGACGGTGACCTGCTGCTGCTCGATTTGTGGGCCAAGCTGAAGGATCCCGATGCGGTCTACTACGACGTGACCTGGATGGCCTACTGCGGGGAGGAACCCCCGGCGCGCCAGCGTGAAGTCTTTCAGGTCGTACGCGACGCCCGCGATGCCGGCATTCGCTTCGTCACCGACGCGGTCGCCGCCGGCCGGCCGGTGCAAGGCTTTGCCGTCGACGACGCCGTGCGCGGGCACATTATCCGGAAAGGTTTCGGCGAGTTCTTCACCCATCGCACCGGCCATTCCATCGGTCGCGAAACTCACGGCCATGGGGCGAACCTCGACAACTTCGAGACCCACGACGAGCGGAGGATCATCCCCATGACCTGCTTCTCGATCGAGCCGGGCATTTACCTGCCGGAGTTCGGCGTCCGCTCCGAGGTCAACGTGATCGTGGATGAACGAGGCGCGTGGGTGACAGGAGAGATTCAGCGCGAATTGATCTTGCTTTGACCCGGGCCGGCAATCTGCGGGGGCCCGTGGGCTGGCAAGGTCACGCGGCGTTTGCAGCGATTTACGATGTACGATTTACGAGCTACGAGTTGCGTGTCGACCACGGATGTCCCGGAAACTTTCGAGCGGACCGCCTTGCTGAAAGGAACAGGTCGCGGTGGGATAAGACGTCCCTCAGCATCCGTGAAATCCGGGAAATCCGTGGTTCATCTCCGAAATTCAGAGGTTAACCACGGATTTCCCGGATGGCACGGATTTTTCTCGGGGAGACCAGCATCTGGACGATTGTCCAATTGCAAAGCCCTCCGGACGACCTATGCTGATCGGCAACGTAGCGGCCGGCGCCGGGCTTCGCCGAGATCCCGACTTGGTGACGGCGAATGTGGTCCGCGGCCTGACTCCGCCTCATGAAAAAACCTGCGGTTGCTCCGAAGCCGGTCCCGTCTGACAGCGCGCATTGCCTGGTGCAGACGGTGGCCGAGGCGTTCGCCGAAGAACCGGCGCTGGAAGCCGTCAAGATCAACCACGCCCGCCGTTCCATCTCCGTCGCCACCCTCGGACGGCCGAACCGGGCGGATATCGAGCAGGCCGTCACTTCCCGGATCGAACGGATTGAGCAGGAGACCAGTGGACCGCGTTGTGGCCTGCTCGCGGGCGTCTCGGACTGCGCCCACTGTGCCACCCCGCTGCCCCCGTCCGTCCGGCGCAAGATCACCCTCGAGCGCGATGCCGACACGACTACCATCGCCCGCGTCACTTGTCCCACCGCCCCCAAGTTTTGGCGCTGGCGCGATCTGCCGTGGCCGAAACTGGTGCCCCGCGAAGTGCTGTTGCCCGACGAGGAGGACCATGAGCACGAGTGGAAACTCCAACTGATCGCCGCCAGCCTTTGCGGCGCGTTCGGGCTGGGTGGTTATCTGGCCGGTCACTCGCTCCTGGGCACTCTCCTCTTCGTGCTGGCCTACCTCGCCGGCGGCTGGTTCACCTTCCATGAAGTGCGGGAACGCTTGCAAAAGGGTGCTCTCGACGTGCATTTCCTCATGCTCGCCGTCGCTCTGGGCAGCGCCAGTATCGGCGCCTGGGGCGAAGGGGCCATGTTGCTCTTCCTCTTTTCCCTCTCCGGCGCGCTGGAACATTACGCCATGGGCCGAACCAGCCGCGAAATCCGGTCCCTCTTCAAGACCGCTCCGAAGGAAGCCACCGTGCTCGACGCCCAAGGCCACGAACAGCGCCTGCTCGTCGAGGAACTCGAGCCGGGCATGCGGCTGCTCATCAAGCCGGACGAACAATTCCCCGTCGACGCCGAAGTCGTCAAGGGCGCCACGGCCAGCGACGAATCCAACCTCACCGGCGAGGCCGCGCCCGTGGAAAAGAAGATCGGCGACACCGTCCTGGCCGGCACCCTCAATCTGTGGGGCGTCATCGAAGGGGTCGTGTTGCGTCGCGCCAGCCAGAGCGCGCTGCGAAAAATCATCCGATTGATCCAGGAGGCGCAGCATCTCAAGGCCCCGTCGCAGCGCTTCACCGACCGCTTTGGCACCACCTACACTTACGCCATCCTCGCCCTGACCCTGGCGATGTTCTTCGTGTGGTGGCTCGGTTTCGGTGACCATCCTTTCCAGTCGAGCGCCACCGGTAAAAGCGCCTTTTACAAGGCGATGACACTGCTTGTGGTCGCTTCGCCCTGTGCGCTGGTCCTTTCCATCCCTTCCGCCGTCCTCGCCGCCATCGCCTGGAGCGCCCGGCGGGGCATCCTCTTCCGGGGCGGCGCCGCCGTGGAAAACCTCGCGGAAATTTCCGTCGTCGCCATGGACAAGACCGGCACCCTCACCACGGGCGAATTGCAGGTCGAACGCATCGAAAGCTTCCCGCCTGGCCGCGAGCCGGAGGTGGCGCAATTGGCTTACTCGCTCGAGCGGCTTTCCGCCCATCCCCTGGCCCGGGCCATCACCCGCTACGGCAAACAACAACACTTGCCCGCCCTCGAGATCGCCCGCGTCGAATCTGTCACCGGCACCGGTTTGCAGGCGCAGTACGGCCAGCAAACCCTTCGCCTCGGGAAACGCGCGTGGTTGGCCGAAGGCCCCCATGCCGCGGTCATTCAAAACGCGCCCCCGACCGACGCCGGGTTCTCCGAGGTCTGGCTGGCCGCCGACGGCCTGATCGGACGCCTCCTGCTCCGCGACGACATCCGGCCGCAGGCGCGTGACGTCGTCGAAAAACTTCGCCAACACGGGTTGAAAAGCGTGGTGTTGACCGGCGACCGCCAGGCCACCGGCGACCACCTCAAACGACAGCTCGCCGTCGATGAAGTGCGCGCCGAACTCAAGCCGGAGCAGAAAGTCGAGGCGCTCCGTTCCTTGGCCGGAAGGAAGGCCCGTGTCGCCATGATCGGCGACGGGGTGAACGACGCGCCCAGCCTGGCCGCCGCCGACGTGGGCGTCGCCATGGGCGCGCGCGGCTCCGACGCCGCCCTGGAACAGGCCGAAGTCGTGTTGATGCATGATCGACTGGAGAATTTTCTAACGGCATTTCAATTGAGCCAGCGGGCGCGCGCGATCATCCGGCAAAACCTCATGATCTCCCTCGGCACGGTCATCGCCCTCGTCACTTGCGCGCTGCTCGGCGTCATCCCCCTGACCCTCGGTGTGCTCGGCCACGAAGGGAGCACGGTCGTGGTCGTGCTGAACAGCTTGCGGCTCTTGCTGGACCCCGCCCCTTTTCGAGCGGCAACCCCGGGTTCGTAGTCCCCGCTTCGAAACCAACCCGCGGCCGCTCGCGCGCGGGCCATCATTTGCCGGAGAATCCCCCCACCGCCGCGCCGGCGGCCGCCGAGTGCGTCGTGAAAAAATTCTGCCAGAGCAACCGCAGCGTAATCGTCAGCGCGACGCCGATAAAGACCGGCCGAATCCATGCGGTCCCTTTGCGGATGACCACCTTGCTGCCAAGTCGGGCGCCCAACATCTGGCCCAGACCCATGCATAAACCCGCTCCGAAGTGGATGTGCCCGCCGGCCACGAACGCCATGAGGGAGGCGATGTTGCTCGCCAGGTTCATCAACTTGGTGTGGGCCGTGGCTCGCGTCAGGTTGTAGCCCAGGCCCACCAGGTAGGCCATCGCCCAGAACGTGCCCGTGCCCGGACCAAAGAATCCGTCGTAAAATCCCAGGCCCAGCCCGAACACCAAATGGAAGAAGTGCCCATTCAGTCGGGCGGGACGCTCCCGGTCACCGAGTCGCGGCTGGAACAGCAGGTAGAGGGAAAGCGCGATCAGCAGCCACGGGATCGTCTGTCGCAACAGGTCGGCCGGCAATCGACTGACCAGGAGCGTGCCCGCCGTCGCGCCCAGGAGTGTGCAGAGGATGCCAAGTTGACCGGCCCGGAAGTCGATTAGCCCCGCTCGACCGTAGTGCCACGTCGCGCTGGCCGACCCAAACGTCGCCTGGAGCTTGTTTGTCCCCAGGGCCAATTGTGGCAACATGCCGAGATTGAGCAGGACCGGGATCGTGATCAGGCCGCCGCCGCCGGCGATCGAATCGACGAAGCCCGCGGCCAGGCCCGTCAGCAGCAGAAACGGATAGGTCCAGAGCGGGATGGCCAGGGAGTCCACAATGGGATTGAATTAGCGCCTCCGCCCAAGTTCGCCCGAGCAACCGCCGCCGTCTGGCGGAAAATTCCGGCGCCAGTCGGCCAGGAACACTCTGGTTAGCCACACTGCCGTTGAATTAAAGACCAATGACGAGCCCTTACTCCCAATGACCAATGGCCAATGACCAATGACCAATGAATGACCATGCTCCCATGCCCAATGCTCGACCAAAACCGCCGCCGGGGCCGTCATGAGCGCCGCTTGATCATTGGGCATTGGGCATTCTTTGATCATTGGTCATTGGTCATCTGTCATTGGTGACTAAGGCCCCCCGAGAGAACGCCGGGCTTAATTCAACGGCAGAGCTGCTTAGCCCGCCCAGTCCGTCAGGAATTTCGACCAGTGGCAACAGGAACGAGCGCGGCACAAGGCGGCGCCTTTCTATCCGAATCCCGCAATCGCCACAACCGGGAATCCGATGCACCGACTGGTAACTTGTCACTGGCGATCTGCAGAAGCCCATCCGGACTGTGATCCTTTCTTCAATCTCCAGTTACCAGTTACAAGTTACCAGCTTCAGCGGTTGCTGGTCCCAATGCCTGACGAAAGGCCATGCCGGGCCCCCCCGAAAATCCGGGCGCGCGCTCTTGCGAAATTTGCCTTGTTGAGCCCCGTTTCCCGTTTAAGCTCCGGCCGATGTCAGGTGGCGCGGAGCAAGTCCAGCTGGAAGGAGTGGACCTGAAGCAGAGGCCCACTGCGGCATGGTTTTGCCTCCGTTCCCAGCCCCGCCACGAGCACATTGCCGCCCGGCACCTGCGCCAGATGGAAGGCGTGGAGGTGTTCAATCCGCGCATCCGCTTCGCTCGCTCCGCCCGAACCGGAAAAGTCATCGTCACCGAATCGATGTTTCCGAATTACCTGTTCGCGCGGTTCGACTGGGGACGGTTGTTGACGCGCGTGCATTACGCGACCGGCGTCAGCGGCGTCGTCCACTTCGGCATCAAGTGGCCGACCGTGCCTGACCAGGCGATTGCCGAAATCCGCGCCTTGATCGGGGCCGACGGAGTCCACTCGATCCCCGACGAACTGGCGCCGGGCGACGAGGTCCGGGTCTCGGGTGGAATTTTTCACGGATTACTCGCGATCGTGACGCAGGTCATGCCGGGCAGCCAGCGGGTGATGGTCTTGATGGATTTCCTCGGCCGCCAGACGACGGTGGAATTGGGTAATCAATCGGTGATCCGGCACGGGTTGCCGCGCTGAGCGGTTGGTGAGCCGTTGGTCGACGCGTCCGTAGCTCAATTGGATAGAGCTTCTGACTTCGGATCAGATGGTTGTGGGTTCAAGTCCCTCCGGACGCGCCACTGATTATCAACTAGTTATAATTCTTATCGTCTCTCGATTCTTCTCCACTTGGACACTTCTTGGACATTTTTGAGGTCGTAGAGAACCTTTGCGAGAGTCCGCTTGAACGTAGAGGTTATGTCGCTCCCGCTCGTACGTTCGCTCTCCTCTCCTGAACTGTGCAAATCGAAACCGGACGAAAGCCGACCGGCTCTGATTCGTCGCAGTTATGCAGCTCCACTTAATCGATTGATAGACAGACGGATGTGTTTACTTAGACGCCTGGCACGACTATTTTGGAATTTGGATGTGCACTACCGTGGCCGTCGAGTGCTTACCGAAGATTCGGCTGGCTTAACAAGGCCTGAAGCAAAGCCGCTCAGAGCACCGACATAAAGCCCAGATGCAAGGCCTGTAAAACACCGTCACCACCGTCACTACCGTCACTAACGCCGTCAACTGCCAACGAAACCGCGCCAGTGTCAGTGACGCAAACGGTGACGCAAACCGCTCTTGTTGATTGGCCTACCGTCACCAATAAGCGGCCGCCGATGACGATCTTGATGCTGGTGACGCAAAAACAAAACAGCCCCTGGTTTGTTGCCCCCTCCCGCATCGCACGACGTGGGAGAGATGGAATATTTAATACGTCGGTGGGGGAAAAACGCGTCCGAAGTGTCCGTTAAGGGCCATAGATCAACCAGCGTTCCCGACAGTCGCGAGGCTGGAAACAGCTTCCTTGGCCCGCTCTCACGTGCGACGCCTGTGCAGGCCCGCCGCTGGTGACGCGCACGCCGCAACTCCAGCCGCAAAAGGCAAGTCTTTGGCGCAGGTGCTCTCCGCCGCGCCCGCGCCCGCAGTCCACCGATGCCAATGCTCAACCTTTTTTCCGAACAGGACCAAACTTAAACTCAACTCGGCTTCCCCGTTCCCGGTAGGTCAATTCTTTGTTCGTTTCAATTGGTGGGCCTCGCAACACATCCTTGCTGCAAGCCGAAATGAAGGCTGCGCCCAGTCGGGTCAGGCAGAATTGACTATGAGTTTCTCCGACCGGTGCACCCGGAGGCCAACCACCATAGCGTGGGTTGGCGGGCAACTCGATCAGCCTTAACCGATGGAGGTTCTCTAATACCACCAGAAGATCAGCTTCTGCGATGCCAAGTTCGGCCACGAACTGTTGGCTAGGAACCGCCACGCTTTCAATCACTGACCCTCCCTTCATGCCCCTAAGCACGAAACTGTAGGCACTCTCCAGCAATTGGGCCTCCTTCGGCGAGAGTTCGTCCAGAACGTGCGAAAAACCCGGCAGCACTGATTCTTTGTGATTTGCATCCGCAGCAGCAGCCAGCAGCGAGGCCCACCGATCGACCATGCTGTCATCTTCCTCCAAGGACCCATGTTCGAGAATTGAACTGAGGAACTTCAGTGGCACTGGCTCGGGGCGGACTTGCCGGCTCTTCAAGAATTTCTTGGCTTTCTCAAGCAGTAAAATGCTTTGCTTGAAACGCCACAACTTAACCCGATCGGCCAGCAGCAAACCAGCTTCCTTCGTAAAGGGGTCGACGAGGTTCAAGAACGCTTGTTTCACCGGAGTCGGGATGGACGCCAATTTCTTCAGCATGGTTGCAAGAATGCGGCAGACTCGATTTCAAAACCACTCTTTTGATCGGCGACCGGCATCCAGTTGCGCCACAGCCAACGCACATGGCTCCATTGGCCTTTTATTGGCCTTAAACCTGTCCGACTTTGCCATTGCTGGGGCACGGTCTATTGCCTAAAGTGACCTCACTATGACAGACTCCAAACAGCCGCAACAGTTGTCCGAGCACAGCAGATTCAGGAAGCAGTACACGGAGAAAGAATGGTCGCGGTTGGATGAAAACCTAGAATTCAAGGAGGCATTAGCAGTTGATGACTTGGACAAAGCCGGCGAAGTTGCGGCCAGGATTCTAATCGGCGAAACCAAGTCGCTCCCTGAGGCGAGGGATCTCAAGAAGACTCATGATACATTCAAACAATTCGACGATTAGCCTGGGGCTTGCTGACACGATGTAGATGCGGCAGTTCCAAGGATACATGACGGCGCGTTCGGGCGGGTGGCGAAACGATCGCCGTCGATGGCACATGCACACGTCAAGCACTATGGGCCTATGGTGATTTCAGGCGGAAAAAGCGGTGGGGGAAGGCGCTATCGATCAGGTTGGTAAACGTCAGCGTGCCGGTGGCTGCTACATTTGTGCTAAACAACCCATCAGATCAAGTAGGTCGCTTGAAGGGTTATGCAGACCACAGAACCTGACCCATGAATCCCGTCATCGGCCACATCATCGGCTGGAGCTTGGTCGCAGTGACGTTCTGGTTTATCGTCACTACCGTGATTCACATTCACAAGCACATTGGCATTTCGACTACGCGAGGTCTCTTATGGCTTCTGACCGTAGTTGTTGGCAGTCTTTTGGGTGTCGTCCTCTACAGGTTCTTCCGAGAGCAGGTGGAGTATGCTTGTGAGACTTTGTTTGAGAGATGGTAAGCCTAACGCGTTGGAGGTAACAGCCGCCCCGCGTCTCGGTTCAGCCGTGTTTCAAGTCGAAGATTTCAGAAGGACAAAGACGAGCTTCATGAATTGTATCGAGCTGGTGATGCCCAAACATCGCCGCAGCCACCGCGGGCTGTCGCTTTCAGCTCCCCTTCGCGGTCCAGTTGCGGCACCATACCCTTGCTGAATTATGCTCCACAATTCGATGAGTGCGATGGTGACTGTCGGCCGTGTGTCTAAATTGTCGGTGCTGTTGTTACTACTCGTTTTCTTCGCAGGTTGCGCAGGAACAGCAACTGTGAGGCCCTCCAGTCCGCCATATCGCCATGAAGTGGAGATTAAGGGGTGGGAACTCATGGTCGGTGTTCACTCGCCGCTGTTGTTCGTGCCAGTTCCTCACCACTACCATTTTTCGATGTATACTGATGGGTTAATGGCGGACGGCCAGACTAACCTCTTCGTGGGAGGCTTTTGGCTGCGCCATGAATTCCTTACGAACCACACTTTTCGCGGTTGGGTGGTTCGGAGTGACGATGACGTGTGGTTAGCCACGGACTTCCAAAAATGGCATCTGGTCTTTGGGACAAACGGGAATCGACACCTTGATAAATGAGATTAGCGCCTGAGATTCCACTGGTGGAGACTGTCTCCCTGGCCTGTGAGGGTGAGTGGTGACGGGGACGATTTGCCACTGCTCCGAGAGGTCATGAAGCGAGGAGAGCAGGTTTTACGTCGCTGCACTCTCAAGCGGTTTTTTCTGCCAAACCCTAGTGCTTCGAAGGTCGGGACAGCTGAACGACTGTCCTGCGGGAAAACGTTACGGGAGAATGGCGCGGGAAGGCGGTCGGCACACACCCCAAGAACATGGCCCGGGTACTGATTTGTCGTGCGACATCCGCGTCCAGCTTTTTCCTTGGCGGATGCTTGTGCAAATGCTTCCATGCGAGTATGAAGAATGTGATGACAACCTGCCCAGCGCCACCTCTCCATATGTCGCAAAAGTGCGGCTGACATAAATGTAGGCCGACTCGCACGTATTGCATGAATTCACACTCCGACATCGTCGAACGCGGAGGATGGGTCACGCGACAGACCGTGGGCAGACCACGGGCGCGCCTCTTCGGTTTCCTGTCCGTGATCTGGTTGTGCGTTTCCATTTGCGCGTCGTTCCCATTTTGGGATGGTTGGCCGCATTCATTCGGATACTTGGAGTGGCTTTGCAGTGCGTTGCTCGTGCCGCAGCCAGTGATCATCGTGCTCGCTGTGGTCTTCTTGCTGACGGAGCCGCCACGCACCATCACTGAGCAGCACTCAAATCCAGACTACGACATTCGGAAGCTGTATTGATTGAGTATGACTACGCGGCCTAACAATGCGCTCCAACCCGGCCATCGCGAATCGCGGTCTGGTTGCAGTTCGGGCGGCTGGCGGGCCCGGTCGGTGGCTTGGAATCGTTGAAGATCAGCACGCGCTTATGAAAAAGAAAGTTTTCTTTACCGTTTTATGGACTGCCGTTTTCGCTGGTGTGACGCTCATCGCTGGCATGGTTGGTTTTGGTCTTCTCGGTCTTGCTGGCTTGGCTGCTTGGAAGGGGTCCACGGTGGTTTTCATTGGCAAGACGTGGTCACTTGTTCTGTTCGCCATGCCCGTGCTCGGACTGATTCTCAGTTTGTTCGGAGTTCTTCCCGGCACTCATTGCAAGAGGAAGGAGACGCTGACATGATGTCTAACCCATGCGCTTCTAACCCGGCCATCGCGATCCGGTTGCGAGCCTAGCCCCTCGCGGGTCGGGTCACTGCGCTTGGATCGTTGATATTGCGCATTCACACGTCATGCAAATTGTTCCGCAACATATTGGGCGTCACATCAAGGAGCACGACCAGATTTTGCAGCGTCTTCTCGCCGAACGGGCTCCTGAGTGGCAGAGCCGGACCGGGATTCGACGCATCATTGCTCGCATCAAGGTTGAGGTTTGGGCGTGGAGGCAGACTGCCCGCGAGTTGCGATTGCGCCACGACAAGAATGATCGCTACAAGATTTACTGAGTCAGCTATGGACACGCAGCGGCTTCGTTCAACCATGCGCTCCAGCGCACCCGGCCATCGCGATCGGGTTGCGGTCCCCGCTTCTGCCAGCCGGATCGCTTGAACACTCTGATGCAGCACGTACGCTAAAGAAGCTTGATCCCCAGGCAGCGGTTGCGGCCGGGGTGAGTCAGGACTAAGAACAAACTCAAAAGAACCATGTGGCCGCGCTGGAGCCTCGGGTTTCGGGGGCGAGAGCGCTGACGAGGGAAGTTACTCAGGGGTCGATTGATCAATTGGCGTCAGGTGGTGTGCTTCACCAACTTGAACACTGAGGCCACAGGCAAGGCCAACTGCCGGGCAATCTCGCGCACGCCGAAGCCGTCCTTGAGCAATGCTGCGACGGCCGCTTGGTGCTGGGAGAGGGTTTCGGGTCTGCCAAGTTTCACGCCGTTGGCCTTGGCAGCACGGAGTCCGGCAGCGACTCGCTCCTGAATTATCGACCGCTCAAATTCAGCAATCACCATGAGGATATTCAGTTGCAGTTGACTGGCCGGGTTCATCCCGGACGTGTCGATCCCTTGGCTTGGGCAGACCAGCGCAATCCGGTGCGTGGTGAGTTCGCCGACCCTCTGCGCCAAGTGCGCCAAACTGCGGCCGAGGCGGTCGAGTTTGAAGCAGACGATCACGTCCAGGCGTCCACGGCTCACTTTGGTCATGAGCTTGTCGAGTCCTTGGCGAGTGAACTTGGCGCCACAGATTACGTCGCGGTATTCAGCGACGTTGCTCCAGTTGCGGCGTTTGCAGTAGTCGCGCAGTTCATTTAATTGGCTGTCGTCGGTTTGTTTGTCGGTGCTGACGCGGGTGTAGATGGCAATTTTCATGGTGTCGGGTGTTTAGAAAACTGATGTTTTGTGTACGGGGTGAAATCCGTGAAATTCCGCCTTGGGAAAATCACCGGGTTTTGTGAACACCCCGCCGGGGTCACCAGCGGGGCGTTTCTCGGTTCCTTCAAGGGGTTCGTCACGAGTTGAAGTACCCATTATGCCGAGCTCGGCATAAGGGTTATTTTCTGTAGCGCCGGATTATGCCGAGTAACCGGGGCGATTCCTCAAAATCCTTGAGGGATCGCCCCTTTTTCAGTTTTCAACTCGGCGTTATCCGCCACTTACAATAGTCCGCCTTTACCGCGCCTCCTTAACTGTTCTTTGAGGTCGGACTCGCGAATTCCGCCGGCACCGCAGGACGCAAAAGCACATTCAAACCAACCGCTGGCGATCGGCTCGTCGTCGTAAAGGAGAACGAATTGCGCCCGGTCATTCATCCTGGCAGGAACCTTCTCACCTGCGGTGAGATAAACATACGGTCTTCCAGTCCGAATTGATTTTGTTTCGAGCGGCGCCTTGAGATCTCCCGTTTCAAAAAGGGCATCCAGCGCGGCCGGATAAGCTTGGTCGTGTTTGTCTGCATAGTGCTGAAGTCCCCAGGCTATTTCCAGCATTCGCCCCGCGTTTCTGCGCGACGGGGCATTTTCTCCCGCCTTCCAGACTCTGGCCATGGCCTCTTCGGCGGCTGCGGCAGCCTGAAACAGGTCGGGCCGCTTCTGCAAAAGATTTTCTACTGCGGTCCACTCGAACGCTGCACGCCTGCCGGGACCTTGCTCCGGTCGCGATACGGCTCTCAGGTAGGCCCCGAGAATACCTTCAGGATCGGATAGCGCGACATCAATGAGTCGCTTCGCAGCTTGGGCCGCGTTCTGCTTTGCGGCTTCAAAGGCAGCTTGCTCGGGTTCAGACAACGCGAGCTTGCTCTCACCACCTACACCAGGTGTCTCCGGATCAATATCGGCGAATGCTCGGCATATTCGGTCTGGTAAGAACTGCGCCAATTGTAAAGGGCCAGGGTTCCACCATTCCTTAATGCCGGGCACACAAAAAAGTGGGGCGGCCAAGCCATGGAGCACCGTCGCGTAGCCACTTCGTCGTGGGGAGCGCTCAGGTTCAAGTCCCGCTTTTATGACGAAAGCCTGTTCCACAGCGCGCTGCGCAAACCACCGGTTCGTGAAGTGCGTGGAAAAGAGGTGCCCACCCAAAGTGAAAAGGATATCTGCCACTTCGGAACGCAACATGGCGTCGGCGTCTTTTGCCAATTCGGGCAAGGCCCAGTAAATGGGCTGTATGCCGACACTGCTGAAACCAAGCCATCGCGAAAGGGTCCAGCTCAACGCACAAAGGCGATCCGGCCCTTCGAGCTTTAGCGTGTCCACAGCAAGGAACAGAGCCTTTCCAAGGGTTTCAGAGTAAAACCGCATGTCGGCGAGCTCCGCGGCCTTTCTGAATGCCGCCAAGGCTTCGACCTCCCGGTTGGACACGTGAAGAAGCGCGCCTTGTAGATAATGTCCCAATGCGTTCTCCGGATCTGTCCGGACCAGATCGGCCACGGATTCCGCATCAATCCGATCTAACGCAACCGACAAAAACGCGCCGATTTGCGCGTATTGTGGTTCGAGCTGCACTGCCCTATCACAGATTTCCTTTCGCGCTTGATCCCCCGACCTGGCGAGGAAGGCAAGTCCCAGCAGCCGCAAGGGTTCCGCCGTTGACGAGGCAGCGGCCCGAAGGTTTTCTGCGGAAACTGCTCTGTATACCGATTCACGGAAAGGCGGCAAGTCGGGCATTTTTATTGGCAACTGTATCATATCGCAAAACGGTCTATTTCACTTTACAACGCGCCGCGGAAAAACCCACCACTTACCATGACACCGCGACCGCCCCGGTTCGTATAGGAATCTAGTCTCCATTTTCAGGCTCCCGGATATGTAAGGGTGCGATCACCGCCAATCGAAGTATTTGGACGGGAAATCTTCGAAAGCTGTCCGATACCACGCTCTTTTTCTACTTCTCAACCCCTATCAGCTCAGCGTCATTTTCTGCGGAACTTCAACTCAAAAGAAAGGAATGACATCTATGATTGTTCGTTTTAGTCCGCGTCCTGAAGACCTGCAGCGCTTGCAGGTTGGCCCCATTGGTCCGCACCTACCGAGCTTCGCAACTCTGGTTTCGCAGCAAGGTTATTGCAGCGTGACCGGTTGGCTTAAAGTCCGATTGGTTGCGAAATTGAGCCGCTGGCTTCAGCAACATCAGGTTCCACTCAGCGAATTGAATGAGACGCAAGTCGCCGCGTTTTTCAAGGCCCGATGGAAGCGTCTTAAACGGCACGTTGGAGAACTGAACGGTGGCACAATCACGTCATCGAAGGAGCAAGTTTCCGAGGTTGCGGTTCGCGAATGTATGCCTGCCCCAGTTCCGGCTGGCACGCTGCTGTTCAGCTTCAAGTTGAGCATTGGCAAAATGGCCGTCGCAGGCTGTCCGCTTTATACGAACGAGGCGATTGCTGCATTGCCAATTCACAATCCAAAGCAACTCTCTCGCGACTTCCTCCGCTACGCGCTCATGTCGGAGTCGCGTGAAGGCGATGCCGACGCGGCGGTTCTAGGCAAGCTTCTGAACAAGGAGAAGGTCAGGGAGATTTCCGTTCCCGTCCCTCCCCTGGCGGAGCAGGAGCGGATCGTGAAACTGCTGGACGAAGCAGACGAATTTCGGAAGTTGCGCGCCCAAGCCGACCGCCGCACCGCCGCCCTCATCCCCGCCCTCTTCCACGAAACGCTCGGTGATTCGGACACAATCGCCAATCGTTGGCCCACTCGCCCGCTCGGCTTGCTCGTCACTGATGGCCCGCAGAACGGCCTTTACAAGCACTCGTCTCACTATGGCGACGGAACGCCGATTCTGCGAATCGACGCCTTCTATGATGGTGAAATCCACGACACTGCAACGCTCAAGAGATTGCGAGTCACCCCAGAGGAATTGCAGCGTTACCAGCTTCGCGATTACGACCTCTTAATCAACACCCTGATCTCCTGCGGCACCCAGAAACGCGTCATCGAAGTGACGCCCGACCAAAAGATCGCCTGGCAATTCACCGCCGCCGATGCGCCTGACGGCGATGAACAGGTAATCGCCTTGCAGGAGGGCGGTCGAGGTGTTGCTCAGAAATCTCTTCGAGGCAGCCCGGTTTTCAGGCCAGAGCACGACAGCCGCCGGTTTCTCGGCGTCGAGCTTGAACATGAGGCCGGTGAATTCCTTGACCTGGTATTCTTTCGCCTGGTTCTTCTGCCAAACCACTTCCCCTGTGGCCGCGTCGAGACAGAAGAGACGCTAAGGTCTCCAATTTCCATCGGCGGAACCGTCCGGGCTGGCCAGCACGATGGCGTAGCCGTCGGGATCGCGCAGCCATAACTCCCAATGGTTCGGACCGCCGTTCCCGTCGGGAGGATTGCGATGGCGTGGCATGACGATCTCAGCCTTCAGGTCCGCCGCGCGGGCCACGGCCGCATCGAAGTCCTCGAGTTCAAACCACAGGAGCACGCCGTTCCCGTATGGCTTGATGTCCGGATCTCCGATGCGACCATGATGATGCTCCACCTCCCATCGGTGCAATTGCAGGATCAGCCTGCCCCCAGATACCAATCGCTCATAATCCTTGCCGCCATGCGCGCTCTGACAGCCGAGGAGACGCTGATACCAGCGACTGCTCGCCTCGACATCGCGCACGCAAATCAGGGGCTGTGGACGCATATCAACTTCGTGGTCAACGACGCGAACTTAGAGCGTGTTTTGGTGAAAGTGGCGTGCATGGTTGAAAAAGAGATAGAGCCCGGCAGGCACAACGCCAGCGATTTCTCGAACTTTCGCCAATAGCTTCCGCGAGACTTTGCAGAACTTCACGGAATCACAAAATTGGCAGGTGGAATTTCCGGGAAAAAACTGTGGCAATGCTCGGCCACGCAAAAAGGCGTTTGCGTGACAAGCGAGAGCGACAAATTGTGCGAGCGGACCATTCATTGCCTGAGCTGCAGTTTGTCAGGTTGGGTGAACTTGCGCAAACCCGGTCATGGCGCACGGGAGATGACGTCGCTCGGAAAGGGGTCAGGGCTGACTTGGGGCCAAAACTACTCGACATCCGAAGCTAATGCTTCGGTAATCAGCATCTTTAAAGATTTTGTAAGCAGATCGACAGAACCGGCCTGAGCTGCGAAAGCCCCCGCCCCGCGCTACACGACGGTTGAACCTGGCCGGGCACTGAGGGTCGGTCACAAGTCCGCCGGCCAGCGGTGAGCACCAATCCTGACACCACTCCCAGGCGTTGCCGATCATGTCGTAGAGTCCCCAGCCGTTTGGAGCATAGCTGCCTACTGGCACGGTCCCGGCCAGGACGACACCTGTGGCATTGGTAATGGTACCCACCGCGGCGTCATACTCAGCCGATCCAATAAAATTCGCCATTCCGGAACGCAAAGCTTGGCCAAGATAAAATGCGGTCGTTGTCCCTGCTCGGCAGGCATACTCCCACTCCGCATCTGTGGGAAGTCGATAGACCCAACCGTTGGGCAATCGGCCTGCCTGCCTCTCCTGCTCGGTTAGTCGACCGCAATAGTTGGTTGCATCATACCAGGTCAGTTGATCCACTGGACGGCTTAAATCACCGAGAAAATAACTGGGATTAGTGCTCATGACCGATTGGTATTCGTCTTGGTTGACCTCATACTTGCCGATGAAAAACCCATGCGTCAACGTTACCACGGTTTGCGGACCCTCAAAATCCCACCGCTCCAGCTCGTTCGACGGGCTGCCCATGGTAAAAGTGCCTGGCGGAATCCAAACGAGGTTACTCTGTCCTTCCACGGCACGATAAAATCGCCGGCTCGTGGAAGGCGCACTCGTATCCACCCAGAGGTAGGGGTTGCGCGGCAACTGGACTAGTCCGGCGGCATGCCACTCATTTGATTGCGCCAGATCCGTGGTGAATTGCACAGTGTAAACAGTCCCCACCGATCCAGTGATGGTTAGGCCCGCATACGTCTGAATGCTCAAGCTCACATCGGTCTGGGAATCAACTCGTGGCACGACGGCAGAACAAGTTAGAATCATGGTGAGCAGGAAGGGACGGGAATTGGAAAACAATCGTGGGTTCATAGATCAACCGGGAGAAAGGTGTTTCAACAGCAAGAGTGAAGCAGAACCCGCCCCAAAAAGGAAGCCCAAAGCCGCTTCGATTCCCGTCGGCTCATCAACTTGGAATGCATACCAATGTATCAATGCGCTCATCACTGTTTTCCACGCGGCTTGCTTTTGGCCGAAGCGCCAGGCCGAGGCCGCGTCCGCGCGACTTTCGCGCCGGATTGAGCAGATACAGGCGGACGAGTCCACCCTCGATCTGGTTCGCCCTTCACCGACGGACCCAAATCGCGCTCTCCACCGTTAGGCAAAGTCCAAGCACTTCTTGCCGGCCGGTTCTAGCGAAGGAAAGAACAACCGTGGGGGGTTCTCACTATTCACACAACGGCTCGACGTCTGCCGGCTCCCTGCCGTGCCATGACCGCTGCGCATTGAAGACCGAGGCGCATTTTACTAAGCCAGAAATCGCCGGAAGGACTCTGAACCTATCTTGCACGATGAGGCGGATCGGCCACGGTAGCTCAACACTCGGTCGTACCCGTTTTATGTTCCGTACGGAACATGAAAAGGCACCTCAGGGGGTCCCTCCTCACGATTGACATTGCAACTCGATTTCGCGCACCTTGCTGCCATCTCACGACCATTGCGCGTGGAAGGTGATGGCGCGATCGACGAAGTCAGAAATGGCGAGGACCGCGGTGAATTGCTCTTGCGATATGACGTGGATGGACAACGGCTGGTTGGCCTCTTGCCTGGATGCGCGTCGATGTATTTCGGGAGCTCTCTTCTGAGGATCCTTGGGTATGAAACTTACAGTCCGGCCACTCACGCCCGATCGGTGGCCTGCCCTTGAAGATCTGTTCGGCAAGCATGGCGCCTGCAATGGCTGTTGGTGCATGTATTGGCGGATCGGCAGCGCCTATGGCAAGAGACCTCGCGGGAAGAACAAGGCCGCGTTGCGAAAAATCGTGGGACGCGGTCCGCCTCCCGGCTTGCTTGCCTTCGACGGCGAGGTGGCCGTCGGTTGGTGCCAGTTGACGCCGCGCGAGGAGTTGCCGTGGCTGAATGCGTCAAGGCTGCTGCAGCGCGTGGACGATTTGCCCGTTTGGGCAATTTCCTGCTTTTATGTGCGCCGAGGCTATCGCCGGCAGGGCGTCATGTCTGTGCTGATCGCCGCGGCGTTGAAAGCCGCCAGGCGCGCGAAGGCGCCCGCGCTGGAAGCTTATCCGGTGGATCGGGACGAGCCGAAAAGCACCTCCAACTTGTTCACCGGCACGGCTTCAACCTTCGCCCGCGCTGGGTTCAAGACCGTGGCTCGCCGCCGGCCCCATCGCCCGATCATGCGGCACGATTTGAAGGGGATCCGCCAGACGGCGAAATCAAGAAAGCCGAACAAACAATGAAATGGGAATATAGAATCGTTCATGTTGATGCGAGCCGAAGCCGCGCTATTTGCGCACCCAACCGTGCATCGCGGCGCACCCGGCCATCGCGCTGCGGTTTGCCACCCACGCCCCCGTGTGTCGGGCCGGGGAGCCTGCGTTGAAGGGCGCGGTGTTGATTCAAGTGAGGAAAGTATCGAAGCGAGTTGGAGTCGTGATCGCGATTGCGATAATCATCGTCGCAGCAACCTGGCTGTTCGCCTTTACGACTTATCGAATGGACGCAAAATCAAAGGCAAAGTCGTCCGCCTCCTCGGTTCGCCACATAAGTAAGGCGCGGCAGCGTCTAAACCGGCCACCACGCTGCGGTTACGATCGTCCGCAGGCTTGCTGAGGTTGGGTCTGGGCGGTAATCGCGCGTGCACGCCATGCGATAGACATCATTTCTGCAGACTCTTAACACGCTTCTGAGAAAGACCAGTTCCGTTCACGAGACAATCTGAAGCTCCCTGAGAGGATTTCGTCGAGCGGCGTCACGCCCGCCCTGCTGGTCGCGGACGGCGGCGCTCCCATCACGGTCAAGGCGGGTGGCAACCTCGACTTTGGCGTTTTGCTCTTCGACACGGACCGCAGGGCGGCGGCACACTTCTGTGGCGCACTGACCGATGCTCTGCAACTCCCCGGTGCGCCTCCGTAGATCTACCAGCCCAAAGTACCGCGAGAAATCGGCTTCGCTTCGATTGTTCCAAGCCTGCCTGATGCGAGAGTTGTCCCCATGACACAATCAGCTGCTCCGACATCATGAAGGCCAAGCATACGTTGGCCCTCCTCGCGCTGCTTAGTCTTGCCCCAAACCCAGCGGTTCTGGCCCAAGACCTTTTTCTCCATACAACCATGGCGACGCCTGCTCGCAGCATGTTTTTGCTGACGAACGACTCGGCCTTGTTGAGAGGCTGGTTATCTGTGGACGGCGTGTCGTCCGGGGCTTTGGCAAACGACATTAATCCTGGTGCCGCTTACTTTGCCCAGGCGGCTTCAGAGAGTTTGCAAGTCATTTACGTCGACAGTAATTCGTACGCTTCACCCAGTCTCAACGACTTCCACCGGGACTCTGCGAACGTGCGAGGACAGGCGTGTCAATTCAGTGCGCCCACCGCCACAGAGATTATCCCTGGCACTCCTTCACAGTTTGGAGCAGTTGCAGGCGACACGATGGCGCAGCCCAGGTTGTCGGACCTGGGTGGCCTTGGCCTATCGGCGTCGACGCCAGACAGCCCGGCCGGTTGGTTCACTTACTCGTTGAGCTTTACCGCAAACTGAATAGTCAGGAGTGCCCCCTTCGTGGCAGCGGATGGCTTTCATTTGGGCTTCTCTCTGAGCGCGGCCTGGTAAGCCGCATCGACCGCGTCGGTGAAGCAAGCGAACACAACCCCCTCCAACTCCTCCGTTTCTCGTAGCGCAGCGCGGGTCTCACGCACGGCAATAGCGGCGGCTTCGGGAATCGGATATCCATAAACGCCGCAACTGATGGCGGGGAAGGCGATCGTTCTCACGCCGTTCTCCCGAGCCAGTGCAAAGCAGTTGCGGTAGCAGGACGCCAGCAACTCCGGTTCCTGGTCGTGCCCTCCCCGCCAAACGGGCCCAACGGCATGAATCACGAATTTCGCCGGCAATCGGTAACCCCTCGTGATCCTGGCCTGGCCCGTCGGGCATCCGCCCAAATCACGGCACTCGGCCAGCAGTTCCGGCCCGGCCGCCCGATGGATCGCCCCATCCACCCCGCCGCCACCCAGGAGCGAGGTGTTCGCGGCATTGACGATGGCGTCCACGCCAAGCTGGGTGATGTCCGTCCGCGTCAACTCGATTCGTTCTTCGCCTTTCATCGGGCCCGATTGTTAATCGCCTGCCAATGGCGGTTCAGCACCGGCACGATCGACTTGTTCAGGATGTCATTCATAGAATGTTCGCCCGTGGTGCTGGCCTTCTGCGCGCCGCGGTGTTTATTCTTCGTTGATGGATTTCAAATTGCCACGACTGGAGATCGCTCAGAATGTGGATGCGCACGCTGGTATTGAAAGTAAAATTGTATCCTGCTTCGAGATCAAAGCGCGGGCGGATGCTCCGTGCCCGTAACTCTCCAGAAACTCCTCCCGTAACTGTTTTTGGAACAAGCAATATCCGCGCAGCGGGTTTTGACGCTACTCATGTCTGAGGTTGCTTTCGCCCTCACCCCAGCCCCACTGCCGTTGAATTAAGCCTGGCATTCTCTCGGTGGCCTTAATGACCAATCACTCGGGAGGGCGCGCCAGTGTCTTCGGAATTGCCAGCCAAGCTTTGGGCATCGGGGCTTGGTCATTCATTGGTCATTGATCATTGGTCATTGGCAATGAGAGCAAGCGGTCCTCATTGATCCTTAATTCAACGGCAGTGCACCCCGGCCCTCTCCCCCGGGGAGAGGGAGATCGTGTCGGAGCGTCTTGAAAGCTCTGGGGCTGCTCTCGCTGTTGCCGCGTTAGTAGAAAGTGCATGGGACGCTCCATCTGCCGAACAACGCCACTTCGTCCCAGCGCGGCAAAGGAAGCTCCCTCTCCCCGGGGGAGAGGGCCGGGGTGAGGGCGGGTGTCTCTCACTCCTGAACAGTTACCCGTGGCCTCCGCCCGCGGTATCTCCTATTCGGTTTTCTTGAACCGAGTTTTGACTATTTCCTAACCCGTCGCGAACGCGGTGCTTTCACATCGCCCCGGATGCGGTTTTCCTCCGGTCCGTTCACGGAACCGTCGACGAGCCGGCGTTTTTTGCCGCCGCGTTTTTTGCCGAAAGCCAGGGCCAGGAAATGGTCTACCTTGTCGTTTTCCACCAGACCGAATTGCCGCAGCACCGGCACCCCGAGGAGACGGCCGGCCAGTTCGTGGACGGGTAGATACTCGTTGATCAGTTGCAGCACCCGGGCGTAGTCACCTTCCTCCGGGTCGTTTTCGGAAAACGAATCGCAATATTTCGGCTCGTCATCCATCCAGGGCTCGGTCGGTTCAGCCTCGGCGTCCTCGGACAGATTGGCGCGACGAAAATAGAGCTTCGCGTCGTCTCGCATGATTCGGGCGTCGCCCAACAGCCAAACCAGCACTGAGCCGCCTTGAAGACTGGATCGGGCATTGGTGATGATCCGGGTTCTCTTGGATCGGCCCAGCAGGACCGAACGTATCAGGAGCGCTGAATCCGGCTGGATCTCTCCGACACCGATGAGATCGATTTGCAGCCGGTTTGGCTTTCTGGCGAGGGCGGCTTCCAACTGGGCGATCCGCTCGATGTAATAGGAGTTGCCGTAACCCAACAACTTTAGCTCGAAGTGGCGGAGGCCTTGCGTGGATCGTGTTTTCATATGTGTTCTCCGTGGTTGAGGATTGCGGTCAAAACGTCGCCGCACGCGCGGCGACGAAATCGCGGATGGGCAGAGGATGACGCGGGGATGGCTCGAGCACCGAGCTACGCGGACCAATGGCACCCGTGGCCGGACTTGCACCGGCTAGGGTCGGATTGAGAATCCGGCTGGGCGAGCTGCTTTGCATTCACGGACACGAATCCTGGCCGCCGCGGACAAGCTCACCGGGTCGCTGCTCGCGGGCAGGCGTTAACCCGGTGAACTCGGTTCCTCCGTGGCGCCAGGGACGGGTTAGCGGCGAAGCTTGCGCGTCTTGTAGGTGAGGAGCGGTCGGAACGTCGCGATGACGGAGACGAGTCCGGCCTCGACGAGGTCGGCGATCACGGCCTCGATGTTCTTGTAGGCGGCGGGTGCTTCCTCGTAGAGCAGGTCGCGCTCTTCGCAGATGACCCGGCCGCCGAGGGCGGTCTGGACCAACTCGAGCACCCCGAAGCGTTCGCGCATGCGCAAACGGGATTGGCTGCGCGCCCACTTGCGGCCGGCCCCGTGCGCCAGCGACCAGGCGTGGCCTTGGCCGTCGTCGGTGGGCTTGACGACGTAGCACAAGGAGCCGCGCGAACCCGGGATGACGGCCGGAGTGCTCTCCACCGCGACCGCGCCTTTGCGGTGGATCCAAACCTGCTCACCTTCGCCTTCGCGAGCGGCGATGTGGTTGTGGCAAGCGTCCCAGACGCACTCGGCCCCGGCCCCCACGGCCGCGACGAACCGCTGGGCGATGAGCGCGCGATTTCCGCGAGCCCAGCGCACGGCAAAGTCGTGGCCGCGCAGATAATTCTGCGCGGCAAACGAGTCCGCCGACACCCCGTTCCCGTGATGTTCGTCCATAAATTCGCGCAACACGGTTTCCCCGAGTCCGCGCGATCCGCTGTGAACGAGCACCACCAGTTGTTCCTTGCCGATGCCCAGTCGCTTGAACTCCCGGGCATCGTAGATCTGCTCGACCGCCTGCCATTCAGCGAAGTGGTTACCTCCGCCGATCGTGCCGAGAGCGCGGTCGAATTCCGTCGCCTCGAGTTCGTGCGCCGCGAGGAACGCGCTGACATCCTCGTCCCAAGGATGCTCGAGGTTGAACCGTAAGGCCGCCCAGCGATCGAGCTTCGCTTCGCGACGGAGCAGATCCGTTTTGAAGAGGGCCATGCCGCAACCGATATCGCCGCCGATGAGGTGCGGGTAAATGACGCCTTCCGTCACGAAGGCCGCGCCGACCGGCGTTCCCCGGCCCGGGTGGAGGTCCGGGAATCCGACGGCGAGACGCACGCCATCGAGCCTGGCGGAGGCATAGAGTTGGCGCACCGCTTCGCTTTCGATCCAGCTCTGGGTCGAGGCGAAAAGGCGCACCTGGGTGTCAGTCAGAGTGGTCATGTTTCCTTTCGTGCCCGCCAAAGCGGGATTGGTTTCAATCCGAACCGCACCGGGCGAAAGACAAACTTCAATTTCACCGGCCGGGTGCGAATGAGACGGTTCGGTTTGTAGCTCTTGCGCAAGAGCAATTGGCTTTGGTAACGGATCACAGGCTTCATGGGATCTCCTTTGGTTGTGGTTTGAAGATTGGGTAACTGTTCAGGAGTGAGGCGAAAGCAACCTCATGGAAAGTTTTGGAGGCTCGGCCGCGTGCGGACGTGCTGCCTGTAAAATCGGAAATCGAAAATCGAAAATCGAAAATGAGAAAGAGGGCCGGGAGCAGGCCTGCTCCCGGCCCATGCCATATCAACAAAGAACAAACACCTCCTGGCGATCTATTCGATCCCAGCCCGCGGTTTCACGGCGGCTGTTTCGCTGTTTAGGGGCACACCTCCTGCGAAGCCCTTAAGATGTAAAATTCGTTTTGCCATTCCCGGCGACGCGCTCTCCGATTCCCGGGCGCACCCTGCCGGTGGCGAGGCCAAGCTCGTCTTCGCCAAATTCAGTTTGTCGCCAGAGGACATCACCTGGATGTCGCGTTTTTTCCGTTCACAGATGGTTCGTCTTTCGTTAAGTGTCATCCGCATCGTCGGTCCTGCAGGGGGATAAAAAACCCCGCCTACAGTTCCGTAAGCAGGGTGAGAGAAAGTCTATTTCGATTCTTTACCTGCTTACACCTGGCTGATCCAGCTTGTCATCGAGGCGCTGCTCGATAGGAGCCATGGATCGTCCAAGGCCAAACGCACAACCCGGGCTATACCGGCTATGGCGTGTCGCTTGCGCGACCGACATAATCGGCCAACTCGCGGTTGATATGTTGGTGCAAGTTTTCATCGAACGTGCGAGAGCTATAACACACGGACGCGGTCGCATTCAACTTATAATTTTAGCGGAGAGATAATCTTGAATTCGAATATTCGAATGGATTGATACTTCCGCAGCTACGGTTTGTGCAAACGGAAGAAGTTCGCCCCGGCCGGCAAGGGGAGCTGGATCTCGGTCCGGCCGTTGTTAGTGGACAAGCTCTGGAGAACGCGGGTCCAGTTCGATGTGGAACGGAGGTTGGGGGAGGATTCCAGGTTGAATTCCGTCACCGTTCCCGGCCAGGAAACGATGAGTTTGTCCCCGGCCCGCGCGATGGACAACTGGGGCATGGAGGTCAGCAACTCGGTAATCTGGGTGGACCACGCGCGCGTGCCGGAGGGGTACATTTGTATGGTCCAAAACCGGTGCGGATCGGCCGGGTCGACGCAAGTCGAACTGTAATCGCCCCACCGGCTGACGCCGTCGCGGTCGAGGTTCTTATAACTGAACTCCCCGGCGCGGAGGAGGAGCAGGTTGCCGAAGGTGGTGAGCCCGTTTTGGGTTTCGCCCACGACCGCGTAACTGCTGATAAAGGTGGTCATACTGCAACCATTGAACGCGATAACGACCGTGCCGGAAGGATTCGCCGCGATGGAAGGATAGAACAAGTTCAGGTTGCTGTCGGCGATCGTGCCGGACTGAAGCACGGCGTTGTTGGCCGCATTAATCTTGTACCAGCGGATCGCCGCGCGGCTGGAAATCTCCACGCCATGGACGGCGTAGAGGATGCCGCCGGCCTGGTAAACGGTGGCACTGATCCGCGCATCCCCGTCATCAAGGGAGGTGCTCCCGTCCGGCTGGGCCGGGTTTATCGGGACGGTGTAGGGACTGACACTAATGGTGGTCGCCGCGGTGAGGGTGGCGCTGGCGGGCCCGGCGGCGTCCTGCAGCGATGAACTGACCAGGGTGGAGTGCGCGTTGAAGTCGAGTCCAAGACTGCCCACTGCCAGGATTCTCGCGTCGCCGGCCGAGCCGTCAAAATTGACCGCTGGCTGCAGGATGAACCCGCGGCTGCTGGTGCTCAAAATCCCAAACCAGGTGCGATTGGTGGCGACCGGCGGGTTGGCCAGCAGGCGGGCCTTGGGAATCGATACCAGCGTCACGCCAAGCCCGTTGCCCGTCATACGGCTGAACACGTAGGCGCCGAGATAGACGCCGTTGGCGTCCAGGCCGAGCGTGGGAAAGTCGCCGAAATTGCCCTGGGCTGGATCGACGGGGAAAGCCACCGCCCTCCAGCTCGCGGTGGGATCCGCTCCGGTGGAAACGGCCAGCAGGAAACGATTGCTGCTCTGGGCGGATGAATTGAAATCTATCGCCGAAGCGAACCAGCGCTGCGCCGACGGGTCATACAAGATGCGCGGATCGGTGACGGAAATCCCGGATCCAAACGTCAGCCCGGCCCGAGTCCAGAACCCCTTGTCCGTGAGGGTGAGCACGCGGGCGGCGCCGGGCTTCGCATAGACGGAGAACCGGCCGTTGATGAATTCCACGTAGTGGTTCGGGCCGGCGGCGCCGTTGCAGTCCGGCGGCACATAACCCGACTCGATGCCCAGCGTGCTCCCGGTGAAATTCAGCCCGATCTCGACGGCCGCGAAGGCTCGAGCGGGGAGCAACGACACCAGTGGCGCCAGGAAAACCAAAAACGCCCGGCGGGGCAGGTTGCGTTTCCAGACACTCATCGCAGCTAAACGTCAAGCGGCCATGCCCGAATCGCGCAACCTCAGCGCAGATAGGCCAAAGCTCAAGTGGGGTCATTACTTCGCGAGTAAATCGGCCACGAGCGACTTTTCCTCCTTCAATTCGTTTTCCGAGGCGGTGATCTTCGAGCGGCTGAAGTCGTTGATTGGGAGCCCCGGCACAATTTCCCAGTTCTTGCCGTCGCTGCGCATCGGGTAGGAGAAGACGAGCCCCTTTTCCATGCCGTAGCTGCCGTCGGAACAAACGGCGACGCTGAACCAATCTCCCGGGGGTGTGGGGGTGGTGAGGCAGCGGATGGTATCGACCACGGCATTGGCGGCGCTGGCGGCGCTGGAAAGGCCGCGAGCCTCGATGATGGCCGCGCCGCGCTTTTGCACGATGGTGATGAAATCCTTCTCCAACCACTCGTGATGGCCGATCACCTCGGGCACCGGACGATGGTGGATCTTGGCGTTGAAGAAATCCGGATACATCGTGGAACTATGGTTGCCCCAGATCGCGAGGTTGCTCACGGCCGTGACGTCCACGCTGGCTTTCCTGGCCAACTGTGTCCTGGCGCGGTTTTCGTCGAGCTTGGTCATGGCGAACCAGCGATCGCGCGGGACGCCAGGGGCATGGTTGAGGGCGATCAGGCAATTGGTGTTGCAAGGATTGCCGATTACCAGCACGCGCACGTCCTTGGCGGCGTTCTTTTCGATGGCTTTGCCCTGGCCGATGAAGATCCTTCCGTTGATGCCGAGCAAATCTTTGCGTTCCATGCCCGCCTTGCGCGGCACGCTGCCGACGAGGAGCGCCCAGTTCACTCCCTTGAATCCTTGGTCGAGATCGGCCGTCGGGACCACGCCTTTGAGCAGGGGAAACGCACAGTCGTCGAGTTCCATGACGACCCCGGCCAGTGCCTTGAGGGCGGGCTCGATCTCGATGAGGTGGAGGATGACCGGCTGATTCGGGCCGAACATGGCGCCGGAAGCGATTCGGAAGAGCAGCGAATAACCGATTTGCCCGGCGGCGCCGGTCACGGCCACGCGAATAGGTGTCGTGTTCATAAGTCGTTCGTAGAGCAGGGGACTATAGGAGGGGCGTTTTGCGGGACGCAATCACGAAGTGTAACCGGGGAGCGTGACTGTGGTCGAGTGACTGTATTGCGAGGGATTGCACATTGCTCATTGCACATTGCTCATTGTTCATTTGTGGGCGTTGAAAGGTGAGGGAATGAGCAATGAGCAATGAGCAATGTGCAATGTGCAACGTGCAATGGACCAAAAAGAATCGACCGGTAGGCGCTAAACACCTGCGCGGTCGAGAACCCAGCCGCAGCGCGTGGCAGATGCGCAGGTCCTCAGAACCGACCGACGCGCTGCGGCTGGTACTGCGCACACCGCCGTGGTCCGCTCTGCGCAGGCGTCGCTCTCCTTGCTCAATTTTGGAATTTGCTTTGCCCGCCCGTTTGGCTTTGATGGTGACCATTGAAGCCTGACGGCGAGCCGGCCGAATTTGCGCATGAAACCGAAAATCCTGGTGGTCGATGACGAGCCCGATACCGTGGAGATGATCGAGTTCAACCTCAAAGCCAACGGCTACGAGGTCATCTCGGCCTCCGCCGGCAAGGAAGCCCTGGCGAAAGCGCGCGCCTCCCTGCCCAGCCTGATCCTCCTCGACATCATGCTTCCGGAAGTCGACGGCATGGAAGTGTGCAAGATCCTGCGCCGCGATCGGCTCACCGCGTCCATTCCGATCATCATGCTCACGGCCAGGGCAGCGGAGATGGACCGCGTCCTCGGCCTGGAGATCGGCGCCGAGGATTATGTGACGAAGCCGTTCAGCCCGCGCGAACTGATCTTGCGCGTGAAACGGCTGCTCCGCCCCTCCGCCCCGGCGGAACCGTCCGACCACCTGGTTTGGAAGGAATTGAGCATCGACGTCTCGCGTCACCAGGTCTCGATCAAAGGCAAGCCGGTGGATCTGACGGCGACGGAATTCAAGCTGCTCTGCCTGCTGGCGCAGCGCCGCGGCCGCGTGCAATCCCGCGAGCAATTGCTCCGCGACGTCTGGGAATACGACAGCCTGATCGACACCCGCACGGTTGACACCCACATGCGGCGCCTGCGCGAGAAACTCGGGTCCGCCGCCAAATACCTCGATACGGTCCGTGGCGTCGGATATCGATTCGTGGAAGGTTGACGCGCTTCACTCTTCCCAGAACCGGAACGCCCGGTAGCCCAGGTAACTCCAGTAACGATCCACGCCGAGCAGATCGCAGATGTCGTGCACCGCCGTCCAGAAGGCGTGGTTGAGCGGCGCGACGTACCAGAGCGCGAGAAACAGGGCGAACAGGCCGACGTTCGACAGGCCAGACATACGCTCGCGCCATTCGTGAGGCAGCCACGGCGCGAGCGCCTGAAAACCATCCAGCGGCGGCACCGGCAACAGATTCAAGAGCAGGGCGCTGACTTGGAGTTGGAGCAACAAGGCCATCGAGATCGTCGCCAGCTTGCTCCCGTCCGGAGGAATCAACCCGGTCCGGAAGGCGACGCCGAGCAGCGCAATCAACGCCAGGTTCATCGCCGGGCCGGCCAGGGAGACGGCCGTCCCCCACGCGCGGGAGCGCAGCAGGCTCCGATCGATATAGACCGCGCCGCCCGGCAGACCGATGCCGCCGAGCATGACGAAGGCCACCGGCATCAGGATGCTGTAGATGGGATGGGTGTAGCGGAGGGGATTCATGGAAAGATAACCCTTGGCTTGCACCGTGACATCGCCACCGTGATACGCCACCCAGGCGTGGCCAAATTCATGGAGACAGACGGAGAATACCCACAGCACCGTGACGATGAAAAAACACTCGAGTTGCATCTATTCGGGCGGTTCGAAATCGTTTGCCATGTGGCGCGAGTGTGGATCTGCCGCAGACCGGCCGCCTCCACGCGAGCGCAGCGAGGCTAGGGGAGACCGGTTCAATTGCAAGCCTGGTTTGCGCCCGCACAAATTCTGCGTGCGTCCCGAGTTTTGGCGCATAGAATTTCCTCCATGTCCGCGCCCTACGACCAACTGATCGAAGCCACCATCCAACATTTGCAGGAATTGAAAGCGCGGGGGGCTCGATTTGTCGTCGCGGCCCCCGCGACCATCGCGGCCTTAACCCAACCCGCCGCGCGACTTTCCCTCTCCACCCCAACCGCCGATCCGGCGCAAAGCGATCGACCCGGCGCAATGCCTCGTGGCGCGGTCGATCCGTCTCCCGCCTTGTTCCCCGCGGCCGAGCCCCGGCCCGGGCCAATCCCAGCGGGTGCTTCGGCGAACTTACCCGTGTCGTCCGCCCCGCCGCCAGCCAGTGCCGCCGGCGCGTCGGTCGATCCGGCCGCGAAAGCTCGGGCCATGCAGGTCCTGCGGGAGCAAGCCATGGTCTGCGTGAAGTGTTCCCACCTGGCCAGCTCGCGCCAGAACGTCGTCTTCGGCGTGGGCGACCCCAACGCCGCGCTCCTGTTTGTGGGCGAAGCGCCGGGAGCGGACGAAGATCAACAAGGCGAGCCGTTCGTGGGCGCCGCTGGTCAACTGCTCACCAGGATTATCCAGACGATGGGCCTGAGTCGCGACACGGTCTATATCGCGAACATCCTGAAATGCCGCCCGGACACCCCGGGCCAGGCCTATGGCAACCGCAAGCCGACACTGGAGGAGATGAAAACCTGCATCCCGTATCTCCACTCCCAGATCGATATCATTCAGCCGAAGGTCGTGGTCGCGCTCGGGGCCACCGCGGTGGAAGGTTTGCTGGGCAAAACGGAAGGCATCACCCGGCTGCGGGGCCGTTGGCAGACCTATCGTGGCATCCCGCTCATGCCGACGTTCCATCCGTCCTACCTGTTGCGCAGCCAGGCCCTGAGCGAAAAGCGCAAAGTGTGGGAGGACATGCTGCAGGTGCTGGAAAAACTCGGCCGGCCGGTCAGCGAAAAGCAGCGCGTCTATTTTCTCAATGCGTAAGACGTGGGATTGCTCATTGCACATTGCTCATTGCACATTGCGCATTTGTTCCTTTCGATCACTTTCAACCCTGCACAAATGAGCAATGAGCAATGAGCAATGGCCTGGAAATTTCAAGGAACCAAGAAACATTCCAGGGAACGATTCAGGTCTGAGGTTGCATTCGCCCTCACCCCGGCCCTCTCCCCCGGGGGAGAGGGCCGGGGTGAGGGCGGGCGTCTATGACTCCTGAACAGTCACCATTTCTGCACCGGCTCCCTTCGCCCCACGTTGACACGCTTCTGGCCGGCGACTAGCCTTTCGGCCCGTGTCACGGCTGCCATTCGAGCTGTTTCTCGCCCTGCGTTACCTGCGCCCCAAGCGCACGTTCGTCTCGGTGATCACGCTCATCTCGGTTCTCGGCGTCATGCTGGGCGTGGCCGTCCTCATCATCGTCATCAGCGTCATGACCGGTTTTGATCAACAGTTGCGTGAGAAAATCCTCGGCTTCGGCGGTGACGTCAAAGTCTACAAATATGACGACGCGCTGGCCGATTACGCGGCGGTCGAGCAACTGGTCAGTTCCAATCGAAACGTGGAAGCGGTCGCGCCGTTCGTGCTCGGACAGGTCCTGGTCAAGACCCAACCGGCGACAGGCAAGCCGGTGGTCAGCGCGCCCTGGCTGCGGGGCATTGATCCGGGGTTGGAAAAAAACGTCACGGCGCTGACGACGAGCCTGATTTCCGGCGAACTCAACCTGGAGGGCGAAAGCCTCCTGGTGGGGAGCGAGCTGGCCCGCAACCTCCATCTGAGTGTGGGGGAGCGCCTGGCGATTTATTCGCCGCGCAACCTGGAAGAAATGGAAAAGAACAAGGGCAAGGAGGACGAGGTGGCCATCCTGCCGGACGAGTACGTGGTGCGGGGCATTTTCGACGTCGGTTACTACGAATACAACGCCAACGTCATCGTCACGTCATTGCGCAGCGCGCAGGACCTCTATCAATTGCCCGGCAAAGTTCACGGCTTGCTCGTGAAGTTGCGCGATCCTTACCTGGCGAGCGAAGTCCGCTCGGAACTGTACCGGGCGCTGGGCCCGGATTATCGCATCTCGATCTGGTCGGAGGAGAATTCCCAGATCCTGACGGCGCTGGCCGTGGAAAAGAACGTCATGTTCTATCTGCTGATCTTCATCGTGATCGTCGCCGCCTTTGGCATCATGAACTCGCAGATCACCTTTGTCGTGCAAAAGACGCGCGAGATCGGGATGCTCAAGGCGCTGGGAGCGGCGCGGGGTCAAATCATGTGGCTGTTCCTTGGCCAAAGCCTGGTCGTGGGGTTGGTGGGAGTGCTGAGCGGCTTGGGCCTGGGATTGCTCGCGCTCGGGTTTCGCAATGAGTTCCTGCATTTCATGAACCGCTTGACTGGCCTGGAACTGTTTCCCGCCTCCATCTACGCCTTCACGGAATTGCCGGCGCTGATCGATCCGAGCGATATCGCGGTGATCTGCACCAGCGCGCTGATCATTTGCGGACTGGCCGGCCTGGCCCCGGCCTGGAACGCGGGGCGGCTCAAGCCCGTGGAAGCGTTGCGCCATGAATGAAGCAGGTCCCGCTGTTCCCCTCTCCGCGCCGCCGGTTTTGCCGAACGGGAGCGACCAGCCCGGACTGCTCCTGGAAGCGCGGGACCTGCACAAGAGCTACACCATCGGCCGCCGGTCCCTCGACGTCCTCTGCGGCGTCAACCTGAGCGTGGAGCGGGGGGAATTCCTGGCGTTGCGCGGCGCCTCGGGGGCCGGCAAAAGCACCTTGCTTCATCTGCTCGGCGGCCTCGACGTTCCCAACTGCGGCGAAATCATTTTCGCCGGCCAGGCCCTGGCCGGCTTGTCCAGCCTGGCCCTGGCCCGCTGGCGCAATCAAAAAGTCGGTTTCATCTTCCAGGCCTATTACCTGTTGCCGGAACTCGACGCCCTGGAAAATGTCTGTCTGCCCGCGCGTCTGGCCCGGGCTCCCGCCGAGCAAACCGAGGCGCGTGCCCACGAGCTGCTCCGGCGCGTGGGGTTGGGCCATCGGTTGGACCACAAGCCCTACGAGCTCTCAGGCGGCGAGCAACAGCGGGTGGCCATCGCCCGCGCGCTGATCAATTCACCCGAACTCCTGCTCGCCGATGAACTCACGGGCAACGTCGATTCGCACACCGGGGACGAGATCATGGATTTGCTTTGCCATTTGCGCGCCGAACATCAGACCACCCTGGTCATCGCCACGCACGACGCCCGCGTCGCCGCGCGCGCTCCGCGCGTGCTGGCATTGGTCGATGGGCGGATCCGTGGGTGAGGGACCAGGGGGCAGTAATCAGTGAATCAGTAATCAGTGAATCAGTAATCGGTCGTCAGGCATCGATACTCAGTGGTCGGTGATCAGAAGTGACTGGTCGGTGGTAGGTATTCGGGGTTCGGAAACCATCCAGAGCGCGTTTTGAAAATGGGTAGCGCGGGCGACTCGCCCGCCCCGGTCGGCGACCCGCCGACCGGAACGGCAGAGGCGCGTCTTTTGAAAAGGGCAGATTTCGTGGCTCGCACCGTCACTCCCGTTCCGTCCGGCGGGTCGCCGGACGGCACAGGCGGGTCGCCTGTGCTCCCCAGAGAGGATATTTCAAACAGGCTCTCAGAGGGGGCTGCAAAAACGGGAAGCACGGTCGGACCGCTCCCATGTTCCGTACGGAACAGCGAATGGCAACGCCGGAAGCTTTGCCTGAAGAGGTCAATCGCCTGGCCCAATTTCATGTTCCGTACGGAACACGAAATTGCAACTGCCAACGACGTGAGCTGGCCAAAAGTAATTTTCAAAAATGCTACAACACGGAATCCTGAAGATGGTGCCGTTCCCGGGCGCATCTTACGCTTGTCGAGAGTTTCTGTCTCGGAGACAGGGCGAGGCGTGCAGCAAGAGCGGGTGACTGGCCCAGGCCTGCGTGCTCATGACGAATCATTTTCACCCGCTCGTCGAGACGCGTCGGCCTCACCTGGTCGCCGGCCAGAAATGGCCTTACGGCCTGCGCAGGCGGAAGAATTGCGGGCTGTTAATCGGCGGAATGGTCACCGACTTGTAGCTGCCGTCGTCGGTGACGCTGGGGGTATTCGTGACCCAGCCCGCCGAGGCGGCCAGCGTGCCGGCCTGTTCCAACGCGAAATCCGCCGTGTCAGCCGATGGCCAGGAAACCATAACGTCCCTGCCGGACCGAAGCACTGAAAGCCCGGGAAGAGTCCGCAGGTAGGCACGGGCAACGTATGCAGACACCTTCCCGCCTGCCGTCGTGAACTGGCCCCCGCAATACAGGTCGCTGCCCGACACCGCCAGTGCCTGCACCTCGGAGTTCATCCCTGAACCCAGCGCAGTCCAACGGCTACCGTCCCATTTGGCGATATTATTGGCCGCACTACCGCCCGCCGTCATGAAATAGCCCGCCGCATACAGGTCGCTGCCTGAGACCGCGAGCGCGTACACGATGTTGTTCATTCCCGAACCGAGCGCCGACCAACTCCTCCCGTTCCATTTGGCAACGTAGTTGGCCGGGCTGCCACCCGCCGTTGTGAACTGGCCTCCCGCATACACGTTGCTGCCTGACACCGCTAGGGCCGACACATTAGTCAAGTAAATGCCCCCGGAGCCCATGCCCGACCCCAGCGCCGTCCAATTGCTCCCATTCCATTTGGCAATGTAATTGACCGGGCTGTCGCCCGCCGTCGTGAATTGGCCTCCCGCATACAGGTCATTGCCCGACACCGCCAGCGCTAACACATAGTCGCTCATCCCTGAACCCAGCGCCGTCCAATTGCTCCCGTCCCACTTGGCGATCCGGTTGGCCGGGCTGCTGCCCGCCGTCGTGAACCCGCCCCCCGCATATAGGTCGCTGCCCGACACCGCCAGAGCCAACACATTGCCGTTCATACCCTGACCCAGCGCCGTCCAACTGCTTCCGTCCCATTTGGCAATGGAATTGGCCGGGTTACCGCCCGCCTTCGTGAAATCGCCCCCCGCATACAGGTCGCTGCCCGACACCGCCAGCGCAGACACAGAGGGATTACGAGCACCGCCCATCCCCGAACCCAGTGCCGCCCAACTGCTCCCGATCCGTTTCGCGATATAATTGGCCGCGGTGCCGCCCGCCGTCGTGAAATTACCTCCCACATAGACGTCGCTGTCCGACGCTGTCACCGTAGACACGTAGGGGAAAAAGCCTTTACCCCAACCCATTCCCGAACCCAGTGCTGTCCAATTGCACCCGTCCCATTCGGCAATATGATTGGCCGCAGTGCCCCCCGCTGTCGTGAAATAGCCCCCCGCGTACAGGTCGCTACCCGAAACGGCCAGCGCCAAAACAAAGGGAGAATAGCCGCCGATTCCCACACCGACGACGGTCCAACTGCTTCCGTTCCATTTTGCAATGGAAGAGGCCGCGCTGCTGCCCGCCCTCGTGAAATAGCCGCCCGCATAGACGTCGCTGCCCGACACCGCCAGAGCATACACATTGCTGTTCATCCCCGAACCCAGTGCCGTCCAACTACTGCCGTTCCATTTGGCTATCTGAGTTGTCCCGCTGACGCCCGCGCTAATGAAATCGCCCCCCGCATAGAGGTCGCTACCCGACACCGCCAGCGCGCGCACAAGGCCGATCGTCCCCAAAGCCAACCCCGACCAACTGCTCCCATTCCATTTGGCAATGTTATTCGCCAATCTGCCGCCCGCCATCGTGAACCAGCCCCCCGCATATAGGTCGCTGCCCGAGACCGCCAGGGCCATCACCTCGCCGTTCATACCCGGACCCAGCGCCGACCAACTGCTTCCGTCCCATTTGGCGATGGAATTGGCCGCGCTGCCGCCCGCCTTCTTGAAATAGCCTCCCGCGTACACGTCGCTGCCCGACACCGCCAGCGCCGAGACCGCGCCGTCAGTCCCCGAACCCAGCGCCATCCAGTTACTCCCGTTCCATTTGGCAATGGAGTTGGCAATCACATCTCCGACGACGGTGAAGTAACCGCCGATGTAAAGATCGCCCGAACCAGCCACCACCGTTGCAAAAACCAGACCGTTCGGACCGGGGATGCCCCCCATGCTGATCCAGTTGGCATCGCTAAAGGTCGGGTCAATCCGCACGGGATACGCCGCATCCGCATCATTTACCACCACGACCAGCATGGGAGCGCAGACAGCCTTGTCCGCGTGTGTTGCCGGACCGGCGTTCGACTCGCGGACAAGGCTCTCCGCGCCCCGTACGGCACTCAACGCTTCAATCCGCGCCGACAATTCTTGGCCCTTCGCATCCGTGACGCGCAACCGGCTGTAGGCAATCTTCCGCGTGAAGTTTTCCAGAACCAGCCGCGCGCCAAAAGCCGCAGGCTCGACCTTGGCGCCGCTCACGGCCAGCCGCAATGCCAGTTCGCCCGCGCCTTCGGGCCGCTCCAGCACAACGAAATCCTGCCGCACGCCATCCATGCTCACGGTGTATTCCTCCACGAGTCCGGGCCGGGTGAAGCGCGCAATTTTGCCTTCAATGGACACCGTGCCCGTGTGGGCAATCGCTGGCAGGGACGCCTTCCACCGCTTCTCGTTTATTCCAGACAAGATCAGGGACGCCGTGGAAAGCGTCCGTACCAGCGAGGTTCGCCGCCCTACCGCCGTTGCGACAATGCGGAATCGCTCGTCCGCCGCGTTGGTGACAGTCGAAGTCAGCCACAAGCCTTCGCGCGTGGCGTCGGCTTCGAGCCGTTGGAAGGTGCAGAGCAACCGCGCGCCATCGGCGGTGGGAGTGACGGCCAGTTCGTCGGCTTTGTAATCCGCAACGGCTTTCACGCCGATCTGCGACCACGGGATGGAGGTTTTTGCGGGCGCGGGCTCTGCCGAATGTTCGTCCGCCGCCGTGGCCAGACAGAAAGAGGAACCCATTCCCAGTGCCACGGCACAAATCATGCGAGCCTGAAATAGTTTGAGGTTGGGTATTATAACTTCTGCCAGGAGGTTGCTTTTTGAGACGCCCCGCGGTTCGGGGAAAGCCTCCACGGCATATTGACCGCGCTTTTGGCCCATGAATCTGGTAGCAGCCGACGTGAGTCCGCTCTGATCTCTCTGGGCGATGGCGTGCGCTGGTGAGAAGTGATCCGGCTGACGCCAGATGCTACGAGGTTCGGGGAAACTTGGGGGGAACTGCTTTTCCACTTGTCGCCTCTTTGCCCGATGTTATGCCGATGCGACCAGCTGTCAAACACATAGTTGGGCGTTTTTCGCTAAGAGGCGCGAGGACTCCCGCGCGCCCATAATTCCCCATTGACCCGGACCGCCAAAGAGCTACTCTCCGCCTTCACCAGCAAGTCATAGCGAAACAAACGTGAGAAAGGTTTTATGATTATGGACCAGAGAGTCAACAAATCACCGGCCAGCGGCGATACACGCCGGGATTTCATCAAGAAGACAGCGACCGCTGCCGCGGCGGTCGCGGCCACCGGCCTTGTCAAAACGCCGGTCTACGGCCAGAGCTCCGCCCCCTCCACCGGTCGGGTGATCGGCGCCAATGATCGCATCGCGGTCGCCGTCATCGGCGTTGGCTACGGCATCGGCAAGAACCACCTGGAAGGCATTCACAAGAATGCCAGCCAGAACAACGTGGTGGTCGCCGCCGCTTGCGACCTGTTCAGCAAACGGCGCGAATGGTCGCAGCAGACCGCTTCGTTGAAGGATTCGGATGTTTATAGCGACTACCGAAAGTTGCTGGCACGAAATGATATCGACGCCGTGGTCGTCGCCACACACGACCCGTGGCATGCGCCGGTGGCGATCGAGGCCATGCAGTCGGGCAAGCATGTCTATTGCGAGAAGCCCATGACGCGTTATCTCGATGAAGCGTTCCGCGTCCATGACACGGTCAAGAAGACGGGGAAGATCTTCCAGGTGGGCTCGCAAGGCTGTTCGGCCGGCGCCTGGCACCGGGCGGCCGAACTGATCTCGGCCGGCAAGATCGGCCAGTTAGTCTGGGCCCAGGGCTACTACTGCCGCAACAACTCGAAAGGGGAATGGAATTATACGATCGAGAAGGAAAGCACACCGGAGAACATCGATTGGGACCGCTGGCTGGGACCGGTGGCCAAGCGGCCTTTCAGCGCGGACGATTTCCATCGGTGGCGCAAATACTATCGGTATTGTGGCGGCCTGCTGGGCGACCTCGTGCCGCATCGGTTGCATCCGCTCATGCTCGCCACGGGCAAGCCGGAATTCCCCATCCGTGTCACCAGCATCGGCACCAAGAACGTGCATACCGACCGCAAAACGCCCGGCACCCCGGAGCGTGATGTGCCGGAGCATGTCCAGTTATCGGCGGAGTTTCCCAACGGCGCACTCATCACCGTCACTTGCAGTACCGTCAATGCGAAAAGTCCTGGCTTCGTCATCTACGGCCATCAGGCCACGATGGACATCGGATCCAACGGCGACACCTTGCAAGTCACCCCGGAGCGGGAGTTCGCGGACCAGTACGAAGGGCTGACGGACAACGAGCGCAAGGACCTCGGCATCGAACCGATCAAGGGCCTGCAACACGAGGACATTCGGGTCCACGAGAAGAACTGGTTCGATTGCATCCGCAGCGGCAAACAGCCCAATGCCGGCATTGACCTGGCCATCCGCGTGCAGACGGTGATCTCGCTGGCCGAGATTTCCGAGCGGAAGAAGATCACTTGCCTCTTCGACGAGAAGTCCCGGAAGATCACCACGGGCGACGGCAAGGAAGTCAAGCCGATCACCTACGGCTCGATTCCGAACTTGTCGTAGTTCGTCCGCCTCCACATCGTCTACAGGTTTCGCGCGCGACGAGCCGCGAAACCTGTTTTGTTTGTAGTCGCGCCGTATGTAGTCCCGCCTTTAGGCGGTCTTCGGGACGCGAACGCCTTCAGATGCGGCCCGGCTGAAGCCGGAACTACGAATAGGTCCAACATGTCTTCAATCCCCGCACCGGTGACGCTGGCCTGCCAGGCCATGGCGACGCGATTTGAAATCGTGCTGCACGGCGACAACCCCGTCGCTCTGCGCGCCGCCGGCGAAGAGGCCCTGGCCGAAATCGAACGAGTCGAATCCCAACTCAGCCTCTACCGGAACACGAGCGAAATCGCCCACGTCAATGCCCGCGCCGCGCGCGAGTCGGTGCGCGTTTCTCCGGCTCTCTTTCGGCTGCTCGAACAAGTCCGCCGCTTGAGCGCGGACACGGGCGGGGCATTCGACGTCACGATCGGCCCGCTCGTGCGTTGCTGGGGCTTCATGGGCGGCACGGGCCGGATGCCAACGCCGGAAGCCGTCGAGCAAGCCCGCCGCGCCGTCGGCATGAACCTGGTCGAGCTGGACCCGGACCAATGTTGCGTCCGGTTCGCCCGCGAAGGTGTTATGCTCGATCTTGGCGCGGTGGGCAAAGGCTACGCCATCGAACGGGCCGCCGAACTGCTGCGTGAAGCCGGCGTGACCAGCGCCATCCTGCACGGCGGCACCAGCACGGTTCAAGCCCTCGGCCACCCGCCCGGCGCCGCCGCGTGGCATGTGGCCATTGAACGTCCCCCCGAAAGTTGGCCCGGCTTGCCGACTGTCCCCGCCGCGCCTGACTCATTCCCAAAGCCCAGCGCGGTGGAACCGCCGACGGCTCCTCGACCGAGGCAGGGGGTGCCGGAATCCCGGCCCGCGCTTCTGGCGGTCGTTCCGCTGCAGGATGAAGCCCTGTCCGTCTCGGCCGTATGGGGCCGGTCTTTTCAAAGCGGCCAGCGCAGCTACGGCCATGTGCTCGATCCGCGCACCGGTCAGCCGACCGAAGCCGCTCTGCTCTCGGCCGTGATTGTGCCTTCTGCCACGGAGAGCGACGCGCTTTCCACTGCGCTGCTCGCTCTCGGGCCCGCTGGGCTTGAGTCCATTGCCGGGTTGCGTTCCGGCTGCCGCACCCTCGTGGTCAGCCATCGCGAAGGGCGGCTCGAGGCCGCGACCATGGGCATTGAATGTTTGTCCAATTTGTAGTCGCAGCTTTGTATGTGCTTAGCGCCGACCCTCGCTTCGCGTAACTTGGTTCAAAAACTTGACTGGAAAACCTCGGCAAAACTGGTCGAACCCGATTTTCACAAACGTTCGAGGCAACGAGAATTGGAAATCTTGTTTCTGGAGAGCCGCGATGCGCAGTTCATTCAGTTCGCAACCTCGTTTGGAACCGCTAATCTACGCTAATCCACGCTAATGGAACAAGAAGGATGAAAGCTCAGTGGGTCTGTCATTAGCGAAGATTAGCGAAGATTAGCGGTTCAACGTCTCACCTGAAACCGCTCTTAGACCAGCAGCGCGGTAAACAGGTACCGGCATTTACGCGGTGTCCCTGCGCCGTGTCCGCCTCGAAGCGGGACCACCGACGGCGGGACTACATCCGGCGCCATCGACCACCTGGCAAACGATCGGCTCCAACTCGCGTCCGGCGCGTTGCGCATAACCGGCGATCATGGCCTGGCGGAAAGCGGCGACTTGTTCCCGTTTGACGAGGTTGACGGTGGCGCCGCCAAAGCCGCCGCCCGTCAAGCGGGCGCCCAGACAAGCTGGATGGCCTCGGGCCAATTCCACTAAATGGTCGAGTTCGGGGCAGCTATTCTTGAACACATCGCGGGAGCTCTGGTGGCTTTGGATCAAGTACTGTCCGAACTGCTCGAGGTCGTCCGCGCGCAGCGCCCGCGCTCCGAAAATCACGCGCTGGATTTCGCCCGCGACATGGTAAGCGCATTCATATTCGCGCTGGCTCAGTTTTTGCCGGTTTGCGGCGAGGAAGGCCGGGTCCACGGAACGCAAGGACTTTGCCCCCAGGGCGCGAGCGGCCGCTTCGCACTGTTGGCGCAACACATTGTATTCTCCGGCGACCAGCGCGTGTTTCAGCCCCGTGTTGCAAACCACGATGGCGATCTCTCCGATCATCGGCACCTGCTCGACGGCGAGCGACTGGCAATCGATTTCGATCGCATGGAAGGCCTTGCCGAAGAGAGACGACAGCGGGTCGAGCAAACCGCAGTTCACCCCCACGAACTGGCTCTCGGCCGCCTGACAGGCTTTGGCCAATTCGATCTTCTCTGCCGCCGTGAGCGGGGGAAGCGAGCCGTCCTGCGTCCGCTTCAGCAGGACCGTCGCGTGGGTCGGCGTCAGCGTAAAAGGGTGCAGCTGCCGGATGGCCAGGGCGGTGGCCACTTCCAACGCCGCGGAACTGGCCAGACCCGCCCCCAGTGGAATCGTCCCATGCACCGCCGCGCTGAAGCCGGAGAAATGCACCTTGCGCCGGCGCAACTCGGCCAGGACTCCCTTCACATAGTCGGCCCACGGCGAAGCGGTGTTTCGCGCGAGATCATGAACGAAGAACGATTCCTTCTCGGGGAAGGCGGACGAGACGATTTCGATCCGTCCATCGCGACGGGGCGAGACCGCCATGAAGACGTAGCGATCCACCGCCAGTGCCAGGACCAGGCCTTGATTGTAATCGGTGTGATTGCCGAGCAACTCCAGCCGGCCCGGCGCTTGCACGGTATGCGTCGGCGTGTGGCCAAACTGTTTTTTGAAGAGGGCTTGAACTTCAAGCATGGGCGAGGAGGGGCGAGGAATGACCAATGACCCAATGACCAATGACCAATGACCCAATGACCCAATGACCCAGTGACCAACGGCAAGGTACCCAAATACCTGATTCAATAAATCCTTAGATCAATAAAGTGGCCATGCCATTCGGTGATTGGATATTTGGGTGTTTTAGTCATTACGTCATTGGTCATTGGTCATTGGTTATTGGTCATTGTTCCTTCCTCCCTCCTCCTGCCAGTCGGTCGAATTTCGCGGCGAGTTCGAAATCTTTTTCGGTCAAACCCCCTTGATCATGGGTGGTGAGGACGAGGGTCACTTTGTTCCAGCGGATATCGATGTCCGGGTGATGCCAGGCTTTTTCCGCCGCCCGCGCCACGGCGTTGACAAACTTGATCGCGGCCGGGAAATCCTTGAACTGGAATGTGCGGCGGATGGCGCTTCCCTGCTGGCGCCATTTGGCCACGGCCCGCAGCGCCATCTTGATTTGAGGTGCAGTCAATTTCGGCATGAGCGAAGGTTGACACTCGGCCGGCGCCCGGTCACGGCAAAACCGGGGGCACGATTACTCGGGCCGTCGTCTTGGGGAACGGCGCAAGCCGTTTTGCAGCCAAAGTCGCCAGACCATCCAGAAGGCTTCCCAGACAATTTTGCGCGACATTTTCGAGCTGCCCTGGAAACGGTCGGTGAAAATGATGGGCACTTCGGCAATCTTCATGCCCTGCATCCAGATCTTGTGGGTGAGTTCGACCTGAAAGCTGTAGCCGTTCGAGCGGACGGCGTCGAGGTTCAGACTGAGCAGCGCGCGGCGTCGGAAACATTTATAGCCGCCGGTGGGATCGCTGATGGGCATGCCGGTGACCGCGCGCACGTACTTGCCGGCGCCCATGCTCAACAGGAGCCGCTTCAGTGGCCAGTTGATCACGCGGATGCCGTTGCAGTAGCGCGAACCGAGCACGAGATCCGCGTCTTGCGCCGCTTTGAGGAAGGCGGGGATTTCGTCCGGGTCATGCGAAAAGTCCCCGTCCATTTCGAAGATGAACTCGTAAGCCCGTGTCAATGCCCAGGCGAACCCGGCGCAATAAGCGCGACCGAGGCCGTCTTTTTCCTGGCGATGCAACACGTGGACCATGGGGTTCTTCGCCGCGAGGGCGTCCGCCACTCGGCCGGTGCCGTCGGGCGAATTGTCATCAACGACCAGGACCTCGACCGCCACGGGCAGGGCCATGAGATGCTGGACGAGGGGAGGGAGGTTGTCCCGTTCGTTGTAAGTCGGGACGATGACGAGGGTCTTCTGGCTCATGCTGGTGAACGTGCCCGTTCACAAGTAAGCGAGCCCTCCTGTGAAGACAATCCCGAAGTTGGTGGAAGGGGAAAGCGGGGCATTGGTTAAATGGGTTAAATGGGTTAAATGGGATACAGGAATAACAAACGAGGGCAGTTCAAGTTTCGACCGGCTTCGCTGAGGCGAAGAACTTAGCTGCGGAGCAGCGGCAGACAGTAGCCCACGGCGCGAGCCGTGGGTAAACGGGAATAAAAGATCAAGAGCCGCGGAGCGGCGAAAGAAGCCCGAACAGGAGTGGTTCTTTCGCCGCTCCGCGGCTCTGATTGTGCGGCGCTTGTGCCCACGGCTCGCGCCGTGGGCTACTGTCTGGCGCTGCTCCGCAGCTAGAGCCCGCCTTGGACGGTTCGACAGAACTACAGATGCGCCCTGCGTTTGCGGCGCAGGACAAAATTCTCCATTCCTCCAAAGGCGATGGGGTGTCCTGACGAGTTCAATACTTGATTCACGCCTGTGACTGACGGTTTAATGGCTTTTCGCTTTTTCCTCGAATATCGTTTGTTCCCATTTGGACGATCACCGGCGGGACAGGCGCGAAGCGGAACGCCGCGCCGATCAGGTTGGTCGGGAAACGGCGCCGAGCCTCGTTATACTCCGCGACGGCCAGGGCGTAGGCCTGCTGGGCCAGCGCCGAATCCGGTCGCGCGGCCGTCTCCTGGCAACGCCGTCGCAAGGTGGCCAGCTTTTGATATTGGCTCAGGACGAAGACCAGCAGGAAGAACAGCGGAATGACCAGCGCGATCAGGATCGAAAACAGCAGCTTCACTCTTTACGACTGACCTTTCGGCAAGGAAAAAAAGAAGGTGGCGCCACGGTCTTTTTCCGCTTCGACCCAGATCCGTCCGCCGTGGCGCGTGATGATCCGATGGGCGCTGGCCAGGCCAACCCCGGTGCCCTCGAATTCGTCCTCGCGATGGAGGCGATGAAAGATCCGGAACAGGCGATCGGCATACTGCATATCAAAACCGGCGCCGTTGTCGTGCACAAAGATCACCGTCTCGCCCTGTTCGCCTTCCTCCGAGCCGATCTCGATTTCGGCTATCTCGCGCAGACGGGTAAATTTGATCGCGTTGGACAGGAGGTTCATCAACGCCTGCCGCAACAGGGCGCGATCGGCCTCGACTTCCGGCAGGGGATTGATCCTCCAGGTGATCTGGCGTCCGCGCGTTTCGTACTCGAGGTCGTGCTGGATTTCCTCGACCAGCGGGTTCAAGCAGATGCGCCGGGCCTGGAGTTCGACCCGGCCAGTGCGGGTGAAGGAGAGGAGGCCATCGACCAACTCGCCCATTTTCTTGGCCGACTGATGGATGACGTTCAAGAAGCGCTGCTCCTTTTCGCCCAGGGAGGCACCGGCTCCCTCCTGGAGCATGGCGACGAAACCATCGACGGCGCGGAGCGGGGCGCGCAGGTCGTGCGAGACCGAGTAACAGAAAGATTCGAGCTCCTGTTTGGCCGCCGCCAACTCCTCGGCCTGGCGTCGCAACTCGCGGGTCTTCTTGTACAACTCGACAAAGACCGCGACCTTGGCGCGCAGGATGGCCGGCTCCGGAGGTTTGAACAAGTAATCCACCGCCCCGGCGGAATAGCCCTGGAGCACTTTTTCGTGTTCGCGTCCGTGCGCCGTGAGAAAAATAATCGGGGTGTGGCGGGTCTTGTCCCGTTGCCGCAGGATGGTGGCCGTCTCAAATCCGTCCATGCCCGCCATTTTGACATCCAGGAGAATGACGGCGAATTCCTTGTCCTGCAGGAGGCATTTGAGGGCCTCGCGGCCCGAGTGGGCCTTGACCAGTTGGTAATCGGGGTTCTCCAGCATGGCCTCGACGGCCAGGAGATTTTCCGGGAGGTCATCGACCAGCAGGATGTTGACTTTGGAATTCAAGGGTGGTGCCGGTTCAGGCTTCGGCCTTCGCGGCTTGCAGGACCACGCGCAGCAGCGAAAGCAGTTGCTCGGTGTTCACCGGCTTGGCCAGATAATCGGTCGCGCCGGCTTCGAGACATTTTTCACGATCCCCCTTCATGGCCTTGGCGGTCAAGGCCAGGATGGGCAGCGACTTGAACGAGTCGTTGTGACGGATCGCCGCAATCGTATCGTAGCCATCCATGCCAGGCATCATGATGTCCATTAGCACCACGTCAACATCTGGATTTTGCTGGAGAAACTCGATGCCGTCCCGGCCATTCTCGGCCGAGCGCACTTTCATGCTGTAACGTTCCAGCACCGAGGTGAGGGCGAAGATATTCCGAATGTCGTCGTCCACGATCAGCACTTTTCTTCCCGTCAGCACCGGATCGGTCACATGCAGCCTTGCGAGCATGGCGCGTTTAAGCGGGGGAAGCGCGGCAATGTCACGGTGCAGGAACAGGGCGGTCAGATCCAGGAGCCGCTCCGGGGAATTGGCTTCATGGATGACCACGTCGGCCGGGACTTTCTTTAACTCGGCGGCCTCCTTGCGGGTCAGCTTTCGATCACTGAAGAGGACGACGGGGAGGGACCGCTGGGTCGGGTGCGGGCGGAGTTTTTGCAGCAGTTTCATGCCGGAAAGGTCCGGGAGATCGGGATCGAGGACGAGGCAATCGAAGACCTGGTCGGCCTGGGCCTGGAGCGCTTCCTCGGCGCTGGCGACGCCGGTGGTTTGCACGTCGCCCGAACCGATGAGATCGGCGACATCCAGACGTTGCGCGGCACTGGGCGAGACGACGAGGAGGTTCCTGACCCGGCGATTGACGAAAGCCTTGGTGTTGTCCAACGCCTTGACCAGGTCCTCGCGCGCGGCCGGCTTGGTCAGGTAATTGAGGGCGCCCAGGCGGAGTCCGCGCCGATCTTCCACTTCGACGCTGATGATGTTGATCGGGATGTGACGGGTGGAGGGGTCGTGTTTCAAGCGATCGAAGACGCTCCAGCCGGTGCCATCGGGCAGGCGCAGATCGAGCAGGATGGCGCAGGGCTGGTGCTGGCGGGCCAGGGTCAGGCCTCTTTCGGCGCGCGCCGTGACCAGGACTTTGAACTCCTTTTCCCGCGCCAGGTCGAGGAGGATGCGGGCGAAATCCAGGTCATCTTCGATGATCAAGATGACCGGTTCTCCCGGGTGAATGGAGGAACGATCGTCGTTCAGCGAGGCGGCTTCGTCGGCTTCAGAGACGGTCTGAGGCGGCAGCACTTTCGGACCGCCCAGGGAGAAGCGGCCGGGTTTGTCGGTCTCGTTGGGGACCATGGTGGGCGCCGGCGCGATGTAGTTGAGGGGCAGGAAGAGAGTGAAGGCGCTGCCCTGACCGGGGGCGCTTTCGACGCGGATGGTGCCGCCGAGCATGCGCGCGATCTCGCGACTGATGCTCAGGCCGAGGCCGGTGCCGCCGTATTTGCGAGCCGTGCCGGAATCGGCTTGTTGGAAGGCTTCGAAGATGAGTTGCTGCTTGTCCCGGGGAATGCCGATCCCGGTATCCCGGACGCAGAAGGCGACGACGGTTTTCGCCTGGTTGAGAGCGTGGTGCTGATCGCTCCAGCCGACGCGGGCGGCGGACATCTCCAGGGTCACCTGGCCGCGTTCGGTGAATTTGAAGGCATTGGAGAGGAGATTTTTCAGGACCTGTTGCACGCGCCGCTCGTCGCTGCGGAAGGTGTGTGGCAGTTGCGGGTCGATGATGGTCTGGAAGTTGAGCGACTTGGCTTCGGCGACCGGGCGGAAGAAGCGTTCGACGAAATCCCGCTGGGCGACGAAGGCGACATCGCTGATCTCGACGGTGGTGGTGCCCGATTCGATCTTGGACAGGTCAAGGATGTCGTTGATCAGTTCCAGCAGGTCGTTGCCGGAACTGTGGATGGTGCGGGCGAATTCGACTTGTTTCTGGGTGAGGTTGTTTTGCGGGTTGTCGGCCAACTGCTGGGAGAGGATCAACATGCTGTTGAGGGGCGTGCGCAGTTCGTGCGACATGTTGGCCAGGAATTCCGATTTGTACTTGGAAGTGAGCGCCAGCTGGGCGGCTTTCTCCTCGAGCGCCAGGCGGGCTTGTTCGACTTCCTGGTTCTTGCGTTCGACCTCGGAGTTCTGGGCGGCGAGCTGGCGGGCTTTTTCCTCGAGCTGCTCGTTGGTGCGGCGCAATTCATGTTGCTGGCTTTGCAGCTTCTCGGTGAGGGACTGCGATTGTTTGAGCAATTCCTCGGTGCGGGTGTTGGCTTCGATCGTATTCAAGACGATGCCGATACTCTCGGTCAGCTGGTCGAGGAAGCTCTGTTGCGCGGCGGTGTAACGCTCGAAGGAAGCCAGTTCGATGACGGCCTTGATTTTGCCCTCGAACAGCACGGGCAGCATGATGATGTTGAGGGGCGGGGCGGAACCCAGGCCGGAAGAGATCTGGATGTAATCGCTCGGCACGCTGGTGAGCAGGAATTTTTCCTTCTCCAGCGCGCATTGGCCGACCAGTCCTTCGCCCACTTTGAAGCGGTTATCCAGGTTCTTGCGTTCGCGATAGGCGTAACTGGCCAGCAATTTGAGATAGGGCTCGGGATCGCCCTCGGCTTCGTCCATCGCGTAGAAGACGCCGTGCTGCGCGTTGACCAGCGGAGCCAGTTCGGAAAGGATCAACTTGGTGACGGTCAACAGGTCGCGCTGGCCTTGCAGTTTGCGGGTGAAGGCGGCCAGGTTGGTCTTGAGCCAGTCCTGTTCGCTGTTTTTCTGCGTCGTTTCCCGCAGGTTGCGAATCATTTCGTTGATGTTGTCCTTCAGATCGGTCACCTCTCCGCGCGTTTCGGCGGTGATGGAGCGGGTGAGATCGCCCTTGGTCACGGCGGTGGCGACCTCGGCGATCGCGCGCACCTGGGTGGTGAGGTTGGCGGCCAATTGATTGACGTTATCGGTCAGAGACTGCCAGATGCCGCCGACACCCTGGACTTCCGCCTGGCCGCCGAGTTTTCCTTCGGTGCCAACCTCGCGGGCCACGCGGGTGACTTCGGAAGCGAACGAGTTCAATTGATCCACCATGGTATTGATGGTGTTCTTCAACTCCAGGATTTCGCCTTTGACGTCGACGGTGATTTTGCGGGTGAGATCGCCTTTGGCCACAGCGGTGGTGACTCCGGCGATGTTGCGGACCTGGGCGGTGAGGTTGCTGGCCATCAAATTGACGTTGTCCGTCAGATCCTTCCAGGTGCCGGCCACGCCCTTGACTTTGGCCTGGCCGCCGAGTTTGCCTTCGGTGCCGACTTCGCGGGCCACGCGGGTGACTTCGGAAGCAAACGAGTTCAACTGGTCCACCATGGTGTTGATGGTGTTTTTCAGTTCGAGGATTTCGCCTTTGACGTCGACGGTGATCTTGCGGGTGAGATCACCTTTGGCCACGGCGGTGGTGACGTCGGCGATGTTGCGGACCTGGGAGGTGAGGTTGCTGGCCATGGAGTTGACGCTGTCGGTCAAATCCTTCCAGGTGCCGGCGACGCCCTTGACCTTGGCCTGGCCGCCGAGTTTGCCTTCGGTGCCGACTTCGCTGGCGACGCGGGTGACCTCGGAGGCAAAGGAGCTCAGCTGGTCCACCATGGTATTGATGGTGTTTTTCAATTCGAGAATTTCGCCTTTGACGTCGACGGTGATTTTGCGGGTGAGATCACCTTTGGCCACGGCGGTGGTGACGTCGGCGATGTTGCGGACCTGGGCGGTGAGGTTGCTGGCCATGGAGTTGACGCTGTCGGTCAAATCCTTCCAGGTGCCGGCGACGCCCTTGACTTTGGCCTGGCCACCGAGCTTGCCTTCGGTGCCGACTTCGCTGGCGACGCGGGTGACTTCGGAGGCGAAGGAGCTGAGCTGATCGACCATGGTGTTGATCGTGTCTTTGAGTTCGAGGATTTCGCCTTTGACGTGCACCGTGATTTTCTTTGAGAGATCACCGTTGGCGACGGCGGTGGTGACGGTCGCGATATTGCGGACCTGGCTGGTGAGATTGCTGGCCATGAGGTTGACGTTGTCGGTCAAATCCTTCCAGGTGCCGGAGACGCCGCGGACGATGGCTTGGCCGCCCAGTTTGCCGTCAGTGCCGACTTCGCGGGCGACGCGAGTCACTTCCGAGGCGAAGGAGCGCAATTGATCAACCATGGTATTCATGGTGTCTTTGAGCTGGAGGATTTCGCCGCGCACGTCGACGGTGATCTTCTTGGAGAGGTCGCCATTGGCCACCGCGATGGTCACATCGGCGATATTGCGCACTTGCGCGGTGAGGTTGGCGGCCATGGAGTTGACGCTGTCGGTCAGGTCTTTCCAGGTACCGGAGACGCTGGTGACTTTGGCCTGGCCGCCGAGTTTTCCTTCGGTGCCGACTTCGCGGGCGACACGGGTGACTTCGGAGGCAAAGGAGGCGAGCTGTCCGACCATGCCGTTGACGACCTTGGCGGTGCGGAGGAACTCGCCCTTGAGGGGGCGTCCCTCGATTTCCATGGCCATGGTCTGGGTGAGGTCACCTTGAGCCACGGCGCCGATGATGCGCGCGGTCTCGGTGGTGGGCTGGACGAGGTCGGTGATGAGATTGTTGATCGCGGCCAGCTTTTCGGCCCAGGAGCCGACGGCATTGCCGACATTGACGCGCTGGGACATTTTGCCATCCTTGCCGACGACTTGGGCGACCCGGGTGAATTCATGGGTCAATCGCAGTTCGTGCTCGATGATCTCGTTGAGCAGGTCGGCAATTTTGCCGGGAATGCCCGTGAGATTGGAAGGCATGCGGACAGTAAAATTGCCTCGGCGAAAGGAGGTGAGCACTTCGAGCAACATTTCCTGGTCAATCGTCGGCAACGCCCTGGCGGTAGGGTGCGATGGCTGCTCGGCAGCGTTTGACATCGCACGGCGGGAGCGGGAAAGGGAGATTTGGCGGGCGTGAGTTTGAGGCGATAAAGCGTGCTTGGCTGTTTTCATGATGCTCATTTGTTCCGGTGTTGAAGGGAGGCGCCCTCCAATTGGGTTTCACCGCGCTCCCAAGAACTCTGGAGAGTCACGGAGGGAAAGTCACGGAAGTTGGCCGGCCTGAACGGCGCAAACCGCGCTCTTACCGTCGCCGAGTCTGCTCTAGCGCGCCGGTTAGGGCAACTCCGTATATTTTCCGACTGGTGCGCCGGCCCGGAAGCGGTCGGTTTGACTCCCGGTTGTCCGGGCGATAGGGTGGGGATGTGCTTGATGTCTCCGAGAATTCCCTGAGTGGCGTGGATCGTTTCCCGGTGCGGAAACCCTTGCCGCCGGCACAATTCGACGCCCTCTCGCGGGAGATTTTGGCGCTGAAGGAGAAGCTCAACGCCGTCATCCTGGCCCACAATTACCAGGTGCCCGAGATCCAGGACGTGGCCGATTACGTCGGCGATTCCCTTGGTTTGTCCCAGCAGGCGGCCAAAACGAAGGCCGACGTGATTGTCTTCTGCGGCGTCCATTTCATGGCGGAGACGGCAAAGATTCTGAATCCGACCAAGACGGTGGTCCTGCCGGACAAGGAGGCGGGTTGCTCGCTGGAAGAGAGTTGTCCTGCGCCAAAGCTGAAGGCATTTCAGGCGGCGCACCCGAATCATTACACCATCGCCTACATCAATTGCAGCGCGGAAGTGAAGGCGTTGAGCGACGTGATCTGCACCAGCGGCAACGCCGTCAAGATCGTGCGCGCCGCGCCCGAGGAGCGCGACCTGCTCTTTGTGCCCGATGAAAACCTTGGCGGGTGGGTGATGGAGAGAACCGGGCGGCCGATGACACTGTGGCGGGGGAATTGTTACGTGCACGTCGAATGGACTCACGCCAGCATCACGCGCATCCGGCGCGAATTTCCGGACGCGCCGCTGGTGGCGCACCCGGAATGCACCAAGGCGGTGAGGATGCTGGCCGATGAAGTGTGCTCGACCGAGCAGATGGTGAACTACTGCAAGAGTTCGCCGGCGCGGCAAATCATCATCGCCACCGAAGCCGGGATGTTGCATCGGCTGGAGAAGGAATGTGCCGGCAAACAGTTCATCCCGGCGCCGACCGACCATTGCCGTTGCAACGAGTGCCGGTTCATGAAGATGAACACGCTGGAGAAACTCTACGACTGCATGGCCAACCTGGCTCCGCGCGTGGAGTTGAGCGACGAAGTTATCCGGCGCGCCCGGATCCCGATCGAACGGATGCTGCAGATTTCCGCGCAACCGGAGAGCCCGCAGTTGGCTTCGGGGAGGTAGCCAGTCCTTTTCGCCTCTCGGCCACGGACCCCACGGACGACGCGGGTTAAAACTGAACCCGAGCCATACGCGAAATCCGTGGCCAGAAAGTCCCAGGAGCAATTCAATCAAAACCAGGCTCGTCATTCTCACGGGGCAGCTCCAATCAAGGCCACGCCTCGGACGAACCCGGCTTCCGGCCCGAACCGCATCTTCCCGGGTGGCGGCCTGGTGGAACTTGGTTTCCTGGCCGGGACCTGGATGGCGCGGTTTATTCGCTGCTTCCAGCGGTTCCAAGTTCAGTCTCCCGCGCCACATAACTGGTGGCCGGCTTCAGAACTTCCAGGTGCGGCTCGGTTTGGCGACGTGGCGGACATGGGGCGGCTGGATGCTGGCGAGCTTCCGGGGTTGGCGAAGGAGCTGGCAGCGGCCGTTGGGGAGTCGGCGGGACCGGACTGGAAAACAAGAACTGTTTAACGACCAGATAGATCGTCAAACCGGCCAGGCACAGCACCAGTCTGAACACGTTCATAGGGCGACAAACAACTTACTCACTGATTACTTGGAACGAGTCTATGACAGACCGCTTCCGGCTCCCGTTCAAAATCAGTAAGGTATTTTGTCCGGCTTGGTCCGCCATTCGTTGAGGGCCTCCAGCGCCTGGGCGCGGAGGAGTTGCCGGGTGGGTAACCGGCGCTGGTCAACCGGAAGGCAAATTTCTTGATAAATCAACTCGTCATCGAAACCCGCGGCGGCCGCGTCCTGTCGCGTGGCGGCGAAGTAGAGGCGGCGGAGGCGGGCCCAGTAGATCGCACCCAGGCACATGGGACAGGGTTCACAGCTGGTGTAAATGTCGCAACCGTCCAGATGGGGGGACTTTAGCGTCCGGCAGGCTTCCCGGATGGCCACGATCTCAGCGTGAGCGGTCGGATCCTGGCTGGTGGTGACTTCGTTCCAGCCGCGGCCGATGACTTCGCCGTTGCGGGCGATGACGGCACCGAACGGTCCTCCTCTACCCCGTCGCATCATTTGGAGCGAGAGTCGGATCGCTTCCTGCATCAAGGTTTCGTGCATTCTGTTCAGCCCATTCCAATGTCACCGCGTAATCTTTGAACCCGACGGATCTCCAGAAGTGGCGGGCGGGAGAGTTGTCGATCAAGACGTCCAGATAGACTCGAGCCCTCGGCGCGATAATTTTCTGCAGCAGGAGCCGGATGGCTGCGCGGCCGATGCCCTGGCGTCGTCGCTCCCGCTTGACGAAGAATTGGCGCAGGTAGGTCGAACCGGACTCCGGCCGATAAACCGCGTAGGCCACCGTCTCTGCGCCTTGTTCGAACAGGACCGCTTGATACTCTGTTTTGAGCCAGGTCCTCATGCGCTCTTCCAGTTCCGGCAGGGTCATGCGGTTGCGGTGGCCTTCGTCCTGGATCAACTGGTGGTTGAGCTTGGCCAGGAGTGAAGCGTCATCCGGGGTGGCGTGGCGAAAGGTCAACATGGGGACAAGGCAAGTGATGCACTGATCGTTTCACCCCTTCAGGCCCAGACCCAACTCAGTTTTGCAAAAGCGCAGGCTTCGCTCGATCTCGGCCTTCTGGTACGCTTGTTCGGCGAGTTTGCGATCCTGGCCTTCGGGCGGACTCCATGGCTGACGCGGCTTGCCCTTCTTGGCCAGGGCCAGGAATCGAGCGAAGTCCTTCGCCGGCGCCTTGGGCCAGACCTTCCAGAAATCCTGGTTCAGATAAGGCAGTTCCCGATTGAAACCCGAGATGGTCTCGAGGTGGACCGGCACGTCCGGACACAATTGGGCAAACCGCTGGAAGTAGGCTTTGACGTCGACGGATCCTTCGCCCATCGCTGTCCATTGCACGGTCGCGCCATGGTCGGATTCCCAGACCGCCGAATCGCGCAAGCTGGTTGTCACCACGTATGGGGCGAGGGTTTCGAGGCTTTCGAGCGGGTCTTCCATGGTCCAGGTGGCATTGCCGGAATCCAGGTTCACGGCGACAAAATCCTTGCCGGCCGCTTCGACCAGCGACACCAGTTCCCACGCTTGCATGTCGCCGGCGTGATTTTCGATGGCGATCTTCACGCCCGCTTCGAGCGCCTGGTGGCGCTGGCTTTGGCAGACCTTCACGGTGTCGGCCATCCGGGCCTCGATGCCGCCGGGGGTCGCGCGATCTTCGCCCGAGCCCAAGATCACGCGCAGCACCGGTGAACCGAGCGCCCGGGCCAGGCGGATGCCGAGCGCCAGATGCTCCGGCGCGGTGCCCCACTTGTTTTTGAACCGGGTCGAGCTCGGACAGATGCTCCAGGTGCCGAGATGAATTTGCAGGCCCTGGTCCGCCGCTCTCGCTTTCAACCCTTGCAGGTAATGATCTTCAAAACTTTCCAGCGCGTCGAGGTCGGTGATGAAGAGCGAATCCGTCTTGAGCTGGACGGCGTAGTCGATCAGCTGGGCCGCCTTCCAGCCCATGGCGCGCACGGAAAAATTATCGAGGCCGAGTTTGATCTTGCGCGTGGGCGCCGGTTGCGCCAGGGCCGCTCCGCCCCAAGCCACCGCGGCGCCGGCCGCAGAAACGGTCTTGAGAAACATCCTGCGGTCGGGCTGAAGTGGCGTCGAGTGCATGGCCCTAGACGATGCGGAGCCGCCGGGCCGCTTGCCAAGTCATTTTTCCTGCACCCTGACCGTGGGTGGATGGGCGTAGTCGTTCCACAACCGATCCAACTCCGCGCGATCCGGGGGACCATCATGAACGACGAAACGGTAGCGGGAGATATAATTTTGCCCCGGCTGAATCGCCATGTCGCCAGCCTGCTGCGGCGCGAAGTTGAAAAACGGTTCGGTCGGATGCAGGCGCATGGGTTGTGGGGCGCGGAAATTGTGCGGGTGACAGAGGATGGCGATCCCGGCCTGGGCGCCATCGATCAGTCCTCCCATGTCACACCAACGACCGCGGCTGGTATTGCCCTTGTCACGATCCGTTTCGCCTTCGGAGGTGAGAAACAAGGCCTTCTCTTTTCCGTTCCAAGCCCCGTTGCCGCGCACCCCCAACCCGCCATAACGATAGGTTGGCAACTTTAACGCGCCGGCCGTGGCGCATTGCTGTTGAGACACCAGGTCGAACAGCCAGTAGCTCTTCGAGTGACTCGGCGCGCCATACACGGTCAGTTCCCAGGTTTCAGTCAGCGCGGTCACCGGCTTGGGCGCGGTAAGATCCACGAAGCGGTGTTGCGAGTGGAAGCCACCGTGCACCGGTCCGCTCCAGGTGTCGGTCAACGCCACAAATTCCACCCGGCCTTTGGCGTCGCCCATGTTCCAAAAGTCCGGCTCGCGTCCGTCGAACTCGGTCTTTGTCCAGGACCACCAGATGCCGTGGTGATGGATGTGATTCGTGGGATAATCATCCGTCACGATTTTTCCCGACGGGGTGTAGATCGGGTGGAGATAGGCGCCGCGTAGGAACACGGGCTTGATGTCGGCCCGTGGCAACGGGCCCCGCTCCGGTTGATACTCGAGTAACGTACGGTCTTGACCTCCTGGCGGATTGTCTGCCGCCACCACGCTGAATTTTAGCTTGCCGTCCTCCAAGCCGGGCCTGACTCCGCCGGATTTGAACGAGCCTTTGGCCGGCCCGGCGATCAATTCGTACTCGATCTGCGATCCTTTTTTCAGTTCATCGACGATGAACGCGGCCTGTCCGTCTTTTCCCACCTGTAAAGGCACGGCTTTACCGTCGCGCCGGAGCGAGTGCGGGTTCCGCACGCCCGCGGGCAAGGTGAAGGTGACAACGGTGTCGCGCCGATCAAAGTCGCCGGCCAGGACGGTGACGGAGATTTTCTTTTCTGCGGCCAGGCCGGGGGTGCACAACGCGAACAGGTAAATCAACCTGCAGAATGTTCGTTGCATGGCGCCTGTTTGCGGCGACGGACCCGGTTAGTCAAGTTTGTCCGAATCGGCGAAAATCCCGGCCTGTCCGGGCGAAGGCCGGCCCGGGCGTCGGAGAACGCGCGGATTGGACGCCGGGCGACGGGCGGGGTGTCGTGCAAGCTTGTGCTTGCCTTTTCGGTTGCTCCCGACGTAAAAGGGGCCGCATGAAATGTTTCGACATGGAACGGTCCCCCTTCACTACCTTCACCATCTGCGGCGTAAGCGCCGTGATAGCCGGGCTACTTCCTGCCAGTTACGCCCAGGATAACGTGCAAACCATCGAACGAGCGCCTCAGAACGTTTTTGATACGGAACGGGAAGATGCCCTCGCCAAATTCCTCAATGTGGGTCCGATCAGTGTCCGCCCGCACCTCTACATCGATGCTTACTACGACGACAACCTCACGCTGGCCCGGAGTCGCAAGCAGGAGGATTTTGTCTGGCGCATCGCGCCCGGCGCCCTGTTCGGCGCTGGCGAATTCCGCGGAGACAAGGGGACCTACCTGTCGCTTGACTATACGATGCGAGGATCGATTTACACCAAGTACGACGATTACAATGCGCTGGATCATTCCGTCATCATGAGCGGCGGATGGAAGTTGTCCAAATTAACCCTGGGCCTTTCCCAATCGTATGAGATCGAGCACGGCAAGCAGGTGGAAGCCGGCGCGTTCGTGGGCCAGGAATCCTACATCACGCAGCTCACTTCCAAGTATGAACTGAGCGACAAGACATTTTTTGAACTCAACGGCCGGCAGTCGCTCATCAGCACGGAGGAGCAAATCATTGACGCGCCCGACATCAAGCTCAACACGGTCAACGAGTGGCTGGTGGAAGGCTGGGGCAGCTACAAAGCCACCGAAAAGCTGACGACGGGTGTCGGCGGTACCATCGGCTGGCGGGATATCCGCGGGTTTACCCCTGAGCCGACTCCCAACCAGACGTTCGAACAGGGATTGGTGCGCGCCTCCTATCGCGCGACAGAAAAGCTCGACGTCAATGGCTCTGCCGGAATCCAGTTCTCTCAGTTTGAGGGGGGCGACGATAAGGGCCCCACCTTCATCTTCAGCCTGGGGGGATCCTGGCTACCCTTGGAGAGGACCTCGGTCTCACTCGAAGCCTATCGCCGCGATGTTCCTTCCTACGTCTACAGCGGACAGAACTACACGCTCACCGGCACGCGAGCGACCATCCGTCAATTGTTCCTGGAAAAATACTCCGCCTCGCTCTCTGCCGGCTTCGAGAATTCGGACTACACCAAGACCTCTTCCGGCGTCACCTCCTTCTCCACGGGGCGCTCGGATAATTACTTCTGGGTCCGCCCCACGGTGGACTATCAGTTCAATGATCGCTGGACGATGGGTTTGTTCTACCAATACCGCAGCAAGAGTTCCAACCAAAAGGACGCCTTCAACCACGAAATCTACGACTACAGCAACAACCAGGTGGGAGCCTACTCCAGCTACCGTTTCTAGGGGTGGGACCTGGTCCTGGTTGAACGCCCGGTTTAGTCGGGCTGGCCGGCAGGCGGGTTCGTTCGTTTCCCGAGGAAATCGACTCGGGCGGTTAACTCCGGGGTGAGAAATTGGTCCGGGCTCTGGATCTGCACTTTGACCTGGAGCGTTCCCTTCTGGCGGTTGGCTTCGGGGGCGATCTCGGCCACGTAACCGTCGTAAACTTTCTCCGGGTAGGCTTCGGGGCTGACGAGGCACTTCTGGTTTCGGTAGACCTTGGCGAGATCGGCTTCGTTGAGTTCGATTTCGACCTGGAGATCCTTCAGGTCGGCGATGGCGAGCAAGGCGGTGCTGGGGCCGCGGCTGCCGCCGAAGCTTTGCGGGGTGACTAATTCGCCTTCGTCCACCAGTTTTTCCAGCACGACCCCGTTGAGGGTGGAGCGGATGACCGTCCAGTCGAGGTAGGTGCGGTTCAATTCGAGGGTGGCTTCGGCTTCGTGGAGGCTCGCGCGAGCCGAGTCGAGACGGATGCGGGCGTCGTCTTCGGCCTGCCGGGTCTCGATGTTGTCGGCGATCAGTTTGGCGATGCGACGGTAATCGAGTTCGGCCTTGGTCAGGGCGGTGCGCGCGTTGGCCAGGCGACTCTCGGCTTCCTTGACGCGGGCGCGTTGCTCGGCATCGTCCAGCAGGACCAGCACCTGGCCGTTGGTCACAGCGTCTCCCTTGCGCACACCAATCCATTTGACCAACCCGAGGAAGCGCGGGCTCAACTCGATGCGCTCGCGGTTGACGATGTAGCCGCTGACCGTGAGAACCGAGTGGTGCGCGCGGCCGGTTGCCGCGCCGGGCAGCCCCGCGGCATTGGTCATTCCCGACGCGACGAGGGCCCCCGCCTCGGACTTGTTGTTTTGTCCACCGGAGATGCGGCGGTCATCGTCTTTGCCCGGCCAGGCGTAGTAAGCCACCACCGCCGTCACGAAGGCGACTCCCAGGAAAATGAACCACAAGGAGCTTTGCGATCGCGTTTTGGACTCAGGACGGATTTGCAGGGCTCTCAGTTTCTCGGCATCCATATGTCTCGGCATCCACCGCAAGTCTTGCCGGGAAGACCGGGGCCCGCAGCCGGCAACAACCCTAACATGAAGTCGGCCGGTGCAGACTGCAAGATGAACTTGGAAGACCGGGGCCCGCAGCCGGCAACAACCCTAACATGAAGTCGGCCGGTGCAGACTGCAAGATGAACTTGGATCCGGGAGCGCGGGCCGTCCCGGCCCGCAGCGGATCGCCCGGAGCCGAGCGCTTGGATTGTTCCACCACGTCAGTCCCGAACACGCGCTGCGCCCGGGGACCGGGCGCGCTCCGGGAGCCGAGCGCGGGCCGTCCCGGCCCGCAGCGGATCGGCCGGAGCCGAGGGCTCGGATTCTTCCACCGCGCCAGTCGCGCACGCGCGTTGCGGATGGGGGCCGTCCGCCTCCCGAGTTCAGGCGCACCCGGGAATTCCCCCTCGCTTTTCCCGTAGTGACCACAGCTCCTTGAGCGGTACCCCCGTCGCTTGTTCCAGGGCGAAATCGGGCTTATCGGTAGAGCATTCAAGGAACTTAATTTCAGCAGGCAAACTGGCCGTTGGGCCGGGACCGGTCCGGACGG
>WNGF01001143.1_pt1 | contig 63223 bp, 55 predicted proteins | sample 5400641 | NCBI WGS metagenome assembly WNGF01 (sample SAMN13153371, study PRJNA577476) | soil metagenome | isolation source: 80 cm soil or saprolite under grassland replicate 2 | place: USA:California | collected 2016-06-15
TGGATGAGACCGTGTTTCGCTTTGCGAGCATATTCCACGAAACCGTCGCCATCTGAATCGCCATAATGATCGATCCATCCAAGCGCGCGCTCGATGTTTGGCCAAATCGACTCTGCGAAGGCACGGTCGCCCGTGCGCCTGTAATATGCTCCGGCGAGCATAATAAAAAGCGGCGTGGCATCGATGCTGCCGTAGTACCGCTTAAACGGAACCTCTCCCAACGTGGCCATTTCGTCCGCGCGCATCTCGTGCATCACCTTGCCGGGCTCCGCGTCCTGCTCCGGGTTCTGCGCCTCGGCCTGGGTAGCTGCCAGGTACGCCAGGACGCCACGTGCGATAGAAGGATCAAACCAGAGGCACTGGAGAGCAGTGATGATTCCGTCCCGGCCGAATACCGTGCTGAACCACGGAACACCAGCGTAAGGATACGGGCCGTACGGCGTTTCCGTTCGCATCATGTGGAGATCGGCGAGCGAACGGTTCAGCCAATCGTTGAACTGTTCGTTCCCCGTAAAAATCTGCGGCTCTCGGGCGCGCACGCATTCGAGCGCACTCGCTGCTTCCTCGACAACACTCTCGTAGCAAGGCCTAACGTGTTGTCGCGAATCGCCATCCACTTCGCATGCAATCGCGCAGCGGTAGCTGGCATCTTTGCCAGCTTCCAGTCGAATTTGAAACGTGGCGACAGACTCGTTTAGCCGGGTAGGTGGGGGATCGAAAACGATTCGCGTGCGACGAAGGCGGTTGTCCAACCCTTCGTAACCAAGAACAAGCCTGTCCTTGGTAACCTCCGTTTCTAGGCGACGGCCGCGACGTTCTCGCTTCATCCCGCGCAGCTCGAAAATATCCGCGAAATCAGCATCGAATTCGATTGCGAAAGAAACATCGACGGCTGCGCGTCCGTAGTTATGGATTCTAAGCCGTTCGTGACACGTTTTTAGAGAATCTTCGAGCGAAACACGTGTAGAGTTCCTCTCGGGATCACTATCTCGCCGTCCCGCCACGAATCCGGGTTCGTGGCATCCACCGCCATAACCGCGTTGTCTTCTCTAACGGTAGAACTGAGCAGCAGCGGGCGGTCCTTTCCGAGTTTCAATGTCAGCCGCGACAAAAATCGAGTGTCTTGATAATAAAGGCCGAGTTCGCCTGTCCCGAACGTCTCGATGTCACCAAACCGGTCGAACACAGCGAAAGTGTCGCCCTGTTTCAATACGCGGGTGCGAACATCTACGCGAGCGGACGATGAACGAATATAAAATTCATTCCGAACACGAATGACTTCTCTGGCCATTACGCGCGCACCTCCAAACGGTGATGTTGTTTGGTGTTAATTAGTCGTTCGTACACCTGCACGTAATCATGTGCCATTCGCGCAGCAGTAAACCGCTGCTCAAAGACTTCGTGACATCGTTTCCGGCTCAATTCCGGTACTCGCCGCACTGCTTCAACTGCATCTTCCAACCCTTCCACGATGAATCCTGTATGACCTTCTTCCATCACCTCGGGAACTGCCCCGCCCCGGTAGGCGATCACCGGCGTGCCACAGGCCATCGCTTCAATGATGACAAGCCCGAACGGCTCTGGCCAGTCAATCGGGAAAAGCAAAGCGTACGCATTGCTGAGAAACTCTTCTTTCTCTCCTTCGCCGATCTCTCCCACGAACTCCACAAACGGATGGCGCAGCAACGGCGCGACTACGGTCTCAAAATAATCCTTATCCACCCGATCGACTTTTGCAGCGATCTTAAGTGGAATCCCAACCTGCTTCGCAATTTCGATTGCCCGATCGACTCGTTTCTCGGGCGAAACCCGACCCAGAAAAGCAAGATAAGTTCCCGCTTTGTCGCGAAAGTGATACATGTCAGCTGGCAGACCGTGGTAAACCGTGGCCTGCCAGTTCGCCCACGGCAATGGCTCTCTCTGGACATTCGAGATCGAGATCACCGGCATCTCTCGAAATTCCTGGTAAACCGGAACCAGATCAGGAAGATCGAGCCGGCCGTGCAATGTGGTTACATGCGTTATCTGCTCACGACGGCTCAGGGGAAAGTGCAAGTAGTCAGTATGAAAATGGACGATGTCGAACTCCGCAGCGCGTTGCACCACGTTTTCCAGCATCAAAATGTGGTGCGCCAACCGGTCCACGCAGTGCTTGTCCATACGCAATGAGCGCCGACACGCCGCGACGAGGTGCGCCTTGGTCTCCGAATCTCCGCTTGCAAAGAGCGTCACCTCGTGGCCCTGCCGAACCAATTCCTCAGTGAGATAGGACACTACCCGTTCGGTGCCGCCATAGTATTTTGGCGGCACGCTCTCGTAGAGCGGCGCGACTTGAGCAATACGCATAGGAGTTCAATCCTTTCTTGATAAGAACCTGTTCGAAATTCTTCGGCTCAATCGACTTAAATGAAGATCACAAACGCCTACGCAACCGCGCGCTTGTCGCCTTCGTCCTTCAGCCCTCGCGAACAACGTCCCTCGGCTTTTTATCTTCGCGCAAGGCAAGGAAAACGGGTGCACGCAATTTGCCATCGCGAGTCCACTCGGCGAACTTGATTTGGGCGACAAACTTCGGATTCACCCAGTGCATCTTCTTCATCATCGAAGGCGTAATCCCCTGGACCCATTGCCCGTTTTGTTTTGATGGCAGATCGACGAATGGACAATCGTCGCGGGCTTCTTTTTGGAATTTCTTATGCAATATCGATAACGACTTGGCAGTGAAGCCGGTGCCGACTTTGCCGGCAAACACCAGCTTGTTATCATCGTAGTACCCAACCAGGATTGCACCGAAATGTTTGCGCGCGCCCTGCGGTGGCGTGTATCCGCCAATGACGAATTCCTGTTCGTTGACGCACTTGAGCTTGATCCATGCGCCGCTTCGCCGGCCGGGTTCGTAAACGGAGTCCCGCTGTTTACCGATAATCCCTTCCAGACCGCGACGTTTGACTTCTTCGAGCAGCCGTTTGGCATCATTTCCGATCGCGCCCGAACAGCGAATTGGTTCACCCGCGCCCCCGCAAAGTTTTTCCAGAACGTTCTTTCGCGCCTCCAACGGCAGTCCGATCAAGCTTTTGCCATCAAGCTGAAGCAGGTCGAATGCGTAGAAATAGATCGGCGATTTTCGTCCTTCCATCTCGCGAGCTTGCAAAAGTTGAAACGACGAGCGGCCCTCGTCGTCGAGCGCGACTACTTCGCCGTCGATCACACATTCACGTGCAGGCACATTCTTTACTGCCTCGACGATTTCCGGGAAACGCGCGTTCAAATCGTTTTGGTTTCGCGAGAACAATGAGACCTTCTCATCTCTCTTAACTGCGATCAGCCGAATGCCGTCAAACTTGAGCTCATAGATCCAATCGCCGGTCGCCGGCGGTTTGTCGACTAGCTTCGCTTTCATCGGCTCGATGAAACGCGCCTTCGCCGAGGGCAAATCTGCGATTGTAGGGCTGCCGCTCCGGTTGCCAGGCTTCCCGACAGGCAGGCGACGCGCCTGCCCTACAACTTCATCGTTTTCCTTTTTTTTTATGGCTTTTTTGATGCGAGCTTTGAATTGCGAAGTCGGACTTTCATCCGCTTGCCGATTGGATTCCCACTCGGCATCACGTGCTTCAGCGATTTGTTCCATCGTGCGCCCAGTCTTCACTGACTGATCTTCGAGTTTTTTCGAAATTGGTTTTGCGTCAGCGCCCGTTTTCAGGATCAGCCACTGATTCTTTTCATCATCACGACCGCGGATCCGCACAAGCGTCCATTCGCCTTTGGCCTTTTTACCGTCGAGAACGAGGTGAAGCTTACCTTCGCGGAGCGATTTCAGCGGCTGTTCACCGTAAACGTAGTAGGTCCCGCGGTCCCAAACCATCACTGTGCCGCCGCCGTATTGGCCTTCCGGAATGACGCCTTCGAAGTCCTCGTATTCGATCGGATGATCTTCCACTTCCACGGCGAGATGTTTTTCGCCTCGTTTCCAGGGCAGTCCTTTCGGCAGGGCCCACGATTTCAGCACTCCTTCCATCTCCAGGCGGAAATCGTAATGCAAACGGCGGGCAGCGTGTTTTTGAATCACGAAACGCGACGCGCCTTTGACTTTTTTTGGTAGCGGTTTACCCGCCGGCTCAGCTGTCTTCTTGAAGTCGCGTTTTCGCTTGTATTCGGCCAGTCCCATTCCGCCAAATTAACCACGGATCGCCTTCCTGCACGCGAAGTTGTAGCGCCAGCGCGCGAGCGCCTATTTTGAGCCTGGTCTTTGCAACAACGCGTTGAGCACAACGCGTTTAACCTAAGTTTCGCTCGGCAACGGCTCGCCGACGAGATAACGCACGAAGCGGCGGATCACGATGTTCTCGCCAAGCTCGGCTATCTTGGCACTGAGAAAATCTTTGATGGTCACATCAGGATTTTTGATGAAGGCTTGTTCGAGCAAGCAAACAGTGCTGTAGAATTTCTCGAGTTTTCCTTCGACGATCTTCTCAGCAACTTGTTCCGGTTTCCCCTTCACTTGAGCTTTGTAGATCTCGCGCTCGGCTTCGATCAGATTACCGGGAACATCGCCGCGACTAACGTAAAGCGGATGCGCTGCAGCAATATGCAGCGTAATGTCTTTCACGAACTCGCGGAAATTCTCGTTTCGCGCCACAAAATCAGTCTCGCAATTTACCTCGACGAGCACGCCGACCTTGCCTTGTAAGTGAATGTAGGAAGCTACGATGCCTTCCTTCGTTACACGCGACGATTTTTTTCCGGCGCTGGCGATACCTTTCGTCCGCAAAATTCCCTCCGCTTTGGTCAGATCACCGCCGCTTTCGACAAGAGCGCGTTTGCAATCCATGAAGCCCGCATTGGTCTTCTCGCGGAGTTGCTTCACTAGCTGTGGGTCGATGTCAGTCGTTGCGTTCATCAGGTGTTAAATTGTTAATTTCAGAACTTTGCGCTGATGCAACGCAAAGATCAGGCGGAAACCCCTGCCATTTCGACCTGTTCGCGAATGCGCGCTTCGTTGCTTGCTGAAACAATGGCATCCACGAGCTTTTGCAAAATCACGCGAATAGCGCGAATCGCATCGTCATTGCCAGCAATTGGATAATCAATCACCTCAGGGTCCGCATTGGTGTCCACGATGGCGACCACTGGAATCCCGAGGCGCCGCGCCTCATTCACAGCATTTTGCTCACGGATCGTGTCGATCACCACCAGCGCATCAGGTAACTGCGACATCTCGATTATCCCTTCGAGATTGCGCCGGAGTTTCGCCGCCTCGCGATTAAGCGCCGCCAATTCCTGTTTTCCCATTTTCTTGTATTCGGGCGACTGCTCGATCTCTTCGATGTATTTCAATCGCCCAATGCTTTTGCGAATGGTAGCGAGATTCGTCAACGTGCCGCCAAGCCAACGCTGATTGACGTAAAACTGCCCGCACGCCAGTGCCGCCTCCTTAATCGCTTCTTGCGCCTGCTTCTTGCAGCCGACGAATAAAATTTTGCCGGCGCGGCGCGCGACCTCCTGGAGGAATTCCGTGGCCCGCCGAAGTTGAAGGACTGTCTCGTCCAAATTGATGATGTAAATTTGATTGCGCTGTTCGAAGATGAAAGGCTTCATCTTTGGATTCCAACGCTTCGTCTGGTGTCCAAAATGGACGCCAGCTTCCAACAATTCAGGCACTAATTCTGTTGTATCTGCCATAAGAGAAATTCCCGAGGGGGAGCTTCCAGAGCGGGACACTGAAGATGCTACAGCACCCGCCCGTGCGCAACCGGAAATTCCTCACTCAGGTGATGTCCATTGAACGGGGACGCTGCTGCGATTACCGGCCGGCGCCAGGCCAACCGCACGTAGCCCCGCAGCGCGTGTGTCCAGGACGCCAGGCCACCGTGTAGCTGGCGGTTTCCTGGACTCCGTAAGAACACTGCCATCCGCAAGTTACCGCCAAAAATTCGCAACCAAACGGGAGCAGCGGCCCATGACGAGCCGCTATCTTGGTTCTCAAAGATGAGACCAAATTTAATCAAAATCACCGTGACCGCTGCAGCGAGTTTTTTTTGGCTTAACGACTCATTTGCGCGCGCAGGAGGTAGCAACTGTTCCGGAAGTGGAAATCACCGGAAGCGCTCCGGGCGTTCTTCGCCAAGAGTTACAGGTAGGCCAGTACGGGCAGCCGGAGTGGACGACAGAGCGCGCTTTCAGCAACAGCCGCGTTTATGTGCGGCCGGCGGGCACGCTTGAGTTCAACCAGTTCTGGACTCCAGAATTTGCCGAAGGCCACGTCACACACAGCTTTCGCGAGGAAGTCGAAATCGGCTTGCCGTGTCGGTTTCAACTCGATCTCTATCAGAACTGGGGCATAGAACGAGGAGACGCCTTCTACAAAGGCTCAAGCGTGGAGCTTCGTTATGCGCTTGCTAACTGGGGAAAAATTCCGCTGAACCCGACCCTTTACGGCGAGTGGAGCTTTAATGACAATGCGCCCGACGTATGGGAGCTCAAGCTGCTGCTTGGTCAAACATTCGCCGATCGTTGGAACTGGGCCGCTAACCTCACACATGAACACGAAAATGGAGGGCCGCGCGAACGTGTGTTCGAAATGAGCAGCGCGCTGACCTATGCGCTAATTGATCAGACCCTCAACGTCGGCATCGAAGCTCTCTTTGAACACGCCACGGAGGCTGGCTCGCGGAGTGATCCTACGTACGAATTCCTCATCGGCCCGAGTGTCAACCTTCGACCCACACGCAATACTTTTGTCACGGTATCGCCACAGTTCGGCGTAACCGACGACTCGCCGGACGCGAAGGTGTTTGTCATCGCGGGATTTAACTTCTCTTTCGGTGGGCCGCGCGCCCCGAGAGAAGAAGGCATTCGAGCGCCTGCCTCAATGTTCGGGCGCTAAACATCGAGAAATGGTGTGGCCTTATCACGCAATTTTTCGGTGTGCGCACGGGATTCGTGAGCTGCCGCCTAGTTCGGCTGACCTGTTCGGTTTTTTGCTTTGACGCAAATTTCCTACTTGTACCTCGAAGCTGCATACGAACGCTCCGGAAGCGACCTCGTCGGGCCGTGCGTTTGCGAGTCTCTTCGAAACAGCGGTAGTGAACTCAGGTTCAACAACCCCTCTTGCCTGGCAAGCGATTCCGGGATGTGGCAACCACATACATCGCGTGGCGAAATGTGCTGCCGCGGTCTTGCTCGCTTGACGCTGGATTGCAGCGTGATCGGGAGCGCGCCTAGAGCAACGCGGTGCTAGCCGGAACTTCGCGAGCCTTTCTCCGCGTATCTCGCCAGCACCCAGCAGAGATCAGAAAGCCGGTTGAGGTAACGCAAGATCTCCGGATTAAGATCTTTCTCTCCGGCGCCTAATGTGGCGATGCGCCGCTCTGCTCGCCGACATGTTGTGCGGGCAAAATCGATCGCAGCGGACAAGGGTGTTCCACCTGGTATGACCCAATCCTTCGGATAAAGCGACTTGTCCTTCTCAAGCTCGGAAATGGCTCCGGTGATCCGATCCACCATCTCCGTTGTGGTAAGATGAAATCCATCTTTGACGTAGCGTTCCCGGTCGCCTGTCGCCGTCGCCAGCTCACCCATGACGACGATCAAATCTTTTTGTGCAGCTAAGATCTCGCCTGAAATGAATTTGTCCGTTGAAAATGATCGGGCGAGACCAAGCGCGGCGGTGAGCTCATCGATACAACCGTAAGCATCAACGCGCGGATCAGCTTTCGACAGGCGCCGGCCATACATAAGGGAGGTTTCACCCTTATCGCCCTTTTTGGTTACGATCGACATCCGCCAAACTGCAGGCCGTTTATGCAAACTCGGAGCCGACACACAGGCCCTACCATCTTTGCTGGCGAGCCGTGTTTTATCCGATCGCAGGTTGCGGCTCAGCTTCTTCCATCACTGGCGCGCCAATCGGCTCGCCTTTTTCGATCAGCTTGATCTGGCGATGCTCGGGGAACCCGGTGCCGGCCGGGATCAAGTGACCCATGATCACGTTTTCCTTGAAGCCACGCAGCTTATCGACTTTACCGAGCGTGGCCGCTTCCGTGAGAACACGTGTCGTGTCCTGGAACGAGGCAGCAGAAATAAAGCTGTCCGTTTCAAGCGAAGCTTTCGTGATACCGAGCAGTACAGGAACGGCTTCCGCTGGTTTGCCGCCCTTCTCGACCACTTTTTTGTTCTCTTCCTCGAAGTCGAGCTTGTCCACCTGATCGCCCCAGAGCAACGATGTGTCACCCGGATCGGTAATTTTCACCTTGCGCAACATCTGGCGCACGATGATCTCGATGTGCTTGTCGTTGATTTCTACGCCCTGCAACCGATAGACCTCCTGCACTTCGTTCACCAAATGTTCCTGCAATTCCTGCGGACCGCAGACTTCCAAAATCTCATGCGGGACGATCGGACCTTCGGTGAGTTGCTGACCTTTCTTCACGAAGTCGCCCTTGAATACAATGATGTGCTTTGTGAGCGGGATCAGATGCTCTTCCTCCGCTCCCGTCTCAGGGTCTTTCAGAATCAGGCGGCGTTTCCCGCGGACAGTTCCGCCCATCTCAACAATTCCGTCGATCTTTGCAATCTCAGCTGCGTCCTTCGGCCGGCGGGCTTCGAATAATTCTGCCACCCGCGGGAGACCTCCAGTGATGTCTTTTGTTTTTGCGACTTTCCGTGGTGTCTTTGCCAGGAGCGCGCCAGCGCGCACTTTCTGGCCTTCCTCGACAATTACGTGCGCGCCAGCGGGGATGGAATAACTGGCAAGCACTTCCTTCTTGTCATCGACAATGACGACCTGCGGGTGCAAATCCTCCTTGTGCTCGATGATCACGGTACCCATGAGGCCGGTTGCTTCATCGACGTCACGCTTGATTGTGACACCCGCGATCATATCGCGGAATTCGATCTTGCCGCCTTTGTCTGTGAGGATCGGCACGTTGTAAGGATCCCATTGCACAAACGTCTCGCCCTTCTTAACTGTGGCTCCGTCGCCTTTGGAGATCATGGAACCTATCACCACGTTGTAACGCTCAAGCTCGCGGCCTTCTGCGTTATGCACACTGATCGAGCCGTTCTTATTTAGAACAATCCAGCTGCCGTCGAGCGCCTGCACGGTGCGCAGATCGTTGAACCGGACAGTGCCATCGTTCTTCGCCTTGATAATGGGTTGCTTAAAAGTCTGGCTGGCCGTGCCACCAATGTGGAATGTGCGCATCGTCAATTGCGTTCCGGGCTCGCCGATCGATTGGGCGGCGATGATTCCCACAGCTTCGCCAAGCTTAACGAACTGGCCGGTGGCGAGGTTGCGTCCATAACACATCGCGCATACTCCGCGACCGCACTCACAAGTAAGAACGGAACGAATCTTTAAACTTTCCACGCCCACCCGCTGAAGCTCGCCGGCGATCTTCTCATCAATGAACTGATTCGCTTTGACGATTTTTTTCTTCTTATCCACCGGATCAGCGATTGTCTCGCAACTGACACGCCCGATAATGCGCTGGGCCAGATCGACCACTTCCTCGTCGCCTTCGTAAATCGAGCGCACCACGATGCCGTTGACCGTACCGCAATCTTCTTCGTTGATGATCACGTCCTGTGCCGCGTCCACCAGTTTCCGTGTCAGATAACCGGAGTCGGCGGTCTTGAGCGCTGTGTCAGCGAGACCTTTGCGAGCGCCGTGAGTAGAAATGAAATACTCGAGCACGCTGAGCCCCTCCCGGAAGTTCGACGTGATTGGACGCTCGATGATTTCGCCTGACGGTTTGGCCATCAAGCCGCGCATGCCCGCGAGCTGACGAACCTGTTGGCGATTTCCGCGTGCGCCGGAATCGACCATCAAATACACTGGATTCAACTCTTTGCGACCCTCGTTGTGTTCCAGGGTGCGAAACATCACGCTGGAGATTTCATCTCCGGCGTGGGTCCAAATGTCGATGATCTTATTGTAGCGCTCGCCGTCAGTAATGATTCCCCTGCGATATTGCTGGTCCACCTGGCGAATCTGCTTGTAAGCGTTTTCCAGCTCCGTCTGTTTCTCTTTCGGAATGATCATGTCCGAAATTCCAATCGAAATGCCGGCCTTTGTCGCTTCAGTGAAACCGAGCTCCTTCAGTTTGTCTAATGTGGCCACTGTCTCCGCCGGACCAGCGATTTGATAACAGCGCCAGATAATATCGCTGAGTTGCTTTTTGCCGGCAGGTTTGTTGAAGAATCCAAGTTGCCTCGGCCAAATCTGATTGAAAACTACGCGGCCTGGCGTGGTCTCGATAGTTTTCGCCTCAGCATTCCCGTAAATAGTTTGCGCGCCAAAATCGGGATTTTTGATCCGAATGCGGTCGTGAGTACGAACGGTCCCCTCTGCCATGGCAAATTCTACCTCCGCTGCATCGACGAAGAGCGGAAAGCGCTGGCCGTCCTTGCCTTGACCCCTAGGATTTTGGGTCAGGTAATAACAGCCAAGCGTGATGTCTTGAGAAGGCGTGGTAATGGGCTTGCCGCTCGAGGGAGAGAAAATGTTATTCGGAGCAAGCATAAGCATGCGCGCTTCCATTTGGGCCTCGACTGAGAGCGGTACATGCACCGCCATCTGGTCTCCGTCGAAGTCCGCATTGTAAGCGGTGCAAACCAGCGGATGAATGCGAATGGCTTCGCCCTCGATCAATTGTGGTTCAAAGGCTTGAATCGACAGGCGATGTAAAGTGGGCGCGCGGTTCAGCAACACGGGATGACCCTTGGTGACCTCTTCAAGAATGTCCCAGACCTCGGGCGTTTGGCGCTCAATCATCTTTTTCGCGCTGCGCACCGTGTGCACGTAACCGAGATCCTTCAGTCGCCGAATAATGAACGGCTCGAATAGCACAAGTGCCATCTTCTTCGGCAAGCCGCATTGGTGCAGCTTCAGCTCCGGGCCGATGACAATCACCGAGCGACCGGAGTAATCGACGCGTTTACCGAGCAAGTTTTGACGGAAACGACCACCTTTACCCTTAAGCATGTCGCTTAGCGATTTCAGGGGTCGATTGCCAGCGCCAGTCACGGCGCGACCGTGCCTGCCGTTGTCGAACAAAGCGTCCACGGCCTCCTGAAGCATTCGCTTTTCGTTGCGAATGATCACGTCCGGTGTTTTGAGCAGGAGGAGGTTTTTGAGCCGGTTATTACGATTAATAACACGGCGATAAAGGTCGTTCAGGTCCGAGGTCGCAAAACGCCCGCCTTCCAAGGGGACTAAAGGACGCAAATCCGGCGGGATGACTGGCAATACATCCAGAATCATCCATTCAGGACGCGCGTGCGAGCTCTGGAATCCTTGAACGAGCTTGAGACGCTTCGCCAGTTTCTTGCGGATCTGCTTGCTCTTTGTGGCACCCATCGCTTTCTCCAGCTCTTTGTTGAGCTTGGTGAGATCGATCTCAGCAAGAAGTTTCCTGATCGCTTCAGCGCCCATGCCGGCGATGAAATCTTCGCCATACTGCTCCTGCGCCTCGCGATATTCGACTTCGTTGAGCAGTTGCGTCTTCTGCAAAGGCGTCTTGCCGGGATCAATGACGATGTAGTCCTCGTAATAGATGACGCGCTCGAGCTGACGCGCACTCATATCGAGCATGAGCCCGATGCGCGAGGGCATGCACTTGTAAAACCAGATGTGCGAAACCGGTACCGCCAATTCGATGTGGCCCATCCGCTCGCGGCGGACGCGCGCCAGGGTGACTTCCACGCCGCATCGATCGCAAATCACTCCCTTGTGTTTGATGCGCTTGTATTTTCCGCAGGAGCATTCCCAATCCCGCGTAGGACCGAAAATGCGTTCGCAGAAAAGGCCGCCTTTTTCCGGTTTGAACGTCCGGTAATTAATGGTCTCGGGATTTTTAACTTCGCCTTTACTCCACGACCGCATCGTGTCGCTCGAGGCAACACCGATGGCGACCTGATCAAAACCCACGGGGCGTTCTTCGCCTACTAACTCACGCCAAGAATGTTCGTTCATGATTTCTCCAAATAACCTTCTGATTCTTAAAATTATGCGACGCTCTCGAGAAATGTGGGCGCCTGCCCGCCAACCTTCACGTCGAGACCGAGACTCTGCATTTCTTTGATCAAGACGTTGAACGATTCAGGCGTGCCAGCTTCCAGTGAATTGTCGCCTTTAACGATCGACTCATAGATGCGCGTCCTTCCTTGCACGTCATCCGACTTAACCGTTAGCAATTCTTGCAGCGTGTAAGCGGCGCCGTACGCCTCAAGCGCCCACACTTCCATTTCGCCAAAGCGTTGGCCACCGTACTGCGCTTTCCCTCCGAGCGGCTGTTGGGTAACGAGCGAATACGGTCCGACGGCGCGAGCGTGAATTTTGTCTGCGACCAAGTGACCGAGTTTCATCATGTAGATGTATCCAACGACCACTTCCTGATCGAAGGCATCGCCGGTGCGTCCATCGAAAAGGCGCGCTTTACCATCGTCCTGAACCCAGGTGAAGCCCTCCTTCTTTCTCGCATCATGCAAATATTCGTGAATCTGTTTTTCCTTGATTCCATCGAACACCGGGGTCCCGACTCTGAATCCGAGTGCCTTCGCAGCAACGCCCAGGTGAGTTTCCAAAACTTGTCCGACATTCATGCGGCTGGGAACGCCCAATGGATTAAGCACAATTTCAACCGGCGTTCCGTCTGCCAGGAAAGGCATATCCTCTTCAGGGACGATCCGAGCCACGACGCCCTTGTTGCCGTGGCGTCCAGCCATCTTGTCACCGACGCTCAGTTTGCGCTTGCTCGCGATATAAACCTTGACCTGCTTAATGATTCCGGGATCGATATCGTCGCCGCTCTCTACGCGGTCTGTCGCCCGATCGCGTTCAAGCTCCAACTCCGCGAACTTGTGCTCGTAAGAACCAATGATTTCGCGAATTCTATTGCGGATCGGACTCGGATCGATCTCGATATGATCGTGCGCCATCGCCAGCTTTCGTAAGAGTGTTTTCGTGATCTTGCGATTGGCCGGAATGATGATTTCACCATTCTTGGCGTTTACGACGTCGAGAGGGACCTTTTCACCGAGTAGGACATTCGAAAGCGAATCGGTCAGTTGTTCAATTAGCGCCTCTTTCTTGCGCTTATGCTCTTCGCTGATCGTTTTAAGCTGTCGCCGGGTTTCGGCCGGCGTGAGCTTTTCGCGTGAAACTTCGCGACGCGATGAGACCTTTACGTCCATCACGATCCCGTAGGTGCCGGAGGGAACGGTAAGCGATGTATCCTTCACGTCGGCTGCTTTCTCGCCAAAAATCGCGCGAAGCAGGCGTTCTTCCGGAGCTAGTTCTGTTTCGCTCTTCGGCGTTATCTTCCCAACTAGGATGTCACCGGGCTTTACTTCGGCTCCCACTCGCACTACGCCATCCGGACCTAGGTTGCGCAAAGCTTCTTCACTTACATTGGGAATGTCCCGCGTAATTTCCTCCGGTCCAAGCTTGGTGTCGCGCGCGCCAATCTCGAACTCGTCGATGTGAATTGAAGTGTAAACATCTTCCTTCACCACCTTTTCGGAAATCATGATGGCATCTTCGAAGTTGTATCCGTTCCAAGGCATGAACGCGACGAGCACATTGCGTCCTAGCGCAAGCTCGCCATGATCGGTGTTTGGGCCGTCGGCGATCACCTGGCCGCGCTTCACGTGCTGACCTTTGCGCACAATCGGCTTCTGGTTCACGCACGTGCCGGCGTTTGAGCGCATGAATTTGCGAAGTTCGTAAACGTGAATCCCATTTTCTGGATCGGTTTTCAGCTTCCTTTTGCTCTCGGGCAAATGACCATCTTTCGTAACAATAATTTGGTCCGCTGTGACTGAAGCGACTTTGCCGCTCTCCGCCGCTAGAACGACAGCGTGGGAATCTCGCGCCACCTTTTCCTCCAGGCCCGTGCCGACGAGCGGCGCCTCGGAAACGATCAGCGGCACACCCTGACGTTGCATGTTGGAACCCATCAGCGCTCGGTTTGCGTCGTCGTGTTCTAGGAACGGAATGAGGCCCGCTGCCACCGAGACGAGTTGTTTCGGCGACACATCCATGTAATTCACTTTGGAGGGATCGACTTCAAGAAAGTCGCCACGATAACGCACGGAGACTTTTTCCCCTGTGAAATGGCCGCGCCCATCCACAGGCGCATTGGCTTGCGCCACGAGGAAGTTCTCTTCGCGATCAGCGGTAAGATATTCGATCTCATCGATCACCCGCCCCTTTTCCACTTTCCGATAGGGCGTCTCGATGAAACCAAACTCATTGATACGCGCAAAGGTGCTCATCGAACTGATCAATCCGATGTTTGGCCCTTCGGGCGTCTCGATCGGACATATGCGTCCATAATGCGAAGGGTGAACGTCGCGCACCTCGAACCCGGCACGCTCCCGACTGAGACCTCCGGGACCGAGAGCCGACAAACGGCGCTTATGCGTTAACTCCGCGAGTGGATTTGTTTGATCCATGAACTGCGAAAGCTGGGACCGGCCGAAGAAATCTCGAATGACCGCGCTGAGCGCCTTTGGATTAATCAGCTTCTGTGGCGTCATGCCGTCGACATTGATGTCGAACAAGGTCATGCGCTCTTTGACCAGACGCTCGGTGCGGGCAAGACCGACGCGGCATTGGTTCGCCAGCAACTCACCCACCGTCCGTACACGACGGCTGCCCAGATGATCAATGTCATCAAGCGTGCCCTCCCCTCGCCGCAAATTAATCAAATACTTGATCGCTGCGATAAAGTCCTTGTCGGTCAAGATGCGCTCGGTGGGATCAACGTTGATTCCCAGTTTCTGATTAATCTTGTAGCGGCCGACGCGGCCAAGATCGTATTTTTTGGGGTCGAAAAAGAGTCTTTTGAGCAAAGCGCGAGCGTTGGCAACAGTCGGCGGATCGCCCGGTCGAAGACGTCGATAGATATCCTTCAGCGCTTCTTCCTGATCGTGCGCCGGGTCCTTTCTAAGCGCCTTCACGATTGTGTCGTCATTCGAAATGTCGATGACTTTCACCTCGTGAATCTTGAGCGCCATGATCTGGCGGACGGTTGCCAGCGTGAGCGGTTCAAATGCACGCGCGACTGTCACTTCGCCGTCACGGATCTCCGCGGTCAGCACTTTGGTAGCCAATTTCTCTTCATCGAGTTTTTCGCTCAGCTTTAGGGTCTCGATATTGTAAAAAAGCTTGATCACCTCTTCGTCGGAACCGTAGCCGAGAGCGCGCAGGAACGTTGTGGCGAGAAATTTTCGACGCCGCTTGCGTCGATCGAGGTAAATATAAAGAAGATCAGCAGTATCAAATTGCACCTCAATCCATGAACCCCGGTCTGGAATGATCCGGAAGCTGTACAGCACCTTGCCGTTTACGTGAACAGTTGATTCAAAGGCGATTCCCGGGGAGCGGTGCAACTGGCTTACTACGACGCGCTCCGCTCCGTTAATGACGAAAGTGCCCTGAGGCGTCATGAGCGGGATTTCGCCCATATAAACCTTCTCTTCCTTCGTGCCTTTTTCTTCTCGCAGTTGGAAAGTGACGTGCAACGGCGCGCTGTAGGTTTGCCCTTCGCGCTGCGCTTCCAGTGCGGTCAGTTTCGGCTCGCCAATGTCATAATGACCAAAATCGAGCACCGCTTTTTCGTCATAGCTTTCGATTGGGAAGACCTCCTTGAAAACAGCCTGGAGGCCCTGATTTTTCCGCTTGGCGTAAGGGACATCCTTTTGCAGGAAGTCGACGTATGAATTAGCCTGAACCTCAATCAGATTCGGGGGTTCGATACCTTCCTTGATGCTTCCAAAGTAAATGCGTTCTGACATAGTCACTAAGATCAAGAGCTAAAGCCTCGCAGCGGCCACACCACATCGCGGGCCGACGCGGGCGAGATTCACTGGTTTACCGACGAGTGAGGGGCACAAAGATGCCACCGAAACAGCAGCCTGTCAAATTGACGACTTCTGTCTCGTGGCCGGTAATCTGTTTTTCCTGTTAGCGCCGGGTTAAAAATACGTTTGCCTGGCTTTAACCGAATCTAATCCTTACTCGAAATCGGCTGGCGCGCAAGTAAATTCGGGCCGCGGATTCGAAATCAGACTATTATTTGATTTCGACTTTCGCGCCAGCAGCCTCGATCTTTTTCTTTATCTCATCCGCCTCCTGTTTCGTCACGCCTTCTTTGATTGTTTTGGGCGCTCCTTCGACAAGGGCCTTCGCTTCCGCCAGGCCAAGTCCCGGGGCTGCGCCGCGGACTTCCTTAATCACAGCGATCTTGTTTGCGCCCATTTCTGTGAGGATAATATCAAACGTCGTCTTCTCCTCAGCCGCTGGAGCTGCTGCTCCACCAGCGGCGCCAGCCGCAGCCGGACCGGCCGCAACTGCTACCGGGGCGGCCGCGCTTACCCCCCATTTTTCCTCAAGCTGCTTGACCAAACCAGCAATCTCCAGCACGGACAAATTGCTGAGTTGCTCCACCAATTTTTCTGTATCTGCCATTTTTATTTTTTCCTCCAGTTGCCGCCTCCGAAAGCTTTCGAAGAATTAAAGCCGATAGCCATCGGCTCGGACAGTTTACTTTATTCCTCTGGTGTTTGTAGAGCGACCGCTCGCTTGCCATTTCGCAGGCGATACGCCCGCCTCACAAAATTTATGCCTCTGGCGCACCCTCCTTTTCGGCCTTTGCGTTCAGCAGCCGCGCTAACGCTGCGCCGGGTTCATTCAGCAGGCGGACTAGACACGTTGCCGGCGAAAGGAGCAGTCCCAGCAATTGCGCCTGCAATGTCTCGCGCGGCGGCAATTCCGCCAGTGTCTCTAATTCCGCTGTCGAAAGAACCATGCGATCAACAAAACCGATCTTCAGAGCCGCGATTTTGAATTCTGTCGCAAACGTCTTAAAGATCTTCGCCACTGGCGCCACGTCTTTTTCCCCTGTGACAACTGCCGTCTGGCCGACCAATTGGTCGCGAACGTCCGGAAATCCAGAATCGGCCATGGCCCGCTTGAGGAAATTATTTTTGACCACGTGCATTTCCGCACCTGTAGGCGCCAGTCGGTTCCGCAATTCGCTGAAATCAGCGACCTTCATGTGTTGATAATCGGTCACCAGCACAAAAGGCGAGTGCTTCAATTTCTCAGACAAATCCGCAACGATACTGGTCTTTTCTGGTCGCATGTTTTCGCTGTTGAGTGCGTTTGCCGCTAAATGTTCAGATACGGCGCTGGATCGACGCGGACGCCTGGCGACATTGTCGCACTGATTGTCACGCCTTCAAGGAAGCGACCTTTGGCTGTCGCCGGACGGGCTCGCATGACGGCTTCGATCACAGCATTTCCATTTTCCACCAGCGCGCTTTCTTCGAACGAAAATTTACCAACCGGCACCGCCACGTTGCCGTTCTTATCCAGCTTGAATTCTACACGACCGGCCTTCACCTCCTGCACAGCTTTGGCGGTATCGTCAGTCACCGTCCCGGTTCTGGGATTAGGCATCAGCCCACGCGGTCCCAGCACCTTCCCAAGCTTCCGGACCTCCGCCATCGCCGCAGGTGTAGCGATCGCCACATCGAAATCTTGAAAACCTTCCTGGCACTTCTGAATTAGATCTTTCATCCCGACAAATTCCGCACCGGCTTCTTTGGCCACGGTTGCCGCCTCGCCCTCTGCGAAAACAAGCACGCGCACCTGTTTTCCACTGCCGTGGGGAAGTGGGCAGGTCCCGCGCACCATTTGATCGGATTGCTTGGGATCAACTCCGAGCCGAAACGAAACCGTCACCGTCTGATCAAACTTTGTCGGCGGAAACTTCTTCAGCGTTGAGACAGCGTCGGCAAGAGGGTAGGTCTTGCTTCGATCGACCTGCTCAACGGCAGCACGATAACGTTTACTTCGATTTCTTTGCATTTTGTGTGCAGTTCAAATGCCCGGTTGCTTGCCATAGCAACAAGGCTCCTGCTAAAAGTTGTTCGGCCGATTCAGCGGGCGGGACACGGAAGCTAGCGCCTATCTTCGATTTGTCAAAGCCTCATGCACAACAGTCGCAGCGATGAGAACGCCGTTTTGCATGAGCGCGTTCGATTCGCCGGTCGAACATCCGCGCGGCTTTGAGCGCGATTGCTACGGCTTGCGCAGTTTCGCCGCGCTTTCCGTCAATCCTTCGCGCGCCGCAGCGAGGCTGGGATCGAGTGCGAGCGCCCCTCTGAAAGCAATAATCGCGCGTTCGTGCTGGTTGAATAACCCGAGATAACGCCCGCGATTAATCAACATGCTGGTATAGACCGGCAAAATCTTGACGTTAATCACGTCATCGTTTTCAAACCGCACCGTTCCATCAGCCAGACCGCGGGTCTTCAGCTGCGGATTTGGGGAATCGTGAAAACTCTGATCGCCCGCCAGCTTAAAGACGAGGCCTTCCGGAACAAGTTGATAGTTTTGATTAATCCATTTAGCGAGCTCGGCGTTGGTTGTCTCAGCAAAGAGCAAGTCTCGCGTGATGTACACCGGGGCGACGCGGTTCTCGTTTATTACAATCGACCGCAGCATGTCGAAAAATACCGCAGTAATCTTTTGGGTGAGCAACTGGTCCCTGGCGAAAGCCCCGGGGTCACGCTCCCATTCTTTAAGAATCTGAACAAACGCATCAATTTTCTCGCGTGATCGCTCGATCAACCCAGGATACGCATGCCGCAGATAGTCGAAGTACCACGAGCGACGCAGCAGATTAACATCGACAACTTTTACGTCCGAGCGACGTTGTTCCACTTCCTGCGCGTACAACATCGGCGACACAACCTGCCAGTCTTGTGTGAGCAAAAGACCATCAGGCTCGATCGTGCTAAGGAGATTTTCGACGTAATCGTGCGCGATAAGGTAATGCCTGCGATTATTGAACGGCCAGTTCGCCGCGAGCGCTGTGGCAGATGAAAGCAGCACGGCAATTCCAGCGACCCAGTACGATCTTTCGATCAGAATCGACTTCGAGATGGTCAACTGGATTAGCCAGCGGATACCGAATCCGGCTGCAATGGCGATGGCGATAAAGGTAGGTAGATAGTAGGCATCCTTGTCTTCCGCGATTTCATAGGCGAGCGCGTAGGCCAAATCGGCGATGACGATGAATAGAAAGAACCAGAAACCTGTGCGATCGCGCCTATAGGCAGTGGCGAAACCAGCAAAAGCCAGGACAAGCGGCAAAGGCAGCCACACAAACCCAAATTCGCGCAGGAGCATTTTGCTGAATTCAATAAACTGCCCTCCCATTATGTTCGGCGAAAATGAAAAGAACACGCGATACTGCCGCCCCGTGATGTGCCACCAGATTTCCTGCAGCGAACGTGGGTTGCCCCAGTTGATGACAGGTGAGCGCGAGGCCGCAAACGGCAGATAGGCATAAACGGCGACGAGGGCGCCGATCGAAATCAGCGCGGCATACACCAGTCGGCGGCTCGTAAAAAATCTCAGGCCTTCCGTCCTGTAAACGAGAACGGCGAGAGCCGGAAGTATCAATCCCACCGTGACGTGATGAACGCCCAGCGCCAACCCAAACACCAGCGCGGCCGCATAAAGCCACCTGTCATGAATCATTATCGCTGTGTCGTTATTCGTTCGATCGGCAAGGATATACCGCCGCCACCGCAGCATCAGAAATAAAATGATCAGGATCAGCAGCGCGTTAAGAGTATAAACTTCGGCGATTGTCGCATATGCCCAGAGTGTGCGGGAGAATGCCATCAGCAAGCCCGCGCCGAGCGCCGGCCCACAGATCAAAAGCTGCGCAACGTGCGAATCCTCAGCCTTTTTGTTTCGCTGCGCGCTTCTCTTCTTCCGCGTGAGGAGATATGGAATTGCGATCATTAACTCTGCCACAACCAGAGTGAGCATCGCTGACGCGAGCGCCGCGAAAACAGCAGACGAAGAATTAATCCGCTCCGCAATGTTTCCCAACGGCACGAGCGAAGCGAGATGAGCGAGAATCACCCAGAGAGGAAAACCTGGTGGATGCGCAACCCCAACTCCTTGGGCGACCACTATCAATTCACCGCTGTCGGTCAACGTGACCGTGGGAGCTAGCGTCCAGGTATAAAGAAAGAGCGCAGCAAAAAATACTATGCCTGCACAGAACAGCTCCGCTCGCGATGCCGAAATCGTTCCGACATCCTTCTGAACCTGATTGTGCTTCAACGTGGCGTGAGCCATGACCTATCGTCTCGCAAACCCGGTTTGCTGCAAATGACGAAGCCATGCGAGGACGCATCGCATCCGGGAAGCATTTCGTGCAAAATTCAATGGAGGCATTTGTTCTGTTTCGCGAAAGGCGCGCCGCTTTTTACTCCATGAAAGAACCCTTGTTTCGATCGCAGCCGTTCGCTTGAATAGCCGCGAAATGAAACCTTCGATCCGGGCTCTGGCGCTCTGCATAGGCTTCACCACAAACATTCTTGCGCAATCTCCAACTCCAGCGCCTTCGCCATCGCAACCGCCGGCGGACTACGATCTTCATTGGGGCGTCAAGATTCCCATGCGCGACAAGGTCGAACTTAACGCGACGTTGTATTTGCCGAAGACGCCCGACGGTTCGCTGCCAAAGACACCGGTGATCTTCACGCTCACGCCGTATATCTCGGACACGTACCACGCCCGTGCCGCGTATTTTGCATCGCACGGCTACGCATTTGCGCTGGTTGACGTGCGGGGCCGTGGCAATTCCGGCGGGGAATTCGAACCGTTTGCAAATGAGCCGCGCGATGGTCATGACATCGTCGAGTGGTTTGCAAAGCAACCATTTTGTGATGGGAAAGTTGCCATGTGGGGCGGCTCTTATGCGGGATTCGATCAATGGGCAACAGCGAAAGAATTTCCCTCACATCTGGCGACGATTGTTCCGGTCGCAGCCGCGCATCCGCCGCTCGATTATCCATCCTACAACAATGTCGGCGAGACATATGACGTGCAATGGTTCACGGCCACGAGCGGTCGCGCCCAGCAGCAAAATCTTTTCGGCGATCAAAAGTTCTGGCGCACAAAATTTCTCGACGCCTACAAGAAGCACATTCCCTTCAGAGAGCTCGATTCATTCGTCGGAAATCCGTCAAGGAATTTCCAGCGCATCCTGAAACATCCCACGGCCGACGCTTACTACGACGCGATGGTGCCATCGGCCGAGCAATACAACAAGATGATACTGCCGATACTGACAATCACAGGTCAATACGATGGCGACGAGCTGGGCGCGCTTACGTTTTACCGCGATCACATGACGAACGTCTCGGCGGAAGTGCGGGCGAAACATTTTCTCATCATCGGCCCTTGGGATCATCCCGGCACGCGTACGCCGACCGATGAAGTTGCCGGCGTGAAATTTGGGCCGGGGGCGATTGTCGATCTTAATGATCTACATCGCCAGTGGTACGACTGGACGATGAAAGCTGGTCCGAAGCCGCCATTCCTGAAAAGCCAAGTCGCATACTATTTACTCGCGCCCGGCAACTCCGGCGCAAACGGCGAATGGAAGTACGCCGACGATTTCGCCGCATTAGTCGCCAATCCAAAAACATTTTATTTCGCCTCGAAGGATGGCGATGCAAACGGGGCGTTTCGCTCCGGCACGCTGACCGAGAGTCGGTCTACCACCGGCGCCGACAAATTCTCGTACGACCCACTGGATACACATCGCGGCGAATTCGTTGAAGGAGTGGAACCAAAAGAGAAGACCGCCGCGATTGATCAGACTTTTGCGCTCAGCATCGGTGGCGATGGCTTGGTGTATCATACCGATCCGTTGTCAAACGAGACACCACTGATTGGCTGTCCAGCAGTCACCCTATGGGTATCCATCAACACGCCCGACGTCGATCTTGCGTGCGATCTTTACGAGATCCAGCCTGACGGCATCAGCATCGCACTGTGGACCGACCTGCGTCGGCTGCGCTATCGCGAGTCGCTGCGCGAGGCCAAGTTCGTTCAGCCCGGCCAGGTCGTCAGGTGCGACTTCAATCCGGGCTTGTTCGTTGCTCGGCGAGTAATGAAAGGCAGCCGACTGCGCCTTGTTGTTACCGCGGTGAATTCAATCTTGTGGCAAAAGAATTATTGCTCTGGCGGAGTTGTGGCCGAAGAAACCGCGAAAGACGCACGCACGTGTCACGTGCAGATCTATCACGACGCCGAGCACGCCAGCGCGATTCAACTGCCTCTCCGCTGATGCGCTCGACTCTTCGAATACTAATCGTCGCAGGAATTTTCTCGCTATCTGCAACGAGCACGCGTGCAGCCGCCGAACCTGTGATAGCCATCCGCTACTTGCAGGCTGAAGGAACGAGTCACTCCCATCTATATTTGTATCGCGAAGATGGAAAACTTTTGTGTCAACTTACAAAGGACAACTCAGGACAGGACTCCGATCCAATTTTCGCGCCAGACGGCAGTGTGATTGTCTTCACGCGCGAAAGGCCTGATAACGTTCGCGAATTTTGGAGCGTCGATCCTCTGGGAAAAGCGTTGAAGAAATTAGACGTTGCGCCGGATTGGTACACGCAAACCAAAAGCTCGCCATATTTCACAAACGTCGAGCCAGAGGAACCGGCTTCGACGGCCGCGACAACTTCGCCTACGGAGTCTGGTTCACCCAACCCAACGCCCGCGCCCAGCTACAAATCGCCTGATGGTTCTATCGAATTGATTCTGCGAGAAGATCCAGACGACGAAGATGATCAGATTAATGGCCCCGGACACGGGAAGAATTTTGTCCTGCGCGATTTGAAAACGGGGACTGAAACTCAGTTCGACAAGATCCCAGGATTTTACGGCGCCTTTAACATTCTCCACGACAATCAGGACAACAACCGGCATTTTCTGTTTGAAGGTCCGTTGCGGCTGGCATTTTTTGGTCTGCATCTGAACAGCACTGATGGCGATACGGTTTTCGCGCTGGATTTGAGCGGGCCGCGATTTGTCAGGCTTTCACCGAACAGGGCTACGCCAATTCAGTTGCCGAGCGAAGCGGCGTTTCTGACGCTTACGGAGAACCGTTACATTCTCATTCCCGGCAGCAAGAAAACAGCGAATTGCTCTTACATGGAGCGCTGGGATGACAAGTTGAATCACGTTCGGTACGCTCGCGAAAAAAGCGCAGCGGTTTGTTACGGCATGTCGATGTATCGGCCTGGTCTTTCGCCCCCGATCATTACCATGCGCCGAACCTCGGATTGAATCTGTTCGTGAAAAATTTCTGCGTAGCGTTTTTCTTGAGCTCGCTTGCTCTGTTCGCAAGCGGCCAAACGCAGCCGGATTCTTTAATTAGGTTGGCGGACGACTTCTGGGCCTGGCGCGCGAAATACGCACCATTTACCGGCGACGACGTCAATCGAATTGAGCGACCGGGCGGAACACGCGATTGGTCGCGAGCGAGCATCGACCAGCGGCGGAAGGATCTCGAGCAATTCGAGGCGCGTTGGAAGAAGATTGATCCGAGCAACTGGCCAATTTCGAAACAAGTCAATTACAAATTAATCGGCTCCGCGTTATCACGAGTCCGCTGGGAACTGGATGGCAATCCGTACGATGAGGCGCGGAGTCGCGAAATTCTGGCGCGCGTTGAAAATATTCCGTCGATCTTGCAGCAGGGGGCGGAGAACCTCGAGAAGCCGCCTGCGCCATTCGCCACGGTCGCGATCAACAATCTCGATGGCATTCGCGAGGGTCTCCGCAAAATGGCGAGTTCGCTCGTGGCATCGACAACTCTAAATCCGGACAAATTGAATAGCGCTTGCGAGCGCGCGGCGGATGCGCTGGAAAAATTCCAGCAGCAGCTCAAACAGAAGCTGCCGAGTCTTCCTCAACAAACGGCGCTTGGTCGCGAGGCTTACATCTGGTTTTTGCGCAACGTGTCGCTGATGCCGTTCACGCCGGAAGAATTGATTGCGATGGCGCGACAGGAATGGAATCGCGCGGTGGCGTTCGAGGCTTTTGAGAAAAACCGCAACAAAGATGTGCGGCCGCTCAAGATCGCTGACAACATCGATAGCTGGATTCGCGATGCCGCCGAAAAGGAATTGTCGATCCGTAAATTTCTCCAGGACCGCGGAATTCTAACTGTGCCCGATTGGATCCAGCATTACACGCTTCGACCAACTCCGGAATACTTGCGCGCTCTCGGTTTTGCTGAGAACGACGACTTCACATCGCCATCACGGTTGAAAGAGAACTGCATTCGATACGTACCTGAGCCGTCAGAAAAACTTGGCTACTTCTGGCGCGCGACAGCGATGGATCCGCGACCCATCACCGTTCACGAAGGAAGTCCCGGTCATTATTTTCAGCTTTGCCTCTCTTGGAAACATGAGGACCCGATCCGACGGCATTACTATGACTCGGGCGCGAACGAAGGGATCGGCTTTTACGCCGAGGAAATGATGTTGTACGCGGGTTTGTTCGATGACAGCCCGCACACACGCGAGATCATTTACAATTTCATGCGGCTCCGCGCGCTGCGGGTAGAAGTAGACGTGAAACTGGCGCTAGACGAGTTCACGCTCGAGCAAGCTGCGAGATATCTGCAGGAGAAAGTTCCGATGGATGAACAGACCGCGCGCCAGGAAGCGACCGCGTTTTCCACTGGTCCTGGTCAGGCGATCACATATCAGATCGGAAAACTACAGATCATAAAGTTTCTCGCTGACGCGCGTATGCAGCGGGGTGACAAATTCAATCTCCGCGCCTTCCACGATTTTGTCTGGAAGAACGGCAACGTCCCGATCGCGCTGCAGCGCTCGGAATACTTAGGTGTTTCAGACGAAGTGCCGAAATAGTACCTCCTTGTCATTCCGAGCGAAGTCGAGGAATCTCTCATTGTTCGGAAATCAATGACGAAAGAGCGAATTCTCGATGAGATAAGGCGCATAGCAGCTGCAAATGATGGCGTGCCGCCCGGTGCTCAACGATTCAAAACCGAAACTGGGATTCCAGAATCTGCGTGGTCAGGGAAATATTGGGCTCGATGGGGAGATGCTCTTCGCGAAGCTGGATTTTTACCGAACACTTGGAAGGCACCGCATAGCGACGATGTGTTTATCCAAAGTTATATACGCTTGATCCGAGAGCTCGGTCATTTTCCGGCGGTTCGTGAACTTAGTTTAAAGCGCCGACAAGATTCAAGCTTTCCCAGTGCCGGTTCGTTTACCCGCTTTGGATCTAAAGTTGATCGCAGCAAAACGCATTATCGAATTCTGTCGGGGTAATGGCGGATACGAAGACGTGATTGAAATCTGTCAACCTGTAGCTGCGGAAAGCCCGTCGCGAGCTGACAAGACGTCAACGCCGCGAGCAGTCGAGGGTTCGGTGTATTTAATCAAGTCTGGCCGTTACTATAAAATTGGCCGAAGTAATTCTGCTGGTCGCCGAGAATACGAGCTAGCAATCCAGCTGCCAGAGAAAGCGACCAAATTACACGAGATCCGCACTGACGATCCCGCCGGAATTGAAGCATATTGGCACAACAGATTTGCGGCGAAACGCCGCGGTGGCGAATGGTTCGATTTGGACGCAGCGGATGTGAACGTCTTCAAGAGAAGAAAGTTCATGTGATGAAGAACGGCCCCGGAGCGTGGCTTCGTGGTAGAAGTCGCGTCTAAGCGGGAACGTCCATCTGTTCGTAACCGAACTGCACCCTTACTGAGCGATTCTTCTTTGTGACGGCAACGACCTTCCGAAGCGCTGGATCAAAATAATCTTTCAATATTGGCGGCCGCGGAGCTTGTAGATAGCGATCGGGGGTCTGCTGCAGGTCACCACCGATGAATTCGAGCCCATCGCGTCGAGTAACGCGTTGAATGACACATGGTACATGCGTAACACCGACCTCCCGCAAAAAATACGCTCGATGACTGCCGTTGTTAAGAATCAGTCTCCCTTCCGCTGAGACGACATTTAAAAGATTGGCACCAAACCCGAGACTAATGGCCAGATGCGCTACCGGCCGGCCACCTGAAGGTGCCAAGACCTGCTGCGGTTGCAGCAGAGATGTATCCAACACGCGAAAATCATTCGACGCGCAGAGAAAGCTGAAAGCGTTTGGCGAGGTTTGCATCTGATGAACGGGCGGGAGTGCTTGATCGATGCCAAATGCAAGCCGTGCAACATCAACTTCCGTCGGTTTTTCGGGAAACGTGCTTTTCAGCAGTCCAACAAACCCGAGATTGATAAACTTCTGATAAACAATAAGACGATCCAACTCAACCATACCGAATTCTACCGGCACGAACCGGAATGTTTGCGCAAAGCTTGGGTCAGTTCGGACCCGTTCGGCCAAATCAGTAAGCGACGTTGGCAAAGCGGAAGAGGCGATCCCGTCAGCAATTCCCGACTCGGCTTTCTCCAAACCGATCACGTGGTCGTTAGCTCGACGCCATTCCTCAGCTAATAATCCCTGATCGACCGTCTGCCCGTTTACGGCCATCGTCCGAATGAAACCGATGAACTCTCCGATTGGTGGGCGGCCAATCAAAAAGACGTGATCGTCCGAGGGTGTTGTTGGCGGTGTCATTACTTGTACCGCTCGGCAATCCGCCGACCTAATCGGCGATTTCGAGGCCCATTTGGCGGGCGGTGCCGGCGATGATGCGGAAGGCGGCTTCATCGTCGCGCGCGTTCAAGTCTTTGCGCTTGGTGCTGACGATATCCATGACTTGTTTGCGCGTGACTTTGCCGACTTTCGTCTTGTTTGGCTCCTTTGAGCCGGCCGCGATGTTGGCTGCTTTTTTCAACAGAACCGCAGCAGGCGGACTCTTGGTGATAAACGTGAACGATTTGTCTTTATAGACCGTGATTACCACCGGCAGGATGTCGCCGGCTTGTTTCTGCGTGGCCGCGTTAAATTCTTTGCAGAACGCCATGATGTTCACGCCGCGCGGGCCGAGAGCGGTACCCACCGGTGGCGCGGGGTTAGCTTGCCCGGCTGGAATTTGGAGTTTGATGTGAGCTACGATTTCTTTGGCCATGGGATTTAGACAGAATGAACAGAATTCACAAAATAGATTGGACTGAAAGAGCTAAAATCATTCTGAACATTTTGTCGATTCTGTCAGAAACTTCTTAGCCGCGCTCGACCTGCCAGTATTCCAGTTCGACCGGAGTGGCGCGACCAAAAATAGTCACGGAGACGCGCAATTTACCGCGCTCGGGATCAATTTCTTCAACGATTCCGGTCTGATTTTGGAATGGACCGTCAGCGACTTTCACCGATTCACCCACTTCAAAGCTGACTTTCGGTTTTACCTTTTCTTCCCGCTCCTTCATTTGCGCCAGCATGCTGTCCACTTCGGATTGCCGCATCGGGATCGGTTTGTCCTTGGTTCCGGCAAAGCCGATCACGCCGGGTGTGTCACGAACGAAATACCAGGTGCGCCCGACCAGCTGATTGTTTTCGTCGAGTAAATGCATGTTCACGATCAGATACCCGGGAAAAAATTTCCGTGTCGTCTCGCTCTTTTTCCCCTTCTTGATCTCCGATACGCGCTCAGTCGGAACGAGCACATCGTAAATCAAGTCGCCCATTTCCTCTGTCTTGACGCGTTTCAAGATGTTCTCGCGCACCTTGTTTTCCTGGCCGGAAAGCACGTGCACGACGAACCATTGATCTTTTGCTGCGAGTATCTGCCCCATAAATCAGTGTATCCGAGTAAAGAAATGGACGAAATTCACGAGGGCAAAATCGAAGAACGCGACGCACCCACCTAGCAGTATCATCGAGATGACAACCACAACGGTCGAGTCACTCAGTTCCTTGTAACGGCGGAACCCTTTCTCCTTTGGGTCCCACGGCCAGGAACACTTCTGCAACTCGATCTTCACTTGACCGACAAAATTTTTGACTTTGGTGATCATCTCGAAAGTTAAAAGGGTTAAAAGAGTTACACGGTTACAAAGGCATCGGCTTCATGTCGCTTCTAACGATGTAACTTTTGTAACTTTTTAACCGCACCTGCGGTCAAGCACGCCAGGAGGGACTCGAACCCCCAACCAACGGTTTTGGAGACCGCCACTCTACCAATTGAGCTACTGGCGTATTTTTAATTGTCATTCTGAGCGAAACGCGTCTCAGAGTCACCAAATCAGAGATGTCTCGACTTCGCTCGACATGACAACAATTTAATCCAGAATCTCGCTCACGCGACCCGCACCGACGGTTTTGCCGCCTTCACGAATGGCGAACCGGATCGTCTTTTCCATGGCGATGGGCGTAATCAACTCCACCTCGATGGAGATGTTGTCGCCCGGCATCACCATTTCCACGCCTTCGGGCAATTTAACCGTCCCAGTAACGTCAGTGGTGCGGAAATAAAATTGCGGCCGGTAATTTGAGAAGAACGGAGTGTGACGTCCGCCTTCCTCTTTGCTCAGTACGTAAACTTCCGCCTTAAACTTCTTGTGCGGCGTAATGGAGCCCGGCTTCGCAATCACCTGGCCGCGCTCTACCTCCTCCTTCTTCAAGCCGCGCAACAGAACGCCGACGTTATCGCCCGCGCGCGCTTCATCGAGAAGTTTGCGGAACATCTCGATATCGGTCGCCACTGTCTTTGCCGTTGGACGAATACCGACCAGCTCGACTTCCCCCATTTTCTTGAGAATACCGCGCTCGACACGACCCGTGGCCACGGTGCCGCGGCCTTCAATGTTGAACACGTCTTCGATCGGCATCAGGAACGGTTGATCGATGGGCCGCTCGGGCACGGGAATGTAATCGTCGATCGCCTCCACGAGCGCGAGCACCTGCTTTTCCGCGTCAGCGTCGCCATTCAGGGCCTTGAGCGCGCTGCCTTTGACAATCGGGATTTTATCGCCTGGAAATTCATACTGCGTCAATAGATCGCGCACTTCCATCTCGACGAGATCGAGGAGTTCGGGATCATCGACCATGTCGACCTTGTTCAGGAAAACGACGATAGAGGGTACACCAACTTGCCGCGCGAGCAGAATATGCTCGCGGGTTTGTGGCATCGGTCCATCTGCCGCGGAGACCACCAGGATAGCGCCATCCATTTGGGCCGCGCCCGTGATCATGTTCTTGACGTAGTCGGCGTGACCGGGGCAATCGACGTGCGCGTAGTGGCGTTTATCGCTGGAGTACTCGACGTGCGCAGTGTTGATGGTGATTCCGCGCTCTTTTTCTTCCGGTGCGTTATCAATTGATTCGTAGGCGCGCACTTCGGCCATTCCCTTCTTTGCCAGCACCATCGTAATTGCTGCCGTCAAAGTTGTTTTGCCGTGGTCCACGTGCCCGATCGTGCCGACGTTCACGTGCGGCTTGTCGCGTTTAAAAGCTTCCTTAGCCATGTCAATTCTCCTGTTTAACTAAACTTCGTCTTTTCTTCTAGTTTTCTCCACTGCCGGTCGCGAGTTCTTACGAGCCCATGACCGGGATTGAACCGGTGACCTCGTCCTTACCAAGGACGTGCTCTACCAACTGAGCTACATGGGCCTGCTTTTCGCCAGCCCAGCGCCTCCGCGGCGAGCCGAGCGGCAAACCGGTTTCGCTCTCTGCCAGAGATTCAAAAGTCCCAAAGCCGCGTCAAATTTGCAATTTGAACGACCATGGGACCGCCTCGTTCCAGCAAAAAGCGCCCGCAAACTAACCGCGCCCATCGTCGTGTCAAAGAAATTTTGGAGTGCAACGGCGCTGTAAAGTGCGCTGTCCTCAGCGCATTACGGCAAGGGCCGCGTGAAACCAATTCGTTGAGGACAGCGGAGGCTACAGCCGCTCTTCGACTACCGGATAATGCTGCTAGTCTCTTCCGGTTTCCCCCGCGTGAGCAGGCGCACGATTACCGCGATGACAATCAACACCGCGATCGCGATTCCGATGTTAAGAGGAGTAATCAGACTGGGCTTTTCCGGCGTCGGACTGGGTGTTGGTGAAGGAGGCGGCGGGGGAGATGCATTCTTTTTCGCCAGCATCGACTGCGCATATTGCAAGCGCTGGAACGTATCGTTGTCCTGCGGGTTTACCTTGAGCGCGGCCTCATAATCGGGAATCGCCTGTTCGTACTGCAGCGCCAGACTGTAGGTGTAACCACGCTTCGTCAACGCCTCCATATCGTTCGGATTTTTGCTCAGGAGAAATGTGTAGTCGGCAATGGCTGCGTCGTAGTTTTTCAAACCTCGATATGCTAAGGCGCGCCGGTCATAACTCTGCAGATCGTCCGGTTTTTTTTGGATGAACGCCGTGAAATCGGCGACCGCCTTATCCCACTGGCTGAGTCCGAGCTCCGCGAAGCCCCGGAACTTAAGTGCGGTAAGGTCATCGGGTTTTAGTTCCAGCGCTTTGTTCAGATCAGCCAGGGCCGGATCGTACTGTTTAAGCTCGATCAGCGTCTCACCGCGTTCCAGATAACCGGAGGCATCTTTCGGCGCAACTTCGATGTATTTTGAAAAGTCCGCCATTGCGGACTGATACCTTGTTGAGGCGCCTTCCTGGTCACCTGCCGCAACGGCAGCCCGTGCCGCCTGGCGGTACGCGGTCCCGCGATTTGCATATCCACGAGGATCCTTTGGGTTCGCTTGAATCGCCTTGGTAAATTCGGCAGCTGCCTCATCGAAATGTTTTTGTTGGGCAAGTTCGATTCCGCGCTGCATGTGGTTCCCCCCGCCCCCCGCTGGCTTCTTTGTGAACGCGATGTGAGCAGCTGCAAGCGATAGAAATGACGCTGTCGCGATGGTGATTATTTGCTTGTTCAACATATTCATTTTCCTTCCGGCCTACTTTTTGAGCGATTTATCGTTTCTATGCGAGCAAATTAAAACGCGCCGAAATAGGAAAATGATGAAGCAACCAAGTTCCCCCAGCCAGACTGCGGAGCCGGGCCCGGGCCCAAATCTGTCGAGAGGTTACGCCGCAGTCTTCGCAACGGTCGCCATCTGGTCACTACCGTCGCTTTTCATGTACTATTTGAATCGCTTTTACGATCCGTGGGCGCAGAATTTTTATCGTTATTCAGTGGCGTGCATTGCCATCCTGCCGCTGGTGCTTTGGCAGGCCCGTCATGTCGGGTCCGCGATCGATATGCGAGCGGTTCGGCTTTGCCTTCTTCCCTGCCTGCCGAATGTGATTCATCAGATCACTCAAGTGATGGCCCTTTTCTACATAGGCCCTGGCGTCTATACGATTTTCACTCGTTCTTCCGTCATATTTACGGCGCTGTTGGCGCTGGCATTTTTTCCTGAGGAACGTTTCGTCATCCGCCAATGGCAATTTCAACTTGGCACATTGCTCGGGTTGATCGGCGCGTTCGGCGTGATCTGGTTCCAGCCGAGTGCGCACTCGGAGAAGCAACACATCGCGTTGCCTGGATTACTGATTGCTTTTACCGCAACCTTTTGTTGGGCGCTTTACGGTGTTCTGATCAAACGGCCATCGGCTCGACTCGGATCGATCCGGAGTTTCGGCATTGTCAGCTTCATTACTTCGGCGTTGTTGTTTCCCCTCACCCTCGCGTTTGGCAGAATCGACACGCCGATCCACACAGGCGCGCAGGCAAACCTCGTTTTAATTGTCTCCGCTGTCAGCTGCATCACGCTCGCACATGTTTTGTATTATGTAGCGATCCACCAAATCGGAGTCGCGCTGGCACAAACCTTTCAGCTTCTTTGTCCCGCCATTGCGATGGCTCTCTCCGCCTGGATTTTCCACGAACAGCTCATTCCCGCTCAGCTTTGGAGCGCCGCTGTTCTGCTTTTGGGCGCATTCCTGGCCATGCGCGTAAAACCGGTCGCAACGAGTGAAGCGGCGGAAAATATTTGAGCGGGATCACATGGCGGGCTGTTCGGGTGTGCAACGCGAAATCTGGAGACAGATTGAGAACTTTTGCATCAAAAATACTGCGAGATTCACGGACCGCCGCTACAATCGAGATCGATCAACGCCATGGATCTGAAAACATATCTTCGGACCCGCCAAAACGAGATCGACCGCGCACTGGATCGCTATCTGCCGAAGGCAAATACGAAGCCTGCCACCCTTCACAAGGCGATGCGTTACAGTCTTTTTGCGGGTGGAAAACGATTGCGGCCGATTCTTTGTCTCGCTGCAGCCGAAGCTTGTCGGGGCACCATCGATAACGCACTTCCCCTCGCCTGTGCACTCGAGTGCATCCACACCTACTCGCTCGTGCACGATGATCTTCCCAGTATGGACAACGATGATTTCCGACGGGGCCGTCCCACCTGCCACAAAGTGTTCGGCGACGGCATCGCTGTGCTGGCCGGAGACGCTCTACTGACCGTCGCGTTTGAAATTGTCTCCCAGGCGAAACCGACTCCCAGTTACGATATTTCAACCTTGCTGCGCGAGATTGCGGTTGCGGCGGGAAGCCAAAAACTGATTGCCGGTCAAGTGGCGGATCTCGAAGCCGAAGGCAAAAAGGTCAAACGCGACCAGTTGCAATTTATTCACGAGAACAAAACCGCAGCCATCTTGAAAAGCTCAGTGCGCCTGGGTGCGATGAGCGCCAATGCGGATGCCAGAAAACTTTCTGCTATGACAAGGTTCGGACAACGGCTGGGTCTCGCTTTCCAAATCATCGACGACATTCTCGATGTCACGCAGACATCAGAGATACTGGGAAAGAGCGCCGGCAAAGATGTGGCAGCAAAGAAAGCGACTTACCCGGGAGTGATCGGCTTGGAGAAGTCCCGAGCTGAAGCCAGACGGCTCACACGACAAGCGCACAATGCTCTATCGGTTTTCAGTAGCAGCGACGCCGAACCGCTACATGCGCTGGCGAATTATCTGCTCGAGCGCGAGTACTGATTGGTAGACGGCTCGGTCAACCGGCACGCCCGCCCGTTGCGCCCTACGTCGCGAGCGCCAAATTGGGGTCGATCTCCTCGGTCAATTGCGATTCAAATCCCGCCCGCAATCGCAATAAGGCAGCGAACCCGATCATGGCTGCATTATCAGTGCACAACCACGGCTCAGCGTTCTTAAATGCAAATCCGTTGCGACCGCATGCGTCGTACAACTGCCTTCGCAGTTCCTGGTTGCAACTGACGCCGCCGCTAACTGTCACGAGATCGACGTCGTATTTCTGCGCCGCGGCGATCGTCTTTGTCACAAGGACGTCGATAATTGCTTGTTGGAATGACGCGCAGAGATCGGCCAATACGCGCTCATCAAACTTGTAGGGCGTTTGTGTCAGACGCCATTCCTCTGGCGTTTCATAGAAACGCCCTGCAACTTTCGGCAGCAAATACCGCACCGCAGTTTTTAAGCCGCTGAAACTGAAATTCTCCGAGCCGAGCATGCTGCGGGGCAGATCAAAACGGTTTGGATCACCGCTGCGGGCGAGCTTTTCAATTTCCGGACCACCCGGATAACCGAGCCCGAGCATCTTGGCTACTTTATCGAACGCCTCGCCAGCGGCATCATCCACCGTGCGCGCAACGACCTGGTAATCACAAAGCGCATGCACGCGAACCAGCATGGTGTGCCCGCCGCTCACAATGAGCGAAACGTTCGGTCTGATTTCGTCGTCATGATCTACGCTACGCAAAAACGGGGACAACAAATGGCCTTCGAGATGGTTGATCGCGAGATAAGACTTGCCAAAACCGATGGCCAATCCCTTGGCAATCGATGCGCCTATCATGAGCGAACTAGCCAGTCCAGGTCCGCTTGTCGCCGCAAACGCATCGACCTCTGACAAGTTGATCTTGGCTGCGCTTACAGTGCGATCGAGCAGCCGCGGTGCGTACAGCAGATGATTGCGCGACGCAATCTCAGGCACGATCCCGCCGTATTTCTCGTGTGCGGCGATTTGCGATGCCACTTCGCTGGCCAGCAATTCGTGGTCGGGGTTGATGTCGCGTCCACGCAGGATGGCCACGGCGGTTTCATCACAGGAGGTTTCGATGGCCAGAATCGTTTTCATTGGTGTAGCGGCGGTTGTGGCAACCGCCGTCGCGACAAGACAGGCGCTTGACACAAGCGCCTCTACAATTATTTCTTTACCGCTTCCGCTTTCGGCGCGCTCTGTTGCGCGTAAATCATAACGCCCTTTAGTGCGTCGATTGCGCGCAACATCTGCGGATCTTTCGTCTTGATAATGGTTTTCTCGTCCTCAGGTTTGACATTTCCAGCATTGCGCAATGCAAACAGAGAGCGCTCCTGCTCGGCAGTCATGGTGACTTTAATATTTGGAGTTACGCCATTGCCCTGAATAACCTGTTTGCTCGGCGTATAGTATTTTGCGGTGGTCAGACGCACCGCGGAGCCGTCCGGCAACTGCATCACATTCTGTACGGAGCCCTTTCCGAACGTGGTCTCGCCAACAAGCACAGCACGATGCAAATCCTTGAGCGCTCCGGCGACGATTTCCGCGCCGCTTGCGCTGCCTTCGTTGATCAGCAACACCATCGGAAAGTTGGGACGCTCTTTTCTCACGCCCGAAGTCGAGTAATCATGCTGCTGAGATGCGACCCGTCCCTGCGTTGAAACGATCTTTGTGTTAGGAGGCAAAAATTGAGCGCATACATCGACCGCGCTGTTCAATAGCCCGCCTGGATTGTTCCGGAGATCGAGAATAAGCGCTTCCATGCTCTGCTTTTGCAAATCGTCGAGCGCTTTTGATAGTTCCTCGGCTGTAGGTTCGTTAAATTGAATCAGCCGGATATAACCGATCTTGAACGGGCCGGTCAGCTCCGCGTCGAGCAACCTTGCTCCTTTAACACTTTGAATTTTGATCTCCGCCCGCTGCAGCGTGTATTCCTTGATTTCCTTTGTCAAAGGACGCAACAGGGTAAGCGTCACTTTCGCGCCGGCGGGCCCACGCAAAACAGTGATCGCATCCTGGAGATCCATTTTTTCCGTCGAAATGCCGTTGATGCGCAAGATCTGGTCTCCCGATAGAATGCCTGCCTTGGCGGCTGGTGTGTCTTCCATTGCTGTGATGACTGTAGGCAGGCCATTTTTCATGGAAACCTCGATGCCCAAACCATTGAAGCGGCTGCGCGTGTCATCCTGCATGTCTCGAAAGTCGTTCGGGTCCATGAACTGACTATGCGGGTCCAGCGAAGAAAGCATGCCCTTCATTGCCGCAGTGATGAGATCGTGATAGCTCGTCTTATTGCCATCCACGTAATCCTGGCGAACCAATTCCAGAGCCTTTGCGAAAATGGAAATCTGCGCGTAGCCGTTATCCTCTTCGGTCTTTCCTGGCGGCGCTTCCTGCGCGAATACATCCGGGAAAACGCCGATTACGAGACAAACCAGCAATGGGATAATCACAAGGCGCCTCATAGTTCAAACGAAGATTGCAGAAACGTCACCATCGCTCATGAGGAATTTTTAGCAACGGCCAACCCAAAGTGCTGTCTTAATTGAGACCCGTAAAAATGAGCAAGCGCTCTTCTAAGCCCATTAACCCCCGGCTTCAGCCGGGGGCGGAAAGCCAGCCGGGCATCAGCCGTTTTAACGGCTTTCCTGCGGCACGCAAACCGTTGAAACGGTTTCTGTCCTGTTCGTGTGTCCGCACCGGGCTGAAGCCCGGAGTTAATCAGAATGCGCTCCGGAAAACTTTCTCCTGTGGCGTTATCCTACTAACGCTCTGTTTCTCCAGCGCAGGCTTCGCTGCCCAAACGGAGGACGCCGAGTACGAATCGGTAGCTGAGGAATACATCAAAACTTATCTGGCGGCCCATCCACTTCCGGGGACTGCTCTTGGCCTGCACGAATATGATGGAAAAATTACCGACTACAGCCGACTCGCTCTCGATGCCGAACTTAATCGCCTGCAACGCTTCGACGATCGTCTCAGCAAGTTCGACCCAAGCAAACTGAGCTCCCGGCAATCCATCGATCTGCGAATTCTTCAGACTGCCGTGAAGAGGGATCTCTTTGAAATGCAGGAGATGTCGATCTTCGAGCGAAATCCCATGGTTTATGCGCGCGCAGCTGATGTGAATGTTTATATCAAAAGAAATTTTGCACCACTTGAGGATCGTGTTCGCAGCCTGGTCGCAATTGAATCTCAAATTCCAAATATTCTCATTGCGGCGAGGACAAACCTTAATGAAAAGCTTCCCAAACCATTTGTAGAACTTGCAATCCAGATCGCGAAAGGGTCTGCGGATTTTCTGAAAAAAGATCTCGTAGCAGCAGTCACCGGACTTAAGGACGAACAACTCCGCTCTGCATTTCAGGAAGCGAACCGCAAAGCTGCAAATGCGCTCAACGATTATGCAGCGTGGCTGGAGCGGGAAAAACTTCCGAAAGCCTCACTCGACTTCGCGCTCGGCGAAGAGAAATTCGGACGCTTCCTGGCCCAAACCGAGCTCGTCGATCTTTCACCGCAGAAAATTCTCGAGATCGGAATGGCGCAACTAAAAGCAGAACAGGACGCCTTCGCGGAGGCCGCGAAAAAGATCGATCCGAATAAGTCACCAATTGAAGTCTTCAAGCAAATCCAGAGCGAACACCCAACGCCGGACAAGCTTATCCCGGATGTCGCTAAAGACCTCGACAAAATTCGTAAGTACGTTTTGAGCCATCATTTGGTTAGCATCCCCTCGGACGTTCGCGCAAAAGTAAAAGAGACTCCGCAGTATTTGCGCGCCACGTCTTTTGCCTCGATGGACACGCCCGGTCCGTTCGAAAAGCGCGCTACCGAGGCATATTATTACGTCACGCCGACTGAGAACAATTGGCCGGAGAAACAAAAGCAGGAATGGCTCACCGCGTTCAACTATTACACTTCCGATGTCACCTCAACTCACGAAGCTTACCCAGGCCATTACATCCAGTTCCTGCACTTGAACGCGTCGACGGCGAGCAAAGTCGAAAAAATCTTCGGCAGTTACGCGTTCGTCGAAGGGTGGGCGCACTATTGCGAGAAAATGATGCTCGACGAAGGCTTCGGCAGCCCGACTAGTTCAAGCCCCAATGAAGAAGACATAAAACGGGCGGCCAAATATCGAATGGCTCAGGCTGACGAAGCGCTGCTGCGTCTGTGCCGGTTATGTGTGTCGATCAAAATGCACACGCAGAACATGTCGCTCGACGAGGCAACGAAATTTTTCCAGGACAATTGTTACTACGAAGAAAAACCGGCACGCCAGGAAGCCATGCGCGGCACTTTCGATCCCGGTTATCTCAACTACACGCTCGGCAAATTGCAGATTCTGAAACTGCGTGACGATTACAAGACGCAAGAGGGTAACGACTTCTCATTACAAAAATTCCATAACGAGCTACTCAACCACGGCATGCCTCCCATCCGTCTTCTCCGCGAAATCATGCTCAAAGATCAAACGAAATGGAACGAAGTGCTGTAGGTTTTCCTCTTCCTTTCGTCTTCCTCTTTGCTCGTGCTCGTCTTCGTGCTCGATCCCCGACGCTGTAGCCGTCGCCTGTAGCGACGCACCTTCGACGCCGCGTTAGCTTGCTTGCCGATCAGCGCCGCGCTTCGCGCAGCGAAGCGGCTACAGAAACAGACTCACCAGGGAATTTCCTTGCGGTCGCGAAAGAATTTACCCGTAAGGTCCTGCGGTGCTTCGCTGGCGAGCCAAACAATCGTGTCTGCACCCTCTTCCACTGACCTTGTCGCACTCCGGCCGCCCATATCCGTGCGTACCCAGCCCGGGCAGACAGAGTTTATCGCGAACTTCGGCAACGCCGCTGCGAGCTGCGACGTGACGCCGTTGAGTGCAGTTTTCGAAATGCAATAAGCCGGCGCCCAACCATCCGCGCCACCGGTCAACTGCCCACCACCGCTGGAGACATTAATCACGCGCGGCGCTTTGCTCCTAGCGAGCAATGGCACAAACGCGCGTATCACCCGCAGCGCACCAAGCGTATTTGTCTCCAACGTCTTTCGTAATAATTCATCGCTGATCTCCAAAATCGCATCATCCCCATCGACGATGATCCCAGCATTGTTGACCAGCACGTCGAGATGATCTGAGGCTTTGGCAAACTCTCGCGCCGCAGCGGCGACGCTATTGTTATCGGAAACGTCGATCTCTAGAAAGGTTGCCTTTCCGCTCTTCTTCGCAATTTCATCTGCCGCTTTACGGCCCGCACTGCGATTGCGCGCACCAATGAACACGTGAAATCCTTTAGCCGCGAGTTGACGCGCAACTTCGCGCCCGATTCCCTTATTTGCGCCAGTGACCAAGGTGATTTTCATGTGCGCTTGGATGCTGCTCATTCACCGAGACCTTCGTCTTCCTCAGCGGGCAAAAGATCCCTCAACAACGGCTGTGGATTCGACGGCAATTCCTCCACATCGCGCAATTTTTTTGTGATCGCGCGTGATCGGACGTCCACATCTTCTATCTTACGGGACGCTTGATCGATTTTCTCTTTCACTGCTGACAATGCTTCACCGAATTTTCCGAACTCAGTCTTCACCGCGGCCAGTAAGTTCCAGACTTCGCTCGAGCGCTTCTGGATCGTGAGCGTGCGAAAACCCATCTGCAAACTGTTGAGCAACGCAGCCAGCGTAGTCGGCCCGACAAACGTGACCCGGCAATCGCGCTGCACATTTTGCACGAGGCCGATCCGACGAATCGCTTCCGCGTAAAGTCCTTCGCTTGGCAGAAACATGAGCGCAAAATCCGTTGTCTTTGGCGGGTTGATGTATTTCTCGCAAATATCTTTGGCGCACCGCTTCAAATGGGTCTCCAACGTTTTGATCGCCGCTTCTACTGCCGCAGGGTCGCCATTTTCCTGCGCGGCTGTGAGGCGCTCGTAATGTTCCATCGGAAATTTCGCATCGATCGGCAACCACACCGGCGCGCCGTTCTCGTCTCCGGGTAACTTGATCGCAAACTCGACGCGCTCATCGGTGTCCTCGCGCATCTTGATATTTGTGGCGAATTGGTCCCGAGTCAGCATTTCTTCCAACAGGACTCCGAGTTGCCATTCGCTCCAGCCGCCACGCGTCCTTACGTTTGTCAGCACGCGTTGCAATCCGCCAACGTCACTGGCCAGTTGCTGCATCGCGCCTAGCCCTTGATGCACTTGCTCGAGCCGATCGCTCACCAGCTTGAACGATTCGCCAAGTCGTTTTTCCAATGTGCCTTGCAATTTTTCGTCGACGGTAGCCCGCATCTTGTCGATCTGTTTCGCGTTGTCCTCCTGCAATTGTCTCAGTCGAACGTCGACAGCAGATCGCACACTTTCTAACGACCTGGTCAATTCTTCCCGCTGATTTTTCGCGGCCGCGCCTGCTTCCTCGCGATTGCGGGAAAATTCATCGCGCAGGCCGCGATCGATCACTTCCAGTTGTTTCGCCATGTCCGTTGCCGCCCCCTGATTTCCGCGCCGTGTTAGCAGAACGACCACGGCGACGATCAACCCGCCGCCGATCAATCCGATCACGAGATAAAGCAGCGGACTCATGTTAGACATCTCCGCGACTTCGTTCGGAATGACAAGGCGACGACGCGCACGACTATTTTTCAAACAGCAGCTCGCCGGCGCGACTCGTGGCTTTCACGACCGCCTTGATGAGCGTGACGCGGAGTTTGCCTTCTTCGAGTTCGAGAATACCGTCGATGGTGCAGCCCGCCGGAGTAGTCACGGCGTCTTTGAGAAGGGCGGGGTGATCGCCGGTTTCCAACACAACGCTTGCCGCGCCTTTCATCGTCTGCGCTGCGAGAAGGGTCGCTACGTCGCGCGGCAAACCGACTTTCACGCCAGCTTCGGCCAGCGATTCCAGAATGATGTATGCGAACGCAGGGCCGCTCGCAGAAAGACCCGTGACCGCGTCCATGTGCTTCTCATCAAGGACAATCGTCCGGCCCACGGCGTCGAACATCGTGCGAGCAACTTCGAGATGATGGGTGCTGACATGAGTCCCGCCACAGATTGCCGTCATGCCGCAGTGAACAGTGGCCGGAGTATTTGGCATTGCTCGCACAACTGGCACTTCGTCGCGCTTGCCGCCTGTGGCCGCGGCGAGTTGCTGCTCGACGAAACCTGTAGGCACAGACGCCGCAACGGAGACAAGCAGCGCGTCGGCGCCAATTTCGGGAGCGATCTCCTGCAACACTTCCAAAACGGTTTGCGGTTTTATTGTTAGCAAAACGATGTCAGCCCCTTTGACCGCTTCGCGATTGTCGGTGGTCACTGCAATGCCGAGCTCCTTCGCGAGCGCGGCTGCTCTCTCCGCATGCTTTACGGTCGCGACGACTCGATTGGACACAAACAGTCCCTGCTTCAGATACGCGCGCAGCAGGATGCCACCCAATTTACCGGCACCGAGTAGCACCAGTTTTTTGTCGGAAAGTTTCGGCGACATTCTTAAGGCTTTGCCAAACAACAGAGATTGACTCGCTCGTCTCCCGACTCTCTCGCTGCTACCCTGGCAGCGCAACCGTCTATGTCGCTCGCCCCAGTCGCTCCATTCCTCGACGTTGCTCCGAATGACAAGTTGCCGTAGCGCCGCTAGTCGAGCTTAAAATCGCACCTTCACGCCACCGTAGGCAGCGCGGCCGAGCGCGGGGAAACCGAAGACTTCCGAGTAATGCTCGTTGGTTAGGTTGTCGACGCGACCGAAGATTGAGAGGTGTGGGTTTACTTCGTATTCGGCTGCCATGTTTACAAACGAGTAGTCTTCGATGTCGAAATTTGGGCCGCCGAAATTCAATTCCTCGCGCGCGTTGACGAACTTTGCTTCGACTACCGTTCGCAGCCTTTTCCACCAGAGATACGAGGCAGAAACATAGACCTCATTGCGCGGCCGACGCGGTAGACGGGCGCCTTGCAACTGCGAGACGTCTTTGGAGGAAGTCTTTTCCGCCTCGAGGTAGGTGTAAGCCGCTGTGAAAACGAGATAGGGAATCGGTTGGGCGCGCAGTTCCGCTTCCAGCCCCTGCGTTTCGGCAGCGCCAAGATTGAGCGTGTCAAAAAGTCCGTTAAACCCGATCACGTTCGAGAGGTCGTTGTGAAAGTAGGTGAGGCCCGCGTCCACGCGATTTTGCCACAGCTGCTGTCTGATTCCGATGTCCCAACCGAGGTCCTCTTCAGGTTTCAGGCCGAAGTTGTTTCCGAAAATCTTGTCCTGACTGCTTGGCGGGCTGAACCCAGTACCGACGCTGGAATGCAGAATGGTATTCGTTTTGTCGATTTTGTAACTGCCGGCAAAACGATAGGTCCAAATGCCGCCGAATTCATTGAAGTGATCGAAACGTCCCCCAGCGACGAAGATCAAATTTTCGACGGGCGTTAACGTCGCCTCCACAAATCCCGCGATTTCGTCCGTGTGATCGCTCACAAATGTTGGTCCAAACAGAACGAACGGGCGCTCCTGGCCCGCATTAATACGGCTGTAGTAAAATCCTGAGGTTAGTGTCAACCACGACACTGGTCGGAGATCATTCTGATAATCAACCTGCGTCCGTTCGAATACCGCGCGTGTCGCCCCGACAAACCCGTCCTCATTCGGATCATTGATTTGACGCTCGTGATCGTAACTGAGAATAAATTTATGCTCCCACCAGTCCGTCGTTTTCCAATCGATATGCGGCCCGATCAACCAACGCTCCGTAAGAAAATGATCGATCGGCCGCGGATCAAAGATTGTATTCGGCAGTCCAATGTCGCTGACCGAATACGTGAACAAGCTGCCGATCCGCAATTGATCGTTAGGCGACCAGCCGATGTCGCTGATCGCGGCCGTGTTGCGGTAGTTGTTGTTCGGCCGTGCGTTCTCCGTATCGAGGCGACTCGCGCCCACTGAATAATCGAACTCCCCGATTTTGCCATCGCTCTGGGTCCATTCGCGAAAACTGTCGTACGAGCCGCCTTCTGCGGCGAACATTACGCCCGGCGTTCCATTGCCTTGTTTGGTGAAGATTTGAATCACACCTGCAAGTGCACGTGGTCCGTAAATTGTGCTTTGCGGCCCGCGCACAACCTCTATCCGGTCGATATCGTCCGTAGTGAAATCGGCAAAATTGAATGCGCCCTGCAATCCTTGATTGATCGGAATGCCGTCAAGCAAAACCTGCGTGTGTTCGCTGCGCAGTCCACGCGTAAACACCGACGTCAACTGGCCGGGTACTCCGGTCTGCACGACGGATAACCCAGGCACTTCGCGCAGAGCATCGCTCACGCGTTGGATCTGTTTTTGCTCCAACTCCTCCGAGCTGATCACGCTCGCGCTTGCGGGCGATTGATCCAGCGGAATATCGAAACGCGTCGCTGAGACGACGACTGACTCCACCTCCGCTTCAGCCGGCGAAGGAGTGGGCGTGGCTTCCTGCGCGTGACAAACGACAGGCACGAAGACGAGGATCGCGACCAGAAAAAACCAAACTGAACGATTTTGCATAACAAATTTCCTCCAACTCCGAGAGTCGGACTTGTTAGGCCTCGAATGTTTTCGAAGCGTCGCATCGCCCAGCTCTCATTCTTCTTTTTGCGAAGAAGTTTTTTCGTGGGTGGGTTTTGTAGCGGCGTTTGTGTCAAACGCCGGGCGGCTAACACAGCCGCCCCTACAACACGAATGAGGTGGACCGGACAAATATTCTGGCTCCTGGCTTTATCCTTGTTCCCGCCTTCACCCCCGAAATTTTTCGGGGATTGGCCCAGTGGGAAGTCGTATCCAGTTACAGCAGCGCAACTGCTCCCGATTTTCACGGGATTTCTTGCGCCGATCCACTTTTCCAAGCTCGCAAAGAACTGAATCGAGAAGTAGCGGCTCGCGCTCGGGGACGCAAGACTTATTTACCGCTCAGCGACAAACCGCCGACCCAGCGGCGTGATCGAACCGTACGCTGCCAAGTTTTCCTCCTGTGCGGCAAGGGCTTGAAGGACCGCGTCGCGTTCGGTCGCAGTGATCGAGTTGGCGACGTACCGAAAATAATACGCTGCGTTCTCTCTAATGACGCGGCCTAACATCTTTTCAAGTCGCGCGTCAATTTCGACGGCTTTGTGCAATTCTGCCTCGTGATTTTCTCGCCACGTGTTCAACGTCTCCATTTTTGGTAGCACCTTGTCCAGAAACTCATCGCTCATGACCAGCGCACTCGCCGCTTCGAGCAAATGGATCGCGCTCTTGAACCAACGTAATGTTTTCTCATCGGCAGACTCATAAGCGAAATCTTCCACGATTAATCGTCCGCCGTTTGCTAGGCAGTCCGATGCGTGTCTTACCGACTCACCTAGCGGATGAATGTGATGAAGCGAGCGCGTGAAGAGGACTGCATCAAACTGGCCCTGATCAAAATCAGGCCAGGTGGCGACGTGCGCGTTGACCCCAAGCCGCCGCGCAGCGGCGACAGAATCGCGGTCAGAATCGATTGCAATGACGACGTATCCGTCCTTCGACAAACGGGCAGCCAGCTCGCCCGTTCCACAGCCGACCTCCAAAATTCGGCGGCATCCGCGCGGAAGGAATCGCCTGACGAAATCGTAAGTATAACGCGTTTCGAACTGCATTCTTGCGTACTTTAACTCGCTGCTTGCGCTTCCCGGGCCAAGAATTATCTATCTCTCGCCAATTTACTTTTTCCAAATTGCACTCTTCTCTCAACTTAGTTATCACTGGCGGCGCCGGTTTCATCGGATCCAATCTTACACTTGTTCTGCAAGAGAAATTTCCGAACGCGCGTCTCACTGTGATCGATGACTTTCGCTCGGGTAGTTTCAAGAATCTTACCGGCTATCGCGGCGATTTCGTCGCGCAAAATTTAGCGACACTAGATTGGCGAGAACAGTTTGGAGACGAAAATTTCGACGCCATTTTTCATCTCGCCTCGATTACCGATACCACGTTGCACGATCAATTCGTCCAGGTGCACGACAACGTCGAAAGTTTCCGGCGTTTATTGAATTTTGCGCGCCCGACTAAAACGCGAATTATCTACGCTTCTTCCGCTGCCACATACGGCCCCGCGGCTGAGGCCAGCGTAGAATCAAACGGCGCGGCGCCGGCAAACGTTTACGCCTTTTCCAAAGTGATCATGGACAATATCGCGATGCGCGCTGCTGCCGAGTCGCCTGAGTGGATCATCGTTGGCCTGCGCTACTTCAACGTTTACGGGCCGCGGGAAGCGCACAAAGGCGTGCCTGCCAGCATGATATTTCATCTGTCGCGGCAAATGAAGGCGGGGCAGCGGCCGCGCATTTTCAAGCACGGCGAACAAAAGCGCGACTTTGTTTACGTGAAGGACGCTGTCGAAGGCAGCAACCGCGCGCTCGATGCGCAAACGAGCGGGATCTATAACCTTGGCTCGGGTCAGGCGCGCTCGTTCAACGAGTTAGTGGACGTGCTTAACAAATGCCTGGGCACAAATTTTCAGCCGGATTACATCGACAATCCGCATCCGCATTACCAAAACTTCACTCAAGCCGATCTGACGAACGCGCGCAACGCGCTCGATTATAAGCCGCGATTTCCGCTGGAAGACGGCGTCCGCGATTACATGCAGTGGCTGTACGGATAAATAATACTGCCGCGTCATCCTGAGCCAAGCGAAGGATCTCGCAAGGAGTCGTTGATCACCCTCAGGAAATTGAGTAACGCAAACTGCGTGGGAGAGGTCCCTCACTTCGTTCGGGATGACAGCAGCTCATCCTTCCCAGAAAAATCTTGTCGGACGATTGATTTCCGGCGGCAGACTCTTGTGCACCGGACAATTAAGGGCGGTTTGTTCCAAAACTTTGCGATGTGGTGAATCGGCCGGAAGCGGGATGTGAATTTCGTTCGGCAATGCCACGATGCGCCTTGGCGCGTCATTCGACATTTCCTTTTGCACTGAGACGGTCATGCCGCGCAAATCGACGCCGAGTTCCTGCGCCTTGATTCCCATGGTTGTTGTCATGCATGTGGCGAGTGCGGTCGCAACGAGATCGGTGGGGGAAAATGCCTCGCCCTTGCCCTTGTTATCAGTCGGTGCGTCCGTGGAAATTTTCGATTGCGACGGGCCGTGTGTCGCGTCGCAATGCAAATCGCCGGTGTATTTGACTGAGACTTTGACCATAATTTAGCGACAGATTACCACGCACCTTCGCGGTAGGCTACGGCGACGCAGTCAGATTTTCACAGATTCAGAAGTGGCAAATCATCTGTGGCGATCGGCATCTGCTGGATTTTTGTCGGGATATCTTGCAGCCGGATCGCGCCCCTTATTCGAAACATTTGAGGCATGAAAAGGGAAATCACGGGAAAGAATCTAACAAAGGAAGCGCCGCGCAGTCCGCGCCTTCGAGTTGGTGGTTATGCCATTCTTGGCCGCACCATCGACAAATGCCGCGCACTCGTGGCAGGGAACATCGGCGAATATCATTTCGATTGTCCGTTGGATCGCACCCTCTTCGGATTTAAGGAGATAAACGGTGAAGACTTCAGAGCCCAAATCGAGCAGGGCGCCAGCGACCAGGAACTAGTCGAGTGGCTCACCCAAACCGGCGAAAAGAAAACCCCATCTGAAATCAAACGCTGGAGTGAAAAGATGGAAGCCAGCAGTCTTTACGACGATCTGGAGAAGCACGAGGTCTTCGTCAAAGAGGCCAAGAAACTCGGGCTTGATCCGGAGAAAACGACGACGTTCGATTGGCTCGAAGTCGACGATAGAGTCTCTCACGCACAGCAAGCGGCGTAAGAATTGAGACAGATAAGGTGGATCGGCTTCTCCTGAAGACGATGCCACGTCGAAGGCGCAAGATAGAAATCAGGCGACAGAACCGCATTTGTCGTGTCAACGCGTTGAGGACGACGCGTTCCACCAGTCGATCTACGTTTTAATCAGCGGCGGCGGGACGTCTTCGGTAATGCCGGCATCGATGCCACGGCGCAGTTTGCTGTGCCGCACGCTGTACAGAAAATAAATCACCAGCCCGATTCCCAACCAGACGACAAACCGAATCCAGGTCATCACCGGCAGACTCAACATCAGCACAAGACACATTAACACGCCGAGGATTGGGAAAACCGGAACGAACGGCACGCGAAACGGGCGTGGACGTTCCGGCGCAACGCGGCGCAATACGTTTACGCCGAAACAAACCAGAATAAATGCGAAGAGCGTCCCGATGTTCGTGAGGTCAGCGAGATCGCCGATATTTGTAACCATCGCCACGCCAGCCACGACCACTCCAGTCCAAATAGTGGTGACATGCGGTGTGCGGAAGCGCGGATGGATTTTGGCAAAATATTGCGGCAGCAAACCATCGCGCGCCATAGCCATGAAGATGCGCGGCTGCCCAAGCTGAAACACGAGCAGCACTGAAGTGGTGCCGGCTAGCGCGCCCGCGCTCACCAACGCTTGCGCCCACGGTTTGCTTGAGAAGGCCGTAGCGACAGGGGCGGCATCGCCAGTATAGATCGTGTATTTTTTAATTCCGGTAAGCACAGCCGACATCAGTACGTAGAGCACCGTGCAGATGATCAGACTCACGATGATGCCAATCGGCATGTCACGCTGCGGATTGCGCGTTTCTTCAGCTGTCGTCGAGACTGCGTCGAAGCCGATGAACGCGAAGAACACGATGGCCGCGCCGCTCATCAGCCCGGCAAAGCCATTTGGCGTGAACGGATGCCAGTGGCTCGGGTTCACCATAAATGCGCCGAAGGCGATGACGAACACGACGACCGCAGTCTTGATAATCACGATCGTCGTGTTCGTGTGTGCGCTCTCTCGAATCCCGTAAACAAGAAGAACGGTAACGGCTGCAACGATGAGCAAGGCTGGCAGATTGAAGGCGATGGAGTGTCCAGCGATGATCGGCAAGGCGGTTGATGAATACGCTTCCAGAGCCGCGCCTCCCTTGGCGAGCAAATCTGTGGCCGTTTGATGATCGTTCACGAGCCATAACGGAAACTTTAAATGAAACAGGCTGTCGCAGAGTTGGACGAAATAACCTGACCAGCTCACCGCCACAGCCATATTCCCGACGGCATATTCCAAAATCAGATCCCAACCAATGATCCACGCCACAATCTCGCCCAGCGTCGCGTAGGAATACGTGTAGGCCGATCCCGAGACCGGAATCATCGACGCGAGCTCGGCGTAACAAAACGCAGCGAACGCGCAGGCGATACCAGCGACGACGAAGGAAGCGGCAATCGCCGGACCTGCACCTGCGCGTCCAAACACGACGCCCGTTCCGGACATCCACGCCTGAATGAAATTGATCACCGGCGTCTCAAGTCGGGACGCAAATGTTTGGCCCGCCGCTGCCGTTCCGGTGAGCGAGAAAATTCCCGCGCCGATGATGGCGCCGATGCCAATGGCGGTTAGCGCGATTGGTCCAAGCGTACGTTTCATTTGCCGCTCTGGAGCGGCCGCTTCGGCGATCAACAGGTCCGGACTTTTGGTTCTGAACAGTTGCAGTGCCACGGCGCGAGATCGTGTCATTAAGCAGTTCGACTGGTCAATCCAAAGCTTTAGCCATTGATGTCACGGCCGGAAGCGAAGGCGGGAACGTCTGTGCAGTCGACGCAGAGAAAATCTTTTTGTAACCTCGCCGCGAATATGGCCGATGAACCGGCAAAAATTGTCCTCGGTGACACAGCGATTGCCGCGATCGAGCGAACTCCCGGAAGGCGCTGGTTCCGTAGAGGCAAAGATCCGCATCGAGTGCTGACGCACTGCGAGAACTGCGGCGCACCGCTTACCGGGCATTATTGCGCACAATGCGGGCAAGCCGCCGTCGATTACCGCCGCTCCTTTCGCCACGTCATCGCCGATGTGCTCGAATCATTCCTGAATTGGGATTCGAAATTCTTCGCCACGATTGCGCTCCTCATCTTCAAACCGTGGCGGCTGACAAACGAGTTTCTTGCCGGCAAACGCGTCCGCTATGTGAATCCGCTGCGCCTTTATCTACTCGCAAGCATCTTATTTTTCTTTGCGGTGAATTACGGGGCGAGAGACTTACGTTTCGAGCCGGGAAAACTCGGTTCAAAAGATCGAGCAGAACTCGAAGCGGACTTAAAGAAAGCAGATTTGCCGCCCGCAGCGCGAGAAGAATTGCAGGCATTGTTACGGGAGTCTTCGCCTTCGCCGGCGCCGTCGCCTACGGCCGATGTGGCTTCGCCTTCACCCGCGCCCGAAACCGGTAAGGAGCGGGTCGAATATGGTAAAATAGGAGAGCGACCGTTTGTGGTTTTCGATTCGAAGGCTAAATCCGCGACTCCATTCGAGCGCTGGATCGAAGGGCGAGCCAAGGAAAAAATGGGCGAGCATGGAACAAAGATGGGACTGTTTATCGCGACGCTCTTTAGCAACCTCCCTTACATGATGCTTTGCTGCATCCCGCTGTTCGCGTTCGTCTTGAAGATTCTTTATATCCGGCGGCACATCTTTTATATCGACCATCTGATTTACGCGCTTCATATCCACACATTCGCTTACACAGGGATCATGCTGATCGTGCTCGCGACAATCGGACTCACTCGCTTCGCCCCGGGTCCAATCGCGGGCTGGATCATCGCGCTGCTCTGGATCGCGTTCGTTGTGCAAATTTTCCTGTCGATCCGCCGTGTTTATCGACAGGGTTGGTTCTTCAGTATTTTCAAATTCCTCTTTGGCGGATTTGTCTATTTAATCGTGCTCGTGGCCGCTCTCGCCGCGACCTTTTTCGTTACACTCGTATTGCCATGAAAAAAATTAGTTTCCTTGTTTTGGGTTTAGCCAGTCTTAGCGTGACCGCGTTTCCTGCCGACCGGCACATCGCGTTTGAACGCAACCAGGCCGTCTGGAGCGCAAACCTCGACGGCACCGGCGAGAAAAAGATCGCCGACGGAATTTTCCCGGCGATCTCCCCTGACGGAACTCGCGTCGCATTTAACACCGTCGAAAAAGCGAGCGACACGACTTACGCACGTCACATCGCCGTGGCAGACGTCGCCACCGGTAAGGTGAACGTCTTTAAGGACGTCCCAAGCGACAATTCGTATTACCCAAGCTGGACGGCTGACGGAAAACAGATCCTTTTCACGACGCGACCGCACGAAGTCTGGGATCTCGTCACGATCAATTCAGACGGCACGAATTTTCATGTGCTAAAGCCCGGCGTTCAAAATGAAGTGACCCGCTACTCCCCGATCTGGGCACGCGATGGACAATCGGTTTTTTGCGAGGACATGACGAACATTTATCAACTCGGACTCGACGGCGCGGTTCGTGCACAATGGAAGATCAGTAAGATCATTCCGAAAGGCGATATGAGCGGCGACGGTCGGATTGACGTTTCACCGGACGGCGAGCGATTGCTTTTGAGCATCGACATGGGCGAAGAATCCGGCCGCAAAGATTGGGACGGCCCGTTGCCAGTGCTTTGGGCGTTCGATCTGCAATCGCAAAAAGCAAGCAGGCTCACGCCGAAAAAACTTTTCGGCTGGGATGGCATTTGGATCGACAACGACAATATTCTTTTTCTCAGCCGCGCCCCGGGCGAAAAGGACGATTCGATTTATCGAATGTCGACCGACGGAAAAAATTTGAAACGCGTGATCAAGAACGCGCGTTTTCCATCCATCAGCAGTCCGCAAGAATGAAACGACTAACCTTTGCGATCTTTCTCTGCGTCGCGCTTTCTGGGATCAGCCAAGCCGCGCAATACAAAATCGCCTACGAACGCGGCGAAAACATCATCGTTGCCGACTCGGACGGTACGCATTCAAAGAAAATTGCGGAGGGCGCGTTGCCCGAAATTTCGCCGGATGGCACACGCGTCGCGTTCAACACCGAAGGCGACGCGAAGAATCGCCCCGGTCCGGAGCGTCACATTGCAATTGCCGACGTCGCCAGCGGCAAGATTACGGTTCTACCAAATATTCCGAGCGACAATTGTTTCGGTCCTGTCTGGTCGCCGGATGGAAAACAACTCGCCTTCTCAATCATGGCAGATAAGGCGTGGCAGCTCGGTTTGGTGAACGCCGATGGCTCCGCGTTCCGGTTTGTGAAGAATGCAGAGCTAAGGCCCGAAGCGTTTGGCGCGCCGGAATGGGCGCGCGACGGCAAATCGATTTTCTGCCACGATCTCGACAATATTTACCAGATCGATCTCGATGGAAATGTTTTGAAGAAATGGGAGCTCGCGAAAATCTTGACTGACGCGAGTATGAACGGCGGTGATCGACTGAGTGTTTCGCCGGACGGCAAGGCGCTGCTGATGGATGTCGATTGCGGCTCAGAGCACGAGCGCAAAAACTGGGATGGTCCGCAGCCGGCGATCGAAAAGTTGGACCTCAGCGCTGACAAGGCCGTTCGCGTCACGGCCAAGGACGATTTTGTCTGGGAACCGTTTTGGCTGAGCGCCAACGAATTCCTCTGCATCATTCAAAAGGAAAACGAAAACCGGCCGTCGATTTATCGAATGTCGCTGGACGGCAAAAATCCGAAGCTGCTTGTGAAACACGCGCGAACCCCCAGCGCGAGCGCGCCGTAGAACTCACCGCATCAATCGCTGTCATGTTGAGGGGAGCGAAACATCTCTCGATCTACAGGTGTGGATCAGCCCTAAACTAATCCGAGATTCTTCGCTTCGCTCAGAATGACAAACCACTTGGAGCCTCTCTGATTAACTGAAAAGCTCTCGCGCTTTTGCCAGCGCCTCATTGATCTTGCTGGCGTCTTTGCCAGCCCCTTGCGCGCTCTCCGGCCGGCCGCCGCCTTTTCCGCCGACGATCGGCGCAATCTGTTGGATTAGCTTGTTCGCCTGAATCTTCGCCGTGAGTTCTTTCGGAACGGTAGCGATTAATGCAACGTTTCCATCCTTTTCACCTACAAGAAAAATTGGGCCCTTGATTTTTGTCCTTAGCATTTCCACGATTGCTTGTAGCAGTTTTCCATCAGCATCCGGTACTTCCGCGACGCAGAAGTTTTTTCCAGCGTGCGTGCGCGCCAGCTCGTTCCAAATTTTAGCAGCGCTGCTCTTCAATTCTGCCTCAGCAGATTTCGCGTGTTTCTTTTCCCATTCGCGAACTTCCGTCGCGATCTTTTCAAGGTGCGCCGCGCGGGCATCGATTTGTTGCAGTATTTCAGTTATCTTTGTTTCGCTTTTAAAAACAGGCAGCGCTGCAATGTCTGGTTTCTTGCGCGTCAAGGTTTCAAACTTCTCCTGCTGTCGCGCAGCTTCCTCCGTCACCCACGCCCGGGCCGCGTCGCCTGCGACTGCTTCGATGCGCCGCGTTCCGGCTGCGATCGCTTCCTCCTTCACGATCCGGAACGGTCCGATCTCGCCAGTGGAATGGACGTGCGTGCCGCCACAGAGCTCCATTGAATAGCCGTTAAGCGCGCGCGGTGCTCCACCGATCTGCAGCACGCGCACTGTGTCTCCGTATTTTTCCCCGAAGAACTGGATGATGTCGTTTCGTTTCCTGGCTTCCGCGTACGGAATTTCAGTCCATGAGACCGGCTCATTCTCCGCAATCTTTTCGTTCACCAATCTCTCCACATCGCGTAGTAGCTGATTCGTCAACGCGGCGCTGGAAAAATCGAACGTCAATTTATCCGGCCCTACATAACTTCCCTTTTGCGTGGCATCGGGAGAAACAATTTTGTGAAGCGCCCAGTGCAACAAATGAGTGACCGTATGATGCCCTTGGATCAACTTGCGTCGATCAGCATCAACTGAGATCCGCACTGCTTCGCCCGGCTCAGGCGCACGACCTTTCACAAGCGCCGCACGATGGACAAAAACATCGCCGCGCTTTTGCGTATCGATCACACGCAACTGGCCAACTTCGGTCCAATCGTGCCCGGGCACATGAACCAATCCTTGATCGCCCACCTGTCCGCCCATCCCGGCGTAGAAAGGCGTGCGATCCACAACGATATTCACTTCATCCGATTTTTTGCTCGGGAGAATGGTTTCGACGACTGCTTCCGCCTCGAGAAAATCGTAGCCGAGAAATTTCGTTGGCTCGGCTTTCAGCTCCCCTTCCTCAACACTGATTTCTTCCTTCTTCTGGGCCTTGCGCGCGCGCTCGCGCTGTTCCTGCATCAATTTCTCGAACTCGGCAACATCGACAATAAATCCTCGTTCCCGCGCCATGAGTTCCGTGAGATCGAGGGGGAATCCGTACGTGTCGTATAGCTTGAATACGGATCGGCCAGGCAAAATCGGCCAACCGCCAAGCGGAGCGACGATTGAAGCATCGCTCTTCATTCCTCGCATCACCACCTCAAACTCCTCGATGCCCTTATCGAGAGTTTTATTAAATGATTCTTCTTCGTGGCGAATTCTTTCTTTGATCGATTTTTGTTTCGCGCGGATTTCGGGGAAGACGTCGCCCATCGTCTTCGCCACTACATCGACAAGTTTGAAAAAGAACGGCTCGTGGAAATCCAGTGTGCGCCCGTAGCGAACTGCGCGACGGAGAATTCGACGTAAAACATAACCGCGGCCTTCATTCGACGGAATGATTCCGTCGGCGATCGCAAATGAGAGCGCGCGGATGTGATCGGCGATCACGCGGAAGGCGACATCGATTTTTTCCTGTTCGTGGTCCATTGTAGAGCGGCCGCTGCGGCTGCCCTCCGCGTCGCCAGGCAAGCGAAGCGCTTGCCCTACAGTCGGCAGAGTGCTGCCGTATTTCTTGCCGCTCAGCTTTTCGATCTCATCGAAGATTGGGCGAAAGACGTCGGTCTCGTAATTCGAAATCGTTCCGGAAAAATCCGTGAGATTCTTAGTTCCTTGAATGATCGCAACGGCACGCTCGAAACCCATTCCGGTATCGACGTGCCGTTGCGGCAAGGGCGTGAATGAGCTGTCCGGGTTCGCATTGAACTGGATAAACACGAGGTTCCAAATCTCGATGCAACGCGGGTCTGCTCTGTTCACGAGTGCACCACGCGTATCGCCATCCGGCGTCAGATCTACATGCACTTCCGAGCACGGCCCGCACGGGCCCGTGTCGCCCATCATCCAGAAATTGTCAGCTTTCCCGCTGCTGAGAACGTGAACTTTTGGATCGAGATCGGCTTCGCGGAATAAATGCGCCCAATGATCGTATGCTTCCTGATCGAACTCACTCGGTTCGCCTGCACCGGGTTTGTAAACCGTTGCGTAGAGCCGTTGTGGCGGAAATTTCCACCGTTCGACGAGTATTTCCCATGCCCACTCGATCGCTTCCTTCTTGAAATAATCGCCGAAACTCCAGTTGCCGAGCATCTCGAAAAACGTGTGGTGATACGTGTCGAGCCCGACGTCTTCGAGGTCATTGTGTTTTCCGCCGGCGCGGATGCATTTTTGCGTGTCCGCGACGCGTGGTAGTTTCCACGGCGGTTTTTGTTGTCCGAGAAAAATCGGCACGAACTGGTTCATGCCGGCATTCGTGAACAGCAGATTCGGCGCGTCAGGCAAAAGCGACGACGAAGGCACAATGGTGTGCTTTTTCTCGCGAAAGAAATCGAGAAATGATTGCCGGATCTGCGCCGAAGTCATCAACCCGAAATTAAGCGCGACATTTCTCGGGATGCGAGAACTACTGCAATTCGATTCGGAGTTTCCACAGAGGAGGTATGATGGAGATGGTCTTTGGCCGCTCGGTGTGCGGATGGGGGAACCTCACCTGGCGTGGATCCGCTGCTTCCATTCTGAGAGCGACCCGATAAACCCCGGATCCGGAAATTCGTCCAACAAAGCAATAAATTCGAGCGAATGGCCGTCGTCGTCGCGGAAGTACAGTTGAGCCGAAGGCATCCAGCCAATTACTGAGGGGTCAGTCGTTTCCTCGCCAGAAAAATTCTGCGTCTTGATGCCTGCGGCTCTTAGTCGTTCACCGGCAACGAGCAGTTCAGCCAGCTGAACGTTGAATGCGATGTGGCACTTATGAAACTCGGCGCCGTGCACCGTGCTCGGTCCCCAGAGCCCGAGCATCGATCTTCTATCGGTGCCAGCCCACAGAAAAACGGCATCACGTGTGAGGTCGCGATGCGCAAACTGCAACCCGACGATCTCAACGTAGAATCGTTGCGCTGCCTTGGTATCAGCGACCGGGAGATGCGCTTCGTACAAGTGCATGTGACCCGTTTATACGCGCTCTACCAGCGCGCATCCCTCAGATGCTTCTACCGCGCCGAGTTGGATGTTGTCCTTGTCGAAATCGCGGCTGTGGTCGAGGTCATAAACTGCGCAAACGTCCTTGGGAAAGAGAAGATCCAGTGTCCAGTCAAATGCCACACGAATCTTTTTGTCCAAGCCGGGCAACTTAATGAGGTAAACTGTCCGCCACATCCACCATGCGAAGAAGCCGGAGAAATTGAAACCGAAAATCCGTGCCACGCCTGTCCGACGACCGATTGAGGCCAGCAGCCCAATGCTCCTGAACGAAAATGGCTTTAGGCGACGACCCAAAAGTACAGCCGCGATATTCTGCGCCACAACTTTGCCTTCGCGTATGGCATGTTGCGCGGTTGGTGGATGAGACTTCCCCGGATTTCTGAGATCTGGCACAAACGCACAGTCACCCACTGCCCAGACATCAGGCCAATCGTGGACGCGCAAGAATTGATTGACGACTATTCGACCTTGTTCCTTTGCGCAGGAGAGCGAAGAGATAAGCGGGCTAGGGACGGTTCCAGCAGTCCACACCAAAGTACGGGATGGAATTTGGACCCCATCGACCAAAAATACGCTGTTCTCCGTCATGCTCTTGACCCGGGTCTTAAGCCGGACTTTCACACCGCGTCGCGCGAGCACTTTCTGCGTGTATCGTCCCAGGCTCTCACCCAGTTCTGGCAGAATTACCGGACCGGAATGCACGAGCATAACTCGCAACATTTCTTGGCATAGGTTTGGGTAGAACGGCAGCGCTTCTCGCACGAAGTCATTTAAGGCGGCAACTGTTTCCACACCCGCGAAGCCGCCGCCTGCCACCACGAAAGTAAGTAACGACTGCCGAACGCTGAGATTACATTCGGAATTTGCCTCCTCCAAATGTCGGAGGACCCGGGCGCGCAATCGAATCGCGTCCGGAAGCGATTTCATTGCTAATGCTAGCTCAGGAAAGGCGGGGAGATCATAAAAGTTAGTGATTGATCCCAGCGCGATGACCAGATGATCGTAGTCGACTCGTTGTGAGTCGTTGCGGTAACCCCGTGAAATCAGGACCCGCTTATTTGCCAAGTCAATCTCGTTCACGTCGCCTACTAATACCTCAACCTTACGAAGGAGTTTCCGGAGGGGATTTACGATATTTGTGATTTCGAGATCGCTCGCTGCGATTTCGTGAAGCATAGGCGTGAATAGGAAAAAGTTATCGCGGCTAACGAGACAAATCTCCACCGCGCCTTCTCGCGCCAGCAATTTCTCAAGATGAATGGCGGCATAAACCCCACCGAAACCGCCGCCCAGAATGACGATTCGTTGTTTGCGCTGCTTATCGGTTACGCGATCGATCATCGAGTTCTTTCTGTGGCGAAGCTGCCAGTCATTGCACGATTGACACGAACGACATCGAGAACCGTGCGTTTATCACGGGAACTACCGCGCAGATGGTGACCCTCTTTTTGTATCCAGCGGTTTTGCCTGTGCTAGTTCGGGGCCGGACTGACTTAACTCCTTCTCAATCTCATCTCGAGCGGCGCTGAACTCCTTCACTGCCCGACCCATCCCTCGGGCAAGCTCAGGCAGCTTCTTCGCGCCGAACAGAAGGAACACAATAAGGAGGATTACCATCATGTCCGGTCCCGCAAAATTCAGGATACTGGCGATCGTTGGAGTCATAAGCATGTTTCGTTAAACGGCAGATTGTTCTTCACCTCATTCTACCAAGTCGGCAGAGTTATATTCCCGAAAAGTGATCTTTGATCGTGTGCTCTGGCGAGTTTTCCCAATGGCAGTGGAATAAAACTGGGCAAAGTGAGTCCTGTTAGACAAATGAGAACGTTCATGACCGAAGTCGGACTCTGGGATGCCGCAGCGGCGGGCGGAGTGCCCAACGACAGGCCGATTGGGTCGCGTTGTGGCTCTCGAAGCTATCGGTGTGCGTTACACATAGGCGCGATGTTGAGGCGCCCGCGTACGGTGCGGTTTCAGTGGCAAGGAATTCTTCGCGACTTGAGAGGTGTGGAAACTGGCCGGCAGTGATCTTCTTAAAAAACGCTATGGCTTCACAAAAGGCGGAATATGCTTCTGAGCTCGAAGATTTCGAATCGAGTTCGAAGATTGTGAAGTTTGTCGTACTTAAGAAGCGCCAAGAGCAAGATCACTCTCCGAAAGAGGAGTTAACGTCTTTTGAAGAAGCGATGCTGCCTCATCTTGATGCAGCCCACAATTTAGCCAGATGGCTGCTTCGCAATGAACAGGATGCGCAGGATGTGGTCCAAGAGGCGTTTCTGCGCGCGTTCAAGTCTTTCGGTGGCTTCCACGGTTCCAATGGCCGGGCTTGGTTGCTGACGATTGTCCGAAACACCTCCTACACATTGCTCAAAAAGAATCGTGCGATTGATCTAACCACCACTTTCGACGAAGAGATCCATGCAACCGGCCACGACTCGGCGAGCCCGGCAGCGATTCTCGAGCACGCTGAAGACGCGGAATTAATCAGAAACGCGATGGACCAATTACCGACGGAGTTTCGTGAGATCTTGGCGCTGCGACACCAGGAAGGTTTATCCTACAAGGAAATAGCTGACATCGCGCAAATTCCGCCGGGCACGGTCATGTCGCGGCTTGCCCGCGCGCGCGCGAAACTTAAGGAATATTTGGCGGCTCGGATCGGTAAGGATAAATAGATGAACTGCGAAGAAGCTACAAAACTGATGGATGGTTATTCGGATGGCGAACTGGATCCGATTACCAGCCAGACAATCGAACAGCATTTGCGGGAATGCCGTGGCTGTGATCAAGCCTACAAAACGCACGGCTCGCTGATTCGTGCTATCGGCAACGGAATCCCTTATTACAGGGCGCCCGCAGAATTACGGGAGCGAATTCAATCCTCGTTGCGAGAAGAGATCGCCGAACGGCCCATGCAAAATGTTGTGCGAGATGCTCGGCAGCTGTTCCGAAGAAACCAGCCAGAGCTGCGGACCAGTCTTTGGGGGACACCATGGAATTGGCTAGGTCTCGCCGGCCTTGGTCTCGCGGCCGCTATCATTTTCGCTGCGATCATCACTCAGAACTTAGTGCCTCGATTGCAGCGACCTGGGGCCGATCAATTCTTGGCCACGCAACTCATCGCCAGTCATGTGCGTTCGCTGATGGCAAACCATCTCACGGATGTCGCTTCTTCCGACCAGCACACCGTCAAACCGTGGTTGGACGCAAAGCTCGATTTCGCGCCTGCTGTGGTCGACCTTTCGAGCGAAGGATTCCCTTTAGTCGGTGGCCGTCTTGATTATCTCGATAACCGGCCGGTAGCGGCCTTGGTTTACCAAAGGCGTAAGCATTTCATTAACCTCTTCGTCTGGCCGGCCGCGTCCGATTCCGCTAAAACCACGAAGGCGATAACGCACCAAGGCTATCAGCTTCTGCATTGGGCTGACCCGGACTTTAACTACTGGGCTGTTTCCGACGTCAACGCTAACGATTTGCAGACTTTTAAGCAGCAGTTCGAAGTACAAACGTCGCACCATTGACGACGGACAGACTACGACCGCCGCGCCAGGCTCGTAACATAGGCGTCTCGCCTGTTCTTTCATTCATTTAGGCAAGATGCCTGAGTTATATCAGCCTTTTTGACATCACGCCAAGTGCGTGAACAAGGCGCGGCTTTGTCACCGGATAAGATTTAGTTCGTTGAGAGCGTTTAGCTCCGTATTCGGGTAACAGCGTTCAGCCTCTTTCTTTGGTGACGGGTGGTTCACGCTTCTTGCGTCGCCAAACTCCAACGCTCAGCCAAGAGTCGCCGTTTTGCCCAACATTCAACTAAGGGCACGGGAATATTCGCTCAGCAAAACGGTATGGATAGTTGAAGACAATTTTAACCGAACACAGCGTTAAGTGAAACCAAACCATAAAGAGATTCACATTATGTCAGCTTCTCCTGTTCACTATCACAAGCCTACCGCCAGATGGGTGTCGGTACTCTCTCCGTTTCTGAGACACGTGAATACAGGCACTCTGGCGCTGGTCATGTTCGTTGCTCTAGCGCTTCTCAGCACCACCCGCGGTAGGGAGGCCGAAACAAGAGAATCAGCTCCGGCCAAAGTGACAACGAGTGAAGTTATCATCAAGGGAGGCCAGCGGACGATTCGAGACTTGGATCTCACAGAAAAGGAGACACTCAGGCGGCACCTAGCGGACAAATAACGGATTCGCGAGTTCAAAGATCCGAAGGTCAAAAGAAGCTCCTATCATCATTACGCGCAGCCTCACAAAAGATCACATGCACCCGTTTGACCTAAAAGCTGCCCTGCTTGCAAAACACGCGCAACATCCAGTGATCATTCACTTCCCGATCGCATTGTTCATCATCAGCGTGACGTTTGATCTCATCGCGATCTGGAGAAGTAATCCAGTGTTAGCGAAGGCCGCATTCTATAATCTAATCGCGGCTGCGCTGACGGCCCCGGTGGCGATTGCGAGCGGGTTGACCGCATGGCAGTGGCAACTGGAAGGTTCGCGACTCAAAGGAAACTTGCTCTTGCATCTCATTTTCGCACTAGCGGCGAGCGGGATGATCTGGCTCCTTTCCGGGTGGCGTATTTCCCAGCGGAAACTACCGCAACGGATGCCAGGACTCACTTATATCCTGCTTGCGCTTGCCACGGTCTTGTTGATCGCAATTGCCGGGCATCTGGGCGGGTTTGTCAGCGGAGTTGAAAGTGGTGCGATTTAATTTCGGGAATAAAACCACCCGGAATCAGTAAGGACAAGTGGAAGCAATATCAAACAAACAAACCTAAAAGGAACCAAACATATGTCCGATTACATTTCTCATGATCACGAGCACGACGGGATTGATCGCCGCGGCTTTCTCCAGTGCATGGCCTGGGCTGGCACCGGCCTGCTTTGGACGGTCAGTGGCGGCGTCCTCGCGTCAAAAACTCTTGCTCAAATTGCGAAGGCTGGAGAGCTATTGCCGGCTACGGACCTTAGCTTTCTACAAATTAGCGACAGCCATATTGGCTTTAACAAAGAGGCTAACAAAGATGTTACCGCAACTTTTAAGATAGCGCTGGATCGAATCAACGCGATGCCTACTCCGCCGTCTTTCCTTATCCATACGGGAGATATCACGCAACTATCAAAGCCGGAAGAGTTCGACACCTTCGACGAGGTTCTCAAGAGCTGCCGGACCAAGGATGTTTTCTACGTTCCTGGGGAGCACGATGTGCTCAACGATGGCGGAAAGCTTTACCGTGAAAGGTACCTGAAGCGGGTCGAAGCGAAAGGCTCCGGTTGGTACAGCTTTAACAAAAACGGCGTCCATTTCATTGCACTGGTCAATGTCCTTGATCTTCAAGCCGGTGGTCTCGGGCAGCTTGGGGACGAGCAGCTCGGGTGGCTCGAGGCCGATGTGAAAGGTCTCGGAACGAGCACACCGATTGTTGTGTTCGCACATATCCCGCTCTGGACAGTTTATCCCGAATGGGGCTGGGGCACGAGCGATAGCGAACGTGCTCTGGGATATTTGAAACGCTTCGGCTCGGTGACAGTACTAAACGGTCACATCCACCAGGTGCTCCAGAAAGTCGAAGGAAATGTCACTTTCCACACAGCGATGTCCACCGCCTTCCCACAGCCCGCACCTGGAAGTGCCCCATCTCCTGGACCACTGAAAGTGCCAGCTGAAAAGCTGCGCAGCCTGCTTGGTCTAACGAGCGTTCAGTATAAACAAGGCAAAACAGATCTCGCCGTCGTCGATTCCAACCTCAGCTAACCGAACCATAACTAACTATGACTATACTAACTCCAAGAAACAAAACCATCGCACTACTGTGCGCGTTCAGTTGTCTCAATCTGTCCGCCTTCGCACTCGCTGGCGAGATGAAGGACGCCGATAACACCAGTAGCAAGCAAAACACAATAGAGATCAAAGATTTCGCCTTTAATCCGCAGACCATAACCGTGAAGTCCGGAGAGAAGATTACCTGGGCCAATCGGGACGAAGAACCGCATACCGTTGTCAGCGTCGAGAAGCAGTTTAAGAAATCATCCGCGCTCGACACGGATCAAACCTTCACGATTACAGCTGGTGCTCCTGGCACCTACACCTACTTTTGCTCGGTTCACCCGAAAATGACCGGCACGATTGTTGTTGTGAAGTCGTGAGGCGCGATTGATGCCTGAAGAGCTAAAGCTCGTCACTAAAAGGCAGAGAACACCGCACTGACTACCAATATGGCCGAGAGAACTATGAACCCACTTCTCGGTGGAATCCTTAGCGGCGTTGAAACGCCCGACTAATAGCTAGCTTTTTTCCTCGTCGAGCTTCGCTTTGACCGCAGTCTCGATTTCTTCGTAGAGCGCTTTGTCGTTCTTCAAAACTTCTTTTGCGGCGTCTCGACCCTGGGCAAGCTGCGTGCCTTTGTAGTTCAACCATGAGCCCCGCTTTTCGACAATTTGCTTTTCCAGCGCAAGATCGAGAAGGGCACCAGTCGAGGAGATTCCCTCGTTGTACATGATGTCGAATTCGGCCTCGGTAAACGGCGGTGCGACCTTGTTCTTAACGATCTTAACACGGGTACGATTCCCTGTGACGACGCCATCCGTCTGCTTGATCGCGCCGATACGTCGAATATCAACGCGCACACTGGCATAGAATTTCAAGGCCTTTCCGCCGGGCGTCGTCTCAGGATTTCCAAACATCACGCCGATTTTTTCGCGGATTTGATTTGTGAAAACGCAGCAGGTCCGCGCCTTTGAAATAAGCGACGTGAGTTTGCGCAATGCCGCGCTCATGAGTCGCGCTTGCGCACCGACTGTGGCATCCCCGATCTCGCCTTCGAGTTCTGCTCTGGTGACCAGCGCTGCAACGGAATCAACCACGATCACGTCCAGAGCGTTGGAGCGTATCAGAGTTTCGCAAATCCGCAACGCCTCCTCGCCGGAGCTTGGCTGAGAAACGAGCAAATCATCAAGATTAACACCGAGCCTTTTCGCGTACGCAGGATCGAGCGCGTGCTCGACGTCAATAAAGGCCGCAAGCCCACCGCGTTTTTGCGCCTGCGCAATCACCGTCAGGGTAAGCGTCGTCTTTCCGGACGATTCAGGGCCGAAAACTTCTACCACCCGGCCCCTCGGAAATCCGCCTACACCGAGAGCGCGATCTATCAAAATGTTTCCGGTAGGGATGACATCGATGTCGACGATTTTTTCGTCGCCAAGGCGCATGATGGCGCCCTCGCCGTAGTCCTTGGCTATCTGCTGAATCGCCAGATCGAGGTTTTTATTTCGCGCCGCAGTCAATTTATCAGCAGCCGTTTTTTCTTCGGTTTTTGTCGCCATATCAGCAGCACTGTAAGTACGATGCATGCGAGCATTCGCCAAGCACAAAAGCGACCGCCTTGAAGTCACCGAAAACGAAAAGGCCGCGAACGCTCACGTTCGCGGCCTTGCAATTTCGACGGAGCTGATCGTTATGAAACAGTGATCTTGCGCGGCTTGACGTGCTCCGCCTTGGGCATAGTCAACGTCACAAGACCTTGGTCGATCTTGGCGCTGATTTTCTCGGCATCGATTGATCGATCGATCTCGAATTTGCGCCGGAAATTTTCCGGACGCGATTCGTGATGAATCAACGTTCCTTCGACTGCGGGAAGCGAACGCCGCCCGATAACAGTCAGTTCGCTGTTTTCGACTGAAATATCCAGGCCGTCCTTTTTCACGCCCGGCATTTCGATCTCGAGCATGTAGCCCTCAGCCGATTCCGTCACGCTGGCCGGCGGCGCAATAAACCGTTCTGTTTGCGCGCGGTCACCGTCGCGGGTCTCACGGGTTAGAGTATTCATAGTGAATCCTTTGAGTTGATTTAGCCGACCTGGATTTGCTTTGGTTTTGCTTCTTCAGCCTTCGGCAACGTCACCTTGAGGATTCCGTCCTTATACGTGGCGCTCACCTTACTTGCGTCCACGCGGGTCGGAAGCGTAATGCTGCGGCGGAACGCGCCAACATAGCGTTCGGTGCGCTCAGCTTTCTCGCCGCCCCTGCTTTGTCGCTTGCGCTCGCCGCTGATCGTCAGTGTCCCGTCATGCAAAGAAATGTCGATGTCTTCCTTACGCATTCCAGGCAATTCGACTACAGCGATTACGTTGTCGCTGCTCTGGTGAAGATCGAGCGCAGGCGACCAACCGGTAAAGAGTTGCCCGCCGCGTCCGAAGCTCGACCACAAAGGCATTTCGAACAACGAGTTCAGTTCGTTCCCCAGATTGCTCCAGCGATCCAAGGCGGACCAAGGTGCCAGTTCCGGAGGTTGATAACGAATTAGATCCATAATTTTGAAGTCTCCTTTCTTGGATGAAGAACTTTTCGTTCAGCGCTTTGTAGTAGCTCGCGTCATGCCACAAAGAAAATTCAATGAGCGGATAAGAATAAAATCCGTAAAATCAGTGTCTTATCGGACCAGACAGCTGGTGTTTCGGATTAGTGCGTTGGTTTAATGTGACACATCCGGACAAGCGGCTCCCGCGGGAAGGCGAGACAAAATTGAAAATTGGGCAGTGGTACAGTTTGGAAATTAGGCATTTGTCGATGCTATGAGTCACATTGACTCGCGGGAAAACGCTAGTGTGTCGCGTTTAAGCACTTCTAAGCGTATATCATTTTGCTTTTACGGAACCGACGAACTAATAAGAATACGTAAATGTCCAGCCGATGGCGCACAATTGTCGGTAGAATTGTTGCTATCGGCGGTTTCATCGGTTGCCTCGCATCTGTGCTCGCTTTCCTCGGAATCGACGCGAAATCCATCGAAAAGGCGTGGAGCGCAATGAGTACGCATTACATATTTGCGCTCCTATCGATCACATGTTTCCTCGTCTTCGTCTTTTCATTGTACTACCTATGGCGAAGCTCACGCATTACGCCAGAAAACGTTGAGCCACGAATAAGAGAATGGCTTGATGCATTCAGTTTAGGCACGCGAGTGCTGAATGAACCCGCACATCATTTTGCATTTGAAGTTATGGCTCACACCGGTATTCCGTTAGCCGTCCTTCGCACCAGAGAGCATCCCCGCTACATTACGTTACTATCTAAAATCGGCTTAGGTCCGGAACACAAAGGATTATTCGATAGATTATCGCCTCCCGATCAAAAACGTTTCCGCATCGAGTTAATGTTGGACGCGGCCAAGGCGAAGATTGGCTATCAGGCCGATCCTACATTCGAAAATTTTTCTATTGAAAAGCGATTGC